>ERZ808051.707-NODE-707-length-31023-cov-10.252472_pt1 | contig 31023 bp, 24 predicted proteins | sample MGYA00380199_ERZ808051 | MGnify/ENA primary metagenome ERZ808051 (study PRJEB31490, sample SAMN06133391) | mouse gut metagenome | isolation source: J11 | host: mice | place: China: Chengdu | collected 2015-05 ...
TAGATTCGCGATTTAACGCATCAGCCTGCGGATAGCTTCTCCAGCTGCAAGACCCCTGTCGAAACCTTGACTGGCCCGTATATTACTTGGATATAGTATAACACGATATCCAATCCTGTAAAATATCTATCGGAATAAATTATGCAAAAATAAATACTTTTAGCACATGTTCCGCTATTATCACAGATTTCTGATCTTGAACTCCCGCTCATGCTCCCTGCGCATATCTTTCCTGGCGATATCCTGTCGCTTGTCGTAGAGTTTCTTTCCCTTGGCCAATCCGACTTCGATCTTGGCTCTGCCATCCTTAAAATATACCTGTAAAGGTACGATGGTATAACCCTGCTCCGCCATCTTGCCCGCCAGTTTGTGAATTTCAAACTTATGCAGCAAAAGTTTTCGTATGCGCAGCGGATCCTTGTTAAAAATATTGCCCTTTTCGTAAGGACTCACATTCATACCATAAACAAACGCCTCTCCATTCTCTATCCGCACAAAGGCTTCTTTGATGCTGCATTTACCCATGCGCAGAGATTTCACTTCCGTACCGTGGAGCTCCAGTCCCGCCTCATATTTTTCTTCTATGAAATAATCGTGGTAAGCTTTCTTATTGTTCGCCACAAGTTTCATAGCTTCTTTCGCCATATCCTCACCCTCTTTCCTGTTCGATCTCCTCTTCCGGAATCATAAAATCAACCGTCCTTGCAAATCGGTCAACCTCTTTCACCTGTACTGCGATCCGTTCCCCAAGCTTGTAAACTCTGCCACTCTCCTGCCCCACCATCTCGTAGGCATTCTCATCATAGTAGAAATAATCTCCTGGCAAAGCCGCAACATGGATCAATCCCTCTACTGTATTGGGCAGCTCCACATAGATTCCCCACTGCGTGATACCCGATATAACACCCTCGAAGATTTCACCGATATGGTCTTCCATATACTCTGCTTTTTTCAGTTTGTCAGTCTCCCGCTCCGCCTCCTCTGCACGCCGCTCCATCCTGGAAGAATGCTTTGCCACCTCCGGCAGCCTCGCCTCATAGTGCTCTATGCGTTTTTCTTTTAACCTGCCCCGGAGCTGTTCCTTGATGATCCTGTGAATCTGCAGATCGGGATATCGCCTGATCGGAGATGTAAAATGGCAATAGTACTGACATGCCAGACCAAAATGCCCCGTACATTCCACCGTATATTTCGCCTGCTTCATGCTGCGCAGCGTCAGCCTGCTGATCAGCATTTCTTCTTCCGTATCCGCAACCTTATCAAGCAGTTTCTGCAGTTCTTTCGGATGAATCTCCTCCCCGGTCAGTTTGATATGGTAACCGAAATTACGGATGAATGCCGACAGCTTCATGATCTTCTCCGGATCCGGCTTCTCATGCGTGCGATACAGGAATGGAAGTTCCATCCAGAAAAAGTGCTGCGCCACCGTCTCGTTGGCGATCAACATGAAATCCTCGATGATCTTTGTCGCCACATTGCGTTCATAGGGCTTGATATCTATCGGTCGTCCATTTTCATCCAGCACGATCCTGCTCTCGGCAAAATCAAAATCTACAGCGCCTCTCTTATGCCGCTTTTTCCGCAAGGCCCCCGCAAGCTGCTCCATCAGCTCAAACATGGGCACAAGCGCCTCGTACTTCTGCCGCTCTTCCTCATCCTTATCTTCCAGGATTTTTTTAACAGAAGTATAGGACATCCTGCGGTCCACACAGATTACCGTTTCCGCAATCTCATAGTCCGTCACCTCGCCCTTTTCGTTTATCGTCATCAGACAGCTCAATGCCAGCCGTTCCACTCCCGCATTCAAGGAACAGATGCCGTTAGACAGCTTATGGGGCAGCATGGGGATGACCCGGTCTACCAGATATACGCTGGTACCCCGCTCAAACGCTTCCCAGTCCAACGCCGAATTCTCCTGCACATAATTGCTCACATCCGCAATGTGTACACCCAGATGATACAAACCCTTATCATCCACATACAGACTGACGGCATCGTCCAAATCCTTGGCGTCCTCTCCGTCGATGGTGACCATCTGCAGATCCCTCAAGTCCATACGGCCGGCCTTGTCTGTCTCCTGCACTTCCTCAGGCACGCGCTGCGTCTGATTCATGACTTTTTCCCCAAACTCTACCGGCAGGTCAAAGCCTCTCACGATGGACATGATGTCCACCCCCGGATCATTCCTGTGTCCAAGGATCTCAACCACACGCCCCTCGGGCTTGTGCTGCTCATCTCCATAGGAAGTCAGCTCCACGACTACCTTATGCCCTGTGACCGCTCCCTTAGAACGCTCCCTGGACACAAAAATATCCATTCCGATCTTACCATTGTCGGGAATCACAAAACCAAAATTCTGAGACTGCTCATATGTTCCCACAAGCTGCTTCGTTCCATGTTCCAGAATCCTGACAACTGCCGCTTCCTGTCTCCTGCCGCGCTGTCCGGGCAGTAAAGCCACCTGAACCCTGTCCATATGAAAAGCGCCGCCGGTCTTGTCCTCCGGAATATACAGATCCTCCGTCCTGCCCTCGATCTCCACAAAACCGAATCCTTTCGGATGGCTGATAAAAGTACCCACCGGCTGGTCTGCATCCGGCTTCACATACTTACCCTGCTTGGTGACCTGTATCCTGCCCTCTGCAAGAAGCGCCGACAAGATCCTGCGAAAATCCTCCCGTTCCTCCCGTGACACCTGCATGAAAGCGGCCAGCTCCTTTTCTTTCATGGGAACGTACATCTCATCCGCCACCAGTTCACATATTAAATTCTTACGTCGTTCAAACTTCTCATACTGTTCGTGATTCATTCTCATACCCATCTGCGCGTTACGGCACGCGCTCAAATCAACCGTCCTATACGTTTTTAATATGACGGCACTTCCCATGCGGACGCATTTCCTGCGTCGTCACATTCAACAAAAAAGCAAGCCTTACGGCTTGCTTTGATCTCATGCATCTACTTTTAGAATACGTTCAGATTCAGGACAATCACGAGTAACACGAAGCCTACTGCAAGACCTGTCGTAACCTTCACCAGTTTACTCTCCATGGAACGTCCTTTATTCTTGCCCCAATAGGTCTCTGCCGCACCGCTTACCGCACCTAAACCCGCTGTCTTGCCTTCCTGCATCAATACCAATACCACAAGCGCTATACAAAGTATAATAAATACGATTGTCAATATAATCCTAAGTGCTCCCATTCCTACACCTCCTAATGTCAAACAAGCTTAATGATAACATAGAAGTCCTGTTTATGCAATAGGCAAAATTCTTACAGTTCAAAGACGGCAAAAGCGTCCATCTCCCTGCGCATGCTGCTGTAGTATTTCATCAGATAGGCTTTCATTTCTGTGTGGGATTCTCCCATATCTTCCATCATAGCCTGAAAATTATCCTCCCTGACGCCGCCCAGCTTTGTCAGAAACTGGTAATAGCGCAGGTCATCCCCGTATTCCTCCAGTATCACCCGCCATGTTTCCTCTGTCTCCTGTCCCTTAACATGAGCGAGCAGATATTCCTCCAACCCTTTTCTCACAGACGCGTCAAGTCCGTAATCATGCATGAGTCTGAGCATCGCAAGCCTTACTTTCTCCCGCCGCCGCTGTTCCATATAATAGTCCAGATTATTTTCCCTGCTGCCGTAGTCCTCTTCACCGCAAAGCAGCATTTTGGAAAACCCCTCCGCATCTCCTTTATCCATAAGAGCCTGCATCCTGCCGTCCCATCTTGCGATCCATTCATCCGTCCCGGCATTCTCAAAATCAAAAAGGTAAAACGCCTCCAGCCGGCTCATCGTCGCCGCAAGAAGATAGGCAATGTCCTCTGTTCTGGCCTCCCGTTCGTCCCCACTCTCATCTACGATCTGTTCCAGACAGAAACAATCCTTGAAGATCCCCTGCCCGATTTCCATGGCATGATAAGGCAGGATCATCTTCGTCAGTTTCCCACAGCAGGCAAAGGCCCAATCATCGATCCGGATCACGGACTCGGGCAGAGAAATCTGCTTTAACATCTTATTGCTCAAAAATGCCTTTTTGCCAATCTGGGTTACGCTGCATCCGTCGATCACACCCGGAATAGTCAATTCATTATCCTTGCCCCTGTAACCCAGAATCCTGGCCGTTGCGCCGTCCGTACTGTATTGCAGGACACCCCGCTCCGTGTCCAGTTCTCTTTGTTCCATAGTATCTCCATCCTATTGCGCCATATTCATAATTCCAGCGCCTCGATCTGTTCAAGCAGCCCGCCGCTTCGCTCCGTCAGCATCAGTTCTTCGCTGTGCCGCTGATAATCCTCACAGCCGTACCTGTTAATAAACTTAGCGCAGTCTGCCTGCGCGGTACACTCCGTGACAAGGATCAGCATCTCATTGCCGGAGCCAAAAGTATCTTCCACAAACCGGAACAGACAATGCATCCTCTCCTGTACCCCGGCGGTCTCCTTCTTGTACGCGGCCACTCTGGCGTCAAACTCCTCTTTCATCTGCGCAAAGGCCGCCGTACCATTGTCGTCATTGCCGGTTCGAAGCTGCTTTGCACACTCTCCCAGCAGCCTGATGACCGCACGGTTCTTGCGTTTATCCCGTGCCGACAGCGCCCCTGCCGCCTGCAAGGCTTCCATCGCCTGCTGCCGTCCCGCAATCTGCTGACCCGCCTGCTTCTCAAGCTCTGCTGTGCTGCAGCCGGCTTCCGCCCTCCCTTTCAGTGCTTTAAGCGGGTTCATCACCTCGCCAAGCACTTCGGCACAAAGCATATTTTCCTTAATATCCTGCTGAATCCTGTCAATGAGCATCCCCATCAGAGAGAGCCGCTCGTCGAAATCTGCCCTGCGTGCCTTATCTTTCGCCTGTTCACTGACTATACCGGTCAATATTTCTTCCGTCTTATAATCGTTCTTATATTTCTGGTACAGATCATAGTAGGCGGTAAACTCCCTGACCACCCGTTCGTTGCGCAGATACTGTCCTACGAAAGATTCTTCCACCGGGATTTCCTCCTCCTCGTACAGGGTAAGCATCTCAGAGAGGTCTTCCCATCCTCTGGCGGTAATGTAGTTTCTTCCTTTCACAGTAGTTTCCACCTGGTAGAAATCTTCCTTTTTCATATCCAGATAATTCAGGATCGCCGTGTGTACGCCCCGCTCTCTGGCATACTCTTTCCAGATCCCATAGTCCGCTTCCACCTCCAAGATCTTCAGACGATCCATGGTCACCACATCAAACTCCCTCACCGACTTGTTATATTCCGGCGGGTTGCCCGCCGTCACAATAACCCATCCCTCGGGAACCTGATGTCTGCCAAATATTTTATACTGCAGAAACTGGAGCATGGACGGCGCCAGTGTCTCCGATACACAGTTGATCTCATCCAAAAAGAGAATACCTTCCTTAATGCCACTGACCGCCATCACGTCATAGATCGATGCGATGATCTCGCTCATCGTATACTCCGACACATCGTATGTCCTGCCCTCATACTCCTTGTGCATGATATAGGGCAGTCCCAGAGCAGACTGTCTTGTATGATGCGTCATGGAGTATGATACAAGAGCGATCCCCAGCTCCTGGGCAATCTGTTCCATGATCGCCGTCTTACCAATCCCCGGTGCACCAAGCAGGAAAATAGGTCGCTGCCGCACCACAGGGATACGGTACTCCCCCTCCTCGTCTTTCTTAAGATAGATTTTTACCGAATCCTTGATATAATTCTTTGCCTCTTGAATATTCATATTCCCTCACCTGTCTGTCATAATTATATGCGTCTTCCATATCGTGACTGTCAGCCCCATTCCGGCAATTCTGTCATACTCTATCCGGCGTCCTCATCCAGATCCGCTTCCTCCAGCACAAGTCTGATGGCCCAGGGCGGAACTTTCGGCGCATTGTCATCTTCTCCCAGAAAAACAAAGGCAACATCATAATCAGGCATCTGCTCCGGATAGATCCCGTACCCATCCGTAAAATACAAAAGCCCCCGCAGTTCATCAAATTCATGCTCCTCTCGCAGCTTCTCCACATAAGTAAAGACCGGCCGGAAATCCGTAGAACCAAAACCTGTCAGTTTCCCCTGGGCCATAAAGGCGTCAAACTCCTCCGGACACGTAATTTTCGTATCCTGCCTGACCTCACTGTCACACTGAATGATATGGACATTGATCTTGGCAAAAAAGTTCTCACTCTCCTGCATGATATTGTATGTCTTCTGCAAAAATGCCTGTACAAGCCTGCCTCTGCACGACGCGGACGTATCCAGCGCGATCACAAAGTCCTTGATCTTATTGCTGTCCTTATATTCTAACGGCTCCACAAGCGGCATGTTGCCGTAAGTCTTCAACCCGTAAGTGTAATAAATATAGTCAAACTCATCGTCATTGACCTGGATCATCTCTCCCATGACCATGAACTTCCGCAGAAAATCCGTATAATCGTAGCGTTCCCTCGTAGCCTCTTTCAGATTCTGTTCCATGCTGTCGGCATTGTTCTTATCCTTGCTAAAACTTCTAAGATCTGCCTTGATGCGTTCGCTTACCTTACGCCATTCAGCCTGAGACAGCTCCAGCTCCATAGGCCTGTCCCAATAGATATGCTCGTCATAATGACATAGCTTATGCCACTCTTCCATCGCTTTCTTCGAGGGTTCCTCGATCCGAAAATGCCGATAGATCTTCTCCGCTGTCAGAGCGCCCGCCTGCTTCTCAAGTACTTCCAACCGGCTTCTTAATATATCATCCGATGGCAGCACGGTAAGATGCAGCCCAATATCCAGAATCGTATGCTCCACCGCAATATCGGTCGCCATATCCCAATACCGGCGGTCCAGTTTGTCTGTCTCGAAGCCATGATAGAAGATACAGTGCAGCAGCGTGTGCAGATAGAGCCTTGCCGCATATCCCTGCGCTGCTTTATACTGTTTAAGCAGCAGCGCCGGATCATAATAGAGCGTAGACCCATCGAAAAGATGCGCCCCCGTCTCTTCCCTGCACTCCACCCGCATCTTCGAGAGAGCCACATCCAGAAAGCGCATATTGATCAGAATGCCGTCGTGGGCAAGCCCCATAATCTGCGCCGCAAGATTCCGTATCTGAAGTTGTCTGTCCATCTTTGGGTCAACACTCATACGCCTGCTCCTATATACATTATCCAATAACATGATTGACGGCTGTTCATCGGCTGCACGTCATTACTGTCTCACAATACTATTTTGATCAGATACAGCGCCATCAGATGCGCTGGATAAAAGAAGTAGAAAAACCATTTGGAAAAATTCTGTCCTCTTGCAGCACGCTGCCCATTATACAACACCAGTACCGCCATTGCCGCTGCGATGATCCCGCTGCCTGCCAGTGCCGCATGCAATACCGCATAAGCCGTCCAGTCTCCAGGTCCATCCATATAATTCTGCACATTGAGTATGACAAACAGAAGAAATACCACTCCGAATCCAAGCGCCGCCTTTCTTCTGTTCCCCCTGCTGTTATAAAGAAGTACCGTGAGGATCGGTGTGATCAGCGGCCAGTCTCCGACAAGTGTGGCGAACATCAGCAGCATGACTACTATCATCTTTAAGAATGGATAATACACTCGTTCCATGACGGCCAAAATGAGAAAACAGCACAAAAGCGTATAGATCATGTTCAACAGTCCGTTATGGAATACCAGTTCATATGGAATCTGTGAGACCACGGCAAACAGCATAAGCCTGAATCCATACTTCATCTTCGATCGTGTATGCTCATACCCCTCTACGAGAAAAAAGCACATCACCGGCGCTGTGAAAAACCCAATATCTTCAAGCACTTCATAAAGGGGTGTCCCCCTTGTCAAAAATATATGTGCAATATGATTGAGCAGCATCGCAATCATTGCCATATACTTAATGATGTCCCGATTGAGTATTTGTAAATCTGCCTGTCCGCGTATCCTTTTTACATCCATGCCCGCTTCCCTCCTGGCCCATGCCATTCTTCACAACATCCGTCAGTAAAATGCATATCCGCAAAAGATCCGCTTATCGGATGCCCGCCTGCCGCTGATCCGCCTGCAGGTGCAAAACAACACCTTACATTGAGATAGGCGATTCACATCCCCTGCGATCGCCCACCATCCATGATCCTTTTTAGTTTACGCTTCCGTATACCATATTCCGCCGTACTGCCTGTCAGGCGCAAAACATCCGCTCTGTCAGGATTTACTTACTGTACAAAGGGATTATATTTCTTCTCATGGCCGACCGTTGTGCTCTCGCCATGCCCCGGATATACTTTCGTCTCCTCCGGCAGGGTAAAGATCCTGTCTTTGACCGATCTGGTCAGCGCGCTCATGCTGCCCGTGGCAAGATCCGTCCTGCCCACGGATTCCAGGAACAACGTGTCTCCAGCGATCAAAATCCCTGCTTCCTCAAAATAATAACAACAGCTCCCCACCGTATGCCCCGGTGTCGCGATCAGCTTACATGTCATACCGGCTATAGTGATCTCCTCGCCGTCTTTCACATAACGATCCGGCTTCACCGTGTAAGGTCTGCCAACCTGCTCAGAAACATTGACCGCCGCATCTTCGCAAAGAACCTTTTCCTCCTCATAAGCGTATAAAGGAGCTCCGGATAACTCCTGCAGCCTGTTTGTTCCCCAGATATGGTCAAAATGCGCATGCGTAAGCAAAATTCCTTTTACCTGAAATCCCTTATCCCGCAGCGTCTCATATATATAATCACCCTTATCTGCCGGATCAAAAAAGATTACCTCGTCCGATCCCTCGCGATATACAAAATAGCAGTTTGTCTGGCAGATCCCAAGCATCAGCCGTCCAATCTTCAACTCGCCCATATGTCTTCTCCTTATGATTTCATCTGCACTGACAACATGTCATACGGCCATGTACCGACATATCCTATTTCTTCACAATCCGTCGCCATGCTGCATCAGCCCGTCGTCCTCTCGATATCTATAATGCTCTCGATCGTCCGGATCTTATCGATGATACGCTGCAGCTCTTCCCTGCCACCTATCTCAAAACTTACCATAATAGTCGCCGTCCCCTGCTTACTCACTCTGGTATTCAGGGAGAGAATGTCAATCTCTTTCTCCGTAAGCGCCTTGGAGATATCTGCCAACAGTCCATTCCTGTTATTTGCATAGATGCTGATTTCCGCAAAGTATTTACCCTGCGCCTCAACCTGCTGCCACTCCGCGTCAATAAGCCTGTTGCGGTCAATCTCCGGCAGATTCATGATATTGATACAGTCTGTCCTGTGAACGGATATTCCCCTGCCCCTTGTGACAAAACCTACAATCTCATCTCCTGGTACCGGACTGCAGCATTTGGAGAAGCGCACCGCCACATCGTGGATTCCCTTGACTACAATTCCACTGCTGCCACTGTACGCCCTGTTCTTATAGGTCTGAGCGCTCTCCTCTACCTCTGCCATAACTTCCGCATCGGTCATTTCCCTGCGGTGATCGTTGTCATACATCTCCTGCATACGATTGAGGATCTGCCCCTCTTTGAGGCCTCCATGACCGATCGCCGCCAACACCGAATCCCAATCCTGAAAACCATATCTTTTCATGATGGCTTCCTGATATTTAGGGATCAGCACGTCTGCAGAATTGATTGCTTTTGCTTTACAATAACTGGTGATCAGATCTTTTCCCTTAACAATATTATCGTCCTTGAGCTCATGCTTGAACCACTGATTGATCTTATTCTTCGCCTGCGTGCTCTTGACAACGTTCAGCCAGTCGCGGCTTGGCCCTTTGGAGTTCTGGGAAGTCATGATCTCCACACGGTCGCCGTTCTTGATCTCATAATCGATCGTCACAAGCTTGCCGTTGACTCTGGCGCCGATCATCCTGTTGCCCACCGCACTGTGAACGCTGTATGCAAAGTCGATCGTCGTAGAGCCTGCCGGGAGATTCTTCACATCCCCTGTGGGCGTAAAACAATATACACTGTCAGAGAACAGGTTCAGATCACTCTTTAAAAGATTCATGAACTCCTTGTTATCCGACATATCCCTCTGCCATTCCAGGATCTGACGCAGCCAGACCAGTTTCTCTTCCTCCTGCGCCTCCACCTTCTTGCCGTCAGAGGCCTCCTTATACTTCCAATGCGCAGCAATACCATATTCCGCCGCCTTGTGCATCTCATATGTTCTAAGCTGTATCTCAAAAGGCTGCCCTGTGGAACCGATCAATGTCGTGTGCAGCGACTGATACATGTTCTCCTTGGGCATTGCGATATAATCCTTGAACCGTCCCGGAATCGGCTTATACATCTCATGGATCACGCCAAGCGCAGCATAGCAGTCCTTGACCGTATCTACGATAATCCGCACCGCAAACAGATCATAGATCTGATCTATGGTCTTATTCTGGTTCTTCATTTTCTTGTAAATGCTGAAAAAATGTTTGATGCGTCCGTCAATCTGCGCCTTAATGCCTGCTTTCTCTATGTGTACGCTAACCTCATCGACGATCGTCTGAATATACTGCTCACGAACGCTTTTACGGATTGCAATTTTATCTACCAGATCATAATATGCTTCCGGTTCCAGATATTTTAAAGATAAATCGTCCAACTCTACCTTGATCTTAGATATGCCCAGCCGTTGGGCGATCGGTGAATATATGTCCAATGTCTCCCTGGCGATCTCCTGCTGCTTCTCCGGACGCATATGCTGCAGCGTCCGCATATTGTGCAGTCTGTCCGCCAGTTTGATCAGTATCACGCGGATATCCTTGGCCATTGCCAGAAACATCTTACGCAGATTCTCCGCCTGCCGTTCAAGCTTCTCCGCATCCCTGTCTCTGTCTGAGCTGTTCTCCCCATGAAAATTCAGCTTCTCCAACTTTGTGACACCATCTACCAACAGCGCTACATCCGCGCCAAACTGTTCCTCGATCTGCTTATCCGTCATAATGGTGTCTTCAACTACATCATGTAAAAGTCCCGCAACGATCGTCTCCTTATCCAGTTCCAGATCTGCCAGGATAATGGAGACATATAGCGGATGTATAATATAAGGTTCTCCCGACTTGCGCACCTGATCCTTATGCGCCTCGTAGGCAATCTGATAGGCCTTGCTGATCAGAGAAATATCATCGGACGGATGATATTTGCGCACACGTGCAATAAGCTCCTCAAACAGCGCTTCAGGAGTCTGGAATTCCTCAATGGATTCAATTCTGCCGTCATCAATAATGACTTCTCTCTTTTCTTCTGTCATAATCTCACCAGAGCCTTTTTGCGATATTAAAACGCATTGTTAATTGACATTATAATATTATTTTCCGGACAAGTCAAAATATTATTATTCGGAGGCAGAATTCAAAGGAAAGACTACCTTTCTTTCCTTTCATAAGAAAAGGCGTGTTTCTCAAACATGCTTTTCCCAAGTTGATCATATCTGCTGAACGATCCTTGTATGATATGGGGAAATAAGTAATAAACGCAAAATACTTCAGAAAGTTTTTCTCCGCACACCGCCATACCATATAAGTTTTACAGATTAATTTTAATATATTGCACTTATACGAGCGCAATTGTGAAAAACAAAAGCATTGTACTGTAACATATAATCATATTCTAAATTATGATAACAAGATCGCATAAAAATAGCATGGACAAAAATCATCCATGCTAAAAGTATTCTGATCTTACTGTATCACATATTCTAATATGCAATCCGCAATGTCTGCACTTCCTGAGGTTTTTCCGCCGCCCGCGCCTCAAGAACCACAATGCCATGCTCTTGTTTAGGAAGCAGAAAATCTTTATTTTCACTGTACTCCTGGATACATCTCTCCGATCCGCCCTCCGGTATGACGCTGATCCGGTACTCCATGCCGTTTACGCGGTTAGACGCAACGCTCAAATTTAAGCATTCCTCTTCTTCAGAATAATATAAACCAAAGATTTCCGGTTCCTGCAAAGCCAGTTTCTCACTGTACGTATCATAGAAATATTTGGCATTTTCTTCTTCCGGAGCGGATAAAACTTTCCACAAGAACTCCGTATACAAATTTGCTCCCGATAAATTCAGATGCCCGTGATCCTGATAATAGTCTCTTGACCGCATGTCCAGATGTTCCGGCCTGCACAGATTAAAATCATAAAAGGGCACATCGTACTCTTTGGCTATCTCACGAATATATCTCACATATGCATCATAATCTTCCGTGGACAAAAGCTGAGACTCATAAATCGGAGAGATAAACAAAGTAATATTTATATTTTCATTCTGGCAGTATTCTATGATTTTTCTTATATACTCATCAGATTCCGCCGTACATTCCCAATCTCCATCCATGGAAATTGTCTTTTTAAACATCAGCTCTCTTTCAACAAATCTCTTAGTACTATAACTAAATCCCTTATCCTGAAATGTAACTCTCACTCCCTCATCTTCAACCAGGTACCGAAAGTTTTTGTAGTCATCTGAACTCTTTCGTTTCAGGTTTTCTTCAATATATGACAGGGAAAACAGTTTCTCCCGATATCTGACAAAAGGAAAGACTGTGTCCAAAAGCATATTTTTTCTGACCGAGGCCCCTGTAAACTCAACTTTATTAAGCGACGGTTTCATACAATCGATAATTCTCCAACTTGCTGTTTCATTGCTGCTTGATTTAAGCTTCATCCCACATGAAACAGCATAATATAATTCAAAATATATATTCGTAATCTCATGTGTCCTGTTTGCTTCTTTAATTGAATAGTAGCTTCCGTTTAACTCCTGCCCGCTGTTGGAAAGATTAAAATTATTCTCACCATTGATCTCATCCAGCATGGGAGCATTAATGTCCCAGTATACGTGAGAAGAACCCACAAAAAGATGATCGATCTTATCCTCCTGCGCATAGAAGTCGTGCCATACTCTCCTGCTCCACTCCGTATTTCTTTCCGCCCGCGCATAAACATGATTCAACAATTTACACAGCATCAGAAACAAGATGATAATCCCTGCTGCCTCTGCAATATACCGTACAATTCTCTTTTTCTTCCTAAAACTGGAAATAAATAAACTGCTGTGTATCATATATTTCTCCATAGCATCCAAATACTAATAACACGATCATCAAAGAGGCATAACACACGACCCGGAACCACCATCCCTGCGCAAGAACAAGCTCTGCCACATCTCTTCCATGATACTTACATGAATCTACGAGCATAAGCACAAGTATTGCGGCCACGGTAACCAGCATATATTCTCTGGCAACTCCCAACTGATAAATGGATCCATCAAAGAAAATATTCCAATTCCAAACAGACGTCATGCTTTCGATCAGCCGCAGAGCGCTCCTGAACCCTCCTGCCCTGAAAAACAGCCATGCAAAACTTACGAGCCCAAAGGTAAAGATTCCGTTTAAAAGTCTCGCACTGAATCGATCCTTTCCAAAAATCTGTTCTCCTGTAATGGCGGCCGCCTTTTTCCTGAAAGCAGTGAATATATCGCCTATTACCTGGTAAATGCCATTCAAAAATCCCCAAAATATATACCCCAGCAATGCGCCGTGCCACAAACCGCTTACTCCAAACACAAAAAGCAGATTCATTTCCCTGCGCACTTTTCCCCTGCGGTTTCCGCCAAGCGGGATATAAAGATAATCCCGGAACCAGGTGGAAAGAGAGATATGCCATCGTCTCCAGAATTCTTTCACACTCTTTGAAAAATACGGCGCCTGAAAATTGTCCGTCAGCCGGATACCCAAGGACAGTGCGGCTCCTCTGGCAATCGTAGAATACCCGTAGAAATCACAATAAATCTGTATGGAAAACAACAATGTGGCAAAAACAATATAAAGTCCCGGATATACTTCATAATTGTCATATACTGTATCTACAATTACCGCTATTCTATCTGCGATCACAATCTTACAAAAAAGCCCGTACAAAATGAGCAAAATACCTTTCCTGAGCTCCTCGTAGCAAAACTTATGTTCTTTCTGAAGCTGAACAAGAAGATTTCTGGACCGCTCGATCGGTCCCGCCACGAGCTGTGGAAAGAAAGATACAAACAGTGCATATTTGAAAAAATTCTTTTCCGCATAAATATCGTCCCGATATACATCGATCAGATATCCCATTGTCTGCAAAATATAGAATGATATTCCAACCGGAAGAATGACATTTGACTTCCAATTTACCATTTCAAGGCGCACCCATCTCAAAATTGTATTCAGACAGGAGACAGCCAGATCAAAGTATTTGAAAAAACCAAGCAATAGCAATAAAACAGCCACACATGAAAAAAGGCATGTCCTACGCCTCCTTTTACCAGTCTCACTGCCTTGTTTTTTGGCATGTTCCATGATCAGCCCTGCGGCATAAGTAATCAGGGTACAGCCAAACAGCAATAAAATATAGATCGGATTCCACTGCATATAGAAATAGTAGCTCGCAGCCAAAAGCCATATATAACGTAACTTAGCCGGAAATATATAATAGACTACATATACTACCGGAAAAAAGATTAAAAAATCTATTGAGTTAAATAACATCTATTAATATTTCTCCTCTAACTCATATTGCACCTATATGGGTGCAATTATAGCAAATAAGAATGATAGCGTCAATAGTGTCAAAATGGACGACTACAAACACAAACGAAAAATGCCGGTGAATTATGAATCCATATTATGAAACAGTTTTCGGAAATAATATCAGAAAAATCCGGATGGGGAAAAGCATTACACAAGAGCAGCTCTCAGCTAAGCTACAGGTTAACGGATGTGATATCACAAGAAGCGCCCTCGCAAAAATGGAAGTAGGGCAGCGTCATGTTTATCCGGATGAGATCAAAGAACTAAAGAAGATCCTGAAAGTATCTTATGATGAATTGTTTATGGAATAAAATCGAAAGCCCCTCATCTCACACTAAGTCAGACAAGGGGCTTACATTGCTTCTATATTCTTGTTTTACTGTTTCTTTTACTCTATATGCGCTGCCTGCGCCGTAAAAGGCTTACATCATGCCCATTCCTGCGCCGCCTGCGGGCATAGCCGGCTCGGCTTCTTTGATATTCGCCACAACGGACTCGGTTGTCAGCAGTGTAGACGCAACACTTGTCGCATTCTGCAATGCACTTCTTGTCACCTTGGCGGGATCAAGAATTCCTGCGTCCACCATGTTCACATACTCTTCTTTGAGCGCATCAAACCCGATGCCAACCTCGGACTCTCTCACTTTATTGATGATAACGGAACCCTCGAGTCCGGCATTTGCTGCGATGTGATAAAGAGGAGCCTCCAGTGCTTTTAACACGATCTGGGCACCTGTCTTCTCATCGCCCTCCAACGTATCAGCCAGTTTGGAAACCTCTTTAGACGCATGGATATATGCGGAACCACCGCCGGAAATAATGCCCTCTTCTACGGCTGCTCTTGTAGCTGCCAGAGCATCTTCCAGACGAAGTTTTGCCTCTTTCATTTCTGTCTCTGTGACTGCACCTACACGAATCACCGCTACGCCGCCTGCCAGTTTCGCAAGACGCTCCTGCAGTTTTTCTCTGTCAAAATCAGAAGTAGTCTCATCAATCTGCTTCTTGATCTGGCCGATTCTTGCCTGAATCGCTTCCTTGTTGCCCTCGCCGTCCACGATCACGGTATTATCTTTCTGAACCTTAACGGATTTCGCACGGCCAAGCTGATCCATGGTAGCGTCTTTGAGTTCAAGTCCAAGCTCGGAGCTGATCACCTGACCGCCTGTCAGGATCGCGATATCTTCAAGCATAGCTTTTCTTCTGTCGCCATATCCGGGCGCTTTCACCGCAACTACATTGAATGTGCCGCGCAGTTTATTGACGATCAATGTGGTCAGCGCCTCACCCTCAACATCTTCGGCAATAATAAGCAGTTTAGCGCCGGACTGTACGATCTGCTCCAGAATAGGAAGAATCTCCTGAATATTGGAAATCTTCTTATCTGTGATCAGGATATAGGGGCTGTCAAGCGCTGCCTCCATCTTATCCATATCCGTTGCCATATATGCGGAGATATAACCTCTGTCGAACTGCATACCCTCTACCAGGTCAAGCTCTGTAAACATGGTCTTGCTTTCCTCGATGGTGATCACGCCGTCGCCGGATACTTTCTCCATCGCATTCGCTACCATCTGTCCTACTTCCTCATCGCCGGAAGAAACAGCTGCTACTCTTGCGATATGCTCTTTGCCTTTTACTTTGGAGCTCATCTTAGCGATCGCTTCTACGGCACAGTCTGTCGCTTTCTTCATACCCTTTCTAAGGATGATCGGATTAGCGCCCGCTGCCAGATTCTTAATACCTGCATTGATCATAGCCTGTGCAAGTACAGTAGCTGTCGTGGTGCCGTCACCTGCTACGTCATTGGTCTTCGTTGCCACTTCCTTGACAAGCTGTGCGCCCATATTCTCAAACGCATCCGCAAGCTCGATCTCTTTAGCGATCGTTACACCGTCATTGGTGATAAGCGGAGCGCCGTATGATTTATCCAATACTACATTTCTGCCTTTGGGCCCAAGTGTCACCCTGACAGTATCTGTCAACTGGTTTACGCCTGACTCCAAAGCTGCTCTGGCCTCTGCGCCATATTTAATTTCCTTTGCCATGATTCATTCCTCCTGCTTTCCTGAAATCTTTTTATTGAACTACCGCCAGAATATCGCTCTGTCTTACGATAATGTACTCATCTTCCTCTAACTTCACTTCCGTACCCGCATATTTAGAGTAGATTACCTGATCTCCAACTTTCACTTCCATCTTCACTTCTTTGCCATCTACCATACCGCCAGGGCCTACAGCAACAACTTCTGCCTGCTGAGGTTTCTCTTTACTCTGTCCCGGTAATACGATGCCGGATTTGGTTGTCTCTTCTGCTTCCAACTGTTTGAGTACGACTCTGTCGCCGAGTGGTGTTAATTTCATATTTTCTGCCTCCTTATAATTATCATTTTTTTGTCTTTTATGTCATATTATTAGCACTCCTTATTGTCGAGTGCTAATTTCTAAAACATATATTATCTGTATCGCTATATGTTTGCAAATCTATTTATCTCCATCCTAATATTGCTTTCTCTTATTTTCTCTTATTTTCTCTCTTTTACTCTCTCTATCTCGTTTTCATCCATAAAAAGGTATTTAATATTTATTTTATAATTATTTTCCATACATAAAAAGCAGTACCCTCAAATGATACTGCTTTCTTCTAAGTGCATATACGGTTCCCGTACTCAGATCCCATGTTCGAGGCGCTCCCTGTATCCAGGGGCGTTCTTCACGTTAAATTTATTATTGAACATCTCATATTCCGCATCCGGCAATTTATCCTTAAGCGCTTCCTCCACATTGGTCTTATAGACAATACCACAGGCTACCGACGGTGCCAGTACCGGATCTTCATAAGCCGTGCACGCCTCCTGCACCCTGGCACAAAAACTTTCGGCTTCTCCGTCCTCAGCCGCCGGGATAAGCGTAATGAACACATCGCCGTCCACACGTCCGATCATATAATCCGGTTTGGCCTGTTGTTTCAGTATATCGGCAATGGTCTTGATCAGTCTGTCGCTCTCCTCATCACCAAAATGATCGTTCGCAAATTTCCAGTCATTGATATTGACATTGATCACCGCAACCGGAACCACTTCCGCACTGTCAAGAACCTGCATGCGCTCCTCAAAATGATGCTTATGGTACACACCTGTCAAGGCATCCTCTTTCTCTCCCTTGGCTGTCTGCGTATGCTTCACTCCGACTTTTTCTTCCAACTCATCCATATAAATAGAAGATTCGGTATGTAAATAGGCTTCCTCACCCCATTGAGAAAGAATACTCGCAAAACCATCTAACATCACTTCCACCGCGTGCCGCCGTTCCTCCGGCACATGATCCGTCTCCGCATACAGATGAGCGATCGTCCTGCCATATACCCGTACCTTGCGGCCGGGTTCTCCTACCACATCCGGCGTAAATCCGGCGAAGCCACCCACAGATACCACTTTCTCGCCGTGCCGCTCCGTAATCAGCATCGCTGCGCCTGTTACGGCGCAAAGCGATTTGCAGTACTCTGTCAGCGTATCCAGCGCATATAAATTATCCAATGCATAATTCCTGATATTCTCCTTAATTCTTTTCTCAAAAGGAATTGCCTTATAGTCCATATTCCGTAACCTCTCCTGTCCCCATTTAGTATTGATCAAAAAGTATAATTCAGTATAACTTTTTTACGAAGTTTTGTCCAGTATACTGTCAACCTGATCTTTGGCAAAATCACATATTTTCCAAATAATTCTGCCGCGCCAGAAGCTCATAGAATTCATCCTTGGGCATGGGCTTTGCATAATAATACCCCTGCACTTCATCACAGCCGATCTTCTGAAGCAGTTCAACCTGTTCTTTCGTCTCCACGCCCTCCGCCAAAAGTCCAAGCCCTAACTTATTCGACATGGAAACTACCTGTTCCAGTATGATTCTTCCCTTATCCGACACCATCATATTTTCTATGAACTTCTTATCAAGCTTGATCAAATCAAAGGGAGTCTCCAGCAAAATATTCAAAGAAGAATAACCACTGCCAAAATCATCCATCAGAAGCTTATATCCCTCTTCTTTTAGCTGAAACGCTTTCATGCTCACCTGCTGGTCGTCAACCGTCTCCGTAATCTCCAATTCCAACAGCTCCCTCCGGATGCCTGTATCTTTGATCAATCTGTCAAGAACGGCGATACACTCGTCATCCGTGAGATGTACTCTCGACACGTTTACAGAAACAGGGCAGGACTTCATACCCGCATCTTCACATTTCCGAATGAAGCGGCACGCCTCTTCCCATATATAATAATCAACGTTTCGGATAAATCCGTTTTCTTCTATCACCGGAATAAACTGATCCGGATAGATCATCCCCCGCTCCGGATGACGCCATCTTACGAGCGCCTCCGCTCCTATGATCTCGTTTCTTGCAATGCTGTATTTGGGCTGAAGATACATCATAAACTGATGCTCCGTGACAGCCGTCTGCATATTCTCCTCAATAAACTTCCTGTTGTACAGGGATTCCTTAAACTGTTCCTTATAAAAAAGGATATTGGTCACGATATTCTTCTTCGCAGCTTCTCTGGCCATAACTGCCCGATCTTCCATCTGCCGCAGTTCCATGCTCTTATCTTCTACCATGTAGACACCATAAGACATCTGAATCTTGACATCCTTAAAGCTGCTTGTTGCCGTGTCCAGCTGCTGAATGAACTCCATCAGCTCCTCTTCCCTGTCGCATTCCATCACGACCATAAAGACATCACTGCGCAGGTTGACAAAAAATTTGTCATCACCGCACATATCTTTGAGCTGCCGCGTAATGAAATCCAATACCTCATCCCCGAATTTCTCTCCATACAGGTCATTTACGATCTTAAACTTACGAATATCAAACTGAATAAATCCCACTTTCCTGTCGGAAGAAAACAAAAGATTGTTAACATTTCTTCTAAACTGTCGGATTTTTCCTACAGTCTTAAGCACAATCTGCATATCGTCATTCTTAGGTATATCTTCAAAGTCAATACTGCTCTCCGTCATATCCTTAAAATATTCCTGAAGCATGTCTTCCAATATCTCGATGCTGATCCGGATCGCCCTTGGACATTTTTGTAAGATCAGGCCTTCGCTGCGGATTGCGGCAATCCCCTCCGGTTTCGATATATCTCTGCCAAGAATATCACGACAGTCGACCACACCGTCCATTTGCTCCGTGAAGCGCCGTATAAACTCCTCGGTCTTCTTATTGCCATAAAGTTCTCTTTCTTGATCCTGTGCATCATAAAATCCCAATGCCATCCCGAGCACTAACAGGGACGCCGTAATACAGCCGCATACTCCCCCCTGTCTCATGCCGCCTCCAAAGCAAGTGCTGATCTTGAACGCCGTCTTAAGGTCCAGTCCAAAATCATCGGCAAACGCTCCGAACAATGCCTGTGAGCAGTGATATTTCTGATGTAAAAGCTGTTCTGCTTTCTCTGCGTGTGTCATACGATCCCCCATGCATATCACAAGCCCGCGTCTTCATGTGACAGCCGGCTTTATTTTATATCCGTATACCGATCCCCATAACAAACAGCCAACTCCCGCATCTCACGAACAAATGGGAACTATCTGGTACACAAGTACTATTTTAACAAATAGTCAAAAGATTGTGAAGTATAAAAAGCGTTTCATATCCTGTCTTCTCCTTGACATTCCCTGTTGCGCTTTTTATCATCATAATGACAGAACAATTATGAAAGGCGGTACCAAATGGCAGCTGCGACCATCCGTGAGAACTCCCGATATGAAAATAAAATGCATGGCAGCATGGAATTTCCCTATGTCATATATCATTCCAGGATCCCTGACTATCTCTACTCATATCCTCTGCACTGGCATAACGAAATGGAGATCATCTACGTCATCTCCGGCTCCTGCACCATTACCATCAACAGGCTTCCCGTTCAGGTTTATGCTGGCGACATTATCTTCATCCTGCCGGACACGCTCCACTCTATCGACCGTCATGAGCACAATAAGGTCGACTTTTTTAACATTGTGTTTGATATCCGGCTGTTAGAATCAGCCACCCCATCTGATGCCTGTTTCGACAGATATTTAAGGCCTTATCTGGAAAGCCAGATTCAGATTCCCGCAGTCATCTCATCTTCCCATCCGCAATACCCTGAACTTCAGCTTACTTTAGGCCGCCTGATCCAAAACCATGAGCTTGCCGTCCCTGGCTGCGAGCTTTATATTAAATCTCAGCTTTTTACCTTATTCTGGCTGTTAGAACCCCTGAAGACCGGAGCCGAAGAAAATATTTCCCGCTCTCATTCCGCTCAGATACGCAAGATGAAAGATCTGCTGCAATTGATATCCATTCATTATGCCAACCCCTTAAGCCTGAAAGATGCCGCCTCTTTCTGCGGCTACAGTATCCCTCATTTCATGAAGTTTTTCAAATCCTTTACCGGATCGACTTTCGTGGAATACCTCAACACCTACCGCCTCAAAAAAGCCGGTGAGCTTCTTTTATCCACCGATCTGACGGTTCTGGAAGTTTCCGAAGCGGTGGGCTTTGACAATCATTCCTACTTCATCCGGCTCTTCAAGCGTTACTATGGCACAACGCCAAAAAAACACCGCCGTCAAACAGACAGCGGTGCTTCGGATCCGTATCAGCCTTTTACGGCGCCGGATAATCCTTCCGTATAATATCTCTGCATAAAGATAAACAGAATTGCGATCGGTATGGAAATGCATACGGCTCCTGCCGCAAAACAGGTATACCAGTTATCGATATATTCTTTCTCAAGCATCCGCCAGAGTCCGATGGCTACCGTATAATAGTCCGCCTCTGCACGACAGATTACTTTTGCAAAAATGAAATCGACCCAGGGACCCATAAAAGAAGTAAGCACTGTGTAGACAATGATCGGCTTGCTCAGTGGAATCGTTATCTTGTAGAATACCTGCCACCTTGTACAGCCGTCAATATATGCCGCCTCGTCGAGGGCCTTTGGAATGGTGTCGAAAAATCCTTTTGCAATATAGAATCCCAACCCTGCACTGCCGGAATACACGAGCACAAGCGCAACGCGTATCATAGCTCCCTCCGACAGTCCAAGTGTCTTCAATATATAATAGACAGCTACCATGGACATAAATGCCGGGAACAATCCCAGGATCATGGCAATGTTCATATAGGGTTTGCGCATTTTAAACCGCAGTCTCGACATGCTGTAAGATACCGCCAGGACAAAAAACGTCGAGATCAGGCAGGAAAAGACCGCTATGATCAGCGTATTCGTAAACATCCGCGGGAAATTCAGGACCGTCGTATTAGTAAACAATCTTATGTAATTGTCAAGCGTATAGCTTCTGGGCAAAAATGTTGATACATAGGATCCCTTTTCCGCCCGGAAACTGGTAAGGATCACCCAGAAAATAGGAAACAGCCATATTACCGCCATGACACCCAGAATCACATGCACAACCGTATTCGCCGCAAATTTTCTTGCTTTCATGGAAGATGTAATCTGCTTTTTGTTCATTATTGGAATCCCTCCTCGTTTTTATAGGATCCCGTGTTCCTGTATGTAATCAATGAAACAACAGCCAGGACCACGAAAGTGAAAATACCGATCACCGCACCGATGTTATAGAATTGCTGGTCAATGGTCAATTTGTAAAGCCAGGTTACAAGCAGGTCTGTTTTACCCGCTGTAAGTCCTACCGGCGTCGGATCTCCTCCTGACAACAGATAGATCACATTAAAGTTATTGACATTTCCCGTAAATGTGGTGATCAGATAAGGCGTAGTGACAAACAGCATATAAGGCAGCGTGATCTTAAAGAAAGTGACAAAAGCATTTGCCCCATCGACTCTGGCAGCCTCATACAATTCTTCCGGTATATTCTGAAGAATACCCGTGACCTGAAGCATGGTATAGGGAATACCTACCCACAGGTTGATCACGATCACTGTCACACGCGCCCATGTCGCATTCGTGAAGAAAGGCAGAGGTTTCGTGATAAATCCCATATTCATGAGCAGTGTGTTCACAGCTCCCGAGGGCTGTAACATCGTCCGCATGATCAGCAAAGAGACAAACATAGGTACTGCGATGGACAGAATAAAGCAAAATCTCCAAAAGCTCTTAAAACGCGTTCCTTTACGGTTGATCATAATTGCCAGGATCATCCCAAAAATATAATTGAGTCCTGTCGCAAATACCGCCCAGATCAGCGTCCACCCCAGGACAGACCAGAATGTCTGACCAATGGAATCAGAAATGCTTAAAACCTTGAAAAAGTTTTCCAGGCCAACCCAGTCAAATAGGATCAGGTGTTCCCCCTGTTTACTGTAATTCGTAAATGCCATGGAAATCATAAATGCCAAGGGCAGAATATTCAGTGCTATGATTCCTGTCAAGGGCAGTGCCAACAGCGTTTTATGCAGATTCTGATGCAGAAGCTCTTTCAGGTCATCTACAAAAGTATTTACATGCTTTCCTTCTTTTTGCAGGCATTCCGCCTTGTATGCGCTCTTTAAAGACGCCCGCCACATAAACACGAACCAGATCACTATAAATATAGTCGCGATTCCATACAACAAGATCAGAAGCGAATTATCTCCAGCCGAATACTCATATATCCCTTTCGCCTCGTTCCAAACCTCCTGCTGCTCCGCTTCTCCAAGAGAAACCAACATCGTCATATTATGAATGCCGGCTACAGCCATAAACCAGATAAATGCTGCTTCCGATAATAAAAACAGCAACCCCTTTACAATCTGCCTGTGAACCAAATTTCCCAATCCCATAACGACCATAGACAGCTTTGTTACCAATCCGCCCTTTTTAACCGCATTGGAAACCGTATATGGTGTCGGAAATTCATTATAATGCTTTTTACGTTTACCAGCCACGCCCATACCTCCCTCTCTCCTTTCTGGCGCATATATGCCGAGGGATCCTGCCGCGCAGGATTCCCTCAACTCAATAACATTATTCAACTACCGAAGTATTCATATTATGGTTCCATGCTTCTGTAGCTTCCGCTGCATTCTCATGGGTTACTTCTCCGTTGCGCAGAGACTTGCCGAAGTTATCTGACGGAGTCCAGTAATTTGCCATAGGTGCGATGAACGGCTGGATGATCGAAGTATTGGCTACCGTATCGTTCTGTGCCTGAACAAGCATATCCTCGCCCAGGGCCGGGTCTGCAAGAAGCTCTAAATTGCAGGGAATGATATTTCTGCTCTCATAATGTGATTTCTGAGATTCCGGCTCACCCAGGTATCTTGCCAGAGCAACCGCCACCTGCGGATATTCTGTTGTCGAGCTGACACCGATCGCCTTGGAACCTGCAAAAGAATACATCTGCTTCTCTTCTCCGTTCAAAGTATAAGTCGGAAGCTGTGCCACGCCAAAGTTATCGCCCAGAGCCTCCTTTACCGACTCATAGTCCCAGGAACCGGAGAACATTGCATGGATAGAACCATCACGCATTCCAGCGATACCGGAACCATCTACGTCAACCGTAAAATTGGGATTAGCCATCAGATCCACAAGATACTCTGTCACCGCTGTTCCTTTGTCACCGCCAAAATCGATTCCTGCATCTGCATTCTGACCATCCTCAAAGAATGTGCATCCGTTTCCTATATAAAAGCTGGGCAGATACCAGGAATTGGTGATCGGGAAAGAGATCATTCCTTTAGCAAGCATAGAATCAAGGTTCTTAATATCCTCCTCTGTAAAAACACTCTTGTCATAATACATAAACCATGTATTCGATGTGAAAGGAACACCGTAAAGTGCACCGTCTACCGTCACGGATTCCACCATTGTTTCCGAATTATTATCTTTGACAAACTGCTCTGTCTCTCCGCCGATCCTTGCAACTGCCTTAGCCGGAAGAAGATCTGTCAACTGATCATTAGACATCATAAATACATCCGCTGCTGCGTCCACATCCTGCGCGATCATCTTGGCAACCTCTGCCTCGGATGCAACACCATAAGAAAAGTTGATCTTCCATTCCGGATGCAGCTTTGCGAAAGCTTCGCACTGTGTCTGAATCCAGTTACCGTAATCTGCCGACTGATCCTCGGAGGGCGTCCATACCAACAGATTGATCTCACCATCGATCGCCTCCCCCGCACTGTCACTTGCCGCGCCTGAATCTGCGCCTGCATCCGTACCGGCTCCTGTCTGCGCTTCTCCTGCATTTCCGCTTCCACCACCACAGGCCATAAGAGAAAATGCCATAACGCCAGTCAAAAGTAATGCTCCTAACTTCTTCATTCTCATAACTCTTCCTCCTAAACACTTTCACTTTTACAATACATTTGTTTAAATTGGTTTACCGATAAACCTTGCTTGTGATTGTAATGTTATTCCAAGTTATTGTCAAGTATGATAGATTCTATTCTACACTTTGCACAATAAAATTAATCTGCATTTATGCATTATGCGTATTTTCTATTTTGTTCTTGCTTTTATTTCTTATATTGTATACTCTTTATATATACCGATAAACCTATGCGAAGTATTTCTTCCTTGCATTATCTAAAGAATAACGATAAGATGAAATATGAACGATAAAAGCAGGAAAGAGAAAACTGAACAGATTGACATGACAGGAATGAAATCAGGGTGATATTATGACTTTACAAGACATTGCAAATGAAGCCGGTGTCAGCAAAATGACCGTCTCCAATGTTGTCAACGGACATTTTGAACGGGTTTCCGACCAGACCGTAGATAAGATCAACGGATTGATACAAAAATATAACTATACGCCGAATATATCGGCCAGAGGCTTGTCTACCGGTAACTCCAGAATCATATTTCTTATTATTCCTCTGGCGGAGAATACAACCAATATATTTTATTCTCCTTATATCAGTTCCCTTGTAGGCATCATTGAACATAAGCTGCGCACTCTCAATTATTATGCTTTGATCCGCTCTGTCTATAATTTTGAAGAGCTGGACTCCCTGTTCAAAAACTGGCCCGCCGAGGGCGCTATTATTCTCCTGCCTGATTTCGACAGCATTCTTGACCAGATCATGGAAAAAATACACATTCCTCTTGTTTTTCTGGACAGCTATCATTCACGCCAAGATATCATCAACGTGACCTGTGACGATGAAAAGGGCACTTACCTTGCCACCAAATATCTGATCAATCTTGACCACCGCAATATCGCGTTTATGGCAGATTACAGAAGCAGCGCTCTTCTCACTTCACGATTCAACGGCTATTGCCGTGCTTTATCTGAAAGTGGGATTCCTTTCCGGGAAGAGATGGTCTTCGAGGAAGCGCCTGACTACAGTCACGGAATCGCAGTCGGACAGGCGATTGCGTCCGGAGATACTTCCATCAGCGCTATTGTGACTACTTCCGATTACGGCGCTGTCGGAATCATTGAGGGTGCCCGGCTTGGCGGCCTTAAGCTTCCCACGCAGCTTTCGGTCATCGGTTTCGATAATCTTCCATTCTGTCAGTACTGCGCACCCAAGTTAACGACTGTCAGCCAGAATATTGAGAACAAAGCCAATGCCGCCGTGGAACTGTTAATGGAAAAGATCACCACCGGAACCCTGAAGCAAAACAGGGTCGTTATTGACGTGAACATTGTTGAGAGGCAGTCCGCCACTCAGTATGTATAACAGTTATCACAAAGGAGCCTCTGTCTGCCACGGCAGACAACGAGACTCCTTTTCTTTTTGTTCTATATCTGATACCTTTTCCACTCTTCTTTTGACACATATTCCCGGGATATTCCATCATCCGTATAGAAGACGTATTCCGCGTCCCCGCCTGTAAATCCGATCCACTCGCAGTGTCCGGCATCGACGTCCTCTGTGGTTCTCACCTGGTCATCCAACACTGCCAAGGGCAGAATATGTCCTTTTCTAATAAAGAAAACCACTTCATCCAAAGCAATCTTCACATAATGATGTCCGGCCTGCAACAGCTCACAGGTACGCTCTTGCAGCGATTTCATCTTCACCATCATCATCTCTTCCGGAAGATAGACATAGCGCCCCTTTGCATTCTGCGTGTAGACCGGAGCGATCATAATACTTTCGCCGACCATAAGCTGATCTTCAACAGCATATGCATGTTCGTCTTCCGGATAGTCAAAAGCGATCGGTCTGAAATACATTTCATCATCAAGCGCCGCTTTCATATACTCGCTGTAAAGATAAGGCAGCAGCCCGTAACGAATCCGAATGATCTCCCGAAATGCCTCCTGATGCCCGAACTGATAGATTTCCTGCATCCTGGTGCCGTCTGCCGTATGATTTCTCATCAGCGGTGTAAAGATTGCAAATTCCAGCCAGCGCATCAACAGATCTTCTGTGGTATCACTTCCGTATCCGCCAATATCCGATCCGGTATACAGAATGCCGCACATATTCAGCGCCGGCATCTGCTGAATACTGAGCAGAAGCTGATTCCACCAGGAATTATTATCTCCCGTCCAGATTCCTCCATAACGATGCATTCCGATATAAGACGACCTCGAGAACAAAAGTGTTCTTCTTCCCGGTGCAATACGTTCAAACGCATCCGATGCTACTTTTGTCATATAGAATCCATAAAGATTATGCACCTTGTCATGACGCACTTTCACGCCATCCATATCATGATAGAAACTTCGATAATCGACAGCACTGTTTGACAATCCCATCAGCAGGTCTTTCATATGGAAAAAGGCATGCACATCTATGTTCTTACCCTGCATGGAGACAAGTTCTTCCATCACCTTATTCAGATTCTTCTCAGAGTAAAAGATTGCCGGCTCGTTCATATCGTTCCAGAAACCGTCGATCCCCTGTTCCATCAGCCAACGGTATTTCTCACCAAACCACTTTCCCGCCTCTGTGTTAAGCACATCCGGGAAATGTACCTTGCCGGGCCAGACTGCCGCCACAAAGTTCTCCCCCTCCTCGTCCTTACAAAAATAGCCGCCTGAAACGCCTTCCTCATAAATAGAGTAGCCCTCTTCCACTTTTACTCCGGCGTCTATGATCGGAACAAGATGTACTTTCTGTTCTCTAAGCTCCTCCACAAAACCGGGAAAATCCGGAAATCTCTGCTCGTTTATGGTAAAATCCTTGTAACAGTCCATATAGTCAATGTCCAGATAGACCGCATCCAGCGGAACTCCATTTTCGTGATGGCCTGCGACAACTTTACGAACATCCTCGTCAGTCTTATATCCCCAACGCGACTGCTGATAGCCAAATGCCCATCTGGGAGCAATATAGCTTTGCCCGATCAGCCCGCGAAACTGTTTCACGATATCTTTCAAGTCATCGCCATCGATCAGATAAATCACACAATCTGCCCCTGCCGTAATACATAAACGATCGATATTCGTCTCTCCGACATCAAATTTTACTTTTCCGGGATCATCCACAAATATTCCAAAAGAGGTTTTTGCTTTATCTTGTGCCTGTCGTCTGCACAGGATCAGGAAATTATGCACCCCATACAGCGAATGCTTATTCTCCGTATGCACTGGATCGTCGGTAGCATCTCCAACATAGGAAAAACCACGTTTGTTGATTCCCCGCATTTGCTCCCCGAGACCATACACAACGTCCTCTTCTCCCATCTGGCAGGACAATTCGATGCCCGCAGTCGTCTTTTGAAGCTGCATCAATGTGATCGTTTGTGCGCTGTCCGGTATATCCATGACGACAGCACCGGTTTCAATTGGTTTTCCAAATACATGTTTATAAATCATTTCATTGAACCTCCTACTGAACAAATGGTTTACCGGATTATGGACACTCAAGATGCCTGCCAATCCGTAATAACACTTTGATATTTACATTATATAACCAGAACCCCGATAATTCTTGCATAATCCTTGCAAAAAATAGCACAATATCATCATTTTATCAATAATTCCTTTTACACTGTAAACACAATGAAAGGATACCAAAGGCACTACCCTTTGATATCCCCGTTTCATTGCACTTGCAACAAGCAGATTCCTGTTCGGATCCCTCGTTTCTATTTATGCTTTTTGCAAATTAAATTAATAATTTACGATCTTACCAAAATCAGCTTTCAAAGAAGCGCCGCCTACCAGACCGCCGTCAATATCAGGCTGACCGAACAGTTCTGCCGCATTGGCAGCATTCACGGAGCCGCCGTACTGGATACGAACAGCATCTGCGGTAGCTGCATCATAAATCTCTGCGATGCACTCACGGATTCCTTTACATACTTCTTCTGCCTGTTCTGTGGTAGCTGTCTTACCTGTACCAATCGCCCAGATCGGCTCATATGCGATTACCATACTCTTCACCTGGTCTGCAGTGATCTCTGTAAGGTCGGATTTGATCTGCAGTCTGATCCAGTCCATAGTTACGCCCATCTCTCTCTGCTCCAATGTCTCGCCGCAGCAAAGGATCGGTGTCAAACCTGCTTCGAAAGCTTTCTTTACTTTCTTGTTGAGCAGAACATCATCCTCTTTGAAATAATCACGTCTCTCGGAATGGCCGATGATCACATACTTAGCGCCTGCATCTTTGATCATGGCTGCTGAGATCTCTCCTGTGTATGCACCTTTCTCTTCAAAGTACATGTTTTCTGCGCCAACTTCCACATTAGTGCCTTTAACAGCCTCAACCACCGGTACGATATCGATTGCAGGCACACAGTACACTACATCAACATCATCAGATTTTACAAGATCTTTCAACTCATCACATAACTTCACTGCCTCACTGGGAGTCATGTTCATCTTCCAGTTACCAGCTACGATTTTTCTTCTTGCCATTTTTGTTCTCCTTATTTTTTATTCATTACGCATAACCACGAAATTGCTTCGTGAATATTTATTTGTCATCTGCGACCTGCAACAGACGTTGCTGCCGATTCTTCATTCTCGGCTATTTATTTGTCGTCTGCAGCAACTACGCCGGGAAGTTCCTTGCCCTCTAAGAACTCAAGGGATGCACCGCCGCCTGTGGAGATGTGGGACATCTTGTCTGCAAAGCCTAACTGGTTAACAGCAGCCGCACTGTCACCACCGCCGATGATTGTTGTAGCGGAAGTTTCAGCCAAAGATTTTGCAACTGCGATCGTACCTTTTGCAAGGATCGGATTCTCGAATACGCCCATCGGTCCGTTCCATACTACGGTCTTAGCGGACTTCACTGCATCAGCATACATTTCAGCTGTCTTTGTACCGATATCAAGACCCTCTTTGTCTGCCGGAATCTTATCAGCGTCAACTACCTCCACCTCGATCTCAGCATCGATCGGGTTCGGGAAACCAGCTGCAACAGTTGTGTCAATAGGAAGAAGCAGCTTCTTGCCTAATTCCTCAGCCTTAGCCATCATCTCTTTACAATAATCAAGCTTCTCATCGTCTACTAAGGAATTACCGATTTCCATTCCCTGTGCTTTCAGGAATGTGAATGCCATACCGCCGCCGATGATCAGTGTATCACACTTCTCAAGCAGGTTATTGATAACGTTCAGCTTATCAGCTACCTTAGCGCCGCCAAGGATTGCCACGAAAGGTCTTACCGGATTCTCAACTGCATTGCCCAGGAAATCGATCTCTTTCTGCATTAAGTAACCAACTGCGTTCTCGCCGCCTTTTTCGGAGATATATTTCGTAACAACAGCCACGGATGCATGCGCTCTGTGTGCGGAGCCAAAAGCATCACATACATAAACGTCAGCCAGATCAGCCAACTCTTTCGCAAAAGCCTCCCCTGCATCTGTAGGTTTTGTCTCTTCTTTGCCACGGAAACGAGTATTCTGAAGAAGCACTACGTCACCCTCGTTCATTGCTGCCACTGCTGCCGTAGCCGCCTCACCGGTTACATTGTAGTCTGCCACAAAATTAACGGGTTTGCCTAATTTCTCAGAAAGTCTTTCTGCCACAGGCGCAAGAGACTCACCCTCGTTGGGGCCGTTCTTTACTTTACCAAGGTGAGAGCAAAGAATCACCTTGCCGCCATCAGCGATCAGCTTATTGATAGTAGGGAGCGCTGCAACGATACGTGTCTCGTCAGTGATCTTACCCTCTTTAAGCGGTACGTTAAAGTCGCATCTTACAAGGACGCGTTTGCCTTTAACATTAATGTCATCTACGGATTTTTTATTTAATGCCATTGTTATGTCCTCCTGATCTTATTTATTCTTAATTTACATTGCCAAATATTACATGATGCTCTGCATATTCCGAAATCATTTCAATCGGAAAAAGAGACCCGGCCCAACGGCCGAGCCTCTTAATTTACATCTCGTATTGTATTAACTCCCTCACCGAGCCTGCCACCGGCAGAGCCTAGTAAGTTAATCCCGCAAGGAATTTACTTATGCTAACTCAGAGAAGTATTTGATTGTACGAACCATCTGAGATGTGTAGCTGTTCTCATTGTCATACCAGGAAACAACCTGTACCAGATTGTCTTCGCCAACCATAGTCTGTGTTGCATCAAAGATAGAACCGTATGTGCTTCCAAC
>ERZ808051.710-NODE-710-length-30981-cov-8.783944_pt1 | contig 30981 bp, 35 predicted proteins | sample MGYA00380199_ERZ808051 | MGnify/ENA primary metagenome ERZ808051 (study PRJEB31490, sample SAMN06133391) | mouse gut metagenome | isolation source: J11 | host: mice | place: China: Chengdu | collected 2015-05 ...
GGCTTGGCTTGGCTTGGCTTGGCTTGGCTTGGCTTGGCTTGGCTTGGCTTGGCTTGGCTTGGCTTGGCTTGGCTAAGGATATCCTTTCTGTACATTTGTGTCAACTCCATTATATATAATTTCCCTTTTGATAAGGTGTTATTTGATTATAAAAGAAAATCATTATTTTTCTACTGAAATGGTACAGATTGCGCTTTTTGCGGTATACTTTGCATGGGTTAGTTTAGGGTTGAGGGTCCGTACTTTTTGCTTATCTATACATTACTTTTTTACAAGCCAAGAAGTGAGATTGATGTTTGCAGCTTCAACCCCATGAAATCCTTTTCCATCCAGTCCGTTCTCAATACATTTCGTATTGGAGAATTCACTCCCGTTATCTTTCAGGAGCACTTTTCCTCCTCCATTCCATCTTTTTTATTCCGTAAAACATACGGTAGTAATGTAATCGTCGATTTTGTCCCTTGAGCCAATCCTTCTTTCGAAACGTAATCAGCATGGGTTTGCTATGCAGAAAGTGCAGTAAAAAATAGTGTACATTGAAAAAAAGAGTATAAGAAAAAGCCCGACATTTAGGGCGGTAGTGATAAACACATATTAAGAAAATAATAAATTGACAAATCAGTGGATTATAAAAAGAATGTGGCATCATATTTGAAGTGATGCCACATTCTTTTTATAATAATTGGATTTGAGTATACAAAATAAAAATTTATCTTTGGAAAATCAACCCTTGCTTAATAGATTTTAAATCCTATAGACTGATACAATCTTGCCGCAGATCTGTTGATTGCGCGGATTGTAACTATGGTCGCTCCGTCAGCAAAAGCATAGCTTACAGCTCTCTCACATACAGCCTTTGCAAAGCCTTTCCCGCGCATTTCGGGAACAGTACCAACAAATTCAAGAGAATCAACTCCGTTGTTATCCATAATTGCAGTCACGGAAACGGGTACGCCGTCATGATACAAAATATAACATTTCACTCCCATTTTTTCACACCAGACAAAGTGATTAACAGGGTGTATATCTGTATGTCCGTCTGCGAAAATAGTGTTTGCCATTTGCGCCCAAACCGCAAATTCTTCCGCTGTGTGTACCTTGATTATTTTATGATCGTTTTTGGGATATTCCGGTTTTTCTCCGGAAAGCATTGCTAAATAAACCTCATCATCTTCTTTTGGCTCTCTCTTTTCATGAGTAGGTTTTTTCCCCGAAAAAGCATAAACTGCTTCATCGCACAGATCCATACCGAACCAGATTGGCATATTCATTGATTTCATCTCATCAACGACTGTTTTCATCTGTTCCGCAGGAAGATCGTTTATGCGTAAATTATAAATAAATGATATACCCTGTTCCCCCTCTTTTGGCTTTACGTAAGAATAAAATTCTTTGTCGAATTTTTCCATATGTACAGCTTCACCAAATAAGCTTACATAATAGTTTGCCCCATCGTCAATGTGTTTGATAATTTCTTTGTTTGTCATATTTTTTACTCTTTCGATATAGTAAAGACCATATCGTCCTTTCATAAGATTTACACTCAGTTCAAAAGAAAGTGAAAATTAAACAGCGAGCTATCGCGTCGAGTGAAGCTGCTGGATTTTCGGTGGCATAGGACACCGCGCCAGAATGTGATATAATAATTATAAACATCATTATGAATATTTTCGATTATCAAGACTTTACATACTGCTCTATAATGTCGTCTGGAATTATAATCTCATACTCGCAAGTCAAATCTCCCGATAGAACTGAATGTACAACGTTTCCTTCAAGTTCCCGGTCTAAGAAAGCTTCTACAAAGTTCATAACATGACCCAAGCTGCAATAGCATAAGGCTGCCGACACCGTTTCTCCTGACAGAATGGACTCTTTTGCAAAAGGACAGTGACATGCATTATAGCGTTTCATCGTGCTGTCTTTTGCTTTCAGATACTCTTGCATATCGCATGGAAACGCCATACAAATCAGCTTGTTGCCCTTTCGTACAGGAGCCAGCATCGCCGGATTTTTCCTGATAAACTCCAAAACCTCATCGGTAATTTTTTGTCCGTAGAAATCTTTATCTTCGTTATTAAGTTTGATGAAATTCTCTAATTCCGCATCATGATGGTTTTTTTAAAACACATCCAAATCTCCGGTTTGAAGAAACTTTTCACGTGCCCAAGACGATTGAGATGGCCGCAGACCATGCCGTACTTTGCAGAGAATGGATCTTACGGTCTCCTTATCAGCCATTTTCTCAAAGCGGCGCATAAAAGCGCACATATTGCGACACTGACACTTTCCTTCCGTTTCTATATTCGGCAAAATCATTCCGTCTGTCAACATTTCCCAGAATTCATCTCCCAATGCCGCACAGATTTCGATTCTGAAGTTGTTAATTCCGAAGCTCTCATTGTAGTTGATTTTTGTATCTCCCAAAATATCACTCCTCTAAATGAAGTTATAAAGCATAAATCCACTGCTTTATTTTTTCACTGGTTCATAGCTTCGCAAGCCATAGAAAGTGTACATACACTTTCATTTGGTAAAATGCATATGCCTTTACCTCCATTATATCTCTAGTTTCAGTGTATCATTTTTGAGGGCTAATAAAGCAACCGTCTCTACATGCGGCGAGTGGACAATAAAGATGCGCCTTCTCGTGACTTATTCGTTAAGTCTTGGATTTTTTATGATGCTCTGGCTCTGCTTGGAACCAGAAATATGGCTACTGCACCCTAGTGCATCTGCCATAGAAAAGATAAGAATTGCTTTTATAGACGAGCCTTTAACTAGCTTCGGCTTGATTTGTGATCTGCTCTTTGCTATGGCATTTGCTGCTAACTGCAATTTTACCATAGTTTACTGTTTTCGGGTAGGATTTCCGAAAATGAAATGGGCAGAAGGAAGCCCCCAAATCTTGTTTGACTTGGAGGCTTGATTTTGTCCATTCTATTTTCTTAGAAATTAAATATATTTATATTTCTTTCCGCACCCTTTATTATACTGTTTGCATATTCTTTTCTATTTAATGTAATTAATGGCAAGCATCCATTATTACCCAAATCTGCAATCGTCAACTGCATTCTTTTAATTGGTATTGCAACTACCGCATATTCTTCCTGAAAGCAATAAATATATTGTGAATCGTTTATTATAAGATTTAATAAATTTGACAACGTATGAGTATCCAGCGCTTCTTTAAATTTATTCCAAACCTCTAAACATTCTGGTTCTTCAAAACCCACTTCTCTATAATTCACTATATCTCTAACATCTTCCATCCATTGATATACATCCACATCATCAATTAAGTTAGTTAATAAAATGTCTGATCCTGAAAATATATCTTTATAGTGACTGATTGTGCCTCCATGTGTGGAATTATATTTTTTATTATTTGTTCCATACGGGCTCTCTCCAGACGCAATCTTTAGCCTATACATACTACAATTCCGTAACAAAGCATATCCGTTACATGCCATAGATGTCCGTAGCAAATAAAAAATTGAATAATAAAGTTTCACTGTGGCCCATGAAAATCTCTTGGCAAAAATTGCGTTAATTCCTTCAGAGAAACTTACTGTTGCACTATGGAAAAAATCCATTGCGTCCTGCTTAAGCAATATACTTAATTGATTAGCCTCTTCTCTAGATAATACATGCGTTTTGAAAATTGACTTTTTTTGTGCTAATTCCTCCACCGAAGATATCCCAATAAAAGACTCATACTTTTGTTGCGTTCTATTTCTCTTAAAATTTATACTCATCTTGCTCTGGCACTTCCCTTAACAGAGAATTTTTTAGATACTTATAAATTTCATTTCTCTGTTCTTTTCCTTGCATGTTTTTAATATCATCCCTATATAATAATCCTATATCATCCAGATTAAGTAAATTAGATATTGTTGCTTGTTCAAAAGACTTCTTTTCAACACATCTATCAATTAAATCTTCACACAAAAATTTTATACCTGCATAAAATCCGGCATTCGACATAAATGGATTCGTATTTTTTAACCAACACCCTTCCTTTGCATAATATTTCTTTATAACTAAAAAGAAATTAATTACAATCTTATACTGCACTTCGTAATCATCAAAATGATACTGCTGAAAAACGCCTTCATCACCCGTGTACTCTTTCAAAGCGTTTACTACTGTTGACAAATCAACTTTTCCTACTCCTTGAGACGAGCCCGGTTTTTTAATACATTGATAATATGGTGAATCTGGATTATCATTTAGTTCATTTGCAATGTCTGTTGCCCTAACTATGTAAGAATTCTTATCCTTGACTTCGCCAAATAAATCATATACCAAACTCTTTGGTACAGGTTTCTGCTCTGTATTAATATTTAAAAATATTCTGGCAGCAGCTTGTGTCGACATCTTTTCTGTCATAATAATTATTATTGATTCTTCTCCCACCTCATCTCTTTCATCTACTGCTCTTTTCAATCCTTCTAATCTATGCTGACCATCTATAACTTGTGCACCGCCATTGACTATTGGTATTTTTATGAAGCTGTCATCTACTATTAATGAATAATTTGTATCTGTCCAGTTTAATATAAAAGTATTAAAAAACATATTACCATCAAGAATAAAATCTTTTATCGAATTAATCCTTCGTCTATTTAACACTCTCTGCACGGCACCTTCGACGTCATCTCGCCCACGCACGGCAACATAATAAATTGGCAATATATCTTTTACCTTTGCAGTAAAAATATATGCCTGTACATCTCCCAATTTTGTTTTCATATATTTATCTATTACTATATATTCCATTTTTACATCCTTTCTAGTTTTTTACCTGCCAATAACCACCTCTGGCTGACCCAACTCTCTCCAATATTCCTTCTTCACTCAATTCCTTAATACTCTTCTTAACGGCTCTTGTAGTAATACCTAATGTCTCAGCTAACGCCGTCTGCGTTATTTTTGAATTGTCCATTATCATTTCTATAATTTTCCGTTGCGTACAATTCAAATTTTTTGGTGAACTTTTTGGTGAACTTTTTGGTGAACTTTGGTGAACTTCACTATAAGATGGTCTATATAAATTTACCCTAAAACTATCACCAATCTCCAGTAATTCCGGTTCTCTGATACCATACTCCTTACAGGAACTGAACATTCTCTTAATACCGGTTCCCCAACTTTCGATAATCTTCATCCTGCTGAAGACTTCCGCAATACATCTATTGCGGATTTTAGAACCGCCTTCCTTAATCTGTTCTATCGTCAAACCTCCGTACAGCATTCCCGGAGATGTTACCTCTACCCTGTCATCATATACTGCAACCTATACACACGCTCTATCCAAAAAGTTCCTGTGTGTCGTGGCATTTACAATTGCCTCTCTTATGGCTTCTTCAATCTGCTCATAAAGCGGTCCCTCAAAATCCCTTTTATCAATAAAAACAACTCTCTCGGTTCCTTTAAACAAAGCACACTGAATTTTAGCAAACGGAAATGCATTATCTGTCAATAAAACAAAAGCATTCGTCGGAAACAATGTTCCATCTACATTCTTGACCACACCCCAATTAATTAAATTTTGCACTGTAACATCTTTTACCTTCTCTTTTTCACTTTTTGTTCTGGCCGCTTCTACCATATATTTTTTTACTGCAGCGCACAACAGCTCCGCTTTATCAGCATCATATTTATAGTCTAAACACACCATCTCATCAAAAGATTGATGAGTTCCCTGCAATTCCAAATCTTTTAAAATAGCTTCATCTGCAGGTCTGGATGTCCCAGATACTCTGATATAAGTACCAGCTTCTTTTCCAAGTGACTTGATATAATATGGTCTGTTCGCTCTCGGATATATTTCAATAACAATTACACTTTTTCCATCTATGGTATTTACTCCAATATTCGGAAAAATCTGCGGATAGCACATATCCGAAATAGTATTTGTAATATTATCTATAATCTTAAAAACACCATCCTTATCAACACCCACTATTTCATGTGTCTCATCATCTACGCCAATGATAATCCTTCCGCCTGCAGTATTTGCAAATGCAATAACGCTTTTTATATATTTTTCGCTCTTTTGAGGCAATTCGCGTTTAAACTCGATATTGACAGATTCTCCTGTTTTTATTTCGTCTGCTAGCATCTCTTTTCTCCTCAATCTACACTTTGTAATGTTCCACAGCAATTTACCAGTCAGTGATCGGCAATTCTTTTAGTTAAATCAATATGGTTAAATAACCGTCTCAACAATAGCTTCTATCTCTCTTATATCCTTATCGCTGACCGCCGCTATCTGCTCTGCTGTTAATCCATTCTTATACATATTTAATATAATTCTTGCTTCCCCAATCGCAATGCCTTTCTCTTCAATTGCCTGTCCCAAATTACTCATATAAACCTCTCCCGGAATCTCTTTCTTGTTTAGCACCAAGACTATCAAAATAATCCATACCGTATTCTCCTCTGCCGCATATAGAATCACTCTTAATTAGTCTCCTTATCCAGCATGTCCTCAATCATCTGAAACGCATCTTCAACAGGAAAAACTCTTCCTGCCTCCATATCATCAATTCCTTTATCAAGTTCAGAAAACAAAGCCTCCATTGCAGCTTTGTCAGATTCATTCATTTTATCTATTTTATTGATACTATTCTTTTCATCCTTCATACAACTCCCCCTATCAGCCTATAATTCTGGCAAATACCCAACCTGTTCTTTCCTTTTTCCCATATGCAATAGATACCATTTTATTCATAGAAATTTCTTAATCCATAATTTCTTACCACAACTATCTTATCATATTTTTCAAATCGTCAACAACCTGTTGACTTTATTATTTTAAGGTATATTTCTATGTATTCTCTGCTGTCTCAGCTTTTCCCTTACATCTTTTATATCACTGATTCTCCCGTCCTGCATTGCCTTATATCCTTCACCAATTATTCTATAAAGTTCAAGTTTTCTTATGTCTTGTATTTTATCAGTTTCCTGTTGGTTTTTTGTCATTGTACAACGCACTCCTTCTATAAAAAATAGTATGCCACACATTCTGACATTTAACAATTTCTATTTCATGCCATATTTACAATCATTGTCTGATGCAATATTATGAATTGTGCGACGACACTAAAAATTTTACGGTAACAATAAAATGCCCTGACTCCTGCAGGACATTTTATTCTAACCATAAAGCAGGCAAGTATACTATGTTTGTATTTGCCACATAAAATTTCAATCGTTCTAAAGCTGCTGCTCTGCCATAGTTCCCGACTTAAACCATATAGTCAGTTTTTTGTCAGAATTCACTTCCATTTTTTCTATATATTTTATTACATAATAATTCTCGAATCCTTTCTTCCAGTCATCATTATCCTCTTTCATTTTTTCTGCGTTTTCCCGACTGTAATTTCCAGTCAGATGTAAAATATTATCTCTACCAGTTCTTATAAGTTCTTCCGCATCTTCCGTTGCCTGATCAATAGCTTTCATGATAGCACTATGTAATACTTTTTCTTCTATTGACGCGGATTTTTGACAGTTCCTTTTCCCATTCTTCAGACGGTTGCTGCATCTCCATACAATCTTCTTTTTCCCGTTTCTAGACCATGTCACTCTTCGATATCCCTGTCCACATTCTCCGCATAATAAGACACCAGTTAATGCATACCCAGAATATCTGCTGCACTCACTTTTCTTTTCTGTTTTTGACCTGCAAAGTTCCGCCCTTCTTTTTATTTCTGTCTGTACCTCCCTGAATATCTCTTTTGGTATAATAGCCTCATGGTCGTTTTCTACATAATACTGTGGCACGATTCCATTGTTTATTACTTTCTTTTTGGTCATAAAGTCCGCGGTATATGTTTTCTGTAGCAGGGCATCTCCCATATACTTTTCATTACGCAGCATCTTCATAATAACAGTTGCCTGCCATTTTGTTTTTCCTGTAACCGTTTTTATTCCGATTCTTTCCAAATGCTTCCCGATTTTTTGTCCGCTATATCCTTCCAGATATAGCTGAAACACCAGTTTTACAACTTCAGCCTCTTCCGGTACGATAATCAGCTCTCCATTTTCATTTTTTGTATAACCCATGAATTTGCTGTGATTAACAATGACTTTTCCCTTTTCAAACCTTCGAATCACACTCCATCTCATATTTTCACTGATATTTCTGCTTTCCTCCTGTGCGAAACTGCTGAGAATCGTCAGCAGGATTTCTCCTGTACCCTCCAGTGTATTAATTCCTTCTTTTTCAAATACAACAGCCACGTTCTTTTCCTTCAGTTTGCGAATCGTCGTAAGCGCATCCACCGTATTTCTCGCAAACCGGCTTACGGATTTTGTCAGAATCATGTCTATTTTTCCTTCCAGCGCGTCTTTTATCATGGCATTGAAATCATCTCTTTTCTTGGTATTGGTAGCACTCTTCCCATCATCAGCATAGATACCCGCATTTGTCCAGTTCGGCGTATTTTCTATTTTGTCTCTGTAATATTCCACCTGTGCCGTATAACTGCTTTCCTGCTGTATTAATTCTGTGCTGACACGGCAGTATGCCGCAACCCTCAATCTTTTCTCTGTCGCTCTGATGCTTCGGTCGTATTTGGGATTTGCTGGTATTACGGATATTCTCTTTTCTTCTGCATTTTGCATGAAATTTCTCCTTTCTTTTTCATTTTCTGCACAGATAAGCCGTGTGCGGGGAATGTGTTTTTGTCTTAGCAAATAACATTCTACCCTGTCAATAGTCCCAAAAAATTTCATGCAAAAAGCAAGTCTGACGACCTGCCTCTCAAAATTATATAACATATATAACCATACAAACTATTTGGCTAATTTTTCAAATGCTCCGCCGTATTTATTAAATATTTGGTTTGCCACCTGCTCCATTTCTTTGCCATCTGCCACTACTGATTTGTCGCTGCTATTTAACGTATATGCAATATCATCAGTCTGCAGGGTCTGTTCTTTGTCAATATTTTGTCTTTTTATCAAGCTCTCCAGATTTTCAAGAATATTAACCACATAAACCATATCATCATCTGGTATTCGCTGAATAATTTCAACTGCCCGTTTTTTGATTTGTGTCATCCAATTGTTCCCTTCATCTGTATTATACTATGTCAAGTTAAACTTCTATTTTTACTCTTGCATCATACCTCAATTTGTTATAAATACTTTCCTCAATAGGTATTACCTGTATCTCGCCTGTTAGAACATCATACTCAATCAGCCCAAATGAATGCACAAAATAAATAATATCATATTTATCATTATACCCATTCATCGCCTTATCAAAATAATCTTTTAAATCTTCAAGTTTAAGAGGTATCGGGGGTTCATCATAGAAAACAAATAATCCTACTTTCTGGTAACCCTGATTTCTATATGATGCCAGCTTTTCCATTTTCTTTAGTATCGCATTTTGGAAAATCTTTTTTTCATCGTCCCCATTTTTTACAGGATACGTCAAACCCAATTCATTAACACTTGCCCCATTATTTTCAATGACCCATTTTCTGCGCTCCTTCTTCTTTGGACTGCTTTCCAATCGGTATTTTACAAATTCACCCTGTATTTGTGCCTGCTCATCAGAGACTGCTTCTGTGACCTCTATTCCTATTAATTTACTGCCGTCACTGATATCCGGCGCATCATGTACTTCAAAACTATCATATTCACCTTTATAGCAATATTGTAAAATACCTAGCGCAAGAGTCTCAATGTACTTTTTTCTATAACGCGATGTCAATGGCATTTTAAATGGAAACAGCTCACTGATTAATTCTTCATTACCCATTTCATTGTTACCTTTAGTTTTGTTTCACTAATATATTTTTATAAAAGAATACCTCCAAACCTTTGATGGAATGGAGGCATTTCATTACCTATTTTTACGCAAGTTCCAATTCTTTACCCTCAATAATAGATTCTACCTCTTCTATACCCTTATTAATAGCTGACGCTATCTGTTCTGCCGTAAAGCCATTATTATACATACTGAAAATAATTCTTGCTTTCTCTCTTGCCTCACCAATCGCAATCCCTTTATCCTCAATTCCCTGACTCAGATTACACATAACGCTCACATCCTTTCTAAAACTCTCCTCAATAGGAATATCGTATTCTTCTCCGATTATGTTTAGTTTCTCATCTATAGTAAGTTCTTTCGACAACAATGCTCCAAGCAGACGGTGTAGTTCATATCTTTCATCATGCCCCGGAAGTTCCCTCGCTAACCCGATCATTACAATGTTTAGCAGATCCAGTTTTCCCTTCCACTCATAGGAGCCAAGCACATTGTCGTTCGTAAGGTGGATATGGTTCATGCTGTTTTCGTCCATATTCATACATACCCATATCGAATAAACACGCTTTATATCATCATAACTGGAGTTTTCAAAGTCCCTCTCCTTCTGGGAAGAAATCAGCCGACTCACATAAAAAATCGCCCTGTTCAATATTTCATATCCTTTCGGCTCATCCTTCTGTGCTTCCACATTAATGATGATCTGTGACAGCCCATCTTTCATCCGGACATAAAAAACAATATCAAATCTTACCAGTCCTTCATTTAATTCGCCACTTTCGGAATTGAAACCTACAATCCTCTGGCTGTCTTTTTCTCTTCTGGTATTGGTAAGTCCCGGCTCTACTGGTACTGTACTGATATAAGGCTGTCCCTCGATATAAGAAACCACCTCTTTGGGGTTCATTCCCCTAAACTCATCCACCGTTTTTACCAATATATGTGCCAGTATACTTTTTTGTCCTAACAGCCGTTTGGCACTCTCATCATACTGTGCCTTCGTATCTGTCGCTTTTACCGCATTTTTCAATTCTGTATCCACGGTCTTCCTCCTTTTTGTTTGGAATATAGTCATCAACAAAAAGGTATCCGACCACATTTATATTATATCTTAGCTTTTAATTTTTAACAACTTGATTCCTCATATATGCACGACAAACACATGAATGTTTTCAACCCCTTGATCACGCTTTTTAAAACGTTTGACTTCTGCTATGTACCTCGAATGCACATGACCCCCATGCTTATCCATAACAAACTCTTGAATTCGCTTATATGTAAGATTTTTCAACTCTGGAATATCCCTATTCTGCATGTCTATCTTATACAATACTAATACTTACTCGTGCATCTCTTTTCCCGCAAAGTATAGCCTTTATAGATAACAAACATCGCATCTTAATAAAAACACATTTTCAAAATATATCTAAAGTTTAATTCGTTTTTGCAGATCTCACATTATCATAATACTGAATTACTTCTTTGACTTCATCAAATATGGTGTTTTTATGTATTTTAAATCTTTCTCCTAATTTTTCATAGGATGAAAGAGTACCCAATACTAAAACCGATTTATATTTAACAGTTTTATCCTTTTTTCAATATCAATACACCATCCACCCTTTCAATAATAAGAGGTTTGCTAACTCCTTTATATACTCCTGCCATTATCTCTAATCAATCATGCACGCTCTCATCATCGGTAAACATAATATCGGATATTCTTAATTGATCATAAATACTATCGTTTACAGTAGATTCTATATTTTCACTTTCACAAGAAACCAGCATCTTATATTTACAATCTATAAAAGCTGCTATTTCAGGCGCAGACATATCATCAATAGTTTTGGCAATAGTTTGATTCTTATAAAGCCCATCAATTTCCCCAATATCCGCTGAGTCAACTCTCAAGAGACATATTTTGTCATCGTCTCCAGTATTAATAAGCTCTTTTACTGCTGACCATTCGATATGACCAGTCCAATTTTTTTCTTTATAATCTGGAGAAAGTAAAACCACAACACAATCGCAATTTTTAAAATAAATCTGTCTAAGTACACTATCTCCATGAACACCATTTATAAGCACATCATGCCATGAATCATAAAAAATATCATCCTTATTATATCCCAGTTTAAGAAGCTCATCACAAAACGGCTCAACAAATTGTTTTCGATATTTTCCCGAAAATGTTATCCCAATTTTAAAATGTGGCACTTGAGTTTTCATACCTTTTTCTCCTTTGATTGATTCTTTCTGTAACTCGGCAGCATACTTTTTAACAGCAAAGTCCAAGTTATAACGCGCCTTTTCCAACATATCACATTTTTCAGCATACGCTTTTTCTAATATAATTCGTTTCGTATATAATTGTTGTTCACATGAATATTTTTCCGTAATGTGACTTTCAATTTCTTTATATTCTTCTTGTAAGTCTATTATTTGGTTCAAATAACCTCTAATTGGTTGAGGAAATAGTTTACATGCATGAATATCCTTCTTTTTAATTGCCTCTTGGAGCATAGATGTATCAACTCTTACTGAACCAGTTTCAATCATATGCAATAACTTTGCTTTTGCTGTTATATACCGCCGTTCTGGACTAGTAATCATATTTTGTTGTATGCTTCCTTTTATTTCTTGCAAATCTAACACAATATTGCTTAATTCAGTCCTCGTATTTCCAAAACATTTCAATTCAGGCTGAATTACTGTAATGAAATCCTTTATGGATGCATATAAATCATCAGATTGAATTGGAACAACGACAGGATTGCTTTCTTTGTATGATTCTACGGAAAACAAGACTATTGATGGCACATTTCTTTCGCTAATATTAAATTCATGACACAACTCTGAAATAAAACGCGTATTATTCTCTATTGCCATATTTCGATATTTTTGAATGTTTTTCTCTGAAGGAAACTCCCACCTCGGAATAGTAGGCACATTTTGATTCATAATCAGAAGATTCGGATTATATAATTTCCTCCATTCTTCAATTTCATGAGCAGGATAAGCACTATATGACTCCCCTCTCCGATTTGCAATAGACATTATAAAAAGTATCTTATCTCCTGTCAAATCATCATAAGAATCCCAATAATGTTTGAGATCATTATATGAATGTATTGCATCACGCTCTCTTGCCAACAAAACCATTACCCAAACAAAGCCTCTTTGACAGGCAACTGTTTTACACATTTTTAAATATTCAACAACAGGCATACTGATAATTTCCAAGATAATCCCTCAAATTCGATTTCAATGATTTCCTATAAGCAATAAAATTTTGTATATTCTGATTTTCACCTATAGTTACAATATATATCTGTATTTTGATTATTTCGCCATAATAACTCAAAATAACGAACATTAAACCAGATAATACATCAAATAATCTCAAAATACCTCAACGCATCCTTTATTGCTTCCACTTTCTCTGCCGTCGGATGTTTCCTCGGCTGTTTCCATTCCTCTACCGCATTAGGAGCATCATACATCGGCAGTCCTAACTCCCTTTTTACCTCTGCGATATATGCAGTATGTACTTTGAAGCTATACTTCGCTTCTATGTACTCCTTAATCATCTTATATGTAGCCCGCTCTTTTAGCGATATTATCAAGCGGCACTTTGCCCTCACCCTCGCCAACCTCAAATTTTACGTTGATTATGCTATCAGGTTTTTTGTGGGAAAGCTTTACGCACGTCTCAACATGTGACAAGCGGCCAATAAAGAGGCACCTTCTTGTCTCATTCTATATTTTTGTTTCTCCGTACAAGTTCTTTCGCCATAGCTGATAGTGTTTCTTCTCTTAATTCATCATTCGTTATTTGAGAAACTAATACATTCCCCAAGTATGTGTTAGCCGTTTTAACCATATTATCCTGATACTCCTGCGCAGACTCTATTGTCTTACTATACATTAAAATAAAGACCGCTCCAACCGAATCTACCAATAAGCCTCCTATAAAACCCGACACCATTACAATAATTTGTACTGTATTCTGCACAACAAATATAGATACTATAGTTGCTATTATTATTGCTATTCCAATAAATATAATAAATACACCAATTACAAAAATACTTTTGGTATGTGCCAAATTAAGTGAATGATATCGTTCTATATCAACTTGCTTTTTTGATAATTGCTTTAAAGCTTTTTCTTCATGACTTAACCCTTTAATTTCTTCTAAAAAAATATCATCTTCAATAATACTCAGGTCAAATCTCGAATCTATCTTCATTTTTCTATTTTTACTCAAATCACTTAACTTATATATTATACCAAGTAAAGAAATTATAGCCAAAACGTAATATATAATTGATCTAAAGATAGTTTCCTCTGTCCAAATCTTATATTTAACATATATATCTCCCCCTAAAACGATACACCAGAACAAAAACCATAATATATCTGCACCATTTTTCCTACGATAATCTTTCAATTTTTTCAAAATTTCTGTTTGCTTTTCTTTTAAAGACTTTTCCAATCTTTCTTCATCCAAAACCTCCTCTTTGTTTTCTTGAACCAGAGAATCTAATGATAGTTCGACATCTTGTGCACAATTGTCTTCCATAAGTACCTCCATATACTAATATCAAGTTATCATTTCTATGTTCTTTTGATAACAGCGTTCCAAACAAGCGATGCAGTTCATTTCTTTCATCATACCGCGAAAGTTCCTCCGCCCACCGATCGTCAAAATGTTCAGCAGATCCAGCTTCTTTCTTAAAATAGTCAAATTCCACCCATAATCCATCCAATAATTGCCCAATAAATTCAAATTATGAATATTTGTATTCGGAAACACTAGTAATCAATTTTTATCCTATCCATAAATACACCCGCAATCTCCTATCTCTTCCTCCCGGTAATGTATCTTTCTCTTAACCTCCTCACCTGCTCTGGTCACGTCTCCTTCTCTTTTTGATACGTTGTCTGATATACGGTCTTCTCTATCTTGCCTTACCAGTTGGCACACACACTCCACATGCACGCTATGCCCAAACTGGTCCACAGCCCGGACTCTCTTAAGCTCATACCCTCCTGCACACAACACCTTCAAATCCCGCGCAAGCGTCGCCGAATCACAGCTCACATACACGATTCTTTCCGGCTGCATTGCAAGCATTGTCTCCAAACACTTCTCATCACAGCCCTTGCGTGGCGGATCGACCACAATCACATCCGGATGCCGCATCTGCTCGTCCACGGTCCTCTCCTCGTCTTTCCCACTCTCATATGATGCATTCTCCACAAAAGCTTTTGACATATCCCTTCCCGCATAAAATTGTGGAAGTACTTCCTCCGCTTTTCCCACAATAAACTGCACATTATCTATCCCGTTATTTCGCGCATTCTCTTTAGCGTCCGCAATCGCTTCCGGGATGATTTCCACACCGTAGACCTGTTTTGCCTTCCTCGCCATAAAGAGCGATATCGTCCCGATTCCGCAATACAAGTCCCACACCGTCTCTTTACCCGTCAGTCCGGCATAGTCTAACGCGAGTCCGTAAAGCTTCTCCGTCTGTAACGGATTGACCTGATAAAAGGAAAGCGGCGAAATCTCGAAGTTAATTCCTCCCAGAGCATCCCGAATCCTATCTTTCCCCCAGAGCACCCTGATTTCTTTTCCCATAATCACATTCGTTTTCTCGGTGTTGACGCTGACAGAAACGCTCACCAGTTTCTTGTGAACCGCACCGTCTCTTATCGTCTTTTGACCGGCAGATACACTTTCCCCATTCTCCGGAAATTTCACTTCAAGCAGTTTCTCAACCAGCCTTTCTTCTCCCGGCAGTTTCTTACCATTGATTACAAGACAGACCATAATCTCTCCCGACCGGAATCCGGTGCGGATCAATACATGGCGCACGAGCCCCGTACCTTCCTTCTCCCGGTACGCCGGCACGTGATTTTCCTTCATATATTCAAGAACCGCTTCCAGAATATCTTTGTTCTCGGGCGCACCAAGAGCACAGTCCGTATTCGCAATGATATCGTGCGTCCTGCCTGCATAGAATCCTGTAACCGGATCACCATTCTTATCATACCCCACCGGATACTGTGCTTTGTTGCGATAGTGCCACGGTTCGTCCATGCCGATAATCGGCTCCGTCGCAGCGTCAATCTGCTCCTCCGTAAAACCGCCGATACGCAGCAGATTATTTCGCACTTTATCCTGCTTATACACAAGCTGTCTCTTATAGTCCATCGCCTGAATCTGACAGCCGCCGCATCGTCTGTGTAATTTGCATTTCGGTTCCACACGAAAAGAAGAAGGTATCAGAACCTTCTCCATTCTTGCGTAACCATAATTTTTTTTGCACTTGGTGATCCGTACCTCCGCCATGTCACCGATAATCGCATCTTTGACAAAAAGAGTGTACCCGTCAATCTTACCGATCCCTTCGCCGTCATTCCCAATATCTTCTATTGTGACCGTGACAATATCATTCTTCTGGTACTTGCTGTATTCCATATATCAACATGCCTCATCCAATTCTCTATTCCGTCTTCGTCCCTCTCACATTGGACTCAAACAGTCTGTTATAACCAAGCCATCCCGTTTCGTTCGTACTCTCTAACAATTCCGTAAAAGTCTCCATCTTTGCATCGGTATTGTCGGCAAACGTCAATGCCACTGCCTCCACAATTGCCGGCTTTTTCGGCGAACCGAATTCATATTCTCCGTGATGGGCTAAAATACAATGCTTCAACTCATTTGCAAGTATTGTCGGAAATCCGTCAATTCTCCTAATCTTCTCGCCCACCATCTCGCTGCCGATTACAATATGTCCAAGGAACTGTCCATCGTCCGTATAATCGTTCTGTGGGAAAAGCGACAATTCTTTCGTTTTCCCGATATCATGACAGATTGCCGCCGTCAGAAGTAAATCTCTGTTCAACACGGAATACTGCGTGCAGAAATAATCGCACAATTTTGTGACCGCAAGCGTATGCTGCAATAGGCCTCCTACAAAACCGTGATGCACGGTCTTAGCAGCAGAAGATTGACGGAATGCTTTGATGAATTCCGCATCTTCCACAAAGAAAGATTTTAAAAGTTTTTTCAGATAAGAATTGCCGATACTATCAATCATGCCTAACAGTTCACGCATCATATCATCAATCGGGTACTTGCTGACCGGAAGGTAATCTGCCGGATCATACTCTCCCTCACGGCATTTACGGATGCGCTTCACATTAACCTGAAACGCCCCCTGAAAGCTGGTCACGTCTCCATACACTTCTATGTAATCAAGCGTGTCAAAATCTTCGATTCCCGCATTGTTCGGATCCCAGACTTTAGCGTCCACAGTCCCTGTCTTATCCTGCAATATCACATTATCATAGGGTTTGCCATTCTTTGTGACTGCTGATTGTTTATGTTTACACAGATAAATATCAAATACCCTGTCGCCTTCTTTATAGTCTTTAATATATTTCATAGCCGTTCTCCTTTACCGTATCGTTTATTATCTAAACCAACTTAATCCTCCGCTGCCGCGGACGAACGTCTTACCATCTTCCAAGTGTCACTTCCGCGCTCATCTCACGGCCCTGTCTCATCAGCACAAACGTCAATACGTCCTCCGGTTTCGCATTGTATAAGACATTCAGCAATTCGTTATAGGATGTAATCGGCGTTTCGTTAATCCGTATGACAACGTCTCCGCTCTGGATTCCTGCCGCCATCGCCGGCGAATCCATCTCAATTCCTTTAATATACGCCCCTTGCGGAATATTCAGTTCTTCGCCCGCTTCCATCGGCACGTCTGTTCCATGGATTCCAAGATAAGCCCTTTCTTTATCATTGGACATCTTTTCGATGGTTCTCTTAAGTTCCGATATTCCGTAAGCTGTCAGCAGATTCCCCATATCATTGCTCGTATTGACATTGTCAATGATTCCGATAACCATTCCTTTCAAATTGACAATTACACCTGTCGCATTACGGCTTCCATAAATATCTGTCAAAATTGTTTTATAAGCAGAATCCGGCTGATCGATCACCGTTCCCACAGACGTCACCATCCCATAACATACCGAACCGCTCGTTCCCATAGGACTGCCAAGCGCCATCACCGGAGTTCCGAGCAAACTGCTGTTATTGGAGCTTCCAAGCGTCGCAATGTCTATCACATCCATCGTTTCTTCCTTTATAGACACGAGAGGTACGGACAGGATTGCCAGCCCCGTGACAGTATCTTTCTGCACCAGTTCCGCGCTGACTGTCGATTGATCGCAAAAAGTCACAATAAGGCTCTCCTCGCCGCTTATCGTTCCCGCGCTGACCAGAATCAGAATAGCTTTGCCGTTATTCGCCACAATAATCCCTGATGCCGACGCCTCGTTTTCATAGATATTATTAAACCAGTCCACGTCCGAGATAACGCTCGTGACCGTAACTACCGAGCGCCCTGCCGCCTGTGCTGTTTCTGCCAGTTCCTCATAGAGCAGTTGATAGTCATTCAACCCGAACTGTACCTGAGATAACAGCTCCTCAATCTGCTCATCCTCCAGTTCTGCTTGCACAATCTCCACCACCTGCTCCGGTTCTTCTTCCACCAGCATGTCCTCCGGCTTCATCTCCTCCGTAGCCGTTTCCTCCGGAAACTGTACTTCCTCAGCTTCTTCCTCAGGATAAAGACGGTTACTGATAACCGGTTCCAGCACCAAGAATGTAATACACGCCACCAGACCGAACACCACTGCCATTACAACGGTAATTACTGTTCTTCTGAGAAGCTTTTTCTTATTGACCGGTTTTTGCTTAATTGTCTCACGCAGAAAATCCGGCTGTACGGGCGGAGTATATTCCGCCTGTTCTTTGACAGCTTCTTTCGTGATATCTTTTTGTTCTTTTTCCTGCTTAGCCATAAGGTATACAACCTTCCCGTTTCGCCGCATAGCGATTCCTGTTTCATTTATAAAGATTCCCTTCTGAATAGTATATCTTCTTTCCCTTTTATTGTAAAGAAAAGCAATGGAAACCCCGTAGTAATTCCTTCTGTTTTATGATAAAATGCAAGATGTATGAGTATCATTATAAGCAGCACAGAAACGGAGTGAAATATGAACGGCAAAGTATTACGCGTTTTAGAATATAACAAAATCATAGACCGTCTGACGGAACATGCCTCCTCAGAACAAGGGAAAAAATTAACGGCAGCGCTCGTTCCTCTGACGGATTTAGATATGATTTCAACAGCACAGACGGAGACTTCCGATGCGCTGGGACATTTGTTCCGCAAAGGTTCCACGTCTTTCGACGGCAACAAAGACCTCGGCATGTGTATCAAATCACTTGAAGTCGGCAGTGTGCTCTCAATTGTTGAATTACTGCGTATCGCTGCATTTCTGGAAAATGTCAGCCGCATCAAAAGCTATGGCAGGAAAGAACGGGAAGATATTCCCGGTGATTCGCTCGACGTATATTTCGACGGTCTGGAGCCTCTCACGCCGCTTGCCAATGAGATTCGCAGATGTATTTTATCGGAGGAAGAGATTGCCGATGACGCCAGTTCCACGCTGAAACATATCCGTCGCAGCATGGCGATCACCAACGACCGGATTCATTCGCAGTTGACATCCATGATCAACGGTTCTTACCGCACCTACCTTCAGGATGCGGTCGTGACAATGCGCAATAACCGTTACTGTATTCCGGTTAAATCCGAATACAAGGGTCAGGTTGCCGGTATGGTTCACGACCAGTCTTCTACCGGCTCCACTTTCTTCATAGAACCTGCCGCCGTGGTAAATCTGAATAATGAATTGAAAGAACTGGAAATAAAAGAACAGGAAGAAATCGAAGTTATTCTCGCAGATTTAAGCGCACAGGCTGGCGCTTATACGGAAGCTCTGACTGCCAATCAAAAGGCAATGACGACTCTTGATTTTATCTTTGCCAAAGCGTCTCTCGCCATGGAACAGAATGCTTCTATGCCGGTTTTTAACACAGAGCACCGGATTCGCATCCGCCAAGGACGTCACCCTCTTCTGGATAAGAAAAAGGTTGTGCCTATCGATATTCAGCTTGGCGAGAATTTTGACCTGCTCGTCATTACTGGTCCTAATACCGGCGGTAAAACCGTCTCTCTAAAAACAGTAGGTCTTTTGACGCTGATGGGACAGGCCGGCCTGCACATTCCGGCGGCTGACCGCTCTGAGTTGTCTATTTTTAATGAAGTATACGCAGATATTGGGGATGAGCAGAGTATCGAGCAGAGTCTCAGTACTTTTTCTTCTCATATGACAAATATTGTGTCTATTCTCAAAACAGCAGATCCTAATTCGCTCTGTCTCTTTGACGAATTAGGAGCAGGTACCGACCCGACGGAGGGCGCCGCTCTTGCTATCTCCGTGCTGGACTACCTGCACAACCGCGGCATCCGTACAATGGCAACCACGCATTACAGTGAACTGAAGGTCTATGCACTGTCCACAAGTCATGTAGAAAATGCAAGCTGCGAGTTCAGCGTGGAGACGCTGCGCCCTACCTACCGTCTCTTAATCGGTATTCCGGGTAAAAGCAATGCATTTGCAATTTCCTCCAAGCTGGGATTACCGGACTATATTATTGAGGACGCCAAACGGCATATTGCCGAAGATCAGGAAAGCTTCGAAGATTTACTTGCAGATTTGGAAAACAGCCGTCTGACTATCGAGAAAGAAAGGTCGGAAATCGAATCCTACAAGGACGAAGTCAGAGCCTTAAAACAACAACTCGAATCCAAGCAGGAAAAAATCGAACAGTCTAAGGCGCGTATCTTACGCGAAGCAAACGAAGAAGCCCGCGAAATTCTGCAAAATGCCAAGGAAATTGCCGACGAGACTATCCGCACATTCCAGAAAGCCGGTGCAGGTTCCTCCATCAAAGAATTGGAGAAATCCCGCCAGAAAGTGCGTGACAAGATATCCGAGAAAAATGACAGACTGGCTTTGAAAAATGACAAGCCGGCACACAAAACACTAAAGCCGAATCAAATTAAATTGGGCGACAGCGTAAAAGTTATCTCTATGGGATTGAAGGGTACGGTCAACTCCCTTCCGGACAAGAACGGCAAACTCTTTGTGCAGTGCGGCATCATCCGCTCACAAGTCACTTTAGACGATCTCGTGCTGACAGAAGAAGAAACCATTAACACAGGTAAAATGCAGCGTTCCTCTTCCGGAAAACTCAAGATGTCTAAATCTTATACCGTCTCTACCGAGATTAATCTGCTTGGCCGCACGGTAGACGAGGCACTGTCGGAACTGGACAAATATTTAGACGACGCCTATCTGGCGCATCTGCCAAGCGTTCGCGTGGTCCACGGCAAAGGTACAGGTGCGCTGCGCAATGCAGTGCACAGCTATCTGCGTAAGAACCGGGTCGTAAAAAGTTACCGCCTCGGAGAGTTCGGAGAAGGTGACGCAGGTGTCACAATTGTAGAGTTTAAAGACTAAGCTGAGCTTTACTCAATTGCGAGATTTGCTTCGCGAACTCGAAGAGACTGAAGAATATTTGAATAATTTGAAAGGACACAGCTATGGTAAACAAACAGAAAATTTTAATTGTAGACGACGATAACAATATAGCCGAATTGATTTCTCTTTATTTAACGAAAGAGTGCTTCGAGACAATGATTGTCAACGACGGGGAAGCCGCACTGACCGCAGTGGAAAGCTTTGTGCCAAACCTGATGCTGCTGGATTTAATGCTGCCGGGCATCGACGGCTATCAGGTATGCCGTGAAATCCGGTCCAAATCTTCACTGCCAATTATAATGCTCTCCGCCAAGGGCGAAGTTTTCGACAAAGTTCTCGGCTTAGAGCTGGGCGCAGACGACTACATGGAGAAACCCTTTGATTCCAAGGAACTGGTTGCCAGAGTCAAAGCCGTCCTGCGCCGTTATAAACCTGCCGCGGCAGATGCTAAGCCCTCTGATGTCAAGAGTGTGGAATACCCTGATTTGATTATCAATCAGACCAATTATTCCGTTATCTATATGGGCAATACAATTGAAATGCCGCCCAAGGAACTGGAACTGCTCTACTTCCTTGCGTCTTCGCCAAACCATGTTTTCACAAGAGAGCAGCTTCTCGACCAGATCTGGGGGTATGAATATATCGGTGACACCCGTACCGTGGATGTACATATCAAGCGGCTTCGTGAGAAAATCAACGACCATGAGAAGTGGCGCATCGCTACAATCTGGGGAATTGGCTACAAATTTGAATCCAGAACATAAAAAGAGCGGAATAAATTATGAGAAAAACACTTTATCTCAAGTTAATACTGGCCTACATTATTTTTGGCCTGTTTGGTTTTGTGGTGGTTGCCACTTTCGTGTCCAACATGACATTCGATCATCTGAAAAAAGAACATGCGGACGACCTCTACAGAGAGGCCACCTTAATCGCCAACACCTACGCAACCGATTTGTACAATAATGAAACGTCTCTGGAAACCGTTAAAATGCAGTTAGACGCTCTCGACACCTACCTAGACGCCACTCTGTGGATCATTAATCCCTCAGGGCGTATGATACTGGATTCTTCTTCTCCGCTTGATGTGGAAAATGAAATTATGATTGAGAATTTTGACCCCACTATCACCGAGGGCTCCTACTACACCATCGGCAATTTTTTCCAGACTTTTGATGAAGATATGCTGAGTGTGTTTGCACCCATCACTTCCGACTATAAAGTCAAAGGATATGTGGTTATTCACAGCTCTATGAGCGGCATTCAGTATGAAGCTAACAGCCTTCTCAACATTTCGTATATCATGTTGATCATCCTGTTCCTATTGTCGCTTATTATCTTAATCTTCTTCACGGAAATCGTCTATATTCCGCTGCGTAAAATTACCGAAGCAACGGAGCAGTACGCCAGCGGCAATATGCATTATGAGTTTAGCGTAGAGAGCGAAGACGAAATGGGCTATCTGGCCGCTACTTTGTCTTATATGGCAAGTGAAATCGCCCGTTCCGAAGATGATCAGAAAAAGTTCGTCGCCAATGTGTCTCATGACTTCCGTTCCCCGTTAACCTCTATTAAAGGATATCTGGAAGCAATGATTGACGGCACGATTCCGCCCGAAATGTACGAGAAATACCTCACCATTCTTCTGAATGAAACCGAGCGGTTACGGAAACTGACCAACAGCCTTCTCACCTTGAACAATCTGAATACCAAGGGCATCATGCTCAACAAAAGCGACTTTGATATCAATAGGACTATCCGCAACGTGGCCGCCACCTTTGAAGGCACATGCCGCGCCAAGACAATTGCCATTGAACTGGTTCTTACCGGAGAAGAGATGTATGTCGTTGCCGACATAGACAAAATCCAGCAAGTGCTTTACAACCTGCTGGACAATGCAATTAAATTCAGTCACCACGACTCCGTGATTAAGATTGAGACATCGGAGAAGCATAACAAAGTTTTCATCAGTGTGAAGGACTCCGGTATCGGTATTCCGAAAGATGACTTGAAGCTAATCTGGGACCGCTTCTACAAATCCGATTTGTCGCGCGGTAAAGATAAGAAAGGAACGGGACTGGGACTGTCTATCACGAAGGAAATCATCCGCTCCCACGGGGAAAATATCAACGTCATCAGCACAGAGGGCGTCGGCACCGAATTTATTTTCTCACTTCCGAAGTCCGAAGTGGAGGACGACGACTGATATCTTGCCGCAGTTTCCTTCTTCTTGCAAGATTGCCCGTATCCGAATACAGAAGAACTGCTGATGCTGTTACTCCCATCTTAACCGATGCAGTTCACCCTTCGTCTGCATCCCTCGAAAATCATTCTGTCTGAGCGCTTCATACAGAACGATTGCCACAGAATTTGACAAATTCAAAGACCTGATCTGATCCAGCATGGGGATACGGATACAGGTCTCTTCATTTTCTACCAGAATCTCCTCGGGAATCCCTCCGCTCTCCTTACCGAACATAATATAATCGTCGGGTGCAAAAGCCACATCCGAGTAGACACGTTTCGCCTTCGTTGTTGCCATCCATATTTTTGCACCCGGATGCTTCTCTTTAAATTCGGTATAGTTCATGTATCTGGTTACATCAAGATGCTCCCAGTAGTCCATTCCGGATCGTTTGATAGATTTTTCATCTAATCTGAATCCGAGCGGCTCAATCAAATGCAGGCTCGTACCTGTGGCAACACAGGTACGGCCAATATTTCCCGTATTCGCCGGAATCTCCGGCTGATGCAGTATAATGTGCATAATCAGATACTCCCTTCGCGCAGTCTCTGCACGAAATCCGCCAGTTTACCTATCGCAAGCTTCAAATTATCCATTGAGTAGGCATAAGATATTCTGAGGAATCCTTCCCCGCAGTCACCGAATGCCGTACCCGGCACTACAGCTACCTTCTCCTCCTCTAAGAGTCTGCTCGCAAACTCCTCACTCGTAATCCCAAACTCTTTAATGCACGGAAATACATAGAATGCGCCGAATGGTTCAAAACATTCCAGTCCCATCTCACGAAATGCATTCATCAGATAGCGTCTTCTCTGATTATACGCCGTTTTCATTTCCGCCACGTCCTCATCACCGTTTCGCAGCGCTTCTACAGCAGCATACTGGCTCGTTGTAGGCGCGCACATAATGGCAAACTGATGAAGCTTGAGCATCTGTTCGATAATCGCCCTCGGTCCGCAGGCATAACCCAGCCTCCATCCTGTCATGGCAAATGCTTTGGAAAACCCATTGATGAGGATAGTCCTCTCCCTCATACCCTCAATCTCAATAATAGACACATGCTTTTCTTTATAAGTAAGCTCCGCATATATCTCATCTGACATGACAAGAATGTCATGTTTCCTAATCACTTCCGCGATTGATTCCAAGTCCTCACGCTCCATGATTGCACCGGTCGGGTTATTGGGAAACGGAAGAACAAGTACTTTTGTTTTGTCCGTAATTGCCTCTTCCAGTTCCTGCGCCGTCAGGCGAAATTCATTCTCCGCTTTCAGTTCAATAATAACCGGAACGCCGCCTGCCATAATCGCGCAAGGCTCATAGGAAACAAAGCTGGGCTGTGGAATCAGCACTTCGTCGCCGGGATTGAGCACTGCGCGCATACCGATATCAATCGCCTCCGAACCGCCCACCGTAACGAGTACTTCATGTGCGGAATCATATGTAACGCCTTGTTTTCTCTCTGTGTACTTGCAAATTTCTTCTTTCAATTCTTTTAATCCGGCATTGGACGTGTAGAATGTACGTCCTTTTTCTAAAGAATAAATTCCCTCATCCCTGATATGCCACGGCGTGTCAAAATCAGGCTCGCCTACCCCGAGGGAGATCGCATCGTCCATCTCGCTTACGAGATCGAAGAATTTCCGTATGCCGGAAGGTTTCAGGGCAACTACTTTATCGGATAACATATTTCTCACGGTGTCACCTTCTCTCTCGTGTCTTCGTATTTTTTGGATAAGATCGTGCCATGATCCTTATACTTTTTGAGAATAAAATGCGTCGCCGTACTTAAGACGGAATCCAGAGTCGATAATTTATCAGATACGAAACCGGATATCTGTTTTAATGATTTGCCCTCCAACGTAACCAGCAGATCATAACCGCCGGAAATCAAGTAAACCGAAGTCACCTCAGGATACTTATAGATTCTCTCGGCTATACTGTCAAATCCCTGTCCACGCTGAGGCGTCACACGCACTTCAATAAGCGCCGAAACCTTCTCGATAGAAGTTTTCTCCCAGTCAATCATCGTATGATATCCACAGATAATGCCTTCTGCCTCCAATGCCGCCAGTTCGTTGACAACATCGATCTCCTCCACGCCCAGTATAACCGCCAGTTCTTTTAAATCAATGCGGCTGTTTCTTTCTACAATTGCTAATAGCTCTTCTCTCATGATAATCCTCCATTCCTACTCAAATACAATAAATGATTAAACCTTATAAATCTGGTCCGTCTTCGGTCTATCCAGATAACGCTTCTCGTCCTCATTATAAATTACGCGATCATTTCTGTCCGTTGTTCTTCCGACAATCACTGACGGAATGCCCTCGCGTTTTAATGCCATGACCAAGTTTTCTCCATTATCTGCCGTCATAATCAGACACCCGCCTGACAACAGTTCATAGGGATTTAATTCAAAGAATTCGCAAATCTCTATGGTCTCCTGCTTCACAGGTATCTTCTTCAAATCTATTTCCAGTCCAACGCCCGCCTCTTCTGCCAGTTCCCACAAGGCTCCGAAAATACCTCCTCTGGAAACATCATGCATCCCGCAAACGCCGGACTTCATGGCGGTGGCGGCCTCCGGTATCACGGACAGGTAACGGTCATAAGATACCGCTTCCTCTATCATCGCCGCCGGATATCGCATACACAGCTCTTTTCTTCGCCCTCTGGCAAGACGTATCGTACCCTCAATTCCAATCCATTTGCTGATTACAATGTCCTGACCGGGTTTTACCCCTCGCAACAAGTCCGTTGCCCTGCCGCGCCGCTTACCGACTCCCGTCACAGTCATAATCGGTTCCGCTATGCCCGGAAGCACTTCCGTATGCCCTCCGATTATCTCTACATTACTCAACCGGCACGCTTCTTCCGCACGCTCCATCATGGTCTGAAGTTCGCTCTCCTCGGTCTTTTCAGGTAATACAACCGCTAACATGACTCCTACCGGTTCGGCTCCCGCAGCCGCAATATTATTGAGCGACATAGGTATCGCATATGTACTGATATCCTCCGTCGGTGCAGTTACCGGAGTCGTGCTGATTACCGTATCATATCCTTCTCCAAACGTTAAAACGGCGCAGTCTGTCCCTACACCTGCGCCACTTGTCACCTCATCCCTATGTGTCCTGATTTTCTTTAACACGGAACGTTTCAACACGTTCTCGGATATTTTCCCTTTTCTCATGACTTTACACCTAACTGTATGGTTTACTGTACCGGGGGCGCTGCTGGTTCCGCCGGTTGTGCCGGAGGCGCCGCCTGCGCTGCTGCTTCTGCCGCCGCTGCATCTGCTGCTGCCTGTGCCGCCGCCGCATCCGCCGCTGCTTTGTACGCGCCCGCTACCGCTTTCACTTCATCCACACTGTTAGTTGCTACCGCTGCCATAATGGCATTATATGCCCCTTCATCCGTCGTAGAAATACCGACCGTCGCACTTCTCGGAGCCTTCATATAAGAACTACTGTTAATCTGTTCCCTGCTGATTTCCACGCCGTTCTCACGAACAATCTTCCACAGCTGCGCCTTGTATCCAATGTGCGCCGACTGCACGGAACAATATCCTACCGGCATAGACTCATCCGTATAAATCACTTCCGTATCGGGCACCGTCTTCTCCAAGACAACACTTTCAAAAGCAATCTCCCTGCTGCTGTCTCTCGTCTCTACTCCATATATTGTAAACGTAATCTGTTTGTCGGGCGTGGTAGTGCCTTCAATATAGATCGGATTTTCTGTATTGTTCTTAAATTTAAAATCTTTGCCCGAAGACTCTGCGATTGCAGCGTCCGCAGAAGGATTGACGTAAGTAACAATCATGGAATGATTATATCTCTCTGTCACTTCCAGTTCGGATAACAGGACAGCATTGTATAAAGTAGTAGATACTTGGCAGATTCCTCCGCCAAGGCTGTCAACTACCTGTCCGTTCAAATATGACCCTGCCATGTAATAACCGTTTGCTTCCGTAAACGGAGCAACTGTCTCATATGCGGAAAATTCATCTCCGGGGTAAAGCGTCGTACCATTAATCAAAGCAGCACCATTAGCCACATTTGCACTTCTGGCGCCTCCGGATGTAGAATAACTTGTTGTAAAGGTTCCCAATACGTCTTTAACTTTAGCCAGATCTTCCGCATTGCCTGCAGGCTCCTCTACCGAAATCACCAAATCGACGCTGCAGCTTGTACCATTCCAATCGTTCGTCAGATAATCGTATACTGCATCGACGGAAGCCGCCGTATCTACTATGACGCCCGGCTGTCCTTCCTCAATCTCAAATCCGGTTTCGGTCTTCGTCAATATCGCATTAACTGCTTCCTGATTGTATTGCTGCGCATTGTCCTCAATCAGCGTCCTGATCTTATTCTTATCAAAATCAAAACTGACCGTATATACTTTGTTACGGGACTCTAAGTCTTTCAATTCCTGATAACATCGCAGAAGATCGCCATCACGACCGAAATTAGCAGCTTCATCCAAAATCGTTTCATTACCCCATTTTAATCCGAGTTCGGATGCTGTCGTTGCAATCGTTCCGCCTTCGACCGCGTTTAATGTAATCTCTGCACTTCCAAAAGAATTCACATATTCTTCTATCATGCTCTTTGCTTCCGCAACTGTCATGCCGGACAGATTCATGTCGTTGACATATATACCCGATTCAATTTTATCTTCCTTGGCATTAACCGGCATCGTGACAGCCATAAACGCCGCTATCACAAGCGGAATTACCCTAGACACCCTTTTCATGAAAAACCGTACCTTTCTTTCACTCTAAATTGCCCACATGAGAAATTTATGTTAAAATAAACTAGTCTTTCGCTTATACTCCCACGGAAAGTATCAACGGAAGAACCATTGCAAGTACCACGACGATAATAATAATTGAAGAAATAATCTTCTTTTGTTTCCTATTAAACATAGTGTGAAACCTCCCCACTTTCTGAAAGGATATTATATATGAATTTGATAATTAATGCAAGCGTTCTCATAGGTTCTGCCATAATCGCACTCTACCTTTTCAGTTCAAAAAAGAAGGATGCTATTCATAAAGATGATTTCTGGGAACGGGAACTTAAAGCAAACAGTACCAGACGCCAGCCCTTGGACGACTTGGATTATATCAAACTCTCCTTGGAGGATTTCCCGATGACGCTTCTGGAAGACATCCCCAAAGCCGAAGATTATAAGCAGATTATCCGGTCATTAAGCGAACTTCCTATCGTCAATTTCACGGGAATCAGCAACACAGACCTCAAACTACGCTACGGCGCGCCTAATATTGATCTTCTGATGCACTATGACCAGAATTACACGCTGCTTGTACGCACTTTGCAGCAATGGGCACAAATGCTTTATGACGCCGGTTATGTCGATGACGCGCGCAACATGCTGGAATTTTCGGTTTCTACCGGCACCGATGTGAGCGCCACTTACCGCCTTCTTTGTCAAATATACACCGAACAGCATACCCCCGAGAAAATCGGTGAACTCTATCCGATCGCGGAAATGTTAAATTCCGCCATGCAGAAGACTATCGTCCGTATTCTGCAAGAATCCGATCAATCCGCCGGCTAGCCTCACTTCTGGTCAGCTTTGCAATATCATAATCTAATATCAGTTTATGCTTGTCTGCAAGTTTATATAACTGTTCTTTTTGCGGTATCGTAATAGGCGTTTCACGCTTCGCATGATAACACAGCCTCTTCGGGCGAAACAGACTCTTATCTCCCTGCATTTCCTCTTTTTCATAAAATAACTCCGTCAGTTTCCGGTATAACTCCACCGTAGCCCGCGCGTCGCCAAGCGCCCGGTGCGCGTTATGATTGATACCGTAATACTTACACAGATACCCTAAACCACGGCTCTCTAAATCTGTCAGATACTTACGTGCAATCCTAAGCGTGTCAATTCCATCCTTCTCAAATACCATTTTCCGGTTGACTGCCGCTTTTTTTACAAAAGAGTAATCGAACAAAACGCCATGCCCGAGAAGCGGATTGTCTCCCACTATTTCAAGCAATGTCGGAAGCACCTCTTCCACCGTCGGCGCGGATATAAGCTGTTCATCCTTGATTCCTGTCAATTCAGTAATACGTTCTTCCAAGTTTCTGCCCGGATTTACAAGCGTCTCCCACTCCTGAACCACTTCATTATCCTGTACTCTGACAATGCCGATTTCAATAATCCTGTCCATCTTCGGATTCAATCCGGTCGTCTCTAAATCAATGCACACATACGAATCTGTCATTTTTCCATCCATTCCGTTTGGCAATCTGATATTTTAATATTCCATGCCCCGATATATCTTTCTTGATTAGAACAAGTATCATTATCAGTATAACACATTAGCGCGGTCTTGAATTACCCTTTTTATGTCATGATACTCCCGTATTTTACGTTCCGTATAATTTACTTGCTTTTCTTACCAAAAAATTAACAAATTGTGTAAATTGCAATATGTAGATTAAAAAGATAATGTATGCACAATATATTGTATTTATTTAATTTTTTTGCCTTTTTCATGTTTACATTTATACAAATTATTCTATATGGAATACTAGTATTAAAAATTAAAATATTTTTAATTTTAGAAATAGCCTACAATAACAAAAAGGATATACAGATGAAAACAAGAATCAAGGAACTTCGATTGGAAAAAAATTTAACACAACAGACTCTCGCTAAATACTTAGGAACCAATCAAACTACATTAAGCAAAATCGAGTGCGGGCTGGCTATTCCCGACGCTATGCTTTTAATCAGTTTATCAAATCTCTTTCATGTCTCTACAGATTACATTCTGTGTCTTTCCGAAGAGCGTCTGAGTGCAGATTCATTATTGGCAGACAACATGCATCGTCTTAAAAAATATCAGCATTTTATCTCCCTTTACCAAAAAATGACTCCGAAACAGCAAAAAGACTTTTATAGTTTTCTTTGCAGCATACTGGATAATGACGAAAATCTTTAGTATTCACACCGTTATAATGTACTGTAAGCGGTTAACATCTATTATATCCTATAAACGTCATACATCTTTGGTTTTTATTCTTATAAAACGTTTATCAGATTTACCTTTTGATAATATAGCATTTCTAACAGATTGACAGATCATCCCTACAGATAACATATACTATCTTTCTGTCGTATCTGGTCTACGTCTCTTTGCCTTACGGCTAAGTGCGTCTAAAAGGCGGAATCATACGATTCCGCCTCATTTCTTACAGTTTTTTCACTTCTTACAGTTTTTTCACTTCTTACAGTTTTTTCACTTCTTACAGTTTTTTCACTTCTTACAGTTTTCTGCTAATTTTGTATTTTTTGTTGATTTACCTGTCCGGTTGAAGTTAGCCGTTCACGTTCAAGCTTTCCACAAACTTATCAAACGCTGCCTGCCCTTCCTTCGTCCTCTTATACACACCTGCGTCCTCTAACACCTGCATGA
>ERZ808051.712-NODE-712-length-30945-cov-10.111507_pt1 | contig 30945 bp, 36 predicted proteins | sample MGYA00380199_ERZ808051 | MGnify/ENA primary metagenome ERZ808051 (study PRJEB31490, sample SAMN06133391) | mouse gut metagenome | isolation source: J11 | host: mice | place: China: Chengdu | collected 2015-05 ...
AAAGTGGAGGTGAAGAGAAAAAGGGGGGACTTTGGAAACACAGTGTTTTCAAGGACTGTAAGTTTCCGAGAGTACTCCTTTGAGTGTAGGGAGGTGATGGAACTGTGTTGACGCGAGAAGAAGTAATGAGAAAGGTTATAGACTATTTTAATAGCTGTGTAAAAGTGGTTCTTGATGAAGATACGCAGGAAAAGGTTACTACATGGGTGCGTAATCCTACAAAATCCGGCCTTGCATTATGTTTGGGAATTGATAAACAGACATTGCTTGATTATGTTAAGGGCGTTAATTCAGATGGGAAAGCCTATAGCCGAACAAATCCAGATTATAAACGGATTGTTGCTACAGAGGATTTTGATATTTTACAAAGGGCTTACAGTCTGATAGAAACATTTTATGAAGAAAAACTTGGTGAAAACAGAAATAATGCCGGAACCATCTACTGGATTAACAATGCTAATAATACCAAATGGAGCAATGAGCAGGAATTTAAGTTCGGAACGATAGACCAGCCGGAACGCAGGGTATTAACTGCTGCCGAACTGCCCAAACTGGGAGAACCTGCAACTCTACAGAGCGAGGATTTACCAAAATTGGGAATGAAACTGGATTATGGGGAGGGAGAAGATGAGTTTTAAAATATATGTTGAAGAATCCTGCGAAATGAGGTTTTAAGCGTGGTTAGGCAGCAGGGATATGTTCTTGAAACTGAAATCTGCACTATGATATGTGAGAAATACAATATTTCCTTATACATAGTGCGTGCAACGCTTAGAAGAATTTATCCCGAAATGTCATTATTGAAAAGGCGTATGTCAGACGATTTGAAGCGGTTTTACGGATTGGAAGTGAAAGGCTATCCGATTGCATATCTGCCGGATAAGTGATATTTCGCACCGCCAAACACGAAAGAAAGGGAAAAGCGGCTTGCGGAAATAGGGGAAGAAACTTCAAGTAAGCTATGGGATTTTTATTGTGGAATTTGTTCTGAACGAATAAAACAGCCTGAACACACAAACAGCGAGGTAGATACAATGGGCGAAAAGAAGATTACAAGCTATGAGGATTTTATAAAAGCGTTAAGATGTGGGGAAAATAGTATACTTTTTAAATTCAGGCGAAACAATCCTGAAAGATATGCCTATTATGCTGAACAGATGGGAGCGGGTTTTGGACGTAAAAATCCAGCGAAAAAGTAAGATATTAAGCGGTTAGAAGAAGAAAAGAAAAAACGCAGTGAAATTTTGGCAATTCCAGACATAAGGGCAAGGCATAAGGCGATAGCTGAAAATATGGCTCTGTTTGGATGATAAAGAGAAAACGAGGTAGATCACATTATGGATAAGGACACACTTATAAATAATCTGCTTGCGAATTATGGCAAATATGGCGTTACCAGAGCAGAATTAGAGCCGATTATAGATGATGGCATACAGAACTATGATTTGTCATTAGAAGCTATCTACAGCGGTTTGAGGATGAGCCTTGCATCTGCATTTAATGAGAATGAGTATTTCTCTTTAGATGATGTGATGGCGATAACCGGGGAGAGCCGGGAAGAACTTTTACAGAGGATAGAGCAATGCAGACAGGAATTGATAGAAGTCGGAGAAAACCCAGACGATTATTTCAAGCCTGTAGAGCCACAGAGGGCAGCAGTTTATTACTTTCCTAACGGATTACATTAACGGAAATTATTTAAAAGGATATAAGCAAAGGCAGGGCGTTGATGATTCCCTGCCTTGTGCGTATCATATATTAAAGCGCCAACTTGTATAATGCTAACTGATTAAGACTTACACCCTCTTTTTCTGCTTCAATGGCTAATCTTTGATGCAAAGATTTTGGAAGCCTTACAACAAACTTACCGCTGTAATTGCTTGGTGTTTCTGGAATTGGTATAGAGAGATTGTTTTCTATTTTTGTTTCGATATATCCTTCCATTGCTTCATTAAGGCTTTCATACAATTCTTCAAGTGTATCACTGGTACTTTGGCATCCGTCAAGTTCCAAAATTCTGCCATAGAAATAGTGTCCGCTTTCATCGTTCATTTCCTGCACTAATCTTGTATAGGGCAATTTCATATAATCTTTAACTTCCATGCTTTCCTGCTCCTTTCTGCTTGTTATGCTATGCCGGGATAAGGGGATTATTCCCCTATCCTATTCAGAACATCTACGACATAAGCCTTTTTTAATGGATTTTCTTGTTTTATTGTTATCAAATCCCCGGTTTCTTCATTCAGATAATGCTTATGGCTTCCTTTTTGTCTTGCCGGAATATAGCCGTATGCTGCTAAAACTTTGTCTATTTCTTCTGGCCGCATTCCATTTGGCTGTTGCTTCATTTTTTCAATTAGCTTTTTACGTTTGGCACTGTGATTATCTCCTTTCTCACACTATAGTATCATATATAGTACTATATGTCAATATCAAAATAAAGCATTGTTTCTATGTCTGTTTAGTATCAAAAGTAATGTATGACAAAATAGTATTAAAAGTTATTGACAACAACAATAATAAGAAGTAAAATAGAAGTATCAAAAAAGACGAACGATAGAAGTGATACTGAAAGAGAGGGCATTGTTTATGTGTGTGTATGGATATTGCCGGATAAGTACAAAACAGCAGAGTATTGACAGGCAGATTAGAAATATTAAGGGCAGTTATGATAAGGCTGTGATAATACAGGAAGTATATACAGGAACAAAGCAGGACAGACCAGAATGGAATAAGTTGTATAAGAAAGCCAAAGCAGGAGATACTATTATCTTTGATAGTGTATCACGAATGAGCAGGAATGCGGATGAGGGCTTTTGTCTGTATGAGGAATTATATAATAAGGGCATAGAGCTTGTATTTCTGAAAGAGCCGCATATCAACACAAGCACATATAAGAAAGCATTAGAAAGCAATATATCAATGACCGGAACAAATGTTGACTTTATCTTAGAGGGCGTGAATAAGTACCTTATGTCGCTTGCAAAGGAACAGATAAGACTTGCTTTTGAGCAGTCGGAGAAAGAAGTACAGGACTTGCACCAGAGGACAAAAGAGGGTATAGAAACAGCGAGATTAAACGGTAAGCAGATCGGACAGAAGCAGGGGGCAAAGCTGACAACAAAGAAATCTATTGAAGCAAAGAAGCAGATACAGAAACACAGCAAGGATTTTAATGGTGCATTGTCAGATGCGGATTGCATGAAGCTGATAGGGCTTGCAAGAAATACATTCTATAAATATAAGAGAGAATTGAAAGCAGAATAAGGATTGTTTAGGCAGGGTTCATAATGGACTGCTGCCTTTTGTTTTTGTTCTAAAATGCGTGTACCTGTAGGACTGCTGCAGGAATTGAAAATACAGATGCAGGGGGTAGCCAGTTTAGACACCCCTTTAGCAGATGATAACAGTTTGACACTTTCCGATACCATACAAGCCGATTTCAGCCTTGAAGATGAAACAATAGAAAACGGAGATTTGCTCTGAGCAGTCGTGAAAAGTGGTAAAATCGGATAGCAGGACACCGACTGCCTGGTGGTAGTTTTTCTGAACAAGAGTTTTTATGCGAAAGTGTATGAACACGACACGTTTTTTTTCCTGCATCGGTTTACATTCTGAAAAAGGAGCATGAACAGGCAGAACAGAGAAGGCGGGAGCCGGACAATAATGACGCTGCCAGGATTGACAGAGATATTGTATACTTGGCAGGAAAGGAAAATCCCGAAAGGGCAAGCGACCCTTCGGGATAAATAAGTTTAAGTTACGACTGCTGCCCTGCAGAAAAAAGAAACGGATCATGTTTTTAGAAATCCAGACTGGGGAAATCAATCTGTAAATCTGCATAAATGCCTGCCGGAATACAGTCATGGAATGTGTATGTTTCCACTTCAAAGTGCTCCTGCTCCAAACGGTAAACAAAAATGCGTTCCTTGTAAGGGTCTACAATCCAATATTCACGGACACCTGCGTTTGCGTACAGATTCAGTTTTAGGATATAGTCATGGCTGGAATTGCTGGGAGAGACAATTTCAATAATCCAGTCAGGGGCTCCAGTACATCCACGATCTGTAAGTTTGCTCTTGTCACAGATAACACTTATGTCCGGCTCTACTATAGTTTTGCGGTTCTCCATCAGCTTGACGGCGAACGGTGCGGGATAGACACGGCAAGTCCCACTTTTTGATTTGAGATAGTCCCGGATTGTTCCGGAAAGCTCCATGAGTATTGCCTGGTGGATTCTAGACGGCGCCGCCTGGTTATAAATCAGTTTTCCCTCGATCAGCTCTGCCCGGACATTTTCCGGCAGATTGTAATAATCTTCCTCAGTGTAAATTTTGGCTTGTGCTAAGGGCATATTAGACCTCCTTCTGAAATTGGATTAAAAAGGTTAAGGATTTAGCAATTTTGCACCGGCATAGGTGTTGCCGGAAAGGTTAAGGCATTGCTATCAATGGTATAGGTTCTGTGATAGCCTTTATAGTTTATGTCAAGGCTCTGGAAAGTGCCATTATCATAGAATTTCAGAAAATCGAAATCCAGCGTCTTTAGATTTTATCCACAATCGGAATGGGGTTGTTCCATATCGACAATATATCACATCATTCTTTATGTGACAAGCATTCAAGATACTTTTTCTTAATGCCTGTGTGACATTCTGCAGTGCGATATTTGCAGACAATAAATTATACCTATATGACACTCTGCAATGCGATCATCCTGAAAGAATTCGACATTTCTGTCCCTTGCTCCATTCGCTTGACAGCTGCGATTGATACCGGAAAAAACGCAAACGGCGCATGGGTACTTTAAAAAGAATAGAAAATCAATTAAAATAAACCTAACTACGGTTTGCAAATCACAAAAGTGAGCAAATGTCATAATGATTTATCAAACACGCTCTAAAGTTACTAAAGTAGTGGGGGGAAGAGAATGCGTACTGTTCAGTCAGAAATAACAGACGATGAAAAGCTGAAATTATTGGAACTTGAGAATATGAAACAGAATCTGGAGCAACAACTGCAGGAGATGACAAGGATCATTGAACGGCAGCAGAAAATGATCACCCTGGCAAAGCGGGATCCGCTGACGGGACTGCGGAACCGTCAGGGAGTACCCGAATTGGTCAATGCCAGCCTGCGAGCGCATTGTGAAGGTCTTTTTTTTATTATGGACCTGGATAATTTCAAGTGTATCAACGATACATATGGTCACATGGAAGGGGACCGCATGCTCATAAAATTTGCAAAAGCGCTCAAGGAGGTCATGGATCCGAAGGATATCATCGCGAGGCTTGGAGGCGATGAATTTGCAGTCTTTTCTCCAAAACAATACAATACTGATGAGGTGAAATCCCGGGCACGGCGTTTTATCCGACAGATCGAACGCAGTCTCACCGTCCCGGGGAGGGCGGTGCAGGTTACGGTATCGATGGGAATTGCCAGTGCACCGCATGACGGTACAACTTATGAGGCACTGTATGGAAATGCGGACAGAGCGCTCTACGGTGTCAAAAATGAGGGGAAGAATGGATACCGCTTTTTTTCTGACCTGAACAGTATGGGGTGCGGCGATATTGTCTACTGCAGACCACACAGTTCGATCGATGAAATAACGGGAAAGCTGAAAGAAAAGGAAGTGCAGGGTTCGTTTGAGGTGGAGTTCAGTCATTTTGAGAAAATCTATCGCTTTATGGAGAGAACTCTGATCCGTGACTACCGGGAGATACAATGTGTTCTTTTTACGTTGGAAAATTATACAAATGCGGATGCAACGGTAATCCAGAAACAGTTAAAATATTTGCAGCATGCGATCGAGTATTCTCTCAGGAAAGGCGATGTGACGACAACATACAGACCGACGCAGGTGCTTGCGCTGCTGATGGATGTGAGCACAAAAAACGCGTGCACAGCTGCGGAAAGGGTACTCTGCAAGTACCGCAGGGAAGCCGGAAGGGATATGATCGATATCCGGTATGATATCCGGCAGCTTGCGGCTGGGGCGGAAGCGGATGCCGGTGTGGCGGAGCAATAGTATTTCATCCGGTCTGTCTGCATAGATCTGTATTGCATAAATCTGTATATAGAAATTGATTGAGAAATGCCGTTCTTGGGTATATAATAGAGACAGTTGTAAGCATGCCGTCATGCGACGGTCTGTAATGGAGGGCCGCTCATAACTATGTATACAGGAGGGACTATACGATATGATCAGAGAGATCACAGAAAACGATTTTGACCAGCTGCTGAGACTATACATGCAGCTCCACGATAATCCGTTTCCCGAAAAGAGTGAGCGCGTACTGGCAGCCTGGAACAGTATTCTTGCCGATGAAAATCATCACATCATTGTGGCGGAAGAGGACGGCAATATCGCATCTTCCTGCGTGTGCGTCATCATACCCAATCTCACAAGGGGACAGCGGCCTTATGCATTCGTCGAAAACGTGATCACCGATGAAAAGTACCGAAAAAAAGGTCTCGCAACTGCCTGTCTGGACTATGCAAGGGAACTCGCACAGCGCAAAAATTGCTATAAAATGATGCTGCTCACAGGTGCCAGGCAGGAAAGCACCTTACGATTTTACGAGCAGGCAGGATACAATAAAAATGACAAGACTGCGTTTATACAGTGGCTGTAGCAGTGTAGATTAATAAAATAAAACGGAGGTTATGACAAATGCTATGTGACGATATAAAGTACCTGACAGACCGGGCGCTCTGGGAGACAGAAAACCTGATGAAATGCATCCCTGATTCGCTCTGGAAAAAACGCTACGACGGGATTCCGATGTGGAAGTATTTTTATCATATGCTGTATTCCATGGATCGGTGGTACATCAATCCATATGATGCAGACTACACCAACCCGGAGTTTCACACAGATACCCTGGCTGATCTGAATGTCATTCCGCCAGAAGATGAAATGCTGACGAGAGAGCAGATGGAAGACTATTTGGGGCAGATACGCAGCAAAATACAAAATTATACATCAACACTTGAGGACGCGATGCTCTATGAAAATCCGACAAATTGCAGTATGAGCAGATTTCGCCTGATATTAGGGCAATTCCGGCATTGGCACCGGCACATGGGCGTGATCTACGGGTTTGTCATAGAAGATACCGGCAAGTGGCCCTATGTGCTCAATATGCTCGGAGCATATCCTGATTCCCCCATGCCCAATTTTTATTAGGACGATGTCGCATGGTACTCAATACAGGAAGCAGGACAGATATCCCTGCGTACTACAGCAAATGGTTCTACAACCGCATCAGAGAAGGATTTGTGCTCGTGCGAAATCCTTATTATCCATCACAGGTGACAAGATATCTGCTGGATCCCGAAAAGATCGACGTCATGATATTCTGTACCAAGAATCCTCAGCCGATGTTTGGTGATGCAGATTCCTTCAAGGCGTTATTGTCCACTTTTGACACGTTCTGGTTTGTGACAGTCACGCCCTATGGGACGGATATCGAGCCTTTTGTCCCGCCCGCGGAGCACGTGATCCGTTCTTTTCAGAAACTTTCTGAACAGACTGGAAAACAGCGGATCAGCTGGCGGTACGATCCGATTTTTGTCACAGAGAAATATTCCGTCGCCTATCATATCAGGCAATTTGCCTCCATGGCAAAAGTACTTTCAAGGTACACCGGTCAGTGTGTCGTGAGTTTTATCGATCTGTACGAAAAGACCAGAAAAAACTTTCGGGGCGTACGCGGTGTCACACATGAGGAGCAGGAACAGCTCATCGGCGCCATCTCGAATATCGCGCAGGAGTATGGGATGCAGATCCATCTGTGCTGTGAAAATGAGCGGCTCATCAGAAAGAACGTTGATGCCGACGGATGTATGTCAAAGGCTGTGCTGGAAAAGGCGTTAGGCTGTAAACTGGTAGTCCCGCAGAAAAAAATGGCGCGGGAGGCATGCACCTGTCTGCTCGGTGCCGATATCGGTGCCTACAATACATGTGGGCACGGCTGTCTTTACTGTTATGCCAATTACGACAGGGAGACAGTGCTGTCAAATATGAAAAACCACGATCCGTTCTCGCCTTTTCTGATCGGAAACCGGCATGAAGGTGACATTGTAAAAGATGCTGTTCAGAAGTCCTGGAAAAACGGACAGCTGGATCTGTTTGATTTGATCTGAAAATCCGAACCTCTTATCCCTCAAAACAAACCACTTGATGTACAGCTATTTACATCGGTGGTTCTTTTATTTATGATAGGCACAGACAGGATTATCAGGAAAATGGTGCGTATCGCAAGGAGGTTGCTGAGATGGCAGAGGCAGAAAAAAGGTACAGGGGGATTTTTATTTTGACGGCATTTATCGGATTGGTTTCGGCATGTTTCATGGCTGTATTTTCATTCTGTCTTGGAAAAGTGGTCGATGTGGTGATCAACCCGTCCGATTCGCTCCAGACGACGATGCTGCTGTGCATCGGTATGGCAGTGTGCGGGCTGATCGCCTCGTTTTTGTATGACTATGCCAGGATCGTCTATGTCAACAAGGTCGTCCGCTGCATAAAAACAAAGCTGTACAGGGCGCTCTACCACAAGGAGCTGAATGCTTATTTGTCTGAGAAGAACGGACATTACCTGAGTCTGTACTCAAAAGATATCGATCTTGTGGTGGACAATTACCTGATGCCGAAATGCAGCATCGTTTCTAATATTATGTCAGCATCGGTCAGCCTGCTATCCATTTTTATCATCAATTGGAAACTCGGCTTATCGTTCGTTGTCCTCTCCGGTGTGACGGTTGTCCTCTCCCAGATTCCAGGCGCAGTCATGGCGAAGAAGACGGTGGAGTACACACAGCATAACAGCAGCTATATGGCAGTTCTCGAGAATTATCTAAAAGGTTTTGAGCAGGTGAAACTGCTGGGATTAGGAAATCTTTTCAGTGGAAAACTGGATGCAAATGACCATGTGTATGAAAAATCCAGAAAAAGTTACCTTTTTGCCAAAGTCGCTTCGAATGACATAGGAATGTTCATCGGCATGCTGTCACAGCTGTCGTGCATGGCTGTCGGGATATGGTTTGTTCTTTGCGGGAATATGACAGTTGGGCTGCTGATCTCCGCAGTACAGCTGCTGAACGGTGTATTCTCTCCGCTGCAGATTTTCGTGCAGGACAAAAATCTGATGGGAACAGCGGGCGAGATCATACAGCGGATCGATCAGGAACAGATCATAGCAGAAAAAACGGCGAAAGAGATCACTGGAAAGGTGCAGGAGATCGCATTTCGTGATCTGAATCTGCAGTTTGGAAACAAAGAAATCTTCCACGACTTCAACATGACCTTTGAGGCTGGCAGGAAATACGCCATTGTCGGGGAATCGGGAAAGGGCAAATCGACACTGATGCGCCTGTTGATGAAGTATCTGACACAAACCGAGTATACGGGAAATGTTCTGGTCAACAGACAGGATATCAGAGCTCTGGATTCTGACTGCGTTTATGACAGGATCGGATATATCCAGCGGAACGAGTTTCTGATCGACGGTTCTGTCAGGGACAATATCATACTATATAGAAAGGATATACCCGACACCAAGATAGCGCAGCTCTGCCAGCATCTAAAGCTTGACAACGAGCTTGTCCGCAAGAAGATCGATGCCGCGGATTCCGGAGAAGTCTCGTTCGGTGAAAAGCAGAGGATCGATATCGCGAGGTTCATGATCCACGATTACGATGTCCTCATCTTCGATGAGCCGACAAGCAATCTGGACGCCGATACAGCGAACGAAATATTTAACATGATCTTCGGTATCAGGGATAAGATCGTCATCGTGATCACACATGACCGGAGCCAGGACGTGCTCGACCAGTTTGATGTGGTGCTGCAGTTATAAAAATGACGCCTAAAATTGGTACTTGACAACCAGCCTGTTTGCACGTATGATAAACAGTATAGCAGTACAAAAAAACTGTACTGTTGCAATATAATTAATTTTAGGAGGATTTTGCATGTTAGCCTTGATTGTAATGGAGAAAATTGCAAAGTAAATATTGCAGGGGAGATTTTGGCATTTAACCAACGCTGTGCTAGAAGTCTGCCCATTTGTCGACAGCGTATGCTGTTGGCGTTTTCGCCTTACAATCGCTATAGTATTATGGTATAAATTTTGGAATCATAAGAACATGGCTGTATGGTCATGTTCTTTTTATGCACAGCCCCGTGCAGAGGAATCAAGCCGCTATGCGGCGCAGCTCCAATTTCTGTCCAATGGAATGATTCACGGATAAAAAGACCATAGTATCGCTTTAAGGGGGATGCTATGGTCTTTTTGTGTTCATTCACAGCGGACCCAAAACGAAAACGATGGTTGTAAGGATTCGAAAACAGAAGCTTAGGAAATGAAATGAGAAAGGAAGACAGGAACATGAACAATACGATCATCAACACAGACAACCTTGTAAAGACATACCGCAGATACAAGAAGCAGGAAGGCATCCGCGGGAGCATCGCGAGTCTGCTAAAGCGCACATACGAAGAGAAAGTGGCAGTAAACCACATCAGCCTGTCCGTGCAGGCGGGCGAATTTGTCGGACTGATCGGTCCGAACGGAGCCGGAAAAACGACACTGATCAAGATGCTGACAGGAATCATCGCCCCGACAGCGGGGACGATCGATGTGATGGGATATTACCCGAACGACTTGAAAAACGAGTTCAAGAAACAGTATGCTGTCGTAATGGGACAAAAGAGCCAGCTGTTTTTTGAGCTGACCGTCAACGATACACTCCGCCTTTTCAAGGAAATATATGAGATTTCGGAGACGGACTTTCAGGCGAACAAAAATTATTTTGTGAAACTCTTTGGTGTGGAAGATTTGATGGATGTGCAGGTGCGAACCATGTCGCTCGGGGAGCGCATGAAGATGGAACTGATCGTGGCGCTCCTCCACAATCCAAGGATCCTGTTTCTCGATGAGCCGACGATCGGTCTGGATGCCATCGCAGCGAAACAGATCCGCAGTTTCCTGAAAGAGATCAACGAGGAAAAGGGGACAACGATCCTCCTGACCTCGCACTACATCGAGGATATCAAGACACTGTGCAGGCGGACAGTCGTCATAAACCACGGCACAAAGATCTACGACGGTGCAACAGACGGACTGTTTGACCGATACCAGAGGAACAAGAAAATCATCGTGACCTATGACAGCCCGACGGATTACACGCTGCAACAGACAAAGCAGGTGGACGTCGTCATGGATGAGCCGTACAAAAAAATATACGAAACGCCAAAGGAAAATGCCAGACATCTGTTCTCGGAGCTCATGGCGCACGAACCCAAGGATATTGTGGTCGAGGAGGAAGAGATCGGGATTGTGGTTGAACGCATCTACCAGGAGACGGGGATCGATGAAAACGGAGGTATAGCATGAGAAAATATTGGGCAATAGCGAAAACATACACGAAGACACAGCTGGTATGGCGGGCAGACGTGATTTTCAATATGATCTTCACCATCTCCAGGATCCTGTTTGCGTATCTGTTATGGGGGATCCTGTTCCAGGGAAAGGAAACTGTCGGCATGTTCACCTTTCACGGCATACTTTCCTATTATATCGTCAACTCCTTTCTGTCGCAGCTGGAGATGTCTGACGGAATCAGCGGCGAGATCCATTACAGGATCCGGAACGGAACTTTTTCAAAGTACATGGTGATACCTGCCGGAATAGAACTGTATTTTATGGCGATGGAGCTGGGCGTGGTACTGTTTTATCTTGTGTTTGACTTCATCGCGGCAGTGGTGTGGATCTTCGTATTCAGGATCCAGTTTGTCTTTGTGACGGAATGGTCTGTGATCGCGTGCGCTGTCATTATGGCGGTGCTGGGAATGGTCTTTATGGTGCAGCTCAATTATTTTCTCGGTCTGCTGACTTTGAAATACCAGGGCATCGGCACATTTCTGATGATCAAGAATAACCTGGTCTCGCTGATCACCGGAAGTATCATTCCGCTGGCGCTGTTTCCGGAAAACGTGGTCCGCATCCTGCGCCTCCTGCCATTTTATTACGTCACCTATCTGCCATCCATGCTGCTGACTGGAATGTGCAGGGACGAGATGTTAGAAGGCGTTGCGGTCATCGCCTGCTGGTGCGTGGTCATCCAGCTTGTGATCCGGGGAACTCAGAAAAAATATTTTAAAACTTATGACGGGGTGGGGATATAATGAAAGAAAAAGAAAGAAAAGAGACCAGATCAAGTGCGATCAGGAAAAATATGCGTGTGCTGCGGGAACTGTTTTATTTGCGTTTTCATGGGATCGCTGTGTTCCGGCTGGATTTCTTTGCGCCCTTTTTTGTGGATGGAAGCCTGTTTCTGATACAGCTGCTGGCATTCGGGGTGGTGTATTCCAACGTGGAGACGATCGGAAGCTGGGGAAAGGGTGAGATGATCCTGTATATAGGGACATTTTCGCTGCTCAATGCCGTCAATATGACCATATATTTCTTTGGAACCAATGCTATTCCGCAGAAGATCCGTTCAGGGGAGTTGGATCTGTATCTGTCGAAACCAGTCAGTCCACTGTTCCGGCTGACGTTCGAAAACATCAGTCCAGGTTCCATTCCCCTCATATTGATGAGCATATGCATCATTGCGTTCGGTGTTTCGAAGCTGGAGCGGGGACTGACACTGGCAGGTCTGGCGTCATATCTCTTCTGGATCGTGCTCATGGAAATCTTGTACTATGAGATGGAGATCCTCATTCGCTCCGTTTCACTGTATATCGTTTCGATGGCGCGCATGGAGCAGTTGGAGGAGGCTGGCATAGATCTATGTATGAAGCTGCCTGGGATCGCGCTCCACGGAGTTTACAAAGTGATCTTTTACCTGATACTGCCGTACGGGATCATGGCAACACTGCCGGTGCAAAGTATGGTAGGGGAAATGACTCTGCAAAGAGCAGTCTATGGGATCGGCGTCGTTGTGCTGTTTACGGCGATCACATGTGCGATGTGGACGCACGGGCTAAAACACTACAACAGTGCAGGCTCATAAAACAAACCGTCACAGCTCATTTTGACCAAAACAAGCGCGCGGACAGAAAGAGGATAAACAATAAATAGTAACCAGAAAAAGAAAGGACTAAAAATGAATATTGATCAACAGATAGAATTTGATAAAATAAAAAAACAGTGGAAAGATCTTGCAGTCACAGACAAAGCAAAGGAAACGATAGCGGAAACAGGGTGTTATCTGTCGGAGAGTGAGCTGAGAAAACAGCTGCGGGATACCACGAACAGCCGGATCCTGATCGAAAGAGTGGGAACCCCGCCCCTGCAGAATGTCGCGGAGGCAAAAGAGATCCTGACGATCGCGGAGAAGGGGGACTGCCTGACGCCGTACCAGCTAGAGCGCGTGGAAAAAGTTCTGGTGTCCGTCCAGCGCCTGAAAGATTATCTGGGCAGAGGCAAAATGTTCAACAATCCGCTCGCCTATTATGAGGAAAATCTGGACGCGTTGGAAGCGCTCAGGGAGGAGATCAGCGAACAGATCCGAAATGGTGCCGTCGACGACTATGCCTCCAAAGACTTACGGCAGATCAGAAGCGATATCATGCGGTGCGAAGAGCAGATGAAGCAGAAGGCGGAACAGATCATGCGCTCCAACAAAGAGTGCATGGCGGACAGCTATTGCACCACACGGAATGGAAGAATATGTGTTCCTGTAAAAAAAGAATACAAGTTCAAGATACCAGGCAGTGTGATCGATAAATCTGCCACCGGAAATACTTTTTTCATCGAGCCGGTGAGCGTCGCAAAATATTGCGAGGAGCTGCAGCTGCTGCGCATCAGTGAGGAAAACGAGGTCTACCGCATCCTGTACACGCTGACGGCAATGGTCGCAGAAGCCGTCAGTGCGATGAGCGAAGATATCCGCATGATGGAAAAACTGGATTTTATATTTTCGAAGGGCAAACTCAGCATCGACATGGACGCCGTGGAACCGGAGATCAACACAGAGCGCCGGATCGCCCTGACAGACGCAAGGCATCCGCTGATGGACAAGGAAGTAAACGTCCCCCTGCAGTTTGAAATCGGAAAGCAGGCGAGAGGCATCATCATAACCGGCCCCAATACCGGCGGAAAGACGGTGGCGATCAAGACAGTCATGCTCTGCTGCATCATGGCGCAATGCGGGCTTCACGTCACCTGCACAGCTGCGGATATCTGCATGAACAGCGGATATCTGTGCGACATCGGGGACGGGCAGGACATCGCCGAAAATCTCTCGACATTCTCGGCACATATCAAAAACGTGCTGGAGGTCTTGGGAGAAGTGAACCGGGACAGTCTCGTGATCATGGACGAGATGGGCTCTGGGACAGATCCTGCGGAGGGCATGGGGATCGCTGTCGCGATACTCGAGGAACTGCGAAAAAGCGAATGTCTGTTCCTTGTCACGACGCATTATCCCGAGGTAAAAGAATATGCGGAGAAGACACCGAATGTCATCAACGCGAGAATGACCTTCGACAAGGAAACGCTGTGCCCCACGTACCAGATGGTGATCGGGGAAGCGGGGGAGAGCTGTGCATTTTATATCGCAGACAGACTCGGCATGCCAGACGAAATGCTGAAAACGGCGATTCGGGCGGCTTATGGCGATGCTGCTGTGGACAGCTACAAATTTCAAAAAGATGAAACTCAAAATAAAGACACCGGTATTTCGAAACATGGCACGCGAAGGATATCAAAGACAAAAAAACTGTCCGCAGGCACAGATCTCAGCACAAAATACAAACGCGGGGACAGCGTGATGATATTTCCCGACAAAAAGATCGGCATCGTGTGTGAACCTGTCAATGAAAAAGGCATCCTGCGGGTACAACTTCAGAATAAAAAGATCTGGATCAACCACAAGCGGGTAAAGCTCCACGTGGCGGCGGAACGGCTCTACCCGGCAGACTATGATTTCTCGATCGTCTTCGAGACCGTGGAAAACCGCAAGTTAAAACACGATATGGAGCGGAAGTACACAGAGGAAACGATACACTATGATCCTGTATAAAACTGCGGAAATCCGCATGACAGAAAGATGCGCAAAACTGCAAAAATCCGTATCGACAGAAAAAAACAGAAACTGTTGTAACGAATCTCTCCCCCAACGGATATATAAGTGAACTCTGCGGAAAGTAAAATCGTCGGCGCCTGAAAGGAGGTCTGCATGGAAGAATTATATAGGGAATACGGAAAAATCGTATATCATTTTCTGCTCTCCGTATGCCATGATACACAGCTGGCGGAAGAGCTGACGCAGGAAACCTTTCTGCAGGCTTTCCTGTCGTTAGAACGATTTGACGGCAGCTGCAAGATGTCTGTCTGGCTGTGCCAGATTGCCAAACACCTTTTTTACAGGCATCTTGGAAAAAACGGGCGCGAAATCCCGACAGAACAGGCACAAATGCCGGAAGCAAGAGCGTCGGATCATGTTGAACAGACGGCGATCGTCAGGCTGGAACTCATGGATGTACTCAAGGAGATGCAGAAACTCGCGCCGCAGATGCGCGAAGTGATCTATCTGCGCGTGATGGGACAGCTCTCATTCAAGGAGATCGGCGAGATCATGGGCAGGAGCGAGAATTGGGCAAGAGTGACTTTTTACCGTGGAAAGGAACAACTACTTTTAAAAAGAAAGGAGTGGGAGAGCGAATGAAGGGAATCAACTGCAATATCGTCAAAGACCTTTTGCCGTCCTACGTGGACAAGATCTGTACGGAGGACAGCCGGCGCCTGATCGAAGAACATATAGGCGGCTGCGAGCAGTGCCGCACACAGCTTAAACTGCTGCAAGGCACAGAACTTACCGACGAACAGGGAGAGCAGAGACGAATCTCGTACCTGAAAAAGTTAAAAAGGCATTATGAAAAAGGAATCACCAGTCTCGTCCTTCTGACACTGGCGATCATAGGCGCATCCCTGTTTCTGGTAGGGCATAATGACAGGAACCTGCTGTATGTGATCTTCCCCCTGTCTCTGATCGCCGCATACGGTCTGATGCCAGGCAGTCCGCTGGCGGAACAGCGATCGAAGTTTTCGGGAGTACTTGTTGCCGGGAGCATCCTGGCAAGCATTTTCCTGGTGGCATATTACGGTTATGCTGTCCTGTATCTCTGTCGCAATGCACTGGATGACATGAAGGAAATAGGTCCATTTGGCGTATCATTACACGAAACCGGACCTTACCTGGAAAAAAGGCTTGTCTTTGCGGCAGTCACGCAGCTCGGTTTTTTTGTCCTGTCAAACATGCTGGGCTTGCGCGGATACCGGATCCATAAAAGTATCTATGGACTCACACTGACCGGCTTTTGGCTGGCGACAGGATATATTGGTATCTTGCATAATATGTCGACAGCAGAGGAGTTCAGCCGGATTTGGGTTAGGATGACAGCGTGTCTGATGGCAGAGGGCATTATCTGTTCTGCGGCAGCCTGCATTTTTGCGAAAATATACTTTCACATTCGTGACAGCAAAGGAGACTTCCGATGACGGAAGTCTCCCTTTTTATGCGCAGGGGTGCGTAGCGAAATTAGCAGCGTTGCTAAATTGCACAAAGTCCTTTTTACGACAGCGCTCCTGTTCACGTTTCTGTCTGTCATTTTAAATTTGTGCTGGAACAAATTTTTAGCGCAGCTGTTAGATGTTCTCGGAACTATAGATCTTTTTCATTCAGAGAACGGAATGGGTATGTTTTTTGCAACCGGTACATTGATCGTTGTTGTGCACACGATAAGTGAGTATTTGTCGTTGTATCTGTCTGCCTATACCTGCGAAACTTTTGCACATGAACTGCGGATGGGGTATGCCGGATATTATTTACATAGTGACGTTCAGACGCTCTCAAGTCTCAATGTGGGCGAAGAGCAGTCCGCTATACAGAATGAGTTAAAAGACATCTCTGACTATCTGAGTGAGAATCTTTTTTCATTGATGAAGCAGTTAGGTACGTTTGTCGTCACTGTTATATTTCTGCTCTGCCAAATTATGAAACTGACTATGATTTCTGTGGTTCCGGTGATCCCGCTGATCCTTTACTGTTCCTTTTCGAGCAGGATCATTAAAAATTATACACAGCAATGTCAAAACAGCAGGAAAAAAATCAACGGGCTGGCAGATGTGATCCTGGAACTGTTTCCGATCATTCAGATTTATGGCGCATATGAGCTGATCAAGGGCTCTATGAAGGAAAATCTATCTGAATGGGGCGATTCAAATATCAGGAAAGAGCGGATTTCTGCCAGACTTATGTCGCTTTCGGGCGTGCTGTCATTCGTGCCGCTTTTGTTATTGCTTGGATCCGGCGGATTTATGGTGATAAATGAAACCGTAAGCATAGGTACTTTTTATATATTTATCAATCTATCGGGAAATGTTTCGGGGTTCTTACAGAACATGCCGGGGATCTATGCTTCTTTTCGGCGATTTAGCGCATCTGTTGACAGATTGGAGGGAAAAATATGGTTCGATACGCAGTTTTTTTAGAAAATATCTCATTCTCATATGAGAATCATATGGTGATAAAAAACTTATCGCTCAGAGCACAGCCCGGCGAGCACATCGGGATTGTCGGGAACAGCGGATGTGGTAAGAGCACTTTGCTGAAAATTCTTGCCGGTCTTTATGAGCCTGATTGCGGAACGGCTGTCATAGCAGGAGAGCATTTCCCGGAGAGGATCCGAAAGCAGGTAGCGCTTGTCATGCAGAATAACAGTCTTTTTCCCTTGTCCATAAGGGATACTATCACTTGTGGTCATAATATTTCAGAAGAGCTCGTGTGATCAGCCTGCCAAAATGCGAGCCTCACGAAATGGATCGAGACGCTTCCGGATGGGTTAGATACAAATGTGGGAGAGCGGGGAAACCAGGTGTCGGGCGGACAGGCACAGCGGATCCAGATCGCCAGGGCACTTTGCAAGAATGCTCCAGTCATTTTGCTGGATGAGCCAGTCTCAGCGCTGGATCAGGACACCGGGCATTGTGTTTTGGATACCTTACGCAAACTGACGGATGGCAGGACAGTGATACATGTGACCCATCATCGCGAGACTTTGGACGACAGTTACACAATTTATCGTATGGAGGGAGGCAGAATGATCCGTGAGTGATCTTAGTATATTGGTCAGGAGAATGGGGCTTTGGCGCAAATACATATTTTTACTTTTATTGCGATCGCCGTTTGATGCTTTTAGGACCTGGCTGTCGGCAAATTTGATGAGATCTATTTTCAGATGTCTGGAAATGGATCATTCCAGCGCACTTTTGAGATTATGTGTAGTATACGGCTTGCTTTGCGCAATGCTTTTTATCTGTAATGGAATCATATGGGTGGAATATGCAGCATTTTCTGCCAAAGTAGAGATCTGGCTCCAGAAAAAGATGTTTGAAAAAATTTTAAGTTTGCCGATCAAGCAGATAGACCGTCGTTTCAGCGGTGAGTGGATCACAAGATTAAACAGCGATATACAGGCAGCTTTTACAATGATGAACGGTCCGCTCAATATCCCTCATCTTGTAGTCGCTGTCATCAATACAATGTTGTCCTGTTTTTTGATGCTGAAGAGCAGTTGGCTTTTTTTAGGAATAACATGGATGTTTGCGGTTCCGCAACTCGTTATAAACAGCAAGATCGTGTTGAAAGCCAGTCCCAGATTAAAGGAAGCATCGCAAAACGCTATGGCGGAGAATACTTCCGCGATCAAGCCGCTGCTTACGGACGCAGATGCGATCCTGTTGTACGATGCCCAAGCCTTAATGATGACACACTGTGCTGAAAACAGCAGAAGACTGATGAAGATCAATATGAAACTGCATGTGAGAAGGGCTGTCAGCGATGCGACCATGCGCTTGTTCGGGATTGGGGGATATCTAATGATTCTGTTCATAGGGTACAGACTCATTTATAACGGGATGATGGCATTTTCGGATGTCGTTTATTGCTTTCAGGTCAGAGGTTCCATTTTAGCCGGGATGTCCATGCTCATAACCTGCGTGAACAACCTCAAAACAAATTCAGTATGCATAAAAAGGATAAATGATACATTTGAAGAATAGGAGGGCTTTATGAAAAATGATCTTATGCTGATCGGAGAAATCGCAGACTTTTTTGGAATTTCCAGAAAAGCAATACGTTTGTATGAAAAGAAAGGGATTATTAAGCCGGTAAAAGTGGACGCTTCCAACGGGTATCGTTATTATTCGGCTGAACAAGTGCAACAGTTAAATGCACTGTTGGAATTAAAAGCGTTAGGTTTTTCTCTCGACGAAATCAAATTGATCATTGACGGAAAAACGGCGAAAGCGCCATTGCTTGAACTGCTTGAAAAGAAGCGGCAGGCATGGCAGGAAACTATGAACTGCGCCAGATACAAAGAGGAATGTCTGGGCGAGATCATCAAAAATCTGCAAGTTTCCGGCGCGGCACAAAAGATTACTGAAATGACAGAAGAAGAGCGGGCGTGGCTGTTGGTAAAGATGGTTTGCCTTGAGGACGTCAGGACACAGAAGATTCTAAGTGAAGCGCTGTGGTTATAGAATATTGCAAGCAAACCCGCGGCGTCTCAAGCAGGGAGAAGTCGATAAAACCGATGTGCACCGCAGGCGCCGGATCGATGTAGTTACTGCCTCTGGTGAGGTTGTCGAACGAGCGGCACAGATAGCTCAAGGCGCGTTCCTTCCAGTTGCCGTAGTTGATGACCTGCATCTCGAGATCGAGGTGTGTCTTCTTGTTGACAGTGACTTCCACGTCGAGCACGAAGGTCTTGTCGTCGATAGATTCCCCGAGAATGATCGGGTTTGCGATCTCCACGTCAAGCGTCTCGGGATCCAGATGGAGCAGGGTGCCGACAAGCCCTGCGAGAACTTTTGCGTTTTTCTGCAAAACAGCTCGGAACGTGTAAGTGTAAATAGCTTTCGCGGAATTTGAATCATTTTTCTTGTTGTAATTCAGATAGCCGGCGTTTTAATTCTGCGATGACAGCATCCTTATCTGCAAGTTCAGCCCTCTGTTGCGCAATGAGGGCATCTTTTCTGGCGTTCTCCTCCGCCTGATATTTTTGATATAGCTCGTACTCCGCGCGTCGGCGGCACTGCTCCTTGACCATGCGGTCAGCGCTGAGTTCATACATTGTGTTAACAGCTGATTCCATATATTGATCCGTCGTAGCCATAGCCTTCAACTCCTCCCATGTCTTAGCTTTGAAGAGTTTCGCCCACTGGTCGATCTTGTGCAGGCGATCCTCCTCGGTTGCAAGTTCGATACTATTTAATTCTACCACAGACAGCCACATCTTGTCTGTATAAATCCTGTGGTTTTTTACATTTTTCATCTTGTATGTGGCATAGAATTCGGGGGCATCCCCAAACAGGGAGAAGTCGATAAAACCGATGTGCACCGCAGGCGCCAGATCGATGTAGTTACTGCCTCTGGTGAGGCTGTCAAACGAACGGCACAGGTAACTCAAGGCGCGTTCCTTCCAGTTGCCATAGTTGATGACCTGCATTTCAAGATCGAGATGTGTCTTCTTGTTGACAGTGACTTCCACGTCGAGCACGAAAGTCTTGTCGTCAATGGATTCACCGAGGATGATCGGGTTTGCGATCTCCACGTCAAGCGTCTCGGGATCCAGATGGAGCAGGGAGCCGACAAGCCCTGTGAGAACTTTTGCGTTTTTCTGTAAAACGGCTCGAAACATGTAGTCGTTTGTCATGTTGTAGGGTATCTTTCCACTGGCGTTTGCAAGGGACATTGTGCTGGTTGTATTTGAGTGGTTCATGTGTTTAGGCAGTTATCCTTTCTGGGTATGAAATTAAGATATATTTTTGACTGTATCCGATCGGTGTGGAGCACATCGTAGCATATCGAAAAAGCACATGTCTACCCAAATGTCAAAATTAATACGCGAAATGTCAAAAATAGCACAGAATTAGCAGTAAGCTCTCTCAAAAATAGAAGTTGACAGCATTGGTCTAATGTGTTAAACTAACAATGAGTTTAATGTGTTAGACCAATGGGTGTTGGAAGGCGCTTCCCCTATCCAACGCACCATACAATAAACAGGAAAGGCGGAGATAATGATGGAGACACCAAAAATATTTGAAAGCGAGTACCGTTTCTGCGAGATATTGTGGGAGAATGAACCTGTGACAAGCAGTGAGCTGGTACGTCTGTGCAGCGAACGGTTAGAGTGGAAGAAATCGACTACATATACCGTGATCCGACGCCTCTCTGAGCGAGGAGTCCTGAAATCCGAGGGGACAGTTGTGACATCGCTCGTCTCCAAGGAGGAAGTGCAGTCCGCGGAGAGCGCAGAAGTAGTCGAGCGGACTTTTTCCGGCTCCCTGCCAAGCTTTATCGCAGCCTTTGCGCGGAGAAAAACCCTCTCCAGACAGGAAGTCGACGAGATCCAGAGGATCATCGATGCCTACAAAGAGTAGTGCACGCGCTAAATATGGAGGATTCATATGGAGAAACTATTTATCAATATATTTCAGATGAGCATCTATGCAAGTTATCTGATCCTGGCTGTTCTCCTCGTCCGTTTTCTGCTGAGGAAAGCGCCGAAAAGCATGCGGAGTTTTCTGTGGCTTCTGGTTGGGATCCGTCTGCTGGTTCCGTTTTCGGTGGAATCTGTGTTCAGCCTGATTCCAAATACACAGATCGCAGATGCGGTCATCGACACAACTGTGCAGCCAGAGCCAGACACGCTGTCAAACATCCCTGCCACAAAACCATCGGTCAGCCAGTCCGTGACAAACACGATCCTGCCAGCCAATGGTAAACACACAGACAAAGCGCAGACAGCGGTGCAGTTCTGTGCGAAGATATGGCTGGCAGGAATGGCGCTGATGCTCGGCTATATGGTCATCAGCTGGCTGCATCTCAAAGGACGCGTCAAAATGTCCGTGCCAACAGATGCAGCGCTGGATGGCGGCAGCACAAAAATCAGCCAGAAGATCTATCAAAGTGACGCGATCGAGAGTCCGTTTTTATTCGGGATCATCAAACCGCGCATTTATATTCCAAACCGTGTTGACAGTGATGCGCTTTTCTATGTAGTCCTGCACGAGATGACGCATCTGAAAAGAAAAGACCATCTGGTCAAACCAGCCGGATTCATTCTTTTGTCCGTCTACTGGTTCAATCCTTTGGTGTGGGCTGCCTACATCATGCTGTGCAGGGACATTGAGCTGATCTGCGATGAGAAAGTTGTCAGACAGCTCGGTGCATCGTGCAAAAAAACATACTCGCAGGCACTTCTGAACAGCACCGTGAAACGCCGTGTGATCGCAGCCTGTCCGGTTGCCTTTGGCGAGGTGAGTGTAAAAGAGCGCGTAAAAAACGTGCTGGATTACAAAAAGCCGGCATTCTGGGTGCTGGCGGCAGCAGTGCTGGCATGTATCATCGTGCCGGTCTGCTTTATGACACAGAAGAAAGCGAGCAGCTCTGCAAATCCGGACATCCAAAGCAAAGAAGTTTACTTTTTGGACGATTTTAATGCAATGTCAGGCGATTATGAGATGCTCAATCCGGAACAATATCCCTTAGTCCCTTCGCTGAGATTAGGCGATGACGGCACGTTCACATTTTCTTACAGTGTGATCAGCTCCTATCTGCCCTATGGGACTTATGAGCGAAAGGACAATATCCTGACAGCTTCGACTGATGACGGAAAATATCACTATCAATTTACATGTGTCGGTGATGTCAATGACAGTCTGTTGTTTTTTGACGCGGCGCATTCGTCCGATGTGACGGACATCGACACGAAATTGAACGCTGACGCACCGATCAGGGATGGTTCGATATTTGTCAAGAACATCCTGTCCCAAACGCTTTCCGACGCGCAGGAACTGTCACAGACCTTCAATCAAAATATAGCGCAGGGCACGACGATGACCGCTTCCGAGCTCCAGGATCAGCTGCTATCCCTGACAGAATTGCAAAGACAGCTGACAGTGAAAGAGACGCAGGTACAGCGGCAACTGGAACGGTCAAAGGAATTGCAGCTGACACCGGAGGAATCAGCCGTTCTGGAGACAACACTGCAGGGGTGGATCCAGGCATCCCGATCTGCCACACAACAGCTTGAGGAAGATCTGGCTGCCTGCCAGTCCATGATCGACGCGTCAGAAGTTATCCAGACTGCACCCAGCGCGGCGTCTGAGTATACATTATCGGTATCTCCCCGGGTCATCACGAGCCAGAATGTGGACGACACGATCGCTAAGGACGCCAAACTGCTTGAAGCGCTGTTTCCAGACCACCATGAATCCATCCCGAATATCTCCTTTCCCTGTAATGTGGATCTGAACGGGGACGGCGTGGATGAGCAACTCGAGTTTACCGATCTGGGCTACAACGGCGGAGATGGCGGATATGCGCTGACAGTCACAGACTCCGAGACCGGAAACAAGATCCCGCTGCCGGACGGCTACACAGAGGAGAGCGGTTTTCCGATCCACACTTTTTATTCTGTACAGCAGGGGGCGGAAGCGCAGCTCCTGGTCCGGCTCGGGGAGCAGGAGAGCGGCAAGACCGTCGCGGTGATCCTGCAGGAGCCTCTTTACAGGATCTATGAACGACGGAACCTGTCCGACGGATTGAAGAACGTCCTGCCGGATCGCACCTGTGAAATCGGCGCGGCAGATGCCCTGAGCGGCTGCAGCGTTTTCCGCTATGAAGATGAAGAAAATCCGGTCATTTTATTGAAAACTTATGTCTCGGGGCTTCTCGGACATATCGATACGCTGGGATATGTCATCACGGAGCTGCGGCTGCAGGAAGACAACACATGGATCTCAAAGCACTATTTTCTGTTCGACGGCTGCCTTGATCCAGCCGCAGCACCGCAGGAAACAGGAATCCCGTCAGGGAACGGCAACTCATTTCTTCCATTTGACGAACAGACAGATGTGGATTTTATACAATTGTCACCAGAAGATTAAACAAATGTTTATAGTATTTTGTGCAACCTGTACGCTTTTTGTATCATAAACGGATAAACACAGACTCTTGTCACAAAAATCCAATTATAACGTTGACACTTTGAGCAATTAGTGATAAACTATCAAATTGTAAAACATAAAACAATTATTTTTGGTTTTGAGGAGAGGGATAATGAAGAAGAGAATTGTTAATGTATTATTATCAGTTGCAGTAGTTACAACAATGATGTTTACCGTCACAGCTTGTGGCTCCAAGGATGATGGCAAGGGCGCAGAGCCTGCAACAGTCGAGAACACTGTGAGTGATGCAGAGCCTGCAAGCGAAGCGAAAGATGAGCCTGCAAGCGAAGCGAAAGATGAGCCTGCAAGCGAGGCAAAAGATGAGCCCGCAGAAAATGCAGATGCAGCAGGCGGCATGAGTGTCAGCGATTGGGTAAACTCAGATGAGGCTTCTACATACACAAGTGTATTCAATACGATGTTTGACGGCGCTATGACAGCAACGTTTGAGGCAGACGGCAATACACTGTCTATGGTATTCACACTTTCAGAGGAGACTCTTGGAACAGACGGTTCTGATCTGACTGACGAGCAGAAAGAGGCAGCACAGACAATGATGCAGGAGCAGTATAATGCGTCAAAGGGCGAGTTCGAGCCTATGCGCGACGAGCTCAAGAAGTCGATCGGTGTTTCTGACCTTGTAGTGCGCATCGTATACAAGACAAGCAACGGCACAGAGTTATTCAGCCAGGATTTATAATCCAAAACAGTGATTTAAGAGTGATTTCGTGGAAGGCAGCAGATATTTTCTGTTGCCTTTTATCACAATAGAATAGGGCAAAATTTCGACACGGAAAGTATCACACAGTTCAATGAGCAGCACGAAAAGGAGGAAAACAACATGAGTCTGACAGAACAAAAAAAGGCAGAGTGGGAAAAAACACTCCGTGAGGCAGCGCTGATCGGTCCGATGGACACGATCCAGGAACACACAAAAGGGGATTTCTGGGATCTGACATCACAGATCAGTGGAAATTTTTTCTTTACAACAGAAAAATTTGTGTTCGTGAGCGGAGGATTGATCGGCAAGGTATCTTTCAGCATCCCGTACAGCAAGATCACAGAGCTCAAGCTTTGCAATATCGGCGGTCTGATCCCGCTCATCCCGACAGGTATCAAAGTCACCTATACGGAAGAGAATGGAAAAAGTGTGAAAAAGAAATGTTCTGTCATGAAGAGAAAACAGTGGATCTCGTATCTGCAGGAGAAGAGCGGCGTCTCCTCTTAAACCGCGATTCGTGCAAAAAAATCCCACCGGCACCGATGGGATTTTTTTGCTTTTTTCTCTTCATATGTGTTATACTATATTTAAAACATATATGAACAATAGATTTTTAATTCATTTGTTATGCAATTTCACAACAACTATTCTTTGAAATGAAAGACGCGGGCAGGAAATATTCCTACTATGAAAAACGCAAAGGAGGACGGACTGTTGAAACAGTTTCAGGTTATGATACGACTCATATTGTTTTTGTTTGGCATGGCTGGATGCGTGGGATTTATCATGCCTTTTCTGACGAGACGAATTCTGAATATCGGAAACCTGTCCGGTCTGGGCATCTGTGCCGTACTGATGCTCTATGCTGTATTGATGCCCTGGATCCATCAATGGATACGCATTTTCTGGCAGAAAACAGCCGGAAAGATCGTTCTGGGCATTTTGGCTGCAGGGTTAGCTGCGGGGCTGGTGCTGGCCGTCGTGATGACTTTCCTCATGGTCAGAGCAGCATACGTCAAGCCCGCCCCCGATGCCACAGTGGTCGTGCTTGGGTGTAAGGCGTACGGAGAGCGCCCAAGCCTCACGCTGGAAGAACGTCTGAGGGCTGCCATCAAATACCTCAATGCCAATCCGGGGGCAGCATGCGTCGTGTCAGGAGGGCAGGGTGTAGATGAAACCCTGTCCGAAGCACAGTGTATGTATCTCTATCTGGTCAACCACGGCATTGCTCCCGAGCGGATCTACCGGGAGGATCAGTCCACGACCACCCGCGAAAACATAGCCTTCTCCTATGAGATCATAAAAGCGAACGGACTCAATGAAAAACTTGCGATCGCTACCAACAATTATCATGAATACAGAGCGGGCATGATCGCGGATGATCTCGGGCTGGAACACGGTGCCGTCCCGGGCAGCACTGCGCTGTGGCTTTTGCCGACGTATTATGCGAGGGAACTGCTTGCGATATTATACGAATGGATATTTTGATTTTGGAGTGTTCTTTTGGGGAAAAATATGCTACACTATAGCTATATTGCATACGAGGAGGTATCGTAATGAAATCAATCATACAGGATATGAGACAAAATAATCTTATCAATGCGGTTATCATGGTAGTCTTGGGGCTTGTGCTCGTGATATGGCCGCATATTCTGGGTGTCATGCTGTGTTACCTTATCGGAGGCGCGCTGATATTGATGGGCGTCATACAGCTGATCGGTTTTCTGCGCGGGGAGCGGCTTGGCTTTTACAACAAGTTCAACATGATAATGGGGATCGTGCTTGTACTGCTCGGCATATGGATCTGCACGCAGCCGCGCATTGTGTTGTCGATCGTCCCGGTGGTAGTGGGCATCATCGTGCTGATCCACGGGCTGATGGATATCCAGTACACGCTCGATATCAGGAAAACAGGAAATACGAAATGGTGGATCGCGCTGATCGCCGCCGTTCTGACCCTCCTGATCGGCTTCATGCTGGTATTCAATCCATTTACAGCCTATGAGATCACGATGGTCCTGCTGGGGATCGCCATGCTCTATGACGGCGGTTCCGATCTGGTCCTGCTGATCTTTGCGCGTCTGGCGCAGAGGGATACGGACAGAAGGATCCGTGAATTTAAGGGAAATGAATAGAACTGTACGGCAATCAATATAAAGACGGCTTCCGATATCTGCTATTCGGAAGCCGTTTCTCCATCATCCTCATCGCCGCCTGACAGCCACTTGTCAAGGATATGCTCGTCGTTTGTTATCTCGTATACGGTCACGTTGTCGCTCTCCGGGATCTTTTCACCCAGCAGGAGCATCCCGATATACTTGATCCCCTCCATAGAATTTGTATAGTACTGATACGCCGCATCCGCGTAGTGCTTGCCGAATTCCTCTGATTCGTATGCCGTGTGGTAGAACGCGACAGCCTGTGTCATCTGCTCGCTCGCCTTCTGCGCGAGTCCCGGCACGCTCTCGAACCGGCTGGGTGCCTGCGCCTCGGCAAGCACTGCGAACTCTGCAAACTCCTGATCCATATCATCGAGGATCTCCAAAAGTTCGCCGACCGATTCCTTCTGGCTGACATCGAGACCGTTTATTTTCGCGTCCGCCTCCTGTATGTAATCCTTAAAGGCGGTGACGGAAGAAGAGAAGACCGCAAGCTCCTTTTCCTCCTCGCTCGTATCACCACAGCCAGACAGACCGAGTGTCCCCAGCAGGGCAGCAGTGACCAGCAGATTTTTTTTGCCTGCAAACCATTTGTTCATTTCCCTAGATTCCTTTGCATGATCCATTCTATAATTTATACTTTATCATAATAACCACGCAAAAGCAACTTTTTCGACAGAAAACTATTTGGGTTAACAGTTCAGCCTTCGGCTTCCTGTTACCTATTTAACGCACGCTTTTTTCCGTGCTGACGGTCGAGAGATTTAGGACGGATTTTGCGGACATTCAAAATAAAAAAAGAATGTGGAGGTAACAGGCAATGGCAAAATCATTATTTAAGGAACTGGGCGGCAAATACGAACGGCAAGGAGATTATCTAATACCGTGTATGGCTTTACCCACCGAAGTAGAACAGCCGATAGGCACATGGGGACAGCGGCATCTGGACTATCTGAAGCAGTACCGCAGGGTTACATACACCAATCTTCTCACAAGCGGCAAACTCAACACTTATCTTACCGACATTGATAGGCAGGCGCAGGAACGCTTTGAAAGGCTCATAGAGGACATGAAACAGGCGCAGGGCATAACAGAACAGCTAAAGGAAGAAAATGCCTTAGAATGGACAGGAAAAACCCAAAAGTTTAGATTTTGTTTTGGCTTTCTTTTGTCAAAAATGGAAATAAATCTGTTGGAACAGAGCTAAATAACAGTGTTTTTCTCATTTTGTCATAATTGGAGCATCGCATTTGGCGAAATGAAATCCAAACTTTTTTCTACAAGAATCCCCTATTATCAAGCCATTTTCAGAAAAGTTTGGATTTCAGGGCGGCTCAATAACATAAGAGCGTGTGCGAGGGAGATTGTGAACGAAGAAATTATTTATGTATAGTTAATCAAAAGCGGCGGGGAGAAATCTTCGCTGCTTTTTAGATATGTATGAGGTTAAAATTTTTGGTATAATAGAGAATGATTTTTGCTTTAATAAAAGATAAATTTATGTATTGACTCTCTCGTAGCGTAACGGTTTAGGATAAGATTGGAAGGAGGAAATAATGAAAACAGTCAAAGACGTGTCAGAGATAAGCGGAGTAAGCATAAGAACATTAAGATATTATGATGAGATTGACTTATTAAAGCCAACGGAATTGTCAGATGCGGGCTATCGCTTATACGACAATAAAGCATTAGAAAGATTGCAGGAAATTATGTTCTTTAAAGAATTAGAGATACCATTGGAAGATATAAAGAAAATAATGGACAGTCCTAATTACGATAAAGAACAGGCTTTATTAACTCAAAAGAATTTATTGGAGCAAAAGCGAAACCGACTAAATGGGATTATTGAGTTAATATCAGACGTGATGAAAGGAGTCAATGCTATGAGCTTTAAGGCATTTAGTAACGAAGAGATTCAGAAAATTTTAGACCATATGTTGGGAAATATGTCAGAGGGATCACTTAAACAGCAGACACAAAAATATGGGAGTGAGGAAAAATATCGGGAACATTTAGCAGCAGGCTTTTCAAATGAACAAGCCATTGCAGATGTTTTTAAATGGTATGGAAGCAAAGAAAAAGCAATGGAAGCTATTATGCAGTCAACTAGTAATCTTAAGGAATTGAAGCAGGAGCAGGAGAAAAACGCTGAAATCTATAAAAAGTTTATGGCAGCAAAAGGAACTCTTTTCTCTGTGCAGGGATGTCCGATTGAAGTAGTGGGAGAACAGTATTAACCTGGTATTTGTAAGTATTTGAAAAGTATAAACTATACAAGTATTACATGTTATGTTAGAATAGTAGTGGCTTCAGGCCATTCTATTTGGCTTAGTTGTTAAAGTGTTTTATTTGCAGACTTATGATGACCGGTTGTCTTTTGGCACATGGCAGATGTTTCAGTGAGGAGACTGTATCTATTATATTATAGGATATTATGGAATCCGTTGAATATTCTGTCCTGAAAGAAAGATTCAAAATTTGAATCAGATAATTCAGAAGCTTACTGAAGATAGGGAAACAGCCCACAAGAATATAGGCAGCATAATAGGATGCTTGAAGAGCTTCAGAAAGAGTATGACGAATGGGAAGAATGCCGTGAAAGGTTGAGCTCGGAAAATCGAACCGGATAAGAACTATAGGAATAAATGATAATAGGAAGAAAGGGCTGTTCAACGGCTCTTTTTTTCTTTCGAGGGAGCGGTTTTCTGCCGGATTTGATGTAGTATTCGCCGCGAAAACCGTAGTATATAGATGAACCCGAAAAGGAGGTGGTACAAGTGATTGAGGACAGGAAAATCATAGAATTATTTTTCCGGCGTTCCGAACAGGCCATACGGGAACTTGATGAAAAATATGGGAATGTGTGCCGGAGACTTTCGCACAATATTGTGAATAGCAGACAGGACGCAGAAGAGTGCGTCAATGATGCTTATTTAGGAGCATGGAACACAATTCCTCCGGTGGATCCCAGCCCGCTTTTGACCTATATTTGCAAAATTGTCCGGAACATTTCACTGAAAACCTATTGGAAAAAGGAGGCGTCAAAACGAAGCAGTACTTATACGATTGCTATGGAGGAAATCGAAGCCTGCATAGCAGACCCCAACACAGTTGAAACCGAGATTGAAGTCAGAGAGCTAGTCCGTATCATCGAAAGTTTCCTGGACACGCTGACCGCCGAAAACCGCGTTATCTTTATGCGACGCTATTGGTTCTCGGATAGCTGTAAGGACATAGCCCAGTTTGTAGGGTTGACAGAGAAAAATATCTCCGTCAGGCTGACCCGCATCCGAAAGAAGATGAAAGACTATTTAGCCGAAAGAGAGGTATTCGTATGACTCCAAAGAAATTTTCCGAAGCCATGAGCGAACTTGACAGCAGGTATGTTGATGAAGCGATCAACTACAAAAGAAAAGGCAGGAAGCCTGCCTGGGCAAAATGGGGCCTGGCGGCCGCATGTCTCTTTGGCATTACACTCGCAGGAATTTTTGCGCTTCGCAGGGATGATATTTCGGTAGTTTCCATTGGGGGCATAGAGAGAGACTACAAGGACGTCCATGTTGCGGAAAGCGGCTCTGCCATAGAGTGGCCGTGGGAGTATAAGACCATAGTAGAACGATATACAACAATAAATCTTCATGACAAAGAGTATTATTCCAGAGAGCGCTCCGTTGAAGTCTCATTTGTCGGTGAACTCATTGGTACATTTGATGTGATGGGATATGATGCGTACAGTGACCAGAGCCATAAAATACCAGGTGAAACCTATCGGATCCAGGGGATTTCCGAAGAGTATATTGTGGCTGTAAAGCTGGACGGAGAATTCTATGCGTTCAGTCATAATGAGTATGCTCCTCCGGCAAATTTGGGAGAAGCGCTGGATAATTACGCATTGGAACAAACCCTGCCTTTAGATCAATTTACAAAATATGACGGATACGAACAGAAAGGCCATTTCAAGCTGAGCAATGATTCGTATATCTGGGATGTTCTTAACGCGTGCCGTGATGCCGAATTTGTTGAAGATGATAACTGGG
>ERZ808051.714-NODE-714-length-30933-cov-7.193253_pt1 | contig 30933 bp, 33 predicted proteins | sample MGYA00380199_ERZ808051 | MGnify/ENA primary metagenome ERZ808051 (study PRJEB31490, sample SAMN06133391) | mouse gut metagenome | isolation source: J11 | host: mice | place: China: Chengdu | collected 2015-05 ...
TAGATGGGAAGGGATAGAGAGGGAGCCCTCTTAGAAATCATCCTGCATCTATATCACAAAAAGAATAAGTCTATAGCTTGTTCTGACTGGCTATAAACTTATTATACGAGGATGGTGGCAAGGTGGAAATACTGAATAAAATAGACATTTTCCAGAAAGAGATCAATGCGCTGCGCCCGATGGAGGGCGGGATGCTGGGACAGATACAGGACTATTACCGGGTGGGGCTGACGTGGACGTCCAACGCACTGGAGGGGAATTCCCTGACGGAGAGTGAGACAAAGGTACTTCTGGAGGACGGACTGACAGTAGGCGGGAAACCGCTCCGGGATGTGTTTGAGGCGGTGGACCATGCGAAAGCCTATGATTTTATGTTTTCTGTGTTTCACAACCGGCGCATAGATGAGCAGACGGTGCTGAAGATGCATGGGCTGTTCTATCAGAACATCGAACCGGAGTATGCCGGGCGCTACCGGGATGTCCGGGTGCTGATTACAGGATCGCAGTATCCCGTGGCCACTCCGGATAAGGTACAGAGGGAGATGGACGGGCTGTTTGCCTGGGTACAGAAGGAACGGGACGCCTGCCACCCTGTGGAATTTGCTGCCCAGCTCCACAAGCGGTTTGTGTTCATCCACCCGTTCAAGGACGGGAACGGCAGGGTGGCCAGACTCCTGATGAACCTGGCGCTGATTCAGGATGGGTACCTGCCTGCGGTGGTGCCTCCTATCCTGAGGGGGGATTATGTGTCCCTGCTGGAGCGGGCGCACAGGGATGACAGGGATTTCATAGAATTTATTGCGGAACGGGAGTTTGAGTCTCAGAAAGAGATGCTGCGGCTGTTCCAGATTCCGTTCCCCAAGGAGGGGCAGGAAAGCGCCCAGTCCCCTGCGTTACAGTAAGGGCACAAACAGAAGAAAGGGATTTTAGGACGGCAGAGCGCCGGATGCAGAGATGTGTCCGGTGTTTTTTTATGCGCACGGGTACCCAGAGGAAGAGGTCAGCGTTGCTGACAGGTACCTTGTGCGCAAGCGACACGATTGCCAGCAAACCGGGAGGGGGAATGCGGATGTCAGGCTTTCCCCTCCCCACTGATTGGAGGTGCCTATTTGAAAAGAGAAGAAAATGTCCCGGCGTGGACGGATGTTCCGGCAGGGACACAGGGGGCTGTGCATATCCAGGAATTTCTGGATATGATCGCGCCCTCCGTCATCCGGTTTGAGACGGACCACTTCATCTGCGGGAACACATACCGCTGTGTGTGGGCGCTGCGGGAATACCCCACGGCGACCGATGAGCAGGCCATCCTCTCCCACCTTGGGGAGAAGGACGGCGTGACCCTGCGCATCTACACCCGCCATGTGACACCGGTGGAGGAACGGAAGATCATCAGCAACGCGGCCAACAAGAACCGCATGGACCGGAGCAACACAAACGACCTGCAGGCCACTGTGCTGGCGGAGAGCAACCTGCAGGACGTGGCGGCCATCGTGGCGCAGATGCACCGCAACAGGGAGCCGCTGCTGCACACGGCGGTCTATCTGGAGCTGTGCGCCCATGACTTAGACCAGCTGAAGCTCCTGCAGACGGAGGTGCTGACGGAGCTGATCCGGTCGAAGCTGAACGTGGACAGGCTGATGCTGCGCCAGAAGCAGGGGTTCCAGTGCGTGATGCCCACGGGCCATAACCTGTTCCGTGACCAGTTCGAGCGGGTGCTGCCCGCCAGCAGCGTGGCGAACCTCTACCCCTTTAACTACTCCGGGAAGACGGACCCCCAGGGCTTCTATATCGGGCGGGACAAATTCGGCAGCAACGTGCTGGTGGACTTTAACCGCAGGGCGGATGACAAGACCAACGCCAATATCCTGATTCTGGGCAACAGCGGACAGGGCAAGAGCTACCTGCTGAAGCTGCTCCTTACAAACCTGCGGGAATCGGGGATGCGCGTCTGCGCTCTGGACCCGGAGATGGAGTACGAGGACCTGACGGACAACCTGGGGGGCTGCTTCATCGACCTGATGGGGGGCAGGTACATCATCAACCCCCTGGAACCGAAGACCTGGGATGACGCCGCAGGACCGGAGGACATGGACGCGCCCCAGACATTCCGCATCCGCTCCCGGCTGTCCCAGCACATCAGCTTCTTGAAAGATTTTTTCCGCAGCTACAAGGACTTCACGGACAGGGAGATCGATGTGGTGGAGATCATGCTCCAGAAGCTGTATGCCGGGTGGGGGATCACGGATCAGAGCGATCTTGACAGCCTAGCGCCGGAGGACTACCCCGTCCTCTCCGACCTATATGGCCTGATGGAGGCGGAGTACAAGGCATTTGACGAGGGGAAGCGGCAGCTCTATACGGCGGAGATGCTGCGGGGCATCCTGCTGGGGCTGCATTCCATGTGCGTGGGCGCGGAGAGCAAGTTCTTCAGCGGGCATACCAACATCACGGACTCCAGCTTCATCACTTTCGGGGTGAAGGGCCTGCTGCAGGCCAGCCGGAGCCTGAAGGACGCACTGCTGTTCAACGTGCTCTCCTTTATGAGCGATGAGCTGCTGACCGTGGGGAACACGGCGGCCAGTCTGGACGAGTTCTACCTATTCCTGTCAAACCTGACTGCCGTGGAGTACGTCCGCAATTTCATGAAACGTGTGCGGAAGAAGGACTCAGCGGTCATCATCGCCAGCCAGAACCTGGAGGACTTCAACCTGGACGGCATCAGGGAGTATACCAAGCCGCTGTTCTCCATCCCCGCCCATCAGTTCCTGTTCAATGCGGGCAGCATTGACGCCAGGTTCTACACGGACACCCTCCAGCTGGAGGAGAGCGAGTACGGCCTGATCCGCTATCCCCAGAGGGGCGTGTGCCTCTACAAGTGCGGAAACGAGCGGTACAACCTGATGGTCAGCGCCCCGGAGCATAAGGCCCGGCTGTTCGGAAAGGCCGGAGGACGATAGGAGGGGATATAGTTGGAACTTAAGGGACAGCGTTTCGGCATTGAGATCGAGATGACAGGGATCACACGGGAGGAAGCGGCAGGTGTGGCGGCCGCATATTTCGGGACAGTAAGCCGGTATGTGGACGGGGGGTATGATGCCTATGCAGCGCTGGACGGGCAGGGGCGGCAATGGAAATTCATGAGGGATGCCAGCATCACCTCAGAGCAGATGATGGGGGGACAGAGGGTAAGGACCTATGATGGATATAAGACAGAGATGGTCAGCCCCATCTGCTGTTATGAGGATATCATACCCATCCAGGAGATTATCCGGGAGCTGAAAAAGCATGGGGCGTTCACCAACAAGTCATGCGGCATCCATGTGCATGTGGATGCCTCCCCTTTTGATGCCCGGACGCTGCGCAACATCACGAACATCATGGCATCCAAGGAAGACCTGATCTACAAGGCGCTGAAAGTGTCCGTGGCCCGTGAAAGGCAGTACTGCCAGAAGGTGGAGGAACGGTTCCTGGAAGAACTGAACCAGAAGAAGCCCAAGTCCCTGGACGGCGTGGAACAGATCTGGTATGACGGTGCCAGCCGCAGATACCGCCATTATGACGACAGCCGGTACCACTGCCTGAACCTCCACTCCGTGTTCCAGAAAGGCACGGTGGAGTTCCGCCTGTTCAATGGGACGCTCCACGCAGGCAAGATCAAGGCTTACATCCAATTCAGCCTTGCCATCACCGCCCAGGCGCTGAACCAGGCATGCGCCAGCCGGAGGAAGACCCAGACCACCAATGAGAAATACACGTTCCGCACCTGGCTGCTGCGCCTTGGGCTGATCGGGGATGAATTCGCCACTGCCAGGCAGCATCTGCTGGCGGAGCTCCCGGGCTGCATCGCATGGCGGGATCCGGCCCAGGCGGAGGCGCAGAAGGAAAGGCTAAGGCAGAAAAGAGAGAAAGAGCGGGCAGGGCAGGGGGACACTGTACAGGAAAGGGAACCGCCTGCTGTTCTGGAGGGAGGACCGGAAGAAACAGTGCAGCAGCCACAGACATATGTGTTGGGCATGTAGGAGGCCATGCCGGGCCTGCCGCGCTGCATGGCCAGGTCCGGCGGACTGCCGGGAAGGTGTGCCTGTGCCAGGGAACGGGCTGGCAGTGACAAGGGAAAGGAGCATATCCGGAAATGGGAAGGAAAAAGGAGACATTATATCTGGCATACGGCAGCAACATGAACCAGACACAGATGGCGTTCCGCTGCCCCACCGCAGAGGTGGTGGGGACCGGCGAGCTGAAAGGGTACGAGCTGCTGTTCCGGGGAGCGCCCAGGGGCGCGGTCGCCACCGTGGAGCCGAAGGAGGGCGGCACGGTGCCTGTGCTCCTGTGGAAGATCAGCAGGGCGGATGAGCAGGCGCTGGACCGCTACGAAGGGTATCCCAGATTTTACGGGAAACAGATGCTGCAGGTGGAAATGGACGGGAAAGAGGTGAACGCCATGGGCTATATCATGACGCCCGGCCATGGATTCGGCATCCCGTCTGACGGGTACGCGGATGTCATATGGGAGGGCTATGAGCAGTGCGGGCTGGATACGAAGCCTCTGGAGGATGCCATCGACAATGCCTATGCTAAGGTTTCCGGGCAGGAGAGGGGCATGGGGGAACAGGGACAGACGACGCAAAGCATGGGCGGGATGGAGCCGATGGGGTAGGATGCCCCGCAGGCGGATGGAAAGAAAGGAGGGAAGCCTATGGCGGCAACGGCAGCTGTGCTGGCGGCCAAGGCCGTGCTGGCCGCGGCGTCAGACAAGAGGGGAAGGACAGCGATAGCCACCGTGGTGGCGGCAGTCCTGACGCCATTTATCCTGATCGTTGTTATGATTCTGTGCGCGATGTCCGGCACGGCAGGGCATAACAACGCCGCTGTGGACCTGGCGTTCAATGGCGGCTATTTATCGGCGGGGCTCCCGGCGGATTACCGGATGTACATCGAGAAGATGCGGGAGAGCTTCCGGAAACTGGATGCAGTCCTGGCCGGGATAAATGGGATAGCGGAGGGCGGCACGGTGGACGGATACCGTGTCAAGGCGGTTTTCTATTCTCTGTTTTTCGGCGCGGAGCAGCCCCGGATGGACGATGACGACTACAGGAGTTTTGCGGACTGTTTCGTGGACTATGAGGAACGGGAGGATGAGGAAGGGGAAGCCTACACGGCGGCAGTCCCCATCACGGACATGGGGACCGTGTACGGGAACCTGTCCGCCCTGCTTGGGAGGGGGATCACGGACGAGGACAGGGCCAATGCCCAGCGCATCTATGTGCTGGCAAAATACGGGCAGGCAGGCCCGGGGAGCGGACTGCCGCCCGGCGAGGCCATGGGGGACGGCAGCTTTGCGGCCCTTATCGCGGAGGGGGAGAAGTACCTGGGCTACCCCTATGTGTGGGGAGGGTCAACGCCGGAGACATCCTTTGACTGCTCCGGGTTCGTCTGCTGGGTCTACACCCATTCCGGAGCCTATACCCTGTTCAGGACTACGGCCATGGGAATCTATAACCAGTGCGCCATCGTGCCGAGGGAGGAAGCGCGGCCCGGCGACCTGGTGTTCTTCAGCGGTACCTATGCCTGCAGCGACCCGGTGAGCCATGTGGGGATCTATGTGGGCGGGGGAAGGATGCTGCACTGCGGATCCCCCATTGGCTACACAAGCATTGAGACAGCGTACTGGAGGGAGAAATTTTTTGCTTTCGGGCGCCTGCCGGATTAGGAGGGACATCATGAATCCAATAAATGTAATCATGGAACACAAGCCATGCTTTAAACTCTGCCAGGTAAAGGCGGAAAAAATCATACGCCTATCGGAAAGGGAATTTGAAAAATTCCTGCAAAGTCCGCTGGAACACCAGAACTTTATAAAAGAGAATGTGGATCTGATGCGTCAGGATGAAAGCGGCGTGTACCACTGCCTGCTGGTCACCGGCGAAAATCATAGGGATGGCGTTCTGGTGGAGGCGGAAGGGTATGATTATGCCCGCTGTGCGTCCTATGTGCCGGATGCGGCGGCTCTCGCATACGATTCCCTGTCGGAGATGGGGTATAGGCTGGCGTCCCTAGTGGAGCAGTTTGTCACAAAAGGACTGGACGCCGCACAGGAGGGATATTGGGAGGTCAGCTTTGATGAAATCAGGGAACAGTCCGGCTTGGAGCCTGGGGAAAATCCTTTCCTGCGGGAGCTTATGACGGACATGTTCTGCGAGAGGCCGGAGGTGGCAGAAGTGTGTATCCGGGGGGATTGTTTCGGCATCCGATACCGACTGGAGCAGATCCATGAACACCAGAAAGAAAAAATAGCGGAACACGCCTGCCCGGAGGAAAAACGGCAGAGGCTTGGCGACCTGATCCGCAGCGGCATACCGGCTGACACATACCTGGTCCATGAATCGGATGTGGGCTTTGTCCCTGTGGGGAGGATAGGCAGCGCCGACTTGGACTCCGGTGTGCTGGCTGGTTATGCCGACTTGCTGGATGCCAGAATCGCCGCAAAGCGGCAGGGGAGTTACGGGCAGGAGATAGAACTGGAGGGTGTGCCTGCCGAAAGGCTGGAAGCATTTGACCGGTTCTTGTCCAGCTCTTTTGCAAAAAGACAGGAGATGGAATACGAGGTGTTCGCAAGGGAGCTGGAGGCCATCCGCCCATGCAGCGGGGATGCGGCGGCAATCTGGTATGAGTGGGCAAAGGAGCTGGAGGGGTATGATAAAGCGGGGGAGCCGAAAGTACCCGGCAAGACGGCAGAGGTGTTTTTGGATGAATTTGTGTGCCGTTTCCGTGCCATCCGGGAGAGGCATGGGGACAAAGTGGCCGGGGAGATGGTCTCCCTTGCGGAGCACCGTTCCTGCATCTTCCCATGGGAGATGGAACGGGCGGCAGAACATCTGGCGGCAGGCGGGGGCGTCCAGGATATCCTCCCCATGTCCACGGAAGGTCTCCTGGAAGGATGCCCGGATGGAGGACAGGGGGAAACGCCCATCCAGTCCATGTGAATGTGAAAGGGCGGGGCTGTCTTTCTCTGATGTTGGCGGCCCCGGAGGAAGGAGGCTACAGGATATGAAAACAGTGTTTGAACACAAACCGGATCTTACTTTCCGGGAATTTGCCATAGAGAAAACAGTCTCGGTCCCGGCGAGGAAGCTGGAGGAAATGCTGCGCCATCCTCTGCACCGCCACGATGTCATCGTGGAAAATACGGAAGTGATGGGAGTAGATGGGGATGGCGTGTACCACTGCCTGCTGGTCACGGGGGAGGGCAGGCAGGACGGGCTGCTGGTGGAGAGCGAGGGCAGCGGATACGCCCGGTATGCTTCCTATGTGCCGGAGGCCACAGCCCTGCGTTACCCCACGCTCTCCAAGATGAACATGGAACTGGCGGCGGTCGTGGATGCCATCATTTCCGAGGGCATCGGCCGGGCTGCAGAAGGGAACTGGACGGTCAGCTTTGCGGAACTGGAGGACATGACCGGCCTGTGCGTGGAGGGGAAGCCGTTCCTGCAGGAGACCCTGGGGGACATGCTCCGCAGCCGCCCGGAGGTGACGGACCTGGTCATTGAGGACGGGCAGTTTGATGTGGCGTACCACCTTGATCTCTGCCCCGGCTGCCAGAAAGGAACAGACCAGAAAGGCATGGAAAAAAGCGGGACAAATGGCTCGGTGGCGACACCGGGGATGTTCCTATCCATGTGAGGGGGCAGAAGATAACACCAGAAAGGAGAAAAGTATGAAGCAGACGACATTCACGGTGAAATATGACGAGGAAAAATTAGGTGCCATCAGGCAGTACATGGGAAAAAAGAATGTGGACTTTGAGGGGGAGCTGGCTGAAGCGGTGGGGAAGATGTATGAGAAGTATGTCCCCCAGGCCGTCCGGGAATATATTGAGAGCAGGGAGGAAGCGCCGCCTGCCGCCCGCAGGCTACCCAGAACCCAGGCAGGCGGAGGGAACGCCTGAACGCCACGCCATGGAACAGTGACCCGCTGTTACCCCCTGTGGCCGTCCGTGTGGCGATTTGTGCCCTTGTTTGGGAAAAGTGGATAAACAGACCGCCTGACACCCTTTCTGCCCTGTTTGGGGCGATTTGGCGAAAACAGCCGACAAATCCTGCAGGCGTGGAGTGCAGGCAGTCCCCAATAGAGGGGATCCCCGGGGTAATTGGCAGGGTTGAAATGTGTGCAGGTTAAAGGGCGGGTGGCTTTTGCAGGCCCCCCTGCCCGGTTCACACCGCCCGGCAAAGCCGTGCGGGAAAGGAAAATGCCACCCAGAGATACAGGTTTCCTGAAAACCAAGTGGCTCGGCAGGAAAACAGCGGGAGAATCAGCAGAAAAAGAGGATTTTCATGGGTGGCTGGGGGTAAGCAGGGCAAAAAAGGGAGGACGCTATGGGCGCAAATGAGGATAAGACCAAATTTTCCATCCGGGTGGATACGCAGCTTCTGGAACTGGCAGACTCCTGCATCGGGGACGGGGCGGCCAGGAACCGCACGGAGCTGATCGGGGACGCGCTGCGGTTCTACCTGGGATACCTTATGGCAGGGAAGGCGGAGGATTACCTGCTCCAGTCCTTATCCTCCGCCGTGGCAGGGACGGTGCAGGACAGCGAGAACCGCCTGGCCCGGATGGACTTTAAGATCGCGGTGGAGCTGTCAAAGCTGTCCCAGGTCATCGCCTACACCCATGACGTGGACGAGGAGGCGCTGCAGAAGCTCCATGCAAAGTGCGTGGAGGAAGTGAAGCGAATCAACGGCGCAGTGGAGTTTGAAGATGCGTACAGATACCAGAGACGGGAAAACTGATGGTGAAAAATAACAGTCGGATTTGAACGCAAAGGAGGGAAGCTCCATGCCAAAAATCATTTTTACCTCCCGCTATCTGCGGGATGCGCCTCCGGAACAGATGGAGAACTACGTCCGTTACATCAGTACCCGCGAGGGCGTGGAGAAGGTGGAGGGGAGCAGGCAGAACCTCCCGGCCACGGCGCAGCAGAAAGAACTGATCAGCCAGATTGCCTATGACATTCCAGCCGCAAAGGAGATGCTGGAATACGCGGACTTTTTGCTGCGTCCCACCATGGGGAACGCATCGGAATTCATCTCCTGCGCCATGGAGCAGAACCTCGACTTAATCGGGGAGCGGAAAAACTATGTGGACTATATCGCAAACCGTCCCAGAGTGGAACGACTGGGGGAGCATGGGCTGTTTACGGACGCAGGGAAAGCGGTGGTGCTGAAACAGGTGCAGGAGGAAGCAGCCGGACATGAAGGCCCGGTCTGGACCCACGTCATCTCCCTGCGGCGGGAGGATGCCGCAAGGCTTGGCTATGACAGCGCCGCACAATGGATGGCGCTGCTGCGCTCCAAGCGTGCCATGCTCTGCAAGCACATGAAAATCGACAGCGCCAACCTGCGCTGGTATGCCGCATTCCACAATGAGGGGCACCATCCCCATGTACACCTGATGGTCTACTCCACAAAGGGCAGTGACGGGTATCTGACGAAAGAATCCATTGAGGCCATGCGCTCGGAGCTGGCCCACGACATCTTCCGGCAGGACTTTGCGCATATTTATGATAAGCAGAACCAATCCCGCACAGACTTAAAAAAGGGCGCTGCGGATGTGGTGCGGGAGATGGTGGACGCACTGCGCCGCAGCACGGTGGCAAGCGCAGAGATTGAGAAGATGATGGTACGCCTGTCAGAACGGCTGCAGAACACAGGCGGGAAAAAGGTATATGGGTATCTTAAGCGGGATGTGAAGAACCTGATAGACAGGATCGTGGATGAACTGGCGAAGGAGGAAAAGGTGGATGCGCTGTACCGGGCATGGGGGAAATGGCAGGATGAGATTCTGCTGACATACCGGAATAACACGCCTGCCCTGCCGCCGCTTTCCAGCCAGCCCCAATTTAAGAGCCTGAAGAACATGGTGATTGCAGAGGCGCTGAAGCTGGGCAGCGGAAACTATATTTTTGAGGATGAGGCAGCACCGGACTATACGGAGTCAGAAGAAAGGGAAAATCCGTTTCCGAATGGGGAGGTTATTCTGGGCGGGGAGGAAATGCCGGATGCTTTTCCGTCAGAGATGGATGCATGGGAGGGGGATGGACCGGCAGAGGATGACCTCCGGCAATCGGGCAAAGGGATGCCGGCTTTTTACGCTGAATGGAGTAAAAACTATAAACTGGCCCGAAGTAATCTCTACGGATCAAAGGGTGTCACGCAGGACTTTGCACAGGCTTACTCCCTGTTCTGGCAGGAGTCGGAGGCAGGGAACGCTCTGGCGATGTATGATCTGGGCAGGATGTGTGCGGACGGGATTGGACGAGACGCAGACCAGGATGTGGCGCAGGAATGGTATGCCAAAGCGCTGCAGGCTTTCCATAGGGCAGAAAAGAAAGCAAAGGAACGGAAACGCCCCTACCTGCAATACCGCATCGGGAAGATGTATGCTGCCGGACTTGGCACCGGACAGGACTATGGTACGGCGGCAGGCTGGCTGTCCCAGGCGGCAGCGGCAGGGCATAAGTATGCGCAGTATTCCCTTGCGGGCTTATACCACCGGGGGCAGGGTGTGGCGCAGGATGACACGGAGGCATTCCGGCTTTACGGCTGCTCCGCAGAGCAGGGCAACCCATACGCAGATTTTGAACTGGCAAAGATGTACCGTGACGGGATCGGCACACCCAAGGATAGCAGCCAGGCGGGAATCTGTTTTCAGAATGCATTTACCGGCTTTCTGCATCTGGAGGAAAAGAGCGGCGATGACAAGCTGCAGTACCGCCTGGGGCAGATGCTGCACGCAGGGACGGGAACCGAAAGGGATGATGCTGCCGCTGCGGCTTATTGGGAGCGGGCGGCAAAGCTGGGGAACGTCCATGCGCAGTATGCCCTGGGAAAGCTGTGGCTGGAAAGCGGGAGCGGCAATACGGTGCAGGCTGTCCGCTGGATCACAAAGGCGGCGGATGCAGGAAACGCCGCCGCCCAATATACCCTCGGAAAGCTCTGCCTGTCCGGGGAGGTGGTGGAAAAGGACGCTGCAAGGGCGGTGGAGCTGTTCACCTTATCGGCAGGACAGGGAAATGATTATGCGGCATATCGTCTGGGGCGGCTGTACCTGACCGGGGAGGATATCCCCAGGGATGCGAGAGAGGCCGTCCACTGGCTGACGTTTTCCGCAGAAAAAGGAAACCAATATGCGCAGTACGCCTTGGGAAAGTTGTACCTGTCCGGGGAGGATATCCCAAAGAATGTGGAAAAAGCAATCTACTGGCTGGAGCAGTCCGCAGGGCGGGGGAACCAATATGCGCAGTACGCCATGGGAAAGCTGTACCTGTCCGGGGAGGATATCCCAAAGGATGTGGAAAAAGCAATTCACTGGCTGGAGCAGTCCGCAGGGCAGGGAAATCAGTATGCCGAATATGCTCTGGGAAAACTGTACCTCTGCGGGAAAGACATTCCCCGTGACAGGGAAAAAGCCGCCGTGTACCTGCAGGCCGCTGCGGAGCAGGGCAATATTTATGCGGCATTCCTGCTGGAGCATATGGACTCTTTCCGGAACCCCGACCTGTTCCTGGCGGCAACCCGCCTGATGCACCGGCTGGAAAAGCTGTTCCGGGAGGATGTGCAGAGGGCCGCAGGGGGCAGCCCGTTCCACATCGACCGGAAACGCCGCCGCAGGCTCTCGGAGAAGAAACAGGCCCAGGGCCACAAGAGGGACGACAGGGAGCCTATGCAGCAACAGGGATGACCAAGCAGAATGGAGGTGCAAGGATGGCAGGATATGTTTATTTTACGGACGAGCAGAAACAGCGGGCAAACGAGGTGGATTTAGAGGACTTCCTCTCCCGGCGGGGGGAGAAGCTGCTGCGCTCCGGCAGGGAGAAACGGCTGGCCAGCGACCACAGCATCACGGTGCGGGGCAACCGCTGGTACGACCATGCGGCGGAAACTGGCGGCTGCGCCATCGACTTCGTGCAGATGCACTACAACAGCACGTTCCCGGAGGCCGTCACCCTGCTCCTTGGCGGGGAGCAGGGGCAGGCATACCGCGCCAGTGAGCCGGAGAGGGAAAAAGAGCCAAAGCCCTTTGCGCTGCCGGAGGCCAACGGGGACATGCGGCGGGCCTATGCCTACCTGACAAAGACCCGCTGCCTGGACCGGGAGGTGGTCTCCGCTTTCGCCAGAAAAAAGATGATCTATGAGGACGCAAAGTACCACAACGTGGTGTTTGTGGGGTATGACGCGGACGGCACTGCCCGCCATGCCCATAAGCGGGGTAGCTATACAAAGGGGGATGCGTTCAAGGGCAACGTAGACGGCAGCGACCCCAGGTACAGCTTCCGGCACCTTGGGAAAGGGAATGCCGTCTATGTGTTTGAGGCACCCATCGACATGCTGTCCTTTATCACGCTGCACAAAAAAGGCTGGCAGGAGAACAGCTATGTGGCGTTAAGCGGCATATCGGCACGCGCCATGCTACAGGTGCTGGAGGACAGCCCCCAGGCCGACACAGTGGTCCTCTGCCTGGACCATGACCCCGCGGGCATAGAGAACAGCTACCGGCTGGCGGACGCCATAAAGGAGCGGCGGCAGGATATCCGTGTGAGGATGCTGCAGCCGGTTAACAAGGACTGGAACGAGGATCTGAAAGCGCAGAACGGGATGGAGCCGATCCCGGCAAAGGAGCATCCGGGGATAGCGGAGTGCAGGGCATGGTGCGGGACGATCAAGGAAGTGGCGGAGGGCATGGACATCCGGCATGCCACCGCAGAATCCCTGAAACGGTACCACTACGGGATCTACCAGACGCTGCAGAAAGGGACCGGCCTGGAACAGCTGGAGGACGCCTTTGACGGGGACGGCCTGATTCTGGCGGGGATCGCGGTCAGGATCATGGAGAGGTACGGAAAGGAGCTGGGGCGGGACGCAGCGCCGGGGCAGATCATCGACAACCTGTGCGGCAGGTACAGGCCCCACAAGGATAAAGGCAACCTGAAATCCCGGCTTGTGGATATGCAGGCCGCCTTTGAAAACGTGATGGCCTGCTTTTCGGGGACAGGGCCGGGGACGGAGGAAGAAAAAGAAACGCTGGTCAAAAAATGTGTGGGCCTTACGATGGAGTGCATCAGGGCCCATATTTTTGTGGCTGAAAAACAGCAGGCACAGAAACAGGAGGGAGGGATGGCACAGATATGCAGCCAGTCGTAATGCTGATACTGATGGGCGCAGGGATGTTCGCCGTCATCGGCGGCATCTCCCTGCTGTCCCACTACTACACCTTAAACGGCATCAAGTCCCGGACCGTGGGGGACGGCCAGCACGGCACGGCCCGGTTTGCCACGGAAAAGGAGATCCGGGAGACCTATGCCCATGTCCCCTATGAGCCGGAGAAATGGCGCAGGGGCGAGAACCTGCCAGCGGCACAGGGGCTGGTGGTGGGGTATAAAAAGCACGGGGCATGCATCACGGCACTGGTGGACCAGGGGGACATCCACTGCCTGATGATCGGCGCCGCAGGCGTGGGCAAGACCGCCAACTTTCTATACCCCAACATCGAATACGCCTGCGCGTCCGGGATGAGCTTTGTGACCACGGACACCAAGGGCGACCTGTTCCGCAACTACGCGGGGATCGCAAAGGAACATTACGGCTACCGGGTATCCATCCTTGACCTGCGCAACCCCACCCGCTCGGACGGCGGCAACATCCTGACCATGGTGAACAAATACATGGACGAATACCTTGCGGACGCAGGGAACCTGGCAGCCAAAGCCAGGGCGGAGAAATATGCCAAGATCACGGCCAAGACCATCATCTGCTCGGACGGCGCACAGGCCAGCAGCTATGGGCAGAACGCATTCTTTTATGATGCGGCGGAGGGGCTGCTGGCATCCGTGATCCTGCTGATCGCGGAATACTGCCCGCCGCAGAAGCGCCACATCGTCTCCGTGTTCAAGCTGCTCCAGGACCTGATGGCGCCCTCCCCGGTAAAGAACCGGAACCTGTTCCAGCTGCTGATGGATAAGCTGCCCGCCGAACACAAGGCAAGGTGGTTTGCGGGGGCGGCATTGAACAGTGCGGAACAGGCAATGGCCTCGGTGCTCTCCACCGCCATGAGCCGCCTGAATGCGTTCCTGGACAGCGAAATGGAGCAGATCCTGTGCTTTGACAGCACCCTGGACACGGAAACTTTCTGTACCAGCAAGGCGGCTATCTTCATCGTGCTGCCGGAGGAAGACAACACCAAGTATTTCATGGTGTCCCTGTTCCTCCAGCAGCTCTACCGGGAGATGCTCTCCATCGCGGACGAGCATGGGGGAAAGCTGCCCAACCGGGTCATGGTGTTTGCGGACGAGATTGGCACCATACCGAAGATCGAGTCCATGGAGATGATGTTCTCCGCAGGCCGTTCCAGGCGCATCAGCATGGTGCCCATCATCCAGAGCTTTGCCCAGCTACAGAAGAACTACGGGAAGGAGGGCTCCAGCATCATCATCGACAACTGCCAGGACATCCTCTTCGGCGGCTTTGCGCCCAACTCGGAGAGCGCGGACATCCTCTCCAAAGCCCTGGGGAACAGGACGGTGCTGTCCGGCTCCATCTCTAGGGGGAAGAACGACCCCAGTCAGAGCCTGCAGATGATGGGCCGGCCGTTAATGTCCCCGGATGAACTAAAGACGCTCCCCAAGGGGCACTTCATCCTTGCAAAGACCGGGTGCTGCCCCATGCAGACAAGGCTCCCACTTTTCCTGAAATGGGGAATCGTATTCGGGGAGGCTTATGAGGTGCCGGAGCGGGCGGCAAGGGAGGTCTTGTATGCGGACCGCTTTGAACTGGAGCAGGAGATCCTACGCCGGCGGGAGGATGACATGGACGATGGCGGTGACGGGGATTTCCCGCCGCTTCCTGCTGCAAGGGCAGGAGGGCAGTCCCAAGCCCCGATGCCCCAGCCATCAGGTGCAGCCCATCCGGGCGGCCAGGGCCATCCGCCGGCATCCCAGGAGAAGGAACACTCACGCCTGCCCAGACGCATGCCCCTGCGGACAGATTAGGGGGCGCCTATGGGGTATTTTATGGAAATCTATGCAGAAGAACTGCCGCACCGCGCCAAGGCCGTATATATGTACCTGAAGGACCGCAGCAACCAGGAGGGGCAGTGCTACCCGGCCATCGGGACCATAGCCAGGGAGCTGCAGCTTTCCCGCAGAACCGTGGAGAGGGCGATAGACGACCTGATGCGGGCAGGGCTTGTCACAAAAGAGCAGCGCTGGCGGGAGAACGGCGGGCGGAGCAGCCTGCTCTTTACGCTGAAAGGCAGGATCTGAAAAGCATCCTGGTAATGTGCTGGGAATTTTTTGAAAAAGAAACGCCGCCAAGGGGGGAGTGCGCCCTCCTGGCGGCGTAAGGGATATGACATGGTGACGTAAGCAGCGAAGGTATCACTCTAAAAAATATTTACCGGCAGAGAAAGAAATATGCTGTTACCGGACAGACGGCCTCATCAAAGGCTGATCCCGGCCAGGCCAAGGAAATACTCCCGTTTACCCAGGATTTCTTTCTGCTGTTCTTCCGGCAGGCATTGGAACATGTCTTGATAGTCCAGTTCAGCCAGAGGGGTGCCTTTTGTGAGCGCAAGGAGCTGAAAGGAATACCATTCGCCCCAGAGGTCGTCAAACAGGTCCCTGCCGGAAGTAAAGATACAGGTATCGTCAAAGCCAAAAGGGTGTTTGTAATACTGCAGTTTCACAAAGCCGTACTGCCCGGCATCCAGCACCATGAGGTCAAGGCTGTACATTTCCGCAAAGGCATCGGCAACCCTGCGGCAGACAATCCGCTCATCCTCCGTGATGCGCACGGCGTCTTTTTCGGCCTGTGTGCTGTTCACGATTTCCAGATGGGTGACCGCATCCTGCAGAAAGTCCAGTTTCAGGTCAACCTCCGCCTGGGAATTGGCGGTGGCGGCATACTGGAGAAGCTCCTGGGGGCCCCAGCCGTTGATGTCCCTGCATCGCCTGACAAGGCCGGAGAGAATCCTGCCCTGTTCAGGATCAAGGGTGTAGGAAAGGCTATAGGAGTCCATGGCCGGGAACCTCCTTTCCGGATTGGGCAGGTGCAAGGAGCAGCTCCCGGCAGTCGGAAAATCCCTGCATGTATGCGAGCCTCCCAAAGCAGCTCCCGATGGCGACATGCGCGCTCACACAGTCGTCGATCAACTGCCTGGTCTCTTTGGGGAGATGCAGGGCTTTCAGCTGGTCGATATACGGATCGGCTGCGCTGAGTGATGCTTGATAGTCCTCGTCCTGTTCGGCAACACTGTTCATGATGCCATTCATCCGCATTGCCATCAGCTGGTACAACAAAGAATTTTTGTTCATATAGAACGCCTCCTTTTCTCGTAGTTGGTGTATGTTAACTCTGAGTCAGGAGAAAAGCAACTACAAAAAATAAAGTACATGAATGCATCATACGGTTAAAAACTTTGTGTTTCTGCTTGATTATTCCACCCCAAATAGATATAAATCAAAATGTGGAAAAGAGCATCTTATTATAGTACCCGATTTCTGATGAAAAATGTAACAAATAGGTCTTTATATTTCGTTACTATTAATATAGGGTGAAAAAAACTCGAAAAATGTAAGGGGAAAACACATATATAAATGTGATGAGGAACATATATGATATTTTTGTTGATGATAGATACGCCAGAGGAAAAGCGAAAATTTGTGATTCTCTATGAAAAATACAGATATCTGATGCAGAAGGTTGCAATGGATGTGCTGCATGATTCTTTTTTGGCAGAGGATGCAGTTCATAATGCCTTTGTCAGTGTGGCTTACAATTTAGATAAGCTGGATGAATTCGAAGATGTTCCAACAAAATTGTATCTTGTTGCTTGTGCCAGAAATGCAGCGTTTGATCTTTACAGAAAGAGGAGCAGTCAAGTGAAAAAGGAAATTTTGTTCGAAGAAGCTATGGAAAAAGGCGGTTATGTTACTTATATAGAGTCTGATTTGGAGAATGGTATTTTAGACATACTGAAAAATCTGCCGTTGAAATACAGAGATGTATTTATGTTAAAATATGTAAACAATATGGAAAATCGGGAAATAGCGAAGGTCTGCGGCATATTGGAGGGAACCGTGCGGCAGAGGCTTTCCAGAGGAAAGGTTATCATAGAACGGAAAATAAAGGAGATGGAGGGAAATCTGGATGAATAGAATACAGATAACGGATGAATGGTTGTATAGATATATGCCTATGGCTGCAGAGGCTTTTTTAGAGGATATTGAGAAAGAAATAGATTACAAGTATGAATTCTCAATAGGTTTTGAAAAAAAGATGAAGCGTTTGCAGCGTTGGGAAAGGCGCAGGAGCATACGGAGTGCTGTATATAAGATTGGTAGGAGATATTTACACATTGCGGCTGTTGTGGTGGTAATAGTCTTTCTATGTTCTATGAGCATTGAGGCATGTCGAATTGTTTTTTTTGATACTATAAAGACAATCTGGGAGGATTCTTTTCTGTATCATTATATAACGGATAGCAAGTGGGACGAACAGTCTGAGGCCCATGCCCCGGTTTATATTCCGGAGGGATATGTTTCCGTGGGAGAGAATATGAATGAATTATTTTTGGAGTATTTATACGTAGATGAGTCGGGGAGACAGTTGATTTGTCAGCAGGAGATGATAGTGGATGGCAGAATAGTTGTGTATGATAGTGAATACGGAGAAAAGACAGCTTTATCTTTAAACGGATATACAGCAGAACTTTATCGAAATGAAGGTGGAACCATCTACGCTTATTTGGAGCTTGGCAGCAGTGTATACACTATATTCGCAGAAGAACTATCTGTGGAGGATATTAGGGAAATATTTTTGCATTGGGTATGGGAGTAGTAAATAATAAGAGTAAGAAAAATAAATATTTACGCAGTCATGTAACAAAATGAAATATATGAATCGTTATTATTATATAAAGGATGGAAAGGGGGTGAAAATGATGAAGAAATCCCATAGAATTACAGCATTATGTATCATGCTTGCAATGTTAGTAGCTGCAATACCGGCTATTATGACAGAGGCAGCGGAGTCAAGAATGACATATATAATATCTTACTCTGCTGATCTGTATATCTCAGATTCGGGAGAAGCCAGTATTACCGGATATGTGCGGGGAAAGAGTGATGTAACAAGCACCTATGTAAGCGCTACATTGCAGAAAAAATCTGGAAATGCTTGGATTGATGTGGAATTTTGGGAGGATTCCAGCACTGAAAAGAATTTGTCGATTGTAGAGACTTATTCTGTTTCCAGAGGAACTTATCGTCTTGTAGTTACAGTGTCGGCGAACACAGAGACGAAGACTGCTATATCAGGCGAAAGGACGTACTGAAATATGTACTAAGATACTAAATGATTCAGTAATAGGAGGTCGTTATGACAAAGAGGATATTTAGCTTTATTTCATTAACATTGACGTTATGCTTATTTTTCTCCACCACAGTTTTGGCTACAGAGTCAGGTACTATTACAAATATGACATATGAAGAGTGGTTGGTGGAACAAGAATCCGTAGATAATTCAGCAAATGAGGTAGTAGCTGATATGCAGCCGGTTATTATATCTGCGCAAGAGCAGAGAGCTGAGGTGCCACAGGTTTATAATGCTGAAAATCAGGGGATTGTTTCTTTGGTGGATATTCTGCGGGAAAAGGGCAGATATGAACTTGACAGGGTAATAAACGCAGATATGGCGGCGGGAAATATTGCTGCAAGCATTACAAATGATATGGATATTGCAAGGACAGCGCCGACAGCAGGCTTGATTCCTGTGATAGTAAATGAGGAATCGCTGGTAGATGGACAGATTACAACCGAAACAATAATCGTTTTTTTCTATGATGATACTGATGCGGATGGAGATGCTATTACAGGTCGATATGTGGATGGCAATGCAGTGGATTTTATTTTGGGTGAAGTTGATGGCGGATTCGTAATGCAGATTACAGTGCCTGGAAGTTATCAACTATATTATCAGGTAGAGGATAGTGCAGGGGAATTTTCGAGAATAGTTGGATATGCAATTGATGTAATAGAAGCTCCAGTGGTTGAACCATATCAAGTGTTTGAAGGAAGTTTCAGATGATACTGATTAAGAAAATCAAAAAAGGGAAGGGATTTATAACTTGTTTATACTACTTTATGGCTTAGGGAGGATTTTGTATGAATGTGGGAAATGTTCCAGTTAATGTAATAGGTTTGGACATTAATAATCGGCTGACAGACAAAGGGATAAAGAACCAAGATGATTTGATTAAAAAAGTTCGGGATACTTTTACACCTACGAGAGATACCTTTGAAAAAATGACGGAAGAGTTATGGAGTGTATGTGATTGTTATACGAATTATCAGATTACGGTTCCCATGCCCGACCATCTGTTTGGAGATTCTTTTGGATATGATATGCAAAAGGACATCGAAAAACATATGAGTGATTTTTATGCCGGCAGGATAGACAAGAGCGAATTGGATCAGTATTTTTATGCTTGTTGTACGGAGATGCGAAAATACCAGGTTCAGCAGCACTGGTCATCTGGTAATGTGGATGAGGACAATAGGAAAATAATCAGTGAAGTATATGAGATTTTTGCCAAGGAAAATGCCAGAGCTGCCAGAAGGGCAAACTATGACGAAGGGGCAAAGATAAACGCGGACTATGGTTACAGGAACTATGACTGGGTTTACTATAATGCGGACTATTATTATCAGTGTGCGGATGTCAAAGACTCATTAGGAATTATGGCAAATGAAATTGCACAAAAGTGGGGAATTGGTTCCATTGATACGGAAGAAATAGAAAAAAACTCTGATTTGACTCTGGATGGCGGATTCGATTTTAACAGTGGTTGGAATTTTACCTATCGGAATCAGGTTGGGAGAGCAAGTATGGCAGATGAGGCAATGGCGCCGCCAAAAGATTTTAGATTTTTTTACAAAGAAGATGTAGATGATGTATCAAAAATGGACATGTGGATAGGTGGGAAAAAGTATGAAAAGGATATTCCCTTTTATATAACACCGGATAGTTTAAAAGGGCAATTGTTCCAGGCTGATGAAATATGGGAAGAACATGATGAACAGATAGATAATGTTAAGGGATATTCTGACTTTATGAGTCATCTTTCCCTATTTACGGGATGGTATGCATGGTCGACAGGAATCAATAATCATTTTGGAAATTATATTCCTGAAGATACTCAATGGAAATATGGATAACATATTTTTTAGAGGAATTCACTTATATGGTGTTCTATAATTAGGTGTTCCATATAAAGGGGCAAAACAAATTCGCCGCAGATTGGGGTAGAGGTAGCGTAATAACAAATTTGATTTGAGCGAACAGCATGCGCTTTTGGTGCTATATCGTGGGGCAATCAGCACACCGATGATGTTGGTATTTTTGAATGAATCAGGAGTCGATACCAACAGGGAATTCATAATTAATGAAACCAGATGTGAGGTGAGGAATGGGCGGATAGAAGAAGTAGGAAATAAGGCAGGCGTTCCAGGTTCTATTCATCAGAAAGCAGTGGAGCGCTATGAGAAATGGATGTATCAGCCTCTGTCAAAGAGGTAACGCTTGGGCCTTTTGGGGAGCAGATGGAGGTTCTGACTGACAGAGGAATCTCTAAAGTATTACTGCCGTTATGACTGGATTATTCCCAGCTAAATGGCGCAGATTAAAAACTCCTGCGCATTTGAAATGGAGGTTAATGGGATGAAGAAGATTAAGTATTTTGTGCTGGCGATGGCGGCCATGTTTCTATTCAGCAGTACGGACTATGTATATGCAAGTGAAGTTGAGTCGTTGAAAGCTGTGCAGGCTGTCGCTGAGGTCGGAGCCAGAACGGTAAAGACTTTTAGGTTCGGAACATCAAAAACTACCTATACGGTTGGCATGCAGGCAGTGTATGATGATTCGACATTGACATTGACCATGCCTAGAAATAATGGCCGCAGTTTAGTTCAGGGGACTATATATTTTATTCCTGACTCGGGATCGCAGATTAATATCAATTTTGCGAATTATTCCACTGAAGTACTGGAAATTGATATGTCCCGAATACCCTCCGGCGTTTATTATGTGAAAATAGGAGGCGTAGCAGTAGGAACTGCATCTACAGTGGACGTAACATACAATTTTAATTGATTGAGGGAGCGCAGGAGTTTTTATATATGACTCTTTACAGACTGACACTTTTAAGTCTGTAAAGAGTCAAAAAATAATGAAAAACAAATGGAGACCATATAATGAATGTTGGAATGAGCAGTGTTTTGATGAGGGGAAGACAATATGAGTACAGGAGCACGAATGCGCCAAACAGAGGGGCGTCGCTGTTTGAACGGGTGGGCAAAGCGGATTCCTGTCAGCCGGGGAAGCGGGCTGAAAATGGCCGGTTAAGCGCATATGACGCATATAATTGCATGAAGGCAGGCATCAGGGGCGGAGCCATATCTGAAAGTCTGGGCGCACAGGCATGCACGGAGCCTGAAAAGGTTGAAAATGAGAAATATGCAGTCTCTGTATACAATAAAGACGGAATAAAAAATCATTGGAGCATATATGACAAAACGTCAGATAAATATTACAGATTCGATCCCCAAAACACAACTGTCCAGGTTGATTCTGAAACCGGAAAACGTTACCTGATTCAGGAAGACAGGCTGGGAGGGCTTATGAACGCCTGCGGAATGGATGCTTTCCTGGAAAGTGCCCTGAAAGAGTTTATGGGGGTTGATGAGATAAAGGGCTCCTGTATAAATGAGCGGTTCGATATTACAATAAACCAATACACGGGAATCGCTTCCATCAAAAAGAAAGGCGCGGAAGGAAATGGCGCGTGCATACTGGTTGACGGTGAGGAACAAACCCGGAAATTAGAGGAGCTTGCAAATATATATATGGAAAAATACCCATCCCTTATGACAAGCAGGGAAATGGCGATGACATATGCGGAATTGGAGATCGCCGGATATGCGTTCCGGGATGAAAATGGAATCCTGACGATTGGCATTGGCGGAATGGGATACATGAACGAAAAAGAACCGGATAAGGGATGGGGGATACTGTACTCCGGATTTGATTCTTCTATATATTCCAAAATAGTGGGAGCTTTTTCGGAAGGCGCCATAACCCAGGGGCAGGTTGGGATAATAGAAAAATGGGAAGAGTGGTTGGAGAAGAAGGGAGTGGAATTTAAAGCCAGTACAATTGAATGGGATATAGAGAAAGCGTTAGAGAGAAAAGCTGATATGTATCATACGTCAGTAAGGCCGGGTGATTTTATGTGTTATAAAGAGAATTAACAGGTTTGCTATGACTGGCTTATTGGTTTGTACAGGAAGAATTTGGAATAACAGTTAAAATGCTTTTCATGAAAATCCATTTATGCGGTAATTTATAATTAAAATGTTAAAGTTCCCTGGAAAGGGACAACACAGATTTGCTGTAGGTAAGGGAAGAGTTTTTTCCAAAAATACCAATATGGAAGTACCTAAAAGACTGCACTCCTATTGTGGATTGCGGTTTTTTTGTTCGACAATAATTTATATTATTGTTTCTCATGTTGCAATAAATTACACCATTTTGCAAAAGGGCGCATTTCCTGAAATGGAGATGCGCTCTTTTGCTGTCCGGGGGAAATGCCGCGGCCCGCCGCCTGTCCTTCATTTTTTGAAATTCAAAAAAGGAGGACAAGCCTATGGCAAAGGCATACAGAATTCCGGATTACAGGAAGATGTACCCGGAGGCAGGCGAGGAAGTGATCAGTCTGCTCAGGACCACAGAAAGAAAAATGCAGTATCAGGAATACGACCTCAAGACAGAGCAGACCATCATAAGCCAGGAGGATCAGACCATAACGACCATACCCAGCAGGGAGGATTCCCTGGAACGGCTGGCAGAACAGGAGGTGCAGTTTGCCGAGGAAGCCGAGAGCGTGGAGGAAACCGCGCTGCGGAAACTCCAGTACGAGCAGCTACATAAGGCGCTCTCCCTGCTCCCTGATGATGAGCGGGAGCTGATAGACCGCCTGTTTTTCCAGGGCCAGACCGAGCGGGAAGCGGCGGAGTGCATGGGCATATACCGCAACGCCGTACACAAGCGCAAGAACCATATCCTGAAGAAGCTGAAAAAATTTTTTGAAAAAAATTAAATTTCAGGGTGTGCAAAACGTCCTGCCAACGTGGAAGTAAGTAGAGGGGAATTTTTCCTCCCCTCTGTCCATTGAAAAATACCGCCGCCAGGTGGTCATATCCAGCAGCATAGATACGTTAGCTGTCCAGCTTGAAAGAGCGGAGCGGTGCGGAGGACACGCCATGACCACCTGCAGGGCAACCTGCCAAAAAGATGACATCAAAGGTGCAGAGCGGCAAATGTTCGTCCCAAAGCGGCCTGTGGCAGGCCGCCTGCCATGACATGGACAGCCTATAATGATACTTCCGTCCAGTCACAGCCCCGCAGGAGCGGGACCACGCAATGAGGGCGGCCCGGAGAGAACCTCGGAGGGGTGAGAAACCCATGACGGCCTTGAGCCACGGCCGGTCTTTGTCTGCTGCCTATGGGCGCATCCTGCGCCCGCTCCGGGGAGTAGTGTCGAACAGGGGCAGATAGAAATAAAAGACGAAGGACAGGCATTTTCCGGGCCGGGGAATCCCCCGGAGGGGAAATGTCTTCATGATAGAAACTACGGCGGCAGACTGCCAGGGAGCCGGGAGGATGATCCAAACGGCCACGATGGGGACTGCCGCCGTCCTTGTGTCATGAAACTATGAGGCACGGAAGCATCTGCTTCCACAGGAGGGAATGCATGGACAGGAAAACTATAGAGATGATGGGAAAGATCATGGATACAGAGAGGATGGGCTATGCCTATGTGTATCCGTCAGACGGAAAAGCAAGGAAAGAATACCTGATCGCCACAACGCCGGAGAACATGGCAAACTTTGTCGGCAGTCATTTCCTTGACGCACAGAAGATGGTCATTACGGATTTTGTGGACAGGCTCATCCTGGATACCTGCGGGGGATTCATAGACACCTGCCCGGACCAGAAGCTGTGTATGGAGATCAACTCCCATCTGGCGCCGATCCAAATGGGGGAAAAGGAGGCCGGGGAGATCCTCCAGCTGGACAGGGATCAGGCGGACGCATATTTTGCGGCGGAGGACAGGGCGGCAGCCATGGCGGAATACGGCATGGAGTGCGGCATGGGATAAGAAATGGATGCGGGATCTGCCTGCAGGAAGGGAGGGAACGGACGTGAATATCAAACGGGGCGATATCTACTATGCCGACCTGGCGCCGGTGGTCGGGAGCGAGCAGGGAGGCACCCGGCCCGTGCTGATCATACAGAATGACATGGGGAACCGGCACAGCCCCACGGTGATTGCGGCGGCCATTACCAGCAGGCGGGGGAAGAAGCCGCTCCCTACCCACATCAGGCTGGAGGACAGCCCCTGCGGGCTGGGACAGGAATCCACCGTCCTGCTGGAGCAGGTGCGCACCATCGACCGTGCCAGGCTGAAGGAATACATAGGCCGGGCGGGCAGGGCGACCATGCGGGATGTGGACCATGCCATCGCGGTCAGCTTCGGCCTGGAGGGGATGCTTTTCACACAGGAGGGACAGGCGACACAGGCAGAAAAAGAAACAGGGGCAGGAACTGCTGGCAGAAACCAGGCCAGGGCCAGGGACGGAAAGGGGGCAGCTTATGAGCGGCAGGAGACGGGCATGGGTCTATTGCTCAATTGACGCACCGGAGGATGAAAACGATATGCTAAAGAAACAGCGGGAGCAGCTCTGGGAATATGCGGGGCAGATGGGATTTGAAGTGGCGGGGAGCTCCAGCGACACAGGGAGGACTCCGCTGTGGGAGCGCAGCGGGTTCCGGCGCTTTGTGGATGCCGCGACCAGAGGGGAGGTGGATGCCCTGCTGGTGGCAGACCGCCGCTGCCTGACGCATTCATCCATGCAGATGGCGGGGCTCAAGGCGCTGGCAGCGGGCTGCGGCCTGCAGGTGTATTCCCCGCTGACCGGGCTGATGGAACTGATATAGGCGGGGAAAGGCGGGAGACATGGATTAGAGGGAATTTGAACACTGGCAGGCGGTGACATCCAGCAGCCAGTACATGTGGGATGTGAAATGAGGGTGCAGATCCCCATGGGCTGTGTAGCATTGCAGACTAAAAACAGAGACAAAAACATATGGAACCGAAGGGAGGGAAAGACATGGCGTGGATCATAGGAGCGGCAGTATTTACCATGCTTTTTCTGGCGGCCGTCTATGTGGCGGCAGGCATAGCGGTCAGCGTGGCCGGGAGCTATCAGACCGACTGAAAGCCTTTGTCGGTTCTGCCATATTTCGGGCGGGCATGTTTGTTGGGTATGGATATGGATAACATCACGCCTACACGGTATACTGTGTATGGCGTCAGGGAAGGAGGCGGAAGCGGATGAAACGGTATACGGTAGAGACAGCGGCCGAGGGCACGACAAAGTATTTCTACATCATGGACGGGGAGACGCTGGACATCGCCCTGCTTCCGAGCAAATACCTGAAACACAAGATAAAGGCAAACCTTTCCCCGAACACGGTAAAGAGGTACGCCTTTTCTATCTGCTGCTACCTGGAATACCTGGCGGAAAAGGGCCTGGATTTCCAGACGGTCTGCGGCATGGGGTATGAGGAACAGAGCAGCCATTTTACGCAGTTTTTATACTGGCTGAAAGAGGGCTGCCATACGGAAAAGAAGAAAGCGGGAGACGCTGACAATGGGACCTGCAACGCATACTTAAAGGATGTGTTCGGGTTCTATCTTTTTATGGCGGAATGCGGCTATGCGCCGGGCCTGCGGGTGCTCTCCTGCAGCCAGATCATCGTGCCAAATGCGGCAGGCGTCAAGAGGACCCTGCGGTACAGGTCTTTCGGCGGCTACATGAAGGCGGAGGAACGGAATGTAAGGGCGGCAGGCGAAGAAGAAATCATCGCCGCCCTGCAGGCATGCACCAACAGCAGGGACCAGCTGCTCCTCCTGCTGATCGCGGAGACCGGGTTCCGCATCGGGGAGATCCTGGGCGTGTACTATGCCAGGGACATCGATTATGAGAGGCACACCATCGGCGTGTACTTCCGCGATGACAATGAGAACGATGCCCGCGCAAAGAATGCGGAGTACCGGAAAGCCAGGATCAGCGATGATGCCTTTGATTTCCTGATGGGATACCTTGCCGAGTACCGGGGACTCCTCCAGCACCAGGACTACCTGTTCATCAACGTCTCCGGCGATACCGCGGGGCAGCCCCTGAAAGTGGACAGCGTCTACGCCATGCTGGAGAGGGTGGCGGAAAAGACAGGGACGGAACTGACGCCGCACATGCTGCGGAGGTATTTCGCAGTCACCAGATGGAATGCGGGCTGGCCGCTGGAGCTGATCAGCCAGGCCCTTGGGCATAAGCACTTGGACACCACGATCAAGTATCTGGGCATCTTGGATGACAGACTGCTGGAGGCGAGCCGGGAGTTTTATGAGAAGCATTCCGTAAATTACGGCATCGGGAAGATGCCATAGGAAAGGGTGGTGGGCATGCCGGCATACCAATACCTGCAGGCAGTGCCGCAGGAGGACACAGGACAATTACAGGAACAGCTGGAGAGGGAGCTTGCGGAATGCACGGAGGTGCATCCCACATACCGCAACAAACTGAGGGCTTTCATGGAAAGCAGGGGAATCTGGCACATCTGCGACCTGGACTACACGGCGAGGGAGGAATACGGGAAGTCCCTGGAAAAACAGATATCCCCGGCAGCTTGTATGAAGTATGTCAGGGTGATGGATCTGGTAAAACTGCATTCCATAAAAGGGCAGGTGCGGGCAGTACGGGAAAAGGGGAAGCCCACGGCAGAATACGAAAATGGAATCCTGTTCCTGCCATACCATCCGGACCCGGAGATCGCGGAGCGGTTCATCAACGCTCCCCGGAAGAACGGGCTGGCATGGGATTTCGGACGCACGGCTCCCGAAAAGATGAAGCGGCAGATTTTTGACAGCCTGCACTACGTCATAGGGAACTACAGTGGGGACCAGATGCTGGTCCACCTGCACAGGCTGAAAGGGCTGTACGGCTTCTGCGCAGACAGGGGGATCGGTGACATTGACGGCATCGAGCCTGCGCAGGCGGACGAGTTTGAGGGCTTGATGCGGGCATCCGGGGAGAAAAGGACAGCGTCCGGGATCATCGACCTGTGCAGGAAAGCGCTCTTTATGCAGGCTGCGGAGATACGGTGGGATGCAAACGTATGGTACATGGAGCGCCTGCACCTACAGCCGGAACGCACAAACCCGGCGAATCCGGTGAAACGCCTCTCTTTTCTGGAGGTCGCGCACAAGGGCAACCGGGAACTGCTGAAAAAATACATGCGGTACGGGATCGGCGTGACCAACCTGTCGGTCAGCATGCTGCAGATGGAACAGCTGTGGGTGAGGGACTTCCTGGCAGGGCTGGGGCAGCAGGACGTCCTCGCTGCCACGGAGGGGCATATGGAAGCCTATTTCCAGGATCTGTTGGAGAAAAGGCTCCGGCCGAAATCCTATAACGCACAGGCATTGGCAGTCCAGCACTTCTTCAACTTCCTGACCGCAAGGGGGTACATTGAGCGGGCGCCGTTCCGCGTGGACTATTACCTGAAAAAAGTGGTGCCGGAACATAACGACAGATGCGTGGGACCGGAAGTATGGGCGGAGATACTGCGGAAGCTCCCCGGTCTCCCGGAGGACATCCGGCTGATGTACCTCCACCTGTGGGGGATCGGGCTGCGCGTCAGCGAGGTCTGCACGCTGAAGGGGGATGCCTATTACATACAGGGAAAGGACGCATGGGTGCAGGTCTACCAGACCAAGATGCGCAGCTATAAGCGGATACCCATACCATACGCCCTGTACAGGCTGATGACGGTATACCTGGCAAAACACCGGATAAAGCCTGATGACTATGTGTTCCAGAACAGCCGGGGAGGGGCATACAGAAGCGCAACATACCGGCTCAAGATGCAGGAATACTGCAGAAAGAATGGGATAGAGGGCGGGGATTACATTTTCAGGTCCCACGATTACCGGCACGGCATAGCCACCCTGTTCTATGACAGCGGGGTATCCCTGCAGGGGGTGCGGGATTACCTGGGGCATGTCTACGAGGAAATGACCCGGCAGTATGTGGACTACATGCCGAGGAAGATTGAGAGAGCAAGTGAAAAATACTTCAAGGAGCACGGCAGCCTGGCGGCCGGCCTGAAGATAAGGAAAGGAGGGAGCGGCAGTGATGGAGAACAGGATCAGCCTGAAAGGGCTGGAAAGCTATGAGGCGGCAACGGACATCCAGCGGAAACGGGTGGGGAAAGACCCGCACTATGACCTGAGCGGCATCCCGGCAGACAGGATGCGGGAAGAATTTGCGGCATTTATCATGCACAGGGCCGGGAGCGTATCCTTGATGACAGTTTATGAGGAAAGGCAGTTTTTCAAAAAAGTATGCAGTTTCCTGCAGAAGCGCGCAAAGCGTGTGGAAAGATTCTGTGACCGTGACAAAGAAACCTGGATGCGGCAGTTTAAGGGATGGATGATGTCGGAGGGTATCCCGCTGACCATCGAAAAGCACGGGGTATACGGGAATGCCAGTACAGGCAGGAGCGGACTTCTCAATTATTTTATCCGGCTGCTGGAATTTATCGGACAGGGGGAGACAGAAGAAAAGGAGACCGACAGGGACATATGGGAGCTTGACCGGCTGGACATCCCGTTCAGGGCAAACCCCATAAAGAACTACAGGACAATCAATTTCACAAGGATACCACAGCCCGCAATACGGGAGGAACTCAAAAGGGGGATATACCTGAACCTCCAGAAAGAAGCGATTGCCTGCGTACAGAAGGAGATGACGGCCATGCGCCGCCTGACCGGATACCTGGCAGAAAAGCAGAAGGGGGTGCAGTCCTGCAGGGACATCAGCAGGGAAGTCCTGGAGGAATACCTGACCTACCTGAAAACGGAGGATACGGCGACCAAGAGCCTCCATGCAGACCTGAACAGGCTCCGCTCCATCCTGGAGAGCATCGGCAAGGCATGCGGCTACGCAAACCTGGAACTGCTGTTCCTGAACAGGGACATCCCGCCGGCCCGCCAGCCGGAATTCAGGGTATACTCCGACAGCGAGCTGCAAAGGCTGAACGCAGGGATCGTGAAGCTGGATGAGCAGATCGCCAGGGCGATGGTCATACACCAGATGCTGGGCACACGGATCTCCGACACCCTGACGCTCCAGACGGACTGCCTGTATGAATACGGCGGGGAGACGATCATACGGATACGGCAGATGAAGACCAAGACATTCGAGAAGCCGGTGAGCCGCGACCTGGCGGACCTGATCCGCAGGGCGATAGCCTATACGGAGGAACGGCACGGCCCGACAAGGTTCATCTTTGTGGACGATAAGAACCCGGAGAACCCCCTGCCGTACAACAGGCTGCAGAACAAAGTGGTGGAGATGATCCATAAGGAAGACCTGCGAGATGACAATGGCAGGCTGTTCGGTTTCGGGAGCCATATGTTCCGGCACTACTACGGCGCAAAGCTGACGGAGATGCACCTGGACGATTTCACCATCGCCAAGCTGCTGGGCCACGGCAGCGTCCGGAACGTGAAATATTACAGGAAGATGAGCAACCAGACGCTGGCCGATGAGACACGGGAGGTCAGGAACATGCTGTCGGAGATCATCCTGCAGAGTTTAGACGGATGGGAGGAAGAATATGGACAGATACGAGAAGATGCTGGAATGTAACAGGAAAGCCAGCGATGAGAAGATTGAGAGGGCAAGGAAAGCCATCTTTGAATTGATGGATGAGGGGGAAAGGGTCACAGTCCCCAGGCTGATGGAAAAAACAGGGCTTTCAAGAGGCTTTTTCTACAAGAATCCATCAGTGCGCCAGACACTGGACAAGGTGCAGGAGCAGCAGGGCGGCATGAGCCATCCGAGGAAGAACATACTCGACATGGCGATGAACAACGAGATACTGTCCCTGCAGAAACAGGCCAGGGCAATGCAGCAGGAAATGGATGCCCTGCGGCAGGAGAATGAAAAGCTGAAAAAGGCGTTGGACCGGAAGAACAGGGAACTGCTCCGGAAACTGTAACATAGCCCTTAAGGGTAAAGAACCGACAGCCAGCATACAAAAAAGTATGCCTGTTGGTCGTTGGCAGAGAAATTTTGAGTACATATCCTGCATGAAAGTATGTGTCGGATGACCGGCTCACCGATGCGGGATAGGAACACACATATATAATGAAGATACAGGAAAATGTCGAAGTATGGCTGCGGTCATGCTTTTTTTACGGCAATCGACAGGAAAAACAGAACGCTATACACACTTTTGTATGCCGCTAAAGCCAGTGTTTACAAGGGATTGCGGGGACGGGGTACATTTTACGGACGAACCTACGGGGGCATTGGACCAGTCCAGCGGAAAAGATGTGTTAAAGCTGTTCCGGGAACTGAATGAAATGGGAAATACGATAGTGATGATTACCCATGATCTGGGGGTGGCACAATCTGCAAAACGGGTTGTGAGGATTGTGGACGGCGTGTTGGTTGAATGAGAAATGAGATCAGAGAGGCCTGAAATTTGTCAGGCCTCTTATGGCCGTGACAATGGCAATGGCGGTCGCAGGAGGGAGGCAAAACAAAAGGGGCCAAGGGTAACTGAGGGGACTCTGGCCAAAAAGATGGTTGCAAAACCCGGAGCATTGTGCTATGATCCTGTTTTTGACAGTAGTATGGACAATGAATCGCTGTAACCCTAGTATTTATGCGGGCTACAGCGATTTCGGTTT
>ERZ808051.718-NODE-718-length-30760-cov-4.382068_pt1 | contig 30760 bp, 23 predicted proteins | sample MGYA00380199_ERZ808051 | MGnify/ENA primary metagenome ERZ808051 (study PRJEB31490, sample SAMN06133391) | mouse gut metagenome | isolation source: J11 | host: mice | place: China: Chengdu | collected 2015-05 ...
ATTATGATGAGTTTATTTGATGACGAGCAGATTATGAGAACCTATGCGAAAGACATTGAAAAAGAAACGGAAAGAAAGACAGCAGAAAGAATGATAAAAAAAGGAAAAATGACATTGGAGGAAATTGCAGATTATATTCCGGCATTATCTTTTGATGAATTAAAAGAAATCGAAGCCGAGGTTATGCAGTTAGCATAATCGGCAAAACAATTTAATATCAATAAGACAGCATAAGGGCGCATGGAACAGTAATTGTAAACCATGCGTCTTTTTTGATAGGTGCTTGCACACATTGCCCAACAAATTATGTGTTTTCACATCAAATTCTTCTCAGCAAACTGTTGAACCACAAGCTGTATCGTATCTTCTACAAAGTTTGCGTACTCGTCCTTCGACATAGTAATAAACTTATTTATTGATTTGTCGGGTTCGGGCAAATAACCCATCACACCGATCTTGCGAACGATACACCCTTGGGGGAGGTAATTAATATAATCGGGAAAAGATTTCAACGGAAGAATCTCTGTGAGATAACCGGAGTTTGGGTGATCGTTCAGATATTCGGCTTCCATTGCGTAGATCTCACGCATCCGATCTTTCTTGGGAATGAGACTTTTTACTGAATCCCACGTTTCATCCATGCTGGCACCGGCAACACTCAATTCTTCATCTGCCTTAATACGTATCCAAGTCGCTCTTACACGATCTTCGTCTCGGATCATAGCTTGAAACGCTGCGTCAGTAATCAAATGGCAGTAGTAACCGAGCAGAAAAGCATATTCTTCTGCAGAGTTGATTGTGTCTTTACGCTTCAAGATGTACTCGACGCAGAAAGCATCACAATCAGACGCTTTCTTTCGCTCACTCTGCATCCAATGCGTTACTTCTCTGGACGGCATAAAGGCTGTCCAATCTTCATTTTCTACGTTACAATCCGGAGCAATATTACCAACGCAAAAACCACGTCTATCTAAGTTTGGAATACGTTTAAGAACGCCATCCGCAATCATCAAATGTGTAATCCAAGTAGCCATCTGTTTACCTCTTTCTCAAAACGTGCCAAACATCAGAACCGGTAAATCCACACTTGCGATACAACATCTCTGGATTTGTTGGGTTATTACATTGACCGGATACAGTAGCAAACTTGGCGTTTTCTTTCATTCGCCATAACAACTCTGAAACAACATATTTGCCCAATCCATATCCACGATGTTGTTCCAATACTTGAATCCACTCTAAAACGCCTTCACCAATCTCTTTGTCAAGTTCGGCAATTCCTGTTGCAACCACTTCATCGGTTTGGTTATCCTTAATTGCCAACCATAAAGAGGAATCATATACAGGGCGAGCTATGTAGTCTCGTAGGTCGGCTTCTGTTACACCGATCTTGCTATAGCAGCTATTGATATGCTCCGCAAAGTCTTTCAAAGTGGCTTTGCAAAGCGAATATCCCTGTGGAAGCACTTGAACAGATAAGTCTTGCAGACTATGTATTAAGCGAAAAAAAGGCTCGTCAATGAAATGCTGATATTCTAATTTATTGAAATTGTCCTGGTGTACAATGCTCATACCATCTGGTACGGTTATAGATTTTGCTTTCCAGTATGGTATGGATGAAACTTTACAAGGACAAATTAAATATTCGTTTTTGTTAATAATCATTATTCATCACCAAATAGAATCCAAGTTGAATGTTGAATTGGTATCTGTTAGTACAGGTTGCAGTATATCAATATCCGTATAAAGCCCCAGGCTTTGTTCTATATCTTTGACAATCTTCCATTTTCTACGATCAGCGTTCTGGCGTAGTCGCCCCAAATGCAGTTGTTTTGTGGGCTTAAATCTATTGTGATAATATCGTTTGTCTCAATTGTTTGGTCATCTGTTTTATACTCACGACCGGATGCCGATACTGCTGTCTTATCATCGGCGAATACAAACGCACCTACGTCCCAATACCAAAAGGAATCCGCACCGTGGGAGAGCATATATGCCTCACATAGTTTGCGGAGCCGGGCGAGCGTCATACCGGGCATAATAACTGTTGAAGCATATTATAGTCATTTATTTTTCTTCCTCCAAGCCAAAGTGTTTTGCCAAAATCGACAGCACTTCTTCTCGTGTGTCGGTATCAAAATCAGAGCGGATATATGAGAAGAATCCAGTATGCTCCCAGTCGATCTCTACTGGAGGATGATATAGCGCCCATGAATTAAAGTTTCTTAAAGTAGCTTCTGGATCGGGGCACTTTTTGATCTGCTCCATCATAAATTTTTTGTCGGGGTCGTCTCGATCAAAGAATCGGGTGGCACATATATCCGGTGGATCACAGAGAAAGATAGCAACACGATTATAGGACGAGATCTCACGCAATACGTCGGGAGGAATATTGGTGTCAACAACCACTTTCTTTCCGGACGCTGCCAGTTTTATTAACTCCAAAATCTCAATTTCTACACATTCATTGGAGACTTGATTATACCAGTTCCAATGTTCTTCCGGTGTCATATTTAACCATTCCTGCCAACCACTCATTGTATCAAAATAGCATAGTCCTGGTTGCTTCCAACGGGAAAGTTTATTTCGAGGAAATACATCATGGTAGTTTTCGCCGCAATGAATCATATCATATCGTTCAGCTAACATCTTGACTATTGTGGATTTACCCGCATAACTATGACCGTTTATAAAGTAAACATTTTGCAAGTAATGTTTTATTAGATTGTCGCTTAATTGTATTTTCATCTTTTCTCCAATCTGAAAGACAATTCATCATTGTATTTTAGTTTCACATTTGTCTGCCTGTTCTTTACCGGTCTTAATCATTTCAATGATTTCTTCCTCGGTCTGGCACTTGTCATAGTCGCCAACAAGTTGACCTACATATCTACACCGTATCTTCTCGCAAACTCTGTAAAAGCACGAATACGGGAACAGTTATCGTTTTTGCACCAGCCGTGGCTTTCACAGCCTCCGTCTTGGCAACCTACACAGCCTTTATTTTCGGAGCAAACGCAACATGCAAGTCCGCAAAATGCGATAGCTTTCATTATTGTGCCGCCTCCCATTCTGCTGTGAATTGTCTGATTGTTTGCTGACGGTGGGCACGATCATCACTCACAGCTCTCGTGGCGATCTCAAAGAGCTTGTCGCTGAGCTGCCACTTTTCCCGTGTGCGGTTATACTCACCAAAGAGAGCAAAAGCGGTGGCGCCAAGAGTATAGACGTTCGTAACTTCGTCAATAGTGGCTCCGAGCTGATATTCCTCCGGGGATTGGAAGTGAGAACTGCCCCACATACGTCCCATATCGTTGACGCACGGTTGTTTACGGAAAAGGTCAATATCGCAGATTGTAGTCTTTCCGCTCACAAAGTCATACATAATGCTGCCGTCATAAAAATCTATGGCTACATAATTGCGTGAGACAACACATTCCAAGAAGCTGAGTATGTCGCTGAACACGGCGAGCCTGTCATTGATGGGAAGCTGCATAAAGCGACGGTGTGCCGCAGGGTACATTCTGCCCATACAATCGCCATCAGCCCATTTGAATACCATAGCGAACCCGTTGCCAATTTCCTTGGCTTCAATAAGTTCAATCAGATTCTTGTGCTTCAGATCGCTGTAAATAGGGAGAGTAGCTTTTAATCTGGAGATAGCATCTGTAGGATTGCCGTTGTACTGCTCGGTAGGAATGCCGGCAAACTTGACGAAATAACGCTGCCCGTCTTTTTCACTGCCAAAGCAGATGTTTCCGGAATCCTGGTCATCGTAAACCTTGAACACCGTTCCATACTCTTTCATAAAGCTGAAATCAAAAGCACTTTTCAGCTTGAAAGGAATCCCGTCAATGTACTGCAAATAATATCCTTTGAAATACCATGTCGGCACAGGATTACGCATATTATCGTACCAAGACAGAACCTCCTTGGCTTGGTTTAGCATGGTATTCACTTCGTCCTGCCCGAACGGAATTGCCCAATATACAGACGAGAGAGTATTGCTTGAAATGTAAAGTGCAAGCAATCTCCAAAACTCCATAGGTACGTTATCATCAAAGTACCCGTTCACCATACCGGAAGCAAAGAGAGGAGCTTTCTGAGCGCACCACACAATGCGGTTAAATTCTTCCCACGGATCACCGTAATCGTTACGGTTAAAGTCGATAATGTGGAGCTGACCGCCTTTGTCGATCATCATATTACCGATGTGGTAATCGCCATGCTGATACACCTGCGGTCTGTTTTTCAGCAAATGACGGTTCTCGTTTATGTAGTCTATAAATGCCTGTCCGTTCTCATACTTGATAGGGCACTCACCGTACTTTTTGATCTTATAATCCATTTTGCGGTTAAAACGGATTTCCCAATCCTCCTGTGTTGCAGGAGCAGGAATAGAGTGGATTTTGCGAAGAATACGTCCCGCTTCCAATCCATATACATACTGCTCGGTATCAGAATAGACCGACATGACCTGTTCTGCATCTTCGCCGTCAATCCAACTTTGGATGGAATAAACGCCATCCTCACAAGTACCAAACTCAATAGGTTGGCACATAGGCACTCCAAAAGAAGCGACCTGTTTCATCATGTTAAACTCAGACTGCTTTGTGTCGTGCTGTGCAATATCGGAAACACGCAAAAGATACCGGGTGCCGTTTTCATCGGTAACACAGTATTTCTTATCACTTGACCAGCCTTTGTTTATTGGTTCTTTCGTTATAAATTTCATATACCAACCTCTCTATTACAGAAGATTTTCCTCTATAAACTTGGCTACGCCGTCCATATCATTGCTGTCAATAATCCGATCTGCTACGTCAAGAACAGAAGGAATGGCATTAGATACAGCTACGCCAAGTCCGCAGTTCTTTATAGGCTCTATATCGTCGTTATCATCACCAAAGTAGACAGCATCGCTGGTCGAAACACCAAAGTGGGAGAGCATTTGCTTGATGCCGTTCCATTTCGTAGCTTCTTTGCTCATAATTTGGATAAGATCATTGTTGGCGATGGTGTGGTACACATCATCTGTCAACGTGGTTTTAATACCCTCATATTTGTTTCCGGCTTCTAACACGGTCTCTCTCGAAACAGTTCTTCGCTGGGTGTTTTATAGTCGCCTTTGGTAAGCATCATTATACCTTTCTAAATTCCATTTTTATCGCTTCTTATTTACTTAAATTCAATTCTTTCCCCAGTACATCAGCAAAGCGCTGTATCGGCTCCGCAAGCGTTTCTGCGTAGTCGAATGTCTCTTTATCATCCTTGCGTTCCAACGGACTTCTGCGAACCTTCAGCGCATATCTGAGGGCATCTGGATCAGGGCAAAGATTGTTTTCTATCGCCCATTCTGCAGCATCGGTTTTAGCGATAATCTTGCCAGTGCGAAGCGTATAGATACACCGAGCGATATCCAACATCCAACCGAAGGAATAGAAGCTCCGTCCGGTGCTTTGTGCGTATTTTCTGATTGTTTCATAGTGGCGTTTAACGTCGGCATACAGTTCGTGGAAAGTGGGATATTTCAGTTCTTTTCGTATATCCTTTCCGTACAAGAGGACGCTGCTCTCGACCAGCTCTGCCATGCCGAAGCTGTCAAACGCATAGCTATCAGTAATTCGTTCTCCGCTTGTGCCCCAATATACTACACGGTCAGTTTTCTTTGAGAGAAACGCATCCAGGGTAAGCATCCCACCCTCAAAAGAACGGTAATAGGGATTATCGGGTTCATCTGCAAGCATAGTTTGGCGAAGTCCAACGAGCGATTTTGCCTGTTCCACGGTTATTTGTTTGCTTGTCAACACAAGAATATCAAGGTCGCTCCATCCCAATCTGAAATCGTTTAGAACAGACGAGCCATACATATAAATCGACGGTTCACGATCCGAGAGAATCCCGCTGATTTCACGAACCATAGTATTGATAGCGAGCTGTCTCTCTTTCCGTTCAGCACCTATAGGATGAAGAACGTACTTCTGATTCGGGTAATTCAGTTCCTCGATAAGAGCATCTGCGATAAATCCGTACTTTTCATACAACGCTCTTGGTGCGGTTCCTTTTTCATCGTCAGCGCGGAAAGTAGATACCAATATTTCTTTTGTTCTGTCTAAATTGGCAAGTGCTTCATCCATGAGCATTGAAGCAACACTACGGCGACGGCATTCGGGCGAAACAGCGAGACAGCAGATCATGTTGTGTCCTCGTGAGAACAGCATAACACCGGCAATCTCATTGGCTTCCTTTACGCAGATAGCCTGCCGTTTGCCCATAAACTTGAGAACTGTGGCTCAATGCTCGTTTAGCTTCTCTTGTTTTTCCAAGCCAGGAAAGCTCCATCGAACCCGTGTTACAAGGCTCATCCATTTTTCAATATCTTCGGGTACTCCAAAACAGAGCTGCACAGCATTTCTCCTCCGTTCGTAAATCAATTTGTTATCAAAGCAGCTTATCTTTTCTGTGGATATAAAACTCCATAATAATTATAGCACAAAAATATGAAAATTTCTACCATTTTCACGGATTAACGCAAAAGGGCTGACCGGGAATTGTGTCCGGATTACGGTGACAGCTACCTATGGGGATGCGTTTGCCCGCATATTTGAGATACGGGCCTATGGAAAACCTGCTATATTTATGGGGAGCTCTTCTTCCGTGCCCCCAGCTCACGAGCGGCAGATGCTATAAACCGGCGGCAAACTGCGAGCAATGAGTCAAGTGGGCATGCTTGCATGCACATTTGACGAATGCCGCGAGGGTCAAATACCAAAGTGTCCTTCGGACACTTTCTGCTCTGCAGCGCTGCAAGATTGATACCCCGTTGCTTGCAGCGGGGTCTTTGATTCCTTTCGATTCTCTGCGATCCAGTCCTGCAGTCTGCAGTTTTCGTTTCTGGAAAATGCCCTTCGGAAAGAATACTCGCTGGTATATCCGACTGCCTCCGCTACCTGCGCCGGCGTCATCTCCGAACATGCCAGAAGTTCTTTTGCCTTTTCCAGGCGCAGGGATGTCAGATAGGCCAGGAAGCTGACCCCCATGGCCTCCTTGCACAGCCTGGAAACCGTGGAAACCGACAGCCCCCACCTCTGGCCCAGATCTTTCAGCGACAGCTCCGGGTCACAGAAATGCGCATCAATATACGCCACAAGTTCTCTTCCCCGCAGATCCTCCTCCGCCCCGTCCTGCTGCTGTAAGCGCTGTACCATCCGGTACCATGCATGAGAGATCCCCGCGATTCCCGGTGTATCTGCCTTTTCCGTCTCTATCTGAAGCAGAACATTTGTACGTTCCATAGTCAGAAGCCTGACCAGCTCCACCGTCTCTTCCAGGTCCGGCGTTCCCTCTCCCGGATCATAGCCGATGATTAAAGCCAATTGTCCTGAACCGATGCGGACTTCTTCCGCCGCATCCATCAGAGGCTGCAGCTCCAGAAACAGATCCAGCACGCTGACCGGCTCTCCTGTCTCCGCTTCCGGCTGAATGAGCCAAACGAAATAAGCCATTTCCTCCGTAAAAGGGATCTCCAGCGTCTCAAACCAGGACAGCCCTCCCTGTACAAACTTCTCGTCCCCGGACAGGATCAGCAGCAGCGCATACTGTTTTGCCTGCTTCGAATTTTCCTGCAGGCTCTCCTGCAGACTCTTTTTCTGTAAATAAAGTGTTTGTACAAAGTTCTCAATCTGCTCGAACTCCGTTACCCCCCCACGATTCTCAAACCCATCTCCCGCCACTTTACCGATCTTTCCCACCAGATTCTGCAGCGGTCTTATATTGTGCAGCGACAGCAAAAAGGACAATAATGCTGCCAGTGCCAGCATCAGAAGCATGACAGCCATAAAAGTCCAGGTCAGTCCGTGGCTTTCCCCCAGCAGCCTAGAGGGATCCTGGCAGGTAATCCGGTAACGCAGCGGAAAAACACCGGAATCTATCTCCTCCGTCCACCCCTCCGGAATCTCGCGGCTGTTGAAAAAGACTGCCTCACCCGAAAGATTCAGCACTTCAATCCCCACAACCGTCTCTCCTCCCAGCTTTGCCAGACTTTGGTTAAATGCCTCCCTGTTCAGAATGAGGATCAGGCTGGCCGGCGGTTCCTCCACATTGATCAGATTGCTGATTAGCGCCAGATTCTGGGTTCCGGTGTTGTACGCCTCTTCCCCGAAAGCCATGATATTTCCCTTTACCCTGGCAGCTTCCAGCACGGCGTCCAGATCCAGATCGCACTTTCCTTTCATGCAGGCCTTATATTCACTCTCCGTAAACCAGCCTCTCTGGCTCAGCACGGCCCCCCTGTCCGCCATATACAGCGCAATATCCGAAATAGCGCCGTCCATAGTGAAATAGCGCGTTAATTCCGCCTGGCATTCCAGCCTCTGCAGATCATCGAACTCCCGCAGAAAAACCTCCGAAGAGGAAGAAAGTTTCTTCACCCATGTAATCATTGAAATATCGTTTATCAGTTTTCGGATTTCTTTTAATTTTGCATCGATTTCCACACTGCAGTTCTTTGCCGTATTTTGATACCGGATTTCGATCTTCTCCAGCTGATTACTGCTCATTATATACAGAAATACCAAAGTGGCAACCGTGCAGATCACATAAAAAACAGAGGTGAACAGCCTCATATTATGCCAGAAATACTTACTGAACCTTTTATTTGCCATCTGTTCACCCCCGTATGCCAGCGGGCCGCAACTGCCCGTTTACATTATGATACAATTTTCAAATTCCCATAGCAATCCTTAGTTCTGGCTCTGAACGAAACGGTCGTAGCGGGCCTGCTGAACCGCGATCAGCTCATCCAGTCCCAGTTCTTTCAGTTCTTCCAGATAAGAGTCAAAATCATCCAGAGAAGCGGTTCCCTGCGCCAGCTTTATGCACAGTTCATCCGAGTAGGTCTGAATTCCGGTCTGCACTCTCTTGATGGTCTCGTTTTCTTCGTCCGTAGCCATGGCCAGGAAGTTATCCAGCATCAGCGGACACCACTCTTTGTAGTCAACGCCCTTCTCCAAAGCCTGAATCTTCAGTTCGCTCTTGTTTTCCGTTCTCTGCTGCTCTTCCCAGGCTTCCTTGGCAGGATAATCCACGCTGGTCTGTACACGGGGCAGCAGACCGCCCCACAGAGGCGAACCGCTGGAACGCTTTGCAGCGCCTTTCTCCTCGTTGGTCATGCTGTTTATCAGAGACACTTTCATGCCGTCCCTTACTTCGAAATCCTTTCCCTCAATGCCCCAGGTCAGAATATCGCTGTATTCCTCCGAGTAAATCATATCCAGGAACTTTACCACGCCTTCCAGATCCGTGCAGGCTTTGGTGATGCAATAGCGATCCCATACCAGTTGGGAAGTCTCCACTTCTTTCCAGGGCACGCAGCCTTCCGCCGCATCTGTCAGTGTAAAGACGGGTTCATAATCAACCCCCTCTGTCCCATTGGTCACATAAGCATCCAGATAGGTGGCGCCATCATATGCGTACCAGGAGCCTACCAGATTATCCGCCAGACGCTGGTTCTGCAGGTCTGTGGATCCAACAGTGGCAGAGTCAATGATGCCGTCCTGAATCAATTGATTGACATAGGCAAAATAATCTTTCACATGATCCTGATACCAGGGAGAGACAATCTTGCCGTTTACGGTGTCCAGCGCCACGATTCCGTTTCCGAGACCGAATACCTGTGCCAGGCCGTTTGCAAAGGTCTGGCAGTCCACCAGAATGATCTCATCCTGCTGCCCGTTTCCGTTCACATCCATCTCACGGAAAGTATGGATCGCGTTAGTGAAATCCTCCAGCGTCTCGGGCATCTCCAGGTTTGCCTTATCCAGCCAGTCTTTTCTGATCTGGATGCCCAGCCCCTGTACGACTTCCTTGCCCTCGTAGGTATTACCCTTGTGAAGATTGGTGAGCCAGTATATCTCTCCCTCGCTGGTCTGAATCAGCGGATAGCCAGTATTGTATTTTTCCTTGTACATCCTCTCGATATTGCCGTTGCTGTACTGCCCGATCAGTCCGCTCAGTTCCTGAATCGTCCCTTGTTTTCCCATGGCTATCAAAGAGGCATCATCGATGGGAGACACATTTACGATATCAGGCAGACTGCTGGAAGACATACGTGTCTGAATCATCATCGTGTACTGATCCTGGGGAACCGCCTCAATCTCCAGCTCCAGTCCGTTCTCCGCCAGCATATCCTGGAGGGCATGCCATACCTCATATTCTTCCCTCTCCTCGTACTTGATAAACTGATTTCCGGGATCCGGTCCCAGAATCGTCAGCTTGTGGACTTCTCCGCTCTGTGCCGGCTGTCCCTGGTCTGACGGCTGTGATTCATCTGAAGACTTTTCATTCGACGCCTGGCTTTCCGGAGAAGACTGCCCGCTGTCCGAACTGCTCTGTCCGCCCTGGTCCCCGCACCCTGCCAGCGCTGCGGTCAACAGTGTCAAGGCCAGAACGGCTGCCGTGGTTTTCATCCTTTTTCTCATTTTTTGTACCTTCCTCTCTCCTTTTGATTGCGTTATATAAAGTCAGCCCTTGAGGGAACCGACCATGACGCCTTTGATAAAGTATTTCTGGAAAAACGGATATGTAAAAATAATGGGCAATGTGGTAAAAATAATCATGGAATACTTCAGCTGCGTGGCCGAGAACATCTTCTCCACCGCATCCGCGATCTCCGTGGAATTCAGCTTGCTCAAATCCACCGACATCTGCACCAGCACCCTTTTCAGATACATCTGCAGGGGCTGCAGATCAACCGAGGGCAGGTACACCTGCGCATTGAACCAGCTGTTCCACATCCCCACAATACTATAAATACTCACCACTGCCAGAACGGCTTTGGATATGGGCAGGAAAATCTGGAACAGGATACGCAGATGCCCCGCTCCGTCCATTCTGGCCGACTCTCTCAGCTCCTCCGGCAAACCGGAGAAAAAGGTTCTGACCAGAATCAAATTCCAGATATTGAAAGCCGACGGCAGTATGATAGCCCATCTGGTGGCATAGAGTCCCAACTTGTTGATCAGCAGGAAAGACGGAATCAATCCCCCGCCGAAGTACATGGGAATCAGCAGGAATGTCACGAAAAACTTCCGTCCTCTCAGCCCTGATACGGTCAGCGGATAAGCCCCCAGTACAGAGGTTATCAATATCAAAAGCGTACTGGATACCGTGTAAATAATGGTATTGCCATAGGCTCTCCACATCTGTGAATCCTTAAACAAAATCGCATAGGAATCCAGCTGGAATCCTTTCGGGAAGAGGAATACCGACATGGAGTTCACCGCTTCCGGCTCGCTGACTGACATGATAAATACATAGTACATGGGATATAAAGTCACCAGGCAGACCATTCCGCAAAACAGGACACAGAAGACGTCAAATGCCCGGGAGCCGTTCTTTACATGAGATTTTATTTGTGTATTTTTCGCCATTTTTATTCTCCTATTTCAGTCTTATTCCAGCTTTATTCCAGTTCCGCAGCCGGCCTCATACCGGCCCGGGCGGCATGGGGCCGGCTGTTTTGCCGTTCTACCAGAGGGAGTAGTCCGCCACCTTGGCCGAGACCTTATTGGCTATGAAGACCAGCGTGAAATTCAGCACGGAGGTAAACAGCCCCACGGCTGTACCGAAGCTGAACCGGCCTCCCAGCAGGCTGTCACGATATACATAAGTCCCTATTACATCCGCTGTCTCATAGGTGGCCGGATTATATAACAGCAGAATCAGATCCGTGTTGGTTCCCAGCATTCCGCCTATGGCAAAGATAAGCAGCAGCATGATCGTAGGCTTAATCGACGGAATCGTGATATACCACATCTGCTGCGCGCGGTTGGCTCCATCCATCTTCGCCGCCTCGTACAGATTCATGTCTATGGAAGACATGGCCGACAGATACAGGATGCTGTCCCATCCGAAACTCTTCCACACGTTTGTCACCGTATAGATAACGGGAAAAGCTTTGGGATCCATGTTAAATGCCTTTACCGACAACCCCATCATCCTGCGCACCGTATTGACCAGTCCGTTGGTATCCAGGAAAGAAAGCACCATGCCGGCCACGATGACAGTAGATATAAAATAGGGGAGGTAGCTGGCCGTCTGCACAATCTTTTTATAGCGCGAAAGCTTAACCTCATTCAGGATCAGCGCAAATATAATGGGTATGCTGAAACCAAACAGCAGATTCAGCCCGTTGAGAACCAGGGTATTGCGTATCAGCCTGGGAAATGTCCTGGAGGAAATAAAGTCCATAAAATGCTTCAATCCCACCCATCTGGTACTGCCGTCGAAGGCAATCATGGGCGCTCCGGGAACGTACTCCTGAAAAGCGATCACAATTCCATACATCGGTATGTAACAGAAAATAAATATCAAAGCAAAAGCCGGCAGCATGATCAGCATCAATTCCCATTGTTCCCGCCAGCTGACTTTTTTTCTGTAACCCTTTTTACGTTTCATGCCTCTCGTCCTGACTGTTTTCTCTTGGACCCCCATTCCGTCTCGCTCCTCTTCTTTTTGTTCAACATTACCATATTTTTTGTTCAAAATCTGGTTTTTATTATAACAATGCCATCTCAGAAAGTAAATAAACAATATTTTCATGACGTCACAATAAAATTGTTCTCCTAAAACGCCTTATTTTCTGACATTTTTACACAGATCTTCATTTAATTCCACATGCCTGAAAAAATGGTTCCATCGCCTGATTCGTTATGTCTGCCTCTGGGCAGGTTCCTATTTTATAGTTGTAGCTATCAGGAAAACTATCCCGTAGTGAATGTATGAGAACATGTCATGTTTTCTGTTAGATTCATTGCAGGAAGCTGCATTTGCTTCCTGCATATTTTAGAAGTGTGCGCTCTAGGGCGCGTGCGCCATAAGGCGCACAAGAAAGCAAAGTAAAACGCTTGCGAAACGGATAAAGCAGCAGTATCGGCAAAGCGCATAACTGGCCGGGAAGAGCACCTCCCCCATTGGCGGCGCTGCCTCCCCGGCCAGCCTGTGATAAATGTCTGTAAATACAGCATGTATCATGTAATTGTTACCGGATAAAACAAGGTTATTCTGCGGAAAAAGCGGCCGGAAGACTTGCGAGCTGTACCTTACACTTCTTCTTACAGCATGCGATTCCATATTTTAAAATCGTATTCATCTCATTTTCCAGCAGTAATTCCCCATATCCCATTCTCTCAATCTGTTCCAGGGCGTCAAGACACCCTTTCTCAAGATCTCCGTTCTTCGCATACTTTACCTCGATGACGATCCCTACGCCCTCTTCCTCCAGCTCCACCAGGATATCGCTATACCCGTCGCCGGACTCCACATTGGATGTCACCACCCAGTCTTCCCTGTGGCTTAAGAGCCCCAGAAGAATTCCGTGGTAAAAATTTTCTTTCTTCGCGTCCTGTACTGCCGTATCGCGGATGCTGATGGTTTTGTGCAGGTAGGCGTTAAACTGCCTTTCCACTGCGTCTGCGTCCCCCTGGGGAAATGCGGCGCAGAAAGCGTCCAACCGAGACGTATCCTTACGAGCCTCCTCCTGGAACCATTCCTGTACCTGCTCTACAAAAATCTGGCGAATTTCCAGGTTTGGTATGGCTAACCGGTATGTGTCGGCGGTTTCCGCCCCGCGCTGGGTCAGATAGCCGGTGGTGAAAAGCACGCTCCACAGATTGTCTATGCTGTCGTACAGCTCCCGGTAAGTCAGTTCCTGGCGGATGCGGTGGGTAACAGTCTCTCCGGCCACCAAGGCTTCTATCTCACGCCTTGTCCCGGGCGCTGCCATACGGATAAACTGCCGGATGATATGGTTTCCGCTGGTATTGATCCAGTAAGCCCTTGGGAAAGCTTCCGGTTCTGCACGCAGCAGATCCACATAATTAATCACATCCCATGGACAGTACACCTCTGTTTCTCCGAAACGGTATCCATCGTACCACTTCCGGATTAGTTCAAATTTCTCTTCCAGATGATAGTATTCCAGCAATTGTTTTACATCACCTGTGTTAAAGCCAAACCAGGATGCAAATCTGCTATGTGTTACAGAAAATACTTTCAGGTTGTTCAGCCCGGTAAAAATACTCTCCTTGGCAATGCGCAGACACCCTGTTAATACTGCAAAATAAAGGCTGTCATTGGTCTTCAGCGCCTGGCCGAACAGATTCCGGATCAGGGTGACCATTTCGTCATAATAGCCGTACTGCTGAGCCTTGTCCAAAGGCACATCGTATTCGTCGATCAGGAGGATCGGCTTCTGTCCGAAGTGCTTGCAGAGCAGGCCTGACAAAGTACGAAGACTGTCAGTAAGCATGTCATCTGACATGGAAAACTTCTGGCGTCCGGTGGAATCCAATGCTGTCAGCTGCCTGTAGCTTTCCTTTTCATCATTGGCCAGATTCGGGCTGTCCATGAGATACAAAAACCGCATGGCTTCATTCCCGATAATGGTGCGCAGCATAGCTTTCGCCCCGGCGAAGTCCATTGCGCTTACCCCTTTCAGGGTAACCGAAATCACGGGGAATTTTCCCATGTATTTTTCGCAATAGCCTCTTTCGGCGCTGATTTCCAGACCGTCAAACAGCTCGCTGTTGCATCCGTATTCGAAAAAATAGCGGAGCATGTTCATATTCAGCGACTTGCCGAACCGCCGGGGGCGGGTGAAAAGGTTCACTTCTCCCCAATTATCCAGCAGTTCTTTGATCAAGCCTGTCTTGTCCACATAATAAAAGCCTTCCGTTCTCATTTTTTCAAAGTTTTCGATGCCAATGGGAAGTTTTACTTTTTGATTCATACCCATGATCCTTTCGCCTATACGAAATACAATATTTTTATTGAGTATAGTTTAGCATAGATTCCTTAAAAGGAAAACAGGATATTTTGTTAAGCTGGCAGCCATTTTTCGCACTTGAAAGGGCTGCCCCATGCAGTTCAAAACCGTCCCATGCAGCAGCCCTCTCCGAAAACTATTTTGCGTTTACTTGCTTATATATCTGTCATATATCTCCTGCTGAATCCGGGTGCACTCCTCCACGCCCAGGGAGTTCATCTCCTCTACAAATGCAGCCCATGTGGTCTCGCTTACCGCCCTGTCCGAGTTCCGTTTTGACGGACAGACACCGTTGCCCCACACCCGCCCGCAGCATTGGCAATCATTCCATGATGCGAGCGGCCTTGCCGGCTTTCAGTCCTTAACTACTCTGCGTTCAATACAGCCAGCAGCCCGTCCAGCTGCTCCATGGTCATCCGTCCAAAGGACACAATGGAGCGCAGAGGCATCTCGAACATCATCCTCTCGGCCATCTTGGAACTGCCCTCTCCCATGGCTTCCGTATCTTCCTGAATAGACGCCCGGCTGCTCTGGGCCGTCATCTGTTCCAGGAAAACCCTGCCCTTGGCTGTCTTTCGCAAATCCCCTACGGCGGACTCATAAGTGAATGTCATGGGAATCTCCACCGTGCCCTGTACCTGCACGCTGCCCTCCAGGCGGATGTCCCTGCTGGAAGCGCCGATTTCCACCGCATACGCCCCGCTCTCCACATACCAGTCATGAATCTTCTCCTCATAGTAGGCGAAGCTCCTCTTGTCCAGCACGAAGCGCACTTCCTTTTCCTCGCCGGGCCTGAGGCTTACCTTTTCGAACCCTTTCAGTTCCCTCACCGGACGGGCTGCATGGGGATTCTCCTCCCGCACATACAGCTGCACCGCCTCTTTCCCGGCCATGCTGCCCACATTCTTCACCTTGCAGGTCACAGTCAGGGCCTCCGTATCCGGTATGGCAGCCTTATCCAGCCGCAAATCGCTGTAGGCGAACTCCGTGTAGGAGAGCCCATGCCCAAAGGGGAACAGCGTCTCCATTTTCTTTTTATCATAATAGCGATAGCCAATGTAAATGCCCTCCCGGTAGTCCACCTGTCCGTCCACACCTGGAAAGTTCAGGTAAGAGGGATTGTCCTCCAGCCTCAGAGGCCATGTCTCCGCCAGCTTGCCGCAGGGGTTCTCCTCCCCGGTGAGGAGCTTTACTGCCGCTTCTCCCACACGCTCGCCGCCTAAGTACATGCACAGGATGGCTCCCACCTGATCTGCCCAGGGCAGCTCCATGGGCGCACCGCCGTGGAGCACCACCGCCACATTCTTCTGCACCTTTGCCACCTCCGCAATCAGGCGGTTCTGGGCCTGCGGCATCCCCATGTCGTCCCTGTCCGCGCCCTCCGTCTCATATGCATCGGGAAGCCCTGCGAAAATCACTGCCACATCCGCCGCCCAAGCCGCCTCCAGGGCCTCCTGCAAAAGCGCGTCGTTTCGTTCCTCCCTGTGCACGTCAAAGCCCTGAGCGTAGGTGACATCCAGCCCTGATGCCGTCTCCAGGGCGCTTATGGCATGGGGCACATTGATATGGCTGGAACCTGCCCCCTGATATCTGGGTCTGTCCGCGAACTCGCCGATAAACGCGATTTTCTTTGTCCTGTCAATGGGAAGAACGCCCTCATTCTTTAAAAGCACCGCGCACTGAGCCGCGAAAGCGCCGCTTTTTTCTGACATTTCCTTTCTGTCAGCTACGGTCTCCGGCTTCCTGGCATCCAGGTAATCCCGCAGAAATACCAGAATCCTCTCCACGGTTTGGTCCAGCTTCGCCTCCTCCAGCCGCCCCTCCTGAACTGCTTTTACGATATCCCCGTCCTGCACGCCCAGGCCTCCCGGCATCTCCAGGTCAAGTCCTGCCACAATGCCTTTCACCCTGTCTTTCACCGCGCCCCAGTCAGTAACTACAAATCCGTCATATCCCCACTTCTCCCGCAGGATATCGGTGAGCAGCATCTTATCCTCCGCGCAGAAAGTGCCGTTAATGCCATTGTAGGCGCACATGATGCTCCGGGTCTTCCCTTTCTTCACCGCAGCCTCAAAGGCGGGCAGATAGATCTCGTGCAGCGTCCTCTCGTCCAGATTGGAGGAACCGGACATCCGACGGGTCTCCTGGTTGTTGGCTGCGAAATGCTTCACGCAGGCAGCGACCCCCTTGCCCTGCAGCCCCCGGATATAGGAAGCACCCAGCTCTCCCGCCAGATAAGGGTCTTCGGAAAAATATTCGAAATTCCGTCCGCACAGGGGGCTGCGCTTCATGTTCAGGCCAGGCCCCAGCAGCATGGCCACATCCTCCGCCTGGCACTCCTCCCCCAGAGTCGCTCCAAGGTCGCGCAGCAGATCCCTGTCAAAGGAAGCCGCCAGGGCAGAGGCCGTGGGATAGCACACTGTCTCGATGCTCACGTTGATGCCCAGATGGTCTCCCTCCCCTTTCTGCTTGCGCAGGCCGTGAGGCCCATCGCACATCATCGCCGGGGGAATGCCCACCCTGTCCACATTCTGGCTGTGCCAAAAATCCCGCCCGGAGCACAGGCTTGCTTTCTCCTCCAATGTCATTTCCGCAATCCATTTCCTGATGTCCATCTCCATACCTCCTGGTATCTATTCTCCACCGCACCGTGGCTTCTGTTTTCATGATACCCTGATTCTCATGCCCATTCTATTGTTTTTTTTACTTTTTTGTAAATATATTTTGTTTTTTGAAAAAATCCTGTATAATATACGGCAGACAACCATGAAAGAAACGCATTCGACCAAGGGGAATACTTATGCCAAAAGAAAACGACCTGAACCGATTGATCCGACAGCTCATCCGCAGGCCTGACAATTCCTTTGCCACGGACAATCCCGCCCACAGCAGCCGGATACAGAAATATATGATGGAGCGCAGCGAAAACCAAGACGCCCATGTCTCCTATCAGGAAGAGCAGATTCTGCTGAACCAGATCCGAACCGGCAATCTGGAGGCGATGCAGGAGTCCAGCGCCAAAGGCAGCCCGGACGACCTGCATCGCCTGGGCCGGATGTCCGACTCCCCTTTAAAGCAGCTGGAATATGCCTGCTGCTCCTTTGTCACTCTGGCCACCCGGGCCGCGGTAGAGGGCGGACTGAACGCAGACACCGCCTATTCCATATCTGATGTCTATCTGCAGCGCCTGGCGAAATGCCAGACCGCCGGCCAGATCCTGAGCCTCCTGGAGGAAGCCAAGTTCGGCTTCGCCAGGGCCGTCCGTGGCGCCCGCCAGGAAAAGACCAGGATATCCTATCTGGAGCAGGCCAAAAATTACATCGCCACCCATCTGAACCGGGAGTTCGCCTTAAAAGACATGGCAGATGAAATCGGCATCAGCCCCTCCTATCTCTCCCGAAAATTCAAGGAGTATGAGTCCATGGGAATCGCGGAATACACCAGGCGCAGCCGCATCCAGGCCGCCCGGAACATGCTGAAATATTCCGATGCCGATATCAGCGCCATCGCCCAGTACCTCTGCTTCCATTCCCAAAGCTATTTCGGCGCAGTCTTTCGGGAGTACACAGGTCTTTCCCCCGGGAAATACAGAGAGCGGGAGAAAGTCACCGACTTCTCGGCGGAAAAATAGCAAAACATGAACGCGTGAATAAGCGGTTGCTGTCCTGCAAAGCTTTTGCGCAATAAAAGCCGTCAGTCTGAGATTTCGTACACGCTTCTGGCCCGGTAAGCGCCCGAAACCGCCGCGGCATCCTCGCCTACGGTGAAATCCCGTCCGGGCAGGATGCGGATTCCAGATGCACACTTAAGGGGGCTATATCATTGCAGAAGTCAAGACAGCCATTTCGCAAACGCTACATTGTTTTCCTGTTCCTCAAAACCGCATTTTTTATAAAAGCCATATGCCGGCACATCCCTTTCGGTCAATAGAAATATTGCTTTTATATCATGCTTTACAAGATATTGTTCAATTGCGCTGATAAATTTTCCGCCTATGCCCTGCCCCTGTCGCCGGGTTTTGACACATAATTCATCCACATAATATTCTGTTGCCGAATACCAATGCTTTATATGTCCCATTGCAAGAGCCACTAGCTCATCCCCATCAAAATAGGCCAATGTCAATGAATTACCATTTCCGATTAGATCAACCATATAGTTATCCAGCTGTTTCTCATTACTCCAATCATCATTCCAGGGCTCTTGTGTAAATACTTCTCTAAAAAAGCTTTTTACTTGGTTTTTGTCTGTCACATTCAATTTCACTAATTTCATCATTTCATGCATCTCCCGAAAGTCCCATGGCAGGACAATTAAGATTTCCTCCTGTAGATCCTCTCTTTCAGCCGGTGATAAAATCCGGAGAACATCCTGCTCTCTGCCAGTGCCGTCCGCAGGGGCGCAAGGCTGCAGGCCATAATGGCCCGGTACCCAAGCAGTTCCCACCTGCCCATATACTTCGCCGTGATCTCCCTGTGCTCCTGTCTGTCCAGGGCCCTATTCTCCCGCTGCTCCGAAAAGCCGCCGCCCTCATAGACTGCCACCGGGAAGTCCATATGGCGCATCTTCGCCCCCGCCCGGTAGAAGCACCAGAGGAAATGGTCGTAGTCCGCCCGGATTTTGTACCGTAAGTCATAGGGCTTCTCCCTGCACAGAGCCGCGCTGTAGAAGCAGGACTGGTGGCAGGGGATGTTGCGGTAGCAGGTAAAGCCGGTAATCTGCGGGGCCGAGGCGATGGCCACATCATTCTTCTCCCCTTTGGTATCCCCGTACAGGATCAGTCTGTCCATGTCCGTCCCCGCTTTCGCCTCTTCCTCCAGCGCTCTGCAGGTCCGTTCCAAGACATCTCTGTCAGCAAGCAGATCCCCGCAGTTTAAAAACAGCAGAAACTCTCCTCTGGCATGGGCCACGGCCTGGTTCATGGCATCGTAAATGCCCCTGTCCTTTTCCACGAAGACCCTGACCCTTTCCGCCCCGGGTCCGGCAGCATTCTCCCGCTGCCAGCTTTCCAAAAAACCGTCCGTGCTGCCCCCGTCCTTTACGATCACTTCCAGATCCATGCAGCTTTGTTCCAATATATTCTCCAGCGTCTCCCGGAGCTTCTCTCCAGCATTGAGACATACCGTAATCACGGAAATCTTCATGGGCTTCCTCCTCGCCTGCAATCCGCAGGATAACCTGTCCCCTGTCACGAAAAAAGGAATCCCCCAAAGTACCGGGAATACTTTTGGGAATTCCTCCGAAATTTCCACTCACTCCTGTGCCGGCGCATGGGATCCGCTCTGGTCGTCAAAGGAGGATCCTTTCACCTTTTTGATAAACCGGGCCGGCACGCCCCCCCAGATCTCCCCGGCGGGAATATCGTGGGTCACTACCGCTCCCGCCGCGACGATGGCATTGTCCCCCACCGTAACGTCACCTATGATAATGGCACCGGTGCAGACCCGCACATGATTCCCGATCACCGGCTGTCTGTCCTGTTCGAATCCGATGGTGACCTGCTGGTTGATCCAGCACTTTTCGCCCACGGATTTCGCGGCTATGATGGTGGAAAAACCATGCTGAATGTACAGCCCTGGCCCTACATGCCCGCAGCCGATGGAAAGGGTCTTCATAGGGGGAAACACATACCTGAAGAAAATCCTGCCCATACCGCCGCACTGCCCCAGCCGCATATGCACCACATTCCGAAAGGCCTCCGTCTCCAGCAGCAGGGTGCTGTACAGCACAAATTCATTTTCGATATTCATGTGCTTGATTTCTTTCCAAAAACACATGTCCTGGTAAATGATGTTTTTGTTCTTCGACGTTTTCCATATGATGTACGCCGGGATCGTCCTGAATGCCTTTAACACAAACAAAATCTTATGGAATGTAGTCATTTCGCGCTTTCTGTTCCTTTCGCAATTGTATAGGCGCAACCGCCTGTTGACTGCATTCATCATAACATGGTAAAAAATGCGTGTCAAGCCGGGGGGACGGCAAATTGCCGGGCAAATTGCCGGGCAATTCCCCGTAAAACGGCATTATATTCCGGGCAGGAAGCTCCTCTCTCTTTCTGCCCGCTCACAGCAACGTGATACACACGAAAACACCTCGCGGAACTACCCGCAAACTCTGCCCGTCACCCCTAGCGCAGCCGCTCCACCACTGTCTGCCTGGCAGCAAAATGATAGACAGCCAGGGGAATGACCGCACCCAAAGCCAGGTAGACAAGCTCCAACCCCAGGACAGGCCAGAAATTGGGCCGGAACGTGAAGAACCAGAGCAGCCTGCTCACCGTGCCGGCCAGCACTTGTCCCGATAAAATCCCCAGTACCAGGGAAATCCCTCCTGCCAGCAGGGCGCGGAAAATTCCCTCCGCCGCCAGCATACACTTCAGCTGCCGCCCGGTCATTCCCACGGCCTGAAGCATGGCAAATTCCTTTTTCCTGGCCCAAATGGATGTCAGCTCCCCGTTCAGGAAGTTCAGCACCCCCAGGATCATCAACAGCCCGGAGAGGATGCCTCCCATAAGCAGCACCGTATTCCTGAGGCCGGCGAACATTTGATCGTACTTGTCCCGGCTCTCGTAATCCAGATTCGGTGCCGTATTCTTCGTATACCCGTCCAGGAACCTGCCCATGTCCTCCAGCTTTCCCTCTTTCACGTTGCAGAGGTAGTTCAGGCATACCGGGGCGCTGCTGTCCCGCCGCAGAACGTCCGCCCCCAATACAAATGCCGGGCCGCTGATATATCGACTGCCCATAACCTCCGGCATTGTCGCCAGCGCCGCCACGGTATAGGTCACTTCCCTGTATCGGCTGGCCGAAACATAGTATTCCTCCGGATTTGTGGATTGGGTCTCCTCGGCCGTCAGCTCCCTGCCGTCCTCCCATGCCCGCACGACCCAGTCCTCCTCATAGCGGACGGTCACCGTATCGCCCACTGAGACGTAATTGCTGCTTTCTCTGACCGTTCCGTAATCGTCTGTCCGATAGATTGCCACAATGGCGTTTTCGGACGGAACCGTCAGGCTCTCCAGACTCCCCTCCAGGACAGTCAGCTGTTCCATGGGAAAGGCCTCCAGGCCATAGAGCTGTATTTCGTGGCTGTATCCGCCGTCTGGCTGGAGGAGCCGCTCCATGCGCATGTCCAGTGTCTGCGGGTCATAGAATCTGCCCCACTGATCCCGGTAATAAGATGCCGATACCGAGGCGGATACATGCAGCTCCTGCCAGACAATGCCTCCCTCCGCCGCATAACCGGTGGCGGCGATTTCCTGCACATCCTTTTCTGTCAGGGAACTGCCTCTGTAGTCTTGGCTGAAATACCTTGCATCCCCCACCACAAAGTCGGTGATCACAAATTTCTGCAGAAATTTGTCCATGTCGAAGCCGCTTCCCAGGATATAAACCGTCTGAAACAGCACTGCCGCCAGAGACAGGGAGAGTACCGCCAGCAGCGTCTTTTTCCGGTTTCGGTTCAGATTTGCCGCAGCCATGCCAAGAGGCGTGGCGCTGTATTCCCTGGATCGCTTCCTGCCCTTAGCTGCGCCCGCAGCTCGTTTTCCGTTTTTGCCTGCCACTTGGCCCGCTTCCGTGTACCTGACCGCCTCGATGGGCGATACTTTCCCCGCCATCCGGCCCGGTCTGGCGCAGGAGAGGAATACGGTAAGGAGGGAAAATGCGGACGCGAAGACAAAGATTCGAAAATCCGTGCTGACACCGGAAATCCGGTAATACCCCAGATTCTGCATCATGGGAGCAATCCAGCCCCCCAAAAGCCACCCCAGCATAAGTCCCGCGGGGATGCCCGCCAGGGAGAGGATAAATGCCTGCCGCCTGATGATACCCCGCAGTTGTCTCGGCGTGGTACCAATGACTTTCAACAGGCCGTAGAAACGAATGTCATTGGTGACGGAAATCTGAAAAATATTGTAGATGATCAGATACCCTGCCAGCATCACGATCAGAAGCAGGAAGCCCAGCACCAGCAAATCATTGACGGCAGTATTGTCGTTATATTCTTTCAGATATCCCCAGTTCACACCTATGTCCACGTATCCGTCCTCTCCCATGGACCGGTTCTGGTATCCATGGTCCGAAGCCAGACTCTGCAGCTCCTCCTGGATATGGGATGAGGAGGATAAAAACACATTCAGAAACCAGCTGCCGGAGAATTCGCTGTTCCCCGGTACGTCATAGTCTTCGAAGATGCTTTCGGCATAGTCTCTCGTCACGCGGACATTGGCCGCCGCGGACGCCTCGTCAAAGGCCCACCAGCCGGTGAGCGTAAAGGTATCTGAGATCTCCCACATGTCGGCTCCTGCGCCCAGGGTAATGGTCAGGGGAATCTCCGCCCCTGCTTTTGGCGCAATTCCCAGCAGTTCCAGCACACGGGTGTCACAGGCGACTTCCTTTCCGGAGACAGGCGGTCTGCCTTCCGTCGTCACGCAGAAGCCGTGTTCCGCGTACGCTTCCTCCATGTAGCTCACCTCAGTGTACTGCTTGTCAAAGGGCGCGTTCCTCAGCACGCCCACCCCCAGCCGGGCGCCGCTTTCCCGAATCCGACTGTCCGAGCGCAGTTCCTCCGTCTGTGCCAGGGTAAGGCGCTTGAAGCCGCCGTGAAAGTCCCCGCCTACCTGGCGGAATGCGCTTTGCTGCACTGTCTCCAGCATGGAGCCTCCGATGGTAAACAGGGCGGTGAGCAGCACAGATGTCAGGGCGATGGCGGTCAGGGCGATGAGATTGCGCCCGCCGAAAGCTCTCAATGTCTTACGGGAGATGAGATTCAGGGGCTTTCTGTTCTGTACTCGAATCATCTCGCACCTCCTGTTTTGTCACCGCTCCCGCGCTGCGGCGTGCCTGTGGGGAGGGAACTATCTTCCCGCCCTTTCCCGTACGGGCTTCCCGCAATCCGCCCGTCCTCGATGCGGACAATCCGGTGGGCCAGCTGGGCAATCTCCTCGTTGTGGGTGATTACCACCATGGTCTGAGAAAAGGTCCGGCATGTGACCTTCATCAGGCTTAAAACATCCTGGCTGGTCCGGGAATCCAGATTCCCGGTAGGCTCGTCCGCTAAGAGAATGGCGGGCTTCGCGGCCAGCGCACGGGCAATCGCCACCCTCTGCTGCTGGCCGCCGGAGAGCTGGCTTGGAAGACTGTGCAGCTTCTGTTCCAGGCCCAGCAGTTCGACGATCTGCCGCACATAGTCCTGATCTACCCGCCCTCTGTCCAGCTGGACAGGCAGGATGATATTCTCCCAGGCCGACAGGACGGGCACCAGGTTATAGGCCTGGAACACAAATCCGATCTTCCGCCGCCTGAAGATGGTCAGAGCCTCGTCTTTCATGGCAAAGATATCCCTGCCCTCCACCTCCACCTTACCGTCGGTAGGTCTGTCCAGTCCTCCCAGCATGTGAAGCAGCGTGGATTTCCCGGAGCCGGACGTGCCCACGATCGTAAGGAATTCCCCGGCCTCTATCCGCAGGTCAACCCCGTCCAGGGCGCGCACCTGGTTTTCTCCTGTTCCGTAGTACTTTTTCAGTCCTCTTGTCTCCAATACGGTCATTTTCCATATACCTCCGAATCGAATATCTGCATTATAACATACTTACTATAGCAGAGAAATCTTTCCGGGATCTTTCTGAAATATAACGGAACTGTCATATTGTGACTGTTCGGACAGCCTGTGGGGCAAACTTGCGTTTCTGCAGGGCTTCCGCCGGCTGCAGGCGCCGTTCTCTCTCTGCTTCCCGGCCATGGATGCTCTTCAGGGCCTGCAGTTCTTCGGCGCTCATGTGTGCCTCTCGGAATGCTCCGAAAGTTTCGGCAGAAACACGGAGAAAGTGCTCCCCCGGCCAGGGGCGCTGCTCACTTTCACATAGCCCCCCTGGCCGGCCAGTATCTTGCGGGTGAGATAGAGGCCGATCCCGATTCCCTCCTGCTTCCAGGCTCCCGAGGCTCGATAGAACCGCCCGAAAATCTTCGCCTGCTCCTCCTCCGGAATGCCGGGGCCTGTGTCGGCGATATCGATTCTGGAAAACAGCTCGTAGCTTTGACTGCGAATCGTAATACATCCCCCTTCCGGCGTATACTTCACGGCATTGTCCAGCAGATTGCAGACAGCCTCCTCGGTCCACTTTTCGTCAAACACGGCAGGAGCCGTGCACAGTTCCAGGACAATGGAAATCCTCTTCTCCTCCGCCCGGCTCCTGTACTGCTCTGCGGCCCGCGCTCCGGCGGCGGAGAGATCTCCGTGGACGGGATGGAGCACCAACAGGCCTGATTCCAGGCGGGAAGACTGCACCAATGCCTCAATCAGGCCCTGTAATTTGTTCGTCTGCCGTTCCAGCTCTGCCGCCAGGTTCCGGCCCTCCCCGGACAGCTCCTGCTCCTCCAGAAGCTGGGCATAGAGACTGATATTGGTCATGGGCGTGCGGGCCTGGTGGGAAATATCCGAAAGGAGGCCGCTGATCTGAGCCAACTGCTCCTCCAGCCTCCGGATGTGAAGTTGATTGAAGGCCAGATACTGAGCCATGCGGGCCTCCGTGACAGAGTGTACATCCTCGCTGAAGCTCTTTTCCCGGAAAGTCCCCCCCATGGCCGCCTCCAGCATCTCTTCCAGCCGCAGATTAGAACGGCGGACAGATAACCGGGCGCAGAGCAGCGCCAAGACTCCCGCCGCGCTGCATATAACGGCAATCAGGCCAAGCCAAAGATTCATCTCGATTTCTCGCCTCCCTACTTCGCTTTCATATCTCCCAGATATATCCGATTCCGTAGACTGTCCGCAGCCATCTGGGCTGGGACGGATTCTCTTCCAGCTTGCCCCGCAGCCGCTTCACCGTCACCGACAGGGCGTTTTCGTCCACATATTCCGCTCCGTCCGTCCAGACTCTGTCCAGCAGGGTCTCCCGTGGAACCACATGCCCCTGATTCTCCACCAGAACCCGCAGGAGACGCTGTTCCGTTTTGCTCAGGTCGATGGGTCTGCCCTCCCTCCGGTAATCCATTCGTCCAAAGTCAAACAAAAAAGGCTCCATCTCCCAGATCGCCTTTCTTTCCGTGCCTTTCCTGCGCAGCTGGGCATTCACTCTTGCCCGCAGAATCGCCAGGGAAAAAGGCTTGGTAATATAGTCGTCCGCCCCGGCCTCCAGGCCCGTGACCTGGTCAATCTCCCCGTCATTTGCGGTGAGGAGGATCACGGGGAGATCCGGATACCGGCTCTTGCTTTCCTTTAAAAGCTCCAGGCCGCTGCCGTCCGGGAGATTTACGTCCAGAATCGCCAGCTGAAACTCTCCTGTGCGGAGAATCTCTCTTCCTTTCTGCAGCGTTTCGGCACAGACCACGGTCCGCTCCGGGCCGGCCAGGGCCAGAGCAATGCCCCGGCACATGGCCTCATCGTCCTCCAACAAAAATACAGTGTCCATCCAATCGCCTCCTCCGGGGAATATGGTACAGTCCATTGTACCATATTCTCTCAGGCCATGCCAAGGAATCTGACAGAAGTGTAAGGATTACTTGGGATTTCGGTCCGGCCCCGCTATCCGGAAACGGTCAATCTGTGCTTCGCACAGAAACCCCCTCACTCCCGCGCTTCCCCAGAGGAAAGGCCTCTCTTGGTCCTCATATTCCAGGCAGAGTCTGTCCCCGATGTAGACGCGTATCCTGCAGCCCTCCGCCTCCACTTTCATATGATATGTCTCATTTGCGGCAAACTCCATGGGTACCTTTGCCAGCTCTTCCCGCCCGTAGTTTATCTTCAGCAGGCAGAGACCGTTTCGGGTCATCCCCGCGTAATATCCCTGGACAAAATAAGTCCCTTTGACCGCGTCGTCCCCGGCGCCTCCCTTGGCGGGATTCCCCGCCCGGAACAGAATGCCTATATCCATGTCTTCGTCCAGCGGCGTAATATCCGCCTCCGCCGCGTAATCCCCGTAAGCTTCGCTTCCATACAGGCGCTTTCCCACAGGCCTGGAGGGATCCGTCAGCTTTAAGACCCCGTCCTGTATCCGCCATGTGCCGTCGGAATAGAGCAGCGCATCGTCCGCCATGACCTCATATTCCACCACAAGCTCCTCCACCTCTTCATAGGGAGAGACCGTAAACGAGGATACGGCCAGGGCGCCCCGGCGCACTTCCAGCCTCAGGGTGTGGGTCCCTTTTTCCAGCTTCAGGGCCTGCAGACAGGAGGTGCGGTAATCCCCCTGGGTCCCGGGCGCCGGCGCCGCCTGGCTTAGAAGCGCCGTCCCGTCCAGGTAAATATCGTATGCCGCGTCCGTCTCCGCCGCATACAGCACGGAGAAATTGTAAAGTCCGTCCTCCTCCACTCTCACCCGATACTCCCCGTAGCTGCCCTCAGCGCCGAGGAACAGGCTTTGGCTTCCCCGGGTCCCCTCCCCGGGCCGGGCCTGACCGGACAGATTGCAGGTATGGATCCCCTGGACCCTCCCGGGCAGAGGCTTCTCATAGGTACAGGCGCTGTCTCCGCCCGCAGCGCCACTGGCTCCGATGTACCCGAAGACAGCCTCGCAGCCCTCCGCAAAGTACCCGAACGCCCCCGCCTGCAGCCCGCACCGGAAAGTCCCCAGCGCTTTGTCCTGAAAATACAGGGTATACACGCCGTTTTTCTTCTCCACCTGAAAGGTCTGGTTCACCCCGAAGTCCGCAGGCTCCCCGAAGCTCTCCGGCAATGTCATCTCCTGCCTTGCGGCCTTGCCTGCCTCCACGGTAACGGCCCGGACTTCTCCGCTGCCTAAGTCGATCTCAAAGGCTCCGTAATTGTCCTCGTCCATGTAGTGGAAATAGCCTCCTATCCGGCCGCATCCGTCCGGGGAGCGCAGATTGTACTCTGCCGTGAATTCGTCCCCCAGAGAGGCTTTGCTCAGGATCCGGCTCCCGGCTGTCAAGAGCAGCTCTCCCCGGGCTCCGGCGTCTTTGGTCACCGCACCCTCTCCCTGTATCTCCCAGCCCGCCAGATCTTCCCCCTGTTCAAACCAGGCGTAAATCTCCGGAAAGTCAGGGAATTGCTGCTCCGTCACCGTAGGTCCCAGGATCTCCATCCTGTCCCCGTTGAAGACAATTCTGTCTATATTCATCTCCCGTTTGGGCATGCCCTCCCTGGCGCGTCCCGTCAAAGTATGGTATACGATATAATAGCTGTCCAGATCCGGGCCCTTTACCGTGGAGCTGTGTCCGATGCCGTAAGTCTCCCCCAGGGTATGGACCAGGGCCGGATTGTCCGGCGAGGGAGCCACATTTGCGAAGCTGTCTCCCACCGCGTAGTTGATGCGGTATCCTTTGCTGAACACATGATTCCCCGTATAAGTCATATAGTAACGGCCGTCATGTTTGACGGTCATGGCCCCTTCCGTCCAGCCTCCCATGGAGGTGTTGGTGGATTTGGACACCGGGCTTACCTCGTTGGGCGCCGTCATCTCGTTTGCCAGGATGCAGTTGTCTCCGGCGTGGAGAAAATACCATTTTCCGTCGTCGTCTATGAAGACAGAGCCGTCTATAGACAGCCCGAAATTATCCGAATCTTTCAGAAACGGTCCCGTGGGGGAGTCGCTCTTTAACACATAATGCCCGTTTCCTCCCGGGGAGGTGTACATGTAGAAGCTGCCGTTGTAGTACACCACCTCCGGGGCGTAGGCTCCCTTTGTGATCTCCTCCGTGCAGCACAGCCCCTGATAGCTCCAGTTTACCAGATCCCGCGAGCGGAAGCATTTCACCCCGCTCTCCGTGTCCCTTGTACTCATGTACAGATAATACGCCCCATTGTACCGCATCACAAAAGGATCCCCGGTACCGTAGTCATACCAGGTGTCCTCCCTGACGCCGGAAATGGGGTTTTGCAGATAGCTTATCCTTTCCATTGTCTCCTCCGATTCCGTGGCCTCTGCCCGGGCCCCGCCGTTTCGCGCCGTATCATTCCGCTCTCCGTCAGTCTCTCCTGCGCCGGACTGCCCCGGACCGGTTTGCCCGGCCTCCTGCCATCCCCCGTGCGGCTGCCCGGCATCTTCCTTTTCCATACTCTCCCGCCCCGGCCTCTCCGGTTCCGCGTTCTCCCGCCCCGGGTCTCTCTCCTCTGCCCAAGCCCCCCGGGCATCCGCCCTTTCCTGCTGCCCGGCATCCTCATCCCCGCAGGCGCACAAACCTGCCGTCAGAGTCCAGGCCAGAATCAGGGCAGCCCCTCTCATGCCTTTCATTCTCCTCTTCCCCATACGCCCTCCTGAACTGCGTTATGCCGCAGCCTCCTTACTTGATTCCCGAATATGCCATGGTATTCATCACATTGCTCTGGAGAATGATGAACAGGACGATATTCGGCACAAACATGATAAGCGCTGCCGCCGCGGAGATTCCCTGTCCCGCCACGGAGGCATTGGCATTGATCAGGGTATTCATGAAAAACGCCAGCGTCCGCATGCTCTCTTTGGTGGTGAACATGTTGGAGGTCTCCAGATTCCCCCAGACCTGCTGGAAAGACAGGATGCACACCGTGGCCAGGGCCGGCTTGATCAGGGGCAGGATCACGATTCTGTATATGGTGAACTTATTTGCCCCGTCCACCACCGCCGCCTCGATGAGCTCGTCCGGCACCTGGTCGATAAACTGCTTTACCAGAAACATTCCCACGGGCATGGCAAGCAGTGGCAGGATATGGGCGAAATACGTGTCCATGATATGGATTCTGTCCATGACCAGGTACCTGGGAATCAGCACCGCTGCCGGCACGAACATCATGGACAGGGTATTGATCTCAAAGAGAACTTTCTTCCCCTTAAAGTCCAGCTTGGACAGGGCAAAGCCCGCCATGGAGCCCACTGCCATGTTGGCGCACACCACCGACACCGTCACCAGAATGCTGTTAAAGGCATATCTGCCCACGGATACCACCGAGCCTCCGGATACCTTGGCCAGATTCCGGAAATTGTCCGCGGTGGGAGACTTTACGAAGAACCTGGGCGGAAACGCGAACAGCTCGCTTGGCGGCTTAAAGGCATGACTGATAATATAGACAATGGGCAGCGCCATGAACAGCGCAAGGGGGATCAGCACCACGTAGAATTTAATCTGTCCCTTATGGAAGCCTTTCGGATTGATGGTAACACCTTTCATGACAACCTCCCTTTCTGTGCCCTGCCGGCACAGCCACCGGCAGGGCATGACCCGATTTACTTTACATGATTCGCCAGCCATTCATCCTTTAATTCATTGGCTTTCTGGGTAAGCTCCGCGGCCACATCCGCAGGGGAGACCTCCCGGCTGTCCAGTTTTCCCCAGATCCCGTTCTCATCCATCCAGGTAGTCATCTCATTGTAACCCGGCGCCACGCTGGTGGTGCTGGAGACGATGTTGGTCTTCTCCAGATGATCGTAGAGGGCTAAGAAGTCCTCCCTGTCCGTAAAACTTTTCACCGCAGCCCAGGCTTCGCTGTTGCTTGTGACCGGCATACGGGAAATTGCGGTGAGTCCTGCCTGCTTATACCCCTCATAGCGGTTCAGCACGCCCTCCTTGCCCCAGGAGGTCCATTTCTGCAGTTCCCATGCCTCCCTGGGATGCTCTGTGGCAGCGGAGATCACGCCGTAGTCCACCACGGCCATCTCTGCCCCGGAGGGGCCGGCGGGCTGGGGGTAATACAGGAATTCGCAGCCGGACTGGGCCGTATAGGCATCCTCAAAGGCCGCAATGGTCCAGCTCCAGTCAAAGTGCATGGCGCTTCTTCCGAATGCCGGAGGCCATGCGCCCTCATCGCCTAAGTAGCGCAGCTTATCCTCCGCGGACTCCCACTCCAGAGTGTCGTCGTCGATCCAGTCATACTTCAGGTTCAGGGCATCCACCCATACCTGGTCAAAATGATACTCCTCTCCGTCCCAGCCTCTGTTGGAATATCCCTCGTACAGCGCCGGGAAGTAGTCAATGTAGTTCGGATTGGAGGTACCGAAGT
>ERZ808051.719-NODE-719-length-30755-cov-21.324597_pt1 | contig 30755 bp, 30 predicted proteins | sample MGYA00380199_ERZ808051 | MGnify/ENA primary metagenome ERZ808051 (study PRJEB31490, sample SAMN06133391) | mouse gut metagenome | isolation source: J11 | host: mice | place: China: Chengdu | collected 2015-05 ...
TAAGCGGCAGAGCCGCCAAGGGCTGCGCTGTCTTTCATACTATCTTCCTTTCCGAAAACTGAAAGCAATCCGTTTTTTCGACAGTCTCCTTTTCCCGCCCTCCGGGCGGGAAAAGGGGGGTGGAAAACCGCTGAAAGCACCGCCGCGCCAAGGGCTTCACTCCCCGTCGGACAGGCGGTAGCCCACGCCCACCTCGGTGAAGAGATATTCCGGCTCGGCGGGGTTCTTTTCGATTTTCCGGCGGATGTTGGCCATGTTCACACGGAGAATCTGGTTCCCGCCGCCGGCCCGGGGGCCCCAGAGCTCCCTGATGATGGTGTCGTAGGTCAGCACCTTTCCGATGTGCTTGCCAAGCAGGGCCACGATGCGGAACTCGCTGAGGGTCAGCCGGGCGTTTTCCCCCCGTATGAGGACCTGGTGCCGGTTGTAGTCGATGACCAGCTCCCCCACGGTGCAGGTGCCCTCCCGGGCGATTTCATCGTTGCCGCTGGCGGTGCGGGTGTGGCGGATGGCGGTGCGGACCCGGGCCAGGAGCTCGGCGGTGCCGAAGGGCTTTGTCAGATAATCGTCGGCCCCGGCGTCCAGGGCGGTGACCTTGTCCCGCTCGTGGGACCGGGCGGAGACCACCACCACCGGCAGGCTGGACCAGCTCCGGAGTCTGGCCAGGACGTCCAGCCCGTCCATGTCCGGCAGTCCCAGGTCCAGGATGACCAGGTCCGGGCAGTGGGAGGAGATCATGGACAGGGTCTCTCCGCCGCTGCGGGCCAGGACGGTTTCGTAGCCCTGGCCGTTCAGGACGGCGGCGATGAACTGGGCGATGTTTTTCTCGTCCTCCGCCACCAGGATTTTTTCTTTAATCGTCATGGGGCAAGCCTCCTTTTGACGCCGGTTTCCCTGTGCGCGCCGTTTCCCGCCGGGCCGCGGGAGAGCGCCTGGTCTGATGGTTGATGGTAAAAATCCCCTTATCCGGCGTCCCCCGGCGATGCGTCCGGGCTCCCGGGACAGGCCGCCGAGGCGGCGAAGCCGGAACGGGGGGTGCGGTCAGGCGGACAGGGGCAGGAAGAAGAGGATTTCCGCCCCCTGTTCCCGGCTGCGGGCCTCAATGGACCCGCCGTGGGCACGGACGATGGCCCGGCAGACCGAGAGCCCCAGGCCCATGTTCCGTTTGCCGTCGCCGCCGGGGCCCTGGCGGGGCTTGAGACGCCCGTCAAAGAGACCGGGGAGCTGGCTTTTGGGGATGCCGCCGCCGTCGTCCCGGACGGAGAAGCGGGCCCGGGAGGAGGTTTTCTCCAAGGAGAGGGCGATGTGGGACGCCCGGCCGTGGACGGCGGCGTTTTCCAGCAGATTGGCCAGAACCTGTTCCACTAAGATGGGGTCCATGGGTACCAGCAGTAATTCCTCCGGCACAGAGACCGTCACCGTCACCAGCGGAAAGCGCCGCCGGAATTTCCGGGCCGCCGCCTCCAGAACCTCCTCCGCGGCCTCGGGCTCCTTGGTGATGGAGGCCTGCTCGTCCCCCATGCGGGTGATGGACAGCAGGTTTTCCACCACCTGAATCAGCCATTGGGCCTCTTCCCGGGTGGACCGCAGCAGGGCCTGCTGTTCCTCCTGGGACAGGCCCGGGTTTTCCAGCAGGGCGGAGGCGGATCCCACAATGGAGGTCAGGGGGGTCCGGATGTCGTGGGAGACGGAGCGGAGCAGGTTGGCCCGCATTTTCTCCCGTTCGTTCTCCGCCAGAAGCCGGGCCTGCCGCTTGGCCTGGGCGGTGAGGGTGCAGGTAATCAGGGATACCATTAAAAGGGTGAAGAAGGTCAGGGGGTATCCGGCGAGACTCAGGCTGAAGGCCCAGTAGGGATAGGTGAAGACGAAGTTGACGCAGATGACGCCCAGAAGCACGGCGATGAGGCCGTAGAGATATCCGCTGGTCAGCCGGGAGATCAGCAGCACCGCCAGCACGAACACCGGCGGGGCAAAGCCCTCGATGACGCCTGCGTTCTGGAGGAAAAAGCAGAGGAGAATGGAGCAGAGCAGGATGGCGGCGGTGAGAAGAAAGTCCCTCCGGGAGGTGGGGAACAGGGGAGAGGCCCAGGGCTTTTGAAAGCGGAAACGCAAGACGCCGCCCTCCTTTCACGTTGGTCTGCCGTCAGGCACAGCAGTAGTATAGCAGAAAATTTCCCGGGATTCAACGCCTTTCGCCCGTCCTGAGCCCGGGAGAATTGACAGCGCCGCCGGGGGAGGATATACTGAAAAAAACCAAAAAAAGGAGGAAGTCGTCATGTCGATAGACTACGGCGATCTGGCCGTTGCCTTCCGGGGGAAGGCGGAGGATCTGCGGGCCCTGGGCCCGGCGGCGGAAAAGTGGCTGAAAAAGTAGGACACTGCGGACTGGGACCAGGCGCTGGTGGAGGAAATCCGGCGCTTCGCCGGGATGTTCGCCCTGGAGGGCCGGGACGGCGGCAAGGAGGTCCTGGTGGAAACGGGAACGTATTTTACCCATTATGTAGGCTGCAACCTCTGGTGCGTCAACGCGATGCCCAAGGCCTGCCCTGCCGTGGAGGTGGCCGCCGTGACGAAGGTCAGCAACTCCGTGACGGATGAACCCCAGTGGCTCGCCTATTTTTCCCCCGCCGGGAAGAAGGGCATTGCCGGCGGAAATTCCCCCGATGATATAATTTGGAAGGGGAAGACGTCATATTGGGAAGGAAATGGAAAACGGTATTCCTTTCAATTCTGCCGGGTGGAGGACTGTGAGGGGGCAGTCCATGAGCTGGATGTCTCCATGGTGCGGGGTAATTACAACTCCGGCTGTACGGCCCTGGTTCTGCGTTCCCCCAAACATATCTGGAAATTTGCGAATGTCCGCCATTATTTCCGCTACTGGCACGGGGATCAACCGTATCCGCCCATCCAAGCCGATGAAAAAGATGCCGGGAGCTGGAGGAACGGTTCCAGGGCGTTTATGCCTGCGCGGATTTTTTTGGCTGCGCGAAAGAGCCCGGCGCCGGTAAGTGGAGCTGGGAGGACAACGAGCCGATGAAGGAACTGCCGGACGGAGCGGACGAATTCATACTGGGCATGTTCAAGCTGCTTCTGCCTAAGGCTGACATCACCATCAAAAAGCGGGACGGCCGGCGGTTCTATTTTGACGGGAAGGGAAACGAGTACTTCTTCCTGGGCAGCGTGGACCGTTCCGCGATCCGAACGGCGAGGGGCTATGTATGGGCGTTCCCGCTCAACGCCGTCTGGGCCATCAAGTGGGCCAGGGGCATTCGGTTCTGACGGCCCTTTTTCCCCGCTTCAGAGACAAAGATTACCCGAATAAACGATTGCGCGCCTCTTTTTCGCTGGACAAAGGAGAGCAGTTCTGCTTTTTTCGGGGGCGGTCAGGGCTCCGGTTCCGTAAAGGAAACGCAAAAAAAGACAGGATTTCCAGAAAAAAAGCTGTTCACAGACTGGACATTTTTGCGGGATGGGTGTACAATCAGCTTCAGTATGTGATGGTATGGCCCGGATTGTCCGCCCACGGGAGAGGTTTGCGTCCCGGCCGCCGTCAGGAGTAAAAAAATGAGGTGAAAAAATGGCACAAGCTTTCTTTGGCGGCGTTCATCCCCACGACATGAAAGCCGCGACCAATGAAAAGGCCATCGAGCAGCTGCCCGCCCCGGCGCAGGTGGTCATTCCCATGTCCCAGCATTTCGGCGCGCCATGCACCCCCCTGGTGAAGGCCGGGGACCATGTGAAGGTGGGCCAGAAAATCGGTGAGTTCCGGGGTCTCGGCGCTCCCATTCATGCCAGCGTCTCCGGCACGGTGAAGGCCGTGGAGCCCCGTCCCTATTCCATGGGCGGAAACATTCTGTCCGTGGTGATTGACAACGATATGCAGGACGAGGTCAGCGAGGAGGTCCAGGCCCCCGCGAACCCGGACGCCCTGAGCGTGGACGAGATGGTGGAGATCGTGAAAAATGCCGGCATCGTCGGCATGGGCGGCGCCACCTTCCCCACCCACGTGAAAATTTCCGGCGGCATCGGGAAAGTGGACACCGTGATTATCAACGGCGCGGAGTGCGAGCCCTACATCACCGGAGACCACAGGGCCATGCTGGAGCGGCCGGAGGAGATCATCGGCGGCGCCACCTATCTGGCCAAGATGTTCGGCGTGGAAAAGGTCGTCATCGGCGTGGAGGTCAATAAACAGAACGGTATTGACAAACTGAACGAGGTCATCGCCGCGAAGCATGCCCCCGTGGTGGTGGAGGGTCTCCGCTGCCGCTACCCCCAGGGCGGTGAAAAACAGCTCTGCCAGGCCATCACCGGCAAGCAGGTGCCTCCGGGAGGACTGCCCAGCAACATCGGATGCGCGGTCTTCAATGTCAATACCACCTGCGCCATCTACAGAGCCATTACCACAGGCATGCCCGTGGTGAAAAAGGTGGTCACCGTCTCCGGCTCCGGCGTGGTGGAGCCCAAGAATGTGGAGTGCCCCATCGGCACCCCCGTCTCCCTGCTGTTCGATTTCTGCGGCGGGCTGAAGGACGGTACATACAAGCTCATTGCCGGCGGCCCCATGATGGGCATGGCCCAGTACACCGCCGACATTCCCGTGGCCAAGGGCACGGGCTGCATGCTGGCCTTCTGCGAGAAGGAGGAGCAAACCGTAGCGAATCCCCAGTGCATCCGCTGCGGCAAGTGCATCGCCGCCTGCCCCATGCATCTGGAGCCCCTGTTCCTGTATCAGTATGCCTCCAAGGGTCTGGTGGATGAGCTGAACGAGGCTCACATCATGGACTGCATGGAGTGCGGCGCCTGCGCGTACACCTGCCCCGCCCGGCTGCACCTGACCCATATGTTCAAAACCGGCAAGCAGCTGGTGAAGGACGCCGCGGCCAAGGCCAAGGCCGCCGCCGAGGCGAAAAAGGCCGCTGAGGATGCCAAAGCGGAGAAGAAGGAGGTTGTCAACAAATGACGGACTATAAAAACTTAAAGCTGATTGCCACCTCTTCCCCCCATATCCGCGGCAGCGAGCGCACCCAGACCATCATGCTGGATGTCATCATCGCCATGCTTCCGGCGCTGATTTTCGCCTGCTTCAACTTCGGCCTCCGGGCCCTGTGCCTTACCGCCGTCTCCGTGGCGGGCTGCATGTTCTTTGAGTGGCTCTATCAGAAGGTCATGAAAAAGCCCTCTTCCGTAATGGACCTGAGCAGCGTGGTAACCGGCATGCTGCTGTCCTTCGTCTGCCCGGTGCAGATGCCCTACTGGATGATTCTCATCGGGGACGCCTTTGCCATCATCATTGTCAAGCAGCTCTTCGGCGGCATCGGCAAGAACTTCGTCAACCCCGCCCTGGCGGGCCGTGCCGTGCTGCTGGCCAGCTACGCCGGCACCATGACCAGCTGGGTGGACCCCGCCGTCAACAAGGCCGCGGCCTTCGGCTCCAATGTGGACATCGTTACCGCCGCCACGCCTCTGGCCTATATGAAGGGGCCTGACGCCGCCTCCATCGCCGCCAGCTTCGACCAGCTGAAGGGTACCTACAGTGTCAGCAATATGTTCCTGGGCCAGATCGGCGGCTCCATGGGCGAGGTTTCCGCTCTGCTGCTGATTGTGGGCGGCGTGTACCTCATCTGGCGCAAGGTCATCAACTGGCAGACCCCCGTGGCCTACATCGGCACCGTGGCCGTCCTGACCTTCCTGTTCCCCCGGGCGGGCACCGGCGTGGAATGGATGCTGTACAGCCTGTTCGGCGGCGGCCTGATGCTGGGCGCGTTCTTCATGGCCACCGACTATGCCACATCCCCCGTCACCAAAAAGGGCCAGCTGGTCTTTGGAATTGGCTGCGGCGTGTTCACCGTGCTGATCCGTTATTTCGGCTCTTATAATGAAGGCGTGTGCTATTCCATCATGGTCATGAACCTGTTTGTGGCCCTCATCGACAAGTATACGAAGCCTGTCCGCTTCGGCACTGTGAAATCCGACAAGAAGGAGGCGTCCGGGAAATGAGCAACGATGTGAAGACCAAGGAAAAGGTCCATATGGACCCTCAATACATCATCAAGCTGACCGTCACCCTGCTGGTTACCTGCATGGTGGTGGCCGCGGCCCTGGGCGGCGTCAATGCCATTACGGCGGACAAGATCGCCGCCACCAACTGGGAGAAAACCGTGGAGGCCATGAAGAAGGTGGCTCCTGACGCCACCGATTTCTCCGACCCCCTGCCCATTACCGAGGACATGACCGCCGCCGCCGGCAGCGTCGCCCTGGACTCTGTCTATGAGGCCCAGGCCGGCGGCCAGAGCGTGGGTTACGCCATCAAGGTCGTGGCCAGCGGCTCTCAGGGCAAGATTGAGATGATGGTGGGCGTGGACGGCGAGGGCGCCGTCACCGGCGTGTCCATCGTCAAAAACTCCGAGACCGCCGGTATCGGCTCCAAGGTCATGAACAACGAAAACACCGCCAAGGGCGTGGGCGTCCTCTCCCAGTTCGAGGGGAAGACCGCCGCCGACGGCGCCCTGACCGTGGGAAGCAATGTGGACGCCATCTCCGGCGCCACGGTCTCCACCAGAGGCGTGACCAACGGCGTCAGCGCCGCGCTGGCCGTGGCCGGCGTCATGGGCTGAGAAAGGGGAGTGACTGAATCATGAATATCGGCAGACAGCTGAAAGAGGGTCTGATTACCCAAAACCCCGTTCTGGTGCAGATGCTGGGCCTGTGCTCCACCATGGCCATCACCACCTCCATCATGAACGGCTTAGGCATGGGCGTATCCGTGCTGATTATCCTGACGGCATCCAATGTGGTTATTTCCGCCATCCGCAAGATTGTCCCGGACAAAATCCGCATCGCCATGTTCATCGTGGTCATCGCGGGCTTCGTCACCTGTGTGGACCTGCTGCTCCAGGCCTTTGTCCCGGCCATTGCCGAGTCCCTGGGCGTGTTCATCCCGCTGATCGTGGTGAACTGCATCATCCTGGGCCGGGCGGAGTCCTTCTCCTATAAAAACGGCGTGGCCGGCTCCTTCTTTGACGGCATTTTCCAGGGCCTGGGCTATACCGCCGTGCTGCTGGTGATGTGCTTCATCCGGGAGCTGCTGGGAGCCGGCACCCTGGCGGGCGTCCGCATCATTCCGGAGCAGTTCCCCATCGGCGTGCTGACGCTGCCGGTGGGCGGCTTCCTGGTGCTGGGGTTCCTGATCGCCGCCATGCAGTGGGCGCTGTCCAAGTCTAAGGAGGGCAAATAAATGGATCAAATTACGAAACTCCTGGCGATTACGCTGGGCGCTATCTTGGCGAACAACTTCATTTTCTCCCAGTTCCTGGGAATCTGCCCCTTCCTGGGCGTGTCCAAGAAGGTGGACACCGCCGTGGGCATGGGCATCGCCGTGACCTTCGTCATGGGTCTGGCCTCCGCGATTACATACGCGGTCAGCAAGTTTGTGCTGGTTCCCTTTGAGCTGGAATACATGCAGACGGTGGCCTTCATCCTGGTCATCGCCGCCCTGGTGCAGTTCATTGAGATGTTCCTGCAAAAGTCCATGCCCTCTCTGTACACCGCCCTGGGCGTGTACCTGCCCCTGATTACCACCAACTGTGCGGTGCTGGGCGTGGCCCTGCTGAACATCCAGGAGAGCCACAACTTCATCGAGTCCGTGGTTTACGGCATCACCGGCGGCATCGGGTTCCTGGTTGCCATTGTGCTGTTCGCCAGCATCCGGGAGCGCCTGGTGTTTGCGGACTATCCCAAGAGCTTTGAGGGCTTCCCCATCGCTCTGGTCACCGCCGGTCTGATGGCCCTGGCGTTCATGGGCTTCTCCGGCCTGAAGATTTGGTAAGGGGGCAACAATGATGAATGTAATTGCTGCTGTTGCCGTCCTGGGTATCCTGGGCGCGGTGTTCGGCCTGGTCCTGGCCGTCGCCTCCAAGGTGTTTGAGGTGAAAAAGGACCCCCGTGAGGAAGAGATTCTGAGCCATCTGGCCGGCGCCAACTGCGGCGGCTGCGGCTTCCCCGGCTGCGGCGGCTGCGCCGCGGCCATCCTGGCGGGTACGGCGCCCGTCACCGCCTGCGCCCCTGCTGGTGCGGAAAACGCCGCTGCCATCGCCAAGATTATGGGCCTGGAGGCTCCCACCGGGGAGCGTCAGGTGGCCTTCGTCCGGTGCACCGGCGGCGTCAACGCCAAAAAGCGCTTTGACTATGTGGGCGTACAGGACTGCATCTCCGCCACCAAGGTGGCCGGGGGACCGCTGGAGTGCGCTTTTGGCTGCCTGGGCTTCGGCTCCTGCGTAAAGTCCTGCCAGTTCGGCGCCATGTCCATCGGGCCGGGCGGCACCGCCGTGGTGGACCCGGACAAGTGCACCGCCTGCATGGCCTGCGCCTCCGCCTGCCCCCGGCATCTGATTACCTCCGTCCCCGCCTCCAAGAAGGTGCACGTGGGCTGCGCCAACCAGGACAAGGGCAAGGCCGCCATGAGCGTCTGTTCCACCTCCTGCATCGGCTGCGGCCTGTGCCAGAAGGAGTGCAAAAAGGACGCCATCCACGTGGTGAACGGTGTGGCCGTCATCGACTACGACAAGTGCGTGGGCTGCAAGCTCTGCACCAAGGTCTGCCCCCGTGACGCCATCCTTCCCGCGGCGACCGCCGAGGAAAAGGAAAAATACAAGGCCATCAAGAAGGCCCAGGCTGAAAAGGCCAAGGCCGCCGCTGAGGCCAAAGCCGCCGAGGCGAAATAAGCAAAACGCCGGTCAGGGCCCCGTATCCTCTGGATGCGGGGCCCTGGGTTTCATTGGGGGCGGAAGCGGTCCCGAACGGATGCCGGTACCGCCGAGAGCACCGGGGGAAGGCCCCACCGTCGGGGAACATTCAGCACCTGGGAGGTCTCAGATTTGAACGGAGAAGAACGTGAAAGATTTCATATCTGGCGGGATGCGCTGATTAGAACCAGGGCGATTGCGCCGTTAGAATTTGGAATGCTGCAAGAGGCGGTGGCCGCAGTGCTGGGCCGGCCCGATGCAGTGTCGACCATGAAGCAGGGCGGCAGACCGCAGATTCTGAAATACGAGGATATCGAGCTTCATTTTGACGGGGGCCGCCCGGGACTTTTCCTGGTTTACAGCGATTCCCGCATGGAGCTCAGCATTTCCGCGGAGCCAGCGGAGGAGGACTGAGGACCGTTGGTAGGACGGGCGGGCCCGGAGGCCCGCCCCTACAGGCGTAATTGTGGAAAGCAGGCGGCAAAGCCCGCTCCCTCTTACAGATAAAATATGTGAGCGGATACGCCTCATTTTGATTTCCCTCTTGCATTTTTTCGGAAAAGCGCTTATGATAGAGTACGGTTCCCGCCGGACAATGGGAACCAGTCAGGCAGAGTAGGAACACACGTGTTCAAGTGCCGGAGAGACGGGGAGTTGTTCTCTGGACGAAGGGGTTCGCCCCGCAGTGCGTGTTCCGCATCCCGCTGCCGCATATGGGAACGGGCTTCCTTTGTGCGGCATGCTGCCGTATAAAAGGAGGTTTTTTTATGTCCAGAACAAACGTGAGAAGAATGTGCTATGCCGCTCTGCTGGCGGCCATGTACCTGCCGCTGTCGCTCTACGCGGCGGTGCAGGTGGGAAATGTGCGGATTTCCTTCGGCTCTTTGCCGGTGGTGATTGCCGCGCTGCTCTTCGGTCCGCTGGACGCGGCGGTGGTGGCCATGGTGGGTGAGTTTTTCAAGCAGCTGCTGACCTACGGCGTCACCTATACCACCGCGCTGTATCTGATTCCCCCGGCCCTTCGGGGCCTGGTGATCGGCGGGGCGGTGCTTCTGCTGCGCCAGAGAGGGGAGCGGCTGGAGGAGCGGCGGACCCTGTGCTATGCTGTCTGCATCCTGGCGGCGGTCTGCACCACCGTGGGGAACACCCTGGTGAACTGGCTGGACAGCGTGCTGATGGGCTACTATTTCCCGGGCCTGATTCTGGGGGACTTTGTCTGGCGGCTGATTGTGGGCATGCTCAACGCCGTGGTCATGTCCTCCCTGGCTATTTCGCTGGTGAAGGTGCTTCGCAGCAGAGGCGCTGCCTGGACCCTGTAAGGAGGCGCTGATATGACGGGACAAGAGGCCGTCGCCTATATCGAGTCCTTCGGCTGGCAGCATCGGCCCCCGGGGCTGAACCGCATCCGGGAGCTGCTCCGCCGCCTGGGGAACCCCCAGAGGGAGCTGAGGTTCATCCACGCCGCCGGCACCAACGGCAAGGGGAGCACCTGCGCCTGCCTGGCCTCCGTTCTGGAGGCGGCGGGCTGGCGGGTGGGCCTGAACACGTCCCCCCACCTGGAGAGCTTCCGGGAGCGCATCCGGGTCAACGGGCGGATGATTTCCGGCAAGGACCTGGGAGCCCTGACGGAGCGGGTCCGGGACGCCGCTGGGGGCATGGAGGAGGGGCCGACGGAGTTTGAACTGCTGACTGCTATTGCCTTTCTGTATTTTTTGCAGGAAAAATGTCAGATTGTAATCTTGGAAACCGGCCTGGGCGGGGAGCTGGACGCCTCCAACGTGATTGACACGCCGGAACTGGCGGTGCTGACCGCCATGGGCATGGACCACGCCGCCATACTGGGCCCCACCCTGTCGGACATCGCCGCCGCCAAGGCGGGGATTATCAAGCCCGGCGGCGCGGTGGTGAGCTTCGGCGGCTGTCCGGAGGCCGACGGAGTATTTCGCCGGACCTGCCGGGAACAGGGGGCCGGACTGAGGGAGGCGGATTTTTCCCGTCTGTCCCGGGTGCGTCCCTCTCTGGAAGGCACGGCCTTTGACTTCGGTCCCTGGCGGGACCTGTGGATTCCGCTGGCGGGGCGCTATCAGGTGTACAACGCGGCGCTGGCCCTGACGGCTCTGGAGGTTCTGGGGGAGAAGGGCTGGCGGATTTCGGAGGAGGCCCTCCGGCGGGGTTTGTCCGCTGTCCGCTGGCCCGCCCGCTTCGAGCTTCTGCGGCGGAGTCCTGCCGTGGTGATGGATGGGGCCCACAACGCCCACGGAATGCGTGCGGCGGCGGAGAGCCTCCGGACCCTGTTCCCCGGGAAAAAGGCGCTGTTTCTGCTGGGCATCCTGGAGGACAAGGACGCGGCAGAGATGCTGGATCTGCTGGCCCCCCTGGCTGTTTCGGCGGTGGTCCTCCGGCCCGACAGCCCCAGAGCTCTGCCGCCGGAATGGCTCTGCGGCCTGCTGGAGGAGCGGGGCATCCCCGCCCGGCCCGCCTCCGGCGCCCGGGAGGCCGTGGACGCCGCCCTGGCGGCAGCGGGAAGGGAGGGCCTGGTCTGTGTGCTGGGGTCCCTCTACCTCTGCGGGGAGCTGAGGCCGCTGCTGCTGGAGGGAGCCGCGCCGTAAGGGACGAAGGGGCCCCGCGGATGGGCGGGGGCTGCCGCGGAGTCCCGCCGCTCTGGGGCTCCTGCGGCGCGTCCGAAAAAGCCGGGAATTTTTTCAGACGCGGGGATGGCCGGGGAATCCCCTCCGGGGTTCTCCGTGCTTTCCCGTCCCCCGAAAGCATGGAGAGCCCGGAAGAAGGGGGGAGACAGCGCCTGACTCCTACAGTCGAGATTGCGGGGGTCAGGCGTAAAGCCGGCCCCCTCCTTCTGATAAAATGCGTGAATGGACACTCCCTCTTCTCCGGGCGGCTTGACAAGCCGCCTCAATCCATTTATGATAGAGAGAATCAATCAGGAAAAGGAGCGGGGCCTGTGGAGACCATTACCAGCAAGACCAATCCCCTCTGCACCCATTTCCGGAAGCTGGCGTCCTCCCGCTCCTACCGGGAGAAGACGGGAGAATTTTTGTGCGACAGTCCCAAGCTCCTGGAGGAAGCGAAGCTTTGGGGCGCGCCGGTTCTGGCGGTGCTGTACACCGAGGGGGCGGCGCTGCCCTGGGACCCGGAAGGGCTGTTTCCCCGGGCCGTAAAGGTCAGCGAGGCGGTTATGCGCTCCGTCAGTCCCATGGAGACCCCTCAGGGGGTGGTCTTCTCCTGCCGCTCCCCGCGCTATGTCCCGCCGGAGCGGCTGGAGCCCGACGCCCATGGCCGGATGCGGTATCTGGTGCTGGACGGCGTTCAGGACCCCGGCAATGTGGGCACGGTGCTCCGGACGGCGGACGCCTTCGGGGCCACGGTGATTCTGCTGCCCGGCTGCGCCGACCTCAACAACCCCAAGACCCTCCGGGCGGGGATGGGCGTCCATTTCCGGTCCGCTGTCTACCGCTGCACGCTTCCGGAGCTGACGGCGCTGCTGAAGGAGGCGAACCTGCCTCTCTATGGTGCGGCTCTGCGGGCGGACACCGCGGACGTCCGGGAGCTGGACCTGAGCCGCTGCGCCATGGCCGTGGGCAGCGAGGGCCGGGGCCTGTCGGCGGAGGTGCTGGCGGCCTGCGGCAGGACCATCCGCATTCCCATGGACGCGAAATGCGAGTCACTGAACGCGGCGGCGGCGGCCTCGGTGCTGCTGTGGGAGGCGGCCAGGGGGGACCTGTGAGGAGATGATTCCCGCCGTCCGGCCGCCCTGGCCGGGGAAGGGGACCCGAAGTTGTTAAAAATTCGTGAAACCTTGAAAAAAGTTCTTGCGTTCGCGTCTTATTTATATATAGTAGAGAGAACTCTTGGCAAAGGGAGGGGCGGGACATGCTGAAATACTGGTTGTGGCTGGCGGAGCTGCCGGGGCTTCAGAATCAGGCACGGCTGGCGCTGCTGCGCCATTTCGGATCTCCGGAACATATTTTTTACGCCGATGAGGAAGAACTGCTTCTGGCGGAGGATGTGCCCCGGAAGCAGGCAAGGCTGGCCCTGAACCGGGACCTGTCCGAGGCCAACCGGATTTTGGCGGACTGCCAGCGGCTGAATCTGCGGATTCTGACCATTCAGGACGCGGAATATCCGGACCGTCTGAGGAATATCTACGACCCGCCCTGCGTGCTGTACGTGAAGGGACGGCTGCCGGCCTTTGACGAGGAGGCCGCCATTGCCGTGGTGGGCGTCCGGGAGTGCACGCCCTACGGCGCTGCCTGCGCCCAGAAGCTGGGCTACGGTCTGGCGGCAGGCGGCGGCCTGGTGGTGACGGGTCTGGCCAAGGGGGTGGACGCCGCCGCGGCCCAGGGCGCTCTTCTTGCCGGGGGCCGTGTGGCCGGCGTGGTGGGCAACGGCCTGGACGTCCGGTATCCCTATGAGAGCCGGGCGCTCTATGACGACGTGCCAGCGGCGGGGGTGCTGCTCTCGGAATATCCGCCGGGGGCCCCGCCGGACAAGCACCATTTCCCGGTGCGGAACCGCATCCTCGCCGGACTGTCTGTGGCGGCGCTGGTGGTGGAGGCCCCGGTTCGGAGCGGCGCGCTGATTACCGCCCGGCTGGCGGCGGAGCAGGGACGGGACGTTTTTGCCGTCCCCGGCCCCATCGACGCGCCGGACAGCGCCGGATGCCTCCGCCTGATTCAGGACGGCGCGGGGTCTGTGACGGAGGCCTGGGATATACTGAGTGTCTATGAGGCCCGGTTTCCGGGAAAGCTGCGGCGGGGCCGGTCTATGAAGGGATACAGGCCCGCGCCCCGGCGGCAGAGCCAGCCCGGCGCTCTGCCGGTTTCGGAGACCCCGGAGGGAAGAGAACCGGCGAAAGAACCGACAAAAAAACCGCCGGAGGCGGCTCGGCAGGCGGAGATGAAGCGTGTGAGCGCGGAGGTCCTGACGGACGACCAGATCGCTCTGCTGGGCGTTCTGGAGCCGGAGGAGGCCATTCAGGTGGACGACATGATTCAGCGCACCGGCATTCCCGCCCGGCGGGTGCTGTCGGCGCTGACGGTGCTGGAGATTGACGGCTGCGTCTGCCAGCACAGCGGCAAGCGGTATACCAGGACCGTCGTCCTGGAGCATTCAGAATGAGGAGCTGGAAGCGAGGTAATCGGAAGTATGGGTAAACAGCATTTGGTCATCGTGGAGTCCCCGGCGAAGGCCAAGACCATCGGAAAGTATTTGGGGAAGGATTTTACCGTCAAGGCCTGCATGGGCCATCTGCGGGACCTGCCGAAGAGCAAACTGGGCGTGGACCCGGAGCAGGATTTTGAACCGGTGTATCAGCCCATCAAGGGCAAGGAAGATATCATCAAGGATTTGAAAAAATCCGCCAAGGCGGCGGATATGGTCTACCTGGCCACCGACCCGGACCGGGAGGGCGAGGCCATTTCCTGGCATCTCAAGCAGCTGCTGGACCTGCCGGAGGAAAAGGCCAGGCGTGTGACCTTCAACGAGATTACCAAAAAGGTGGTTCAGGAGAGCATCCAGAGTCCCCGGGCCATTGACCAGAACCTTGTGGACGCCCAGCAGGCCCGGCGCATTCTGGACCGGCTGGTGGGCTATGAGCTGAGCCCTCTGCTGTGGAAGAAGATCCGCCGGGGTCTCTCTGCCGGCCGGGTGCAGTCTGTGGCCACCCGGATGGTGGACGACCGGGAGCGGGAGATCGAGGCCTTTGAGCCCGAGGAATACTGGACCCTGGACGCCAACCTCTTTGGGCAGAATAAGCCCTTTTCCGCCCGGTATCACGGGAAAAACGGCAAAAAGGTGGAGCTGAAATCCGCCGGAGACGTGGAGGCTGTGGTCCGGGAGACGGAAAACGCCGTGTTTTCCGTGAAAAGCGTGAAGCGCACCGACAAGCAGCGCAGCCCCTCGCCTCCCTTCACCACCTCCACCATGCAGCAGGAGGCCTCCCGAAAGCTCAGCATGACCCCCCGGCGGACCATGGCCATCGCCCAGCAGCTCTATGAGGGCGTGGACATCGCCGGCGAGGGCTCCGTGGGTCTGATTACCTATATGCGTACCGACTCCCTGCGGATTTCCGAGGAGGCCCTGGCGGACGCGAAGGAGTTTATCCTGGGCCGCTACGGCGCGCCCTATGCCAAAACCAACCGCTACAAGGCCAAAGCCAACGCACAGGACGCCCATGAGGCCATCCGGCCCAGCAATGTCCGCTGGACGCCGGAGGACCTGAAGGCCGACCTCACCGGGGAGCAGTACCGGCTGTACCGGCTGATCTGGAGCCGGTTTGTGGCCTGCCAGATGTCCAACGCCGTCTATGACAGCGTATCCGTGGAGATCGAGGCGGCGGGCCACGATTTCCGCACCAGCTCCTCCAGCCTGAAATTTGCCGGCTATACCGCCGTCTATGAGGAGGGCAAGGACGAGGAGAAGGAGGAAAAGGCCTCCGCCCTGCCGGATTTGAAGGAAGGGGAGACGGTGGACCTCAAAGCGTTCTCCCGGGACCAGCATTTCACCCAGCCACCTGCCCGGTACACGGACGCCTCTCTCATCCGGGCCATGGAGGAGCAGGGCATCGGCCGCCCCTCCACCTACGCGCCGACGGTCTCCACCATTCTGGACCGGGCCTATGTGGAAAAAGAGGGGAAATACCTGAAAATCACCAACCTGGGCCGGGTGGTGACGGAGTTGATGAAGGACAAATTCACCGATATTGCCGACCTGAGCTTCACCGCCCACATGGAGGAAAAACTGGACTCCGTGGAGGAGGGGAATACCCCCTGGAAGGGCGTTCTCCGGGACTTTTACGGGGATTTCGACCGGAATCTCAAGCAGGCGGAGCAGGATTTGGACGGCGTGCGCATCAAGGTGCCCGACGAGGTTTCCACGGAGATCTGTCCGGAGTGCGGCCGGAATCTGGTGGTGAAAATCGGGCGGTTTGGCCGCTTTCTGGCCTGTCCGGGGTTCCCGGAGTGCAGTTTTACCATGCCGATGGTGGAGGAGATGCCGGGCCGCTGCCCCAAGTGCGGCGGGCGCCTGATGAAGCGCACCGGCAAGAGCAAGAAAAACGGACGGCAGTACACCTATTTCTGCTGTGAGCACCTCACCAGCAAGGACGAGGCCCAGAAGTGCGACTTCATGAGCTGGGATGTGCCGGTGAAGGACGACTGTCCCCTCTGCGGACACACGATGTTCAAGAAGGCGGGCCGGGGGGCCCGGAAACCCTTCTGCATCAATCCGGCCTGCGCCAACTTCCTGCCGGAGGAAAAGCGGGGCTATCCCCGCCGCCCCGCCGCCCAGAAGGATGGAGAGGCGGAAGCGCCGGAGGCCGCCGCCGCTGAGAGCGGCGTGAAAAAGACGGCGGCGAAAAAGACCGTTGCGGCCAAAAAAACGGCGGCGAAAAAGACGGCAGCGAAAAAGACCGTCACGGCCAAAAAGACAGCGGCGAAAAAAACTGCTGCAAAAAAGCCCGCCGCCAAGAAAACTGCCGCCAGGAAAACCGAAGCGCCGGAGGATTAAGAACCTGTATTCACAACCGCTGAACGCTGTCTGGACGGCCTTTTTCCCGCCATACCGCGTCGATTTCCCTTGCAATCCGTCAGGATTGCCGCGGAAAATCTTCTTGTCTGACAGGAAAAATTCCCGTCCATCCGGCATCCCACGGCTATGAATACAGGTTCTAACAATCGTCAATCGTCAAAACAGGCGCCGCCGGGCTTCCTGCCCGTCTGCCGGGAAGCCCGGCAGCTGCCGTGATGGCTTTGGCGGCCTGGAATACAGTGACCGGCGGGGGATGCCCCGCCCTGAGAAGAGGAGCTTTGCGTATGAGCGAGGAGATGCGGACCTTCGGCTATCTCTGCCCCGCCTGCGGCGGGACGGTGATGGGGACCCGGCCGGTGTTTGGCCTGGAGGCCTCCGGCGGGGAAGTCGCGTGCGGCTGCGGAAAATCCGCCCTGCGGATTGAGTTTGATGGGACCCGCTGGCGGCTCTATGTGCCCTGCGGCCTCTGCGGGGAGACCCATACGGCCCTCTGCCCGCCGGAACGGCTTCTGCGGGGGGACACGGCCCTGGCCTGCGCCCGGACCAGGCAGTTCTGCTGCTTCATCGGCTCTGAGGAGACGGTGGAAAAGCAGCTGCGGGATCTGGAGATTCTGGCGGAGAAGGAGAAGCGGGACGGGGAGAAGGAATTCTTCGTGGACCAGATTATCATGTATGAGGTTCTCTCCGAGCTGCGGGACATCGCCGCCCGCCCCGGCGGCATCACCTGCGCCTGCGGCAGCAGCCGGTATGGCATGGAAATCCGCCGGTCCGCCATAGACCTGATCTGCCGGGACTGCGGAGCCAGGCTCCGGGTCCCCGCGGCTGCGGACCGGGATTTGGACGATCTTTGCTGCCGGATGAAGCTGGTTCTGCCGGGACGGGGGACGGGGGAGCGCTGATCCCGCGTCCCGCCGGGCATCCGGGCAGGAACCGGCCCCCGGCTGTTGGGGGGACCGCCGTCCTGGAAAAAATTTTGCTTTCCTCTGGAAAAAACCGGCGCATAATGCTACAATAAGACCAGCGGTTTTTCCGGCCGCTGGTCTCTCGTTACTTTACATACAAAAAGAGGAGGAAAACGCATGAAAAAAGCAGGTTCCCTGCTGCTGGCGCTGGTGCTGGCTCTCAGCCTGACCCTCAGCGTCTCGGCGGAGGAGGCCGTCTTTGAGGGCGGCGTCACCGAAATCCAGAAGTACGGCAATATCGTTCTGGACATCGACCCGGCCAAGCTCCAGGAGGCGGGCTTTGCCTATGGCGACGTGCTGGCGGTGAAGGTCAACGACAAGGAATTCCAGATTCCCCTGTGCACCAACTATTCCGACGTGGACACCGGCGAGCTGGTGGCCCGGGACAGCGGCGGCGTGCTGATTGTGGCCGTCAACATGGGCGATTTCGCCACCACCAACGAGCTGGCCGTCAAGGAGACCGCCGAAGACGGAACTTATACCTGGAAGTTCCCCGAGGGTAAGTCCATCGAGGACATCACCGTCTCCATCGCCATGGGCGAGAAGGGCGGCTACCGGGATCAGTACCTGATTCACCAGCTGGAGCGGACCAACGAGCGGAGCGACTATGCCTCCGACCAGGTGTTTGCCAACTTCCGCGGCATCGCCGCCGGAGACCTGGGCGGAAACGCCCTGTTCCGCAGCAGCAGCCCCGTGAACAACGAGCTGGGCCGGGCCGCCTACGCCGACAATTTTGCCGAGGCCAACGGCATTCAGGCCGTGATGAATCTGGCCGACTCCAACGAGGACATCGACGGCTACATCGCCGCCGAGGGCTTTGACTCCCCCTATTACGCCGGGCTTTACAAGGAGGGTCAGGTGAAGGCCCTGAACCTGGGCGTGGACTTCACCGCCGCCGACTTCCAGAAGGGACTGGCCGAGGGCCTCAGGTTCTTCGCCGCCAATGAGGGCCCCTATCTGGTCCACTGCACCGAGGGCAAGGACCGGGCCGGTTTCGTCTCCGCCCTGCTGGCCTGCCTGATGGGCGGCAGCCTGGACGAGGTGGTGGCCGACTACATGGTTACCTACGAGAATTACTACCACCTGGAACAGGGCAGCGAGCAGTATGAGGCTGTGAAGTCCAGCAACATCGTCTCCATTCTGGAGACCATCACCGGCACCGCCAAGGGCGGCGACCTGACCAAGGTGGACCTGGCCGCTGCCGCTGAGAAGTATGTGAAGGGCATTGGCCTTTCCGACGCGGAGCTTGCCGCCCTGAAGACCGGACTGGCCAAGGACTACACGGCGGAGCCCGTGGGCCAGGAGACCAGCACGGACATTCCCGGCTATACCGAGGCCCCCGCCGATCCCACTGAGGTGACGCCGCTTCCCAAGCCGGAGCCCGCTCCCGTCCCCTCTCCTGTCCAGAGCGACGCCCGAAGCAGCTACACCGTAGCCGCCGGCGACTGCCTGTGGAACATCGCCTATCGGCTCTACGGCCACGGCGCGCGCTGGACCGAGATTTATGAGCTGAACAAGGCTGTAATCAAAGATCCTGAGATGATTCAGATTGGCCAGGTGCTGGCCGTTCCCGTCGCCTGACGGAGGGAGCGCCCTCCATGGCCGGACCAGAAGTGCGAGCCAGATTGTCGAAAAACCGGTATCCTCCTTCAAAAAGGAGGACAGCCCGAAAGGGTCCCCAGGGGGGCCCTGATATAGTCAGCACAGTTGAAAATCGGTAGATACCGATTTTCAAACAGCGGCAGAGCCGCTGACGGGTAAACCCGATGCGGTGGCTATAAAGAAGTTTTCCTGACGGGAGACAGCCGCATGATGCAAGTGTGTCATGCGGCTGTCTCTTTCTCGTGCTCGCTGGACTTGCCTGGGGCATGGACCACTGCCTTCTCCTCACTCCGATTGTTCATAACATCCTCCAGTTTTTCCTCTAAGGTCTGGATGCTGTTTTGGATTTCCTCTGCCTGCCGGCTGTACTTCGCTCTGAAAGAGTAGTAATCCTCTCTTGTAACGATGCCGCTGACCAGGGATTCATACAGGCGGGCCTTGTACTCCGAAACTTCTTCCAGGCGGCGCCGGTTTTCCTGGAGATGGCCGCTGTATTCCTTTGCCAGCGCCTGATTGATCTTCTGCCGGTCAACGCTGGAAAGCAGCGCTTCCAGAGAGACCACGTTGTCAATATAGGCTTTCAGAATGGCGCAGGCATGGACCGTCAAGCGCTGTTTCTGCGCCATAACGGGAGGTCCGCAGCCGTTTTTCTTCCCGGTGGGGCAGTAATAGTAATGGTACTCTCTGCCGTTCCTGCGGTTCGTTTTCCGGGTCATGCGCCCGCCGCAGATCAGGACGCCGGAAAAAAGATAAACGGTGTCCTTCTTCGGCGCAGTGCGGGTATCCAGCCGCTGGATGCGCTGCACCAGATCAAAGTCCTGCCTGGCGATAATGGCCTCGTGGGAATCGGAGACCTGCACCCACTCGGAGGCAGGACGCAGCTCCCGCTCCTTGATTTTATCTGGTTTCGTGCTTACTGGCAATAGTTGGCCCACTCGTTCAGACTAAAATCATGACAGACGCCCCCGGAAAAGGATCTGATTGGACGGACATATACTTGTACCCCGAGGCATGTGCGCTCGGGGTACAGAAATAGACTTGCAAATGTTGTTCAATTTTTTTCGAGAAAGCCCGTCAGAACAGAAAGCAGTTGAAAAATATCGTTTTCCAATAAGCCGCTGTGACAAAAGGCATAACATTGATGGAGAAGATCGTCAAGAATGAATGGTTCACTTTACACGCAAAGGCGCCAGGACCTCCTCCATCATTCCCACATGCTGGAGCACGCTGTCCTGCCGCCGGATGGCGATGCGGACATACAGCGCGTCAATCAGGGAGACCTGAGCCACCCGGGGAGAAATCAGCAGCTGGGGCGGCGTATACAGCTCCAGGCAGATACTGGCCGTTTTTGCCATTGGCGTACCGAGATAACCCGTGATGCCAATGGTGGCGGCCCCTGCCGTCCTTGCCGTCGTCAGAGCCCGCAAAATCTCGCTGGTCCGCCCGGTGTGGGACACCGCCACCACCACATCCTCCGGTGAGAGAAGGTTCGCCTTGATCTGCATCAAGTGAGAATCGCCGTACATCTCTGCATTCATTCCAATGCGCATCAGCCGGACGTAGAAATCCTCTGCGATACTGGCGGAGGCCCCGACGCCAATCAGCATAATCTTTTTTGCCGCACCGATCCGGCGGGCAGCCTCCTCCACCTTTTGGAAGTCCAGCTGGTCCACCGTGCGCTGAAGAGTCTGAATGTTGCTTTGGAAAACCTTCCGGGAAACAGCCTCCATAGAATCGCTTTCCTTGAGCTCTGTAAAGATCGGCGGTTCCGGCGACGCGGCGCTCACCAGCAGACTCCGCTTGAAATCACTGTAGCCGGTATAGCCCAGACTTTTGGAAAATCGAATAATACTCGATTCTGCTACGTCCAGCCGGGCGGCCAGCTCCTGGACGCTCATGGTGGACACATCGTTTGCATGGTCTATAATATATTCAGCGATGGTTCTCTCTACACGGTGAAAAGAGGGAAGACGCATCTCTAACATCGCAATTGGATTTGCTGCCATTCCTGAGTCCCCTTTCTCCCTTCCGGGAAATCTTGACAAAAACCTGACTTTATTGTACCGTAAATGTGTCTGGGATGCAACCGATATCTATTGTGAATATTGTTCAATAAAGATTATTATTTTTTGTCTGTTATTAAATATTGAATTTTATTTCTTTTTGCGCTATCATATTTTTCGCAGGGTACCAATGCAACAAAGAGGCGAAAGGATGGAATTCAGTATGTCATTTATGCAGTCCCGTTTTGAGGATACCGAATTTGCAAAAACCAAATTCCCGGAGCGCTTTTCCTATGGCCTGGGCGACGTGGCGTGCAACGTCGTGTTTGCTTTAACCACCTCTCTGCTGATCTATTTCTATACCAATGTAGCCGGGGTTTCCGCTGTGATGGTGGGTTCCATTATGGCCATCTCCCGCATTTTCGACGGTATTTCCGACGTGCTGATCGGCACGCTGGTGGACCGGACCCATTCCAAGCACGGCAAATCCCGGGCCTGGATTCTTTGGATGATGATTCCCTACGGCATTTCCGCGATTCTGCTGTTCTGTGTGCCCCCCGCCTCCGTCATGGTGAAAGCCGTTTACATCTTTGTTACCTATAACTTCTGCACCACCGTGGTCTATACCGCGCTGAACCTGCCCTATGCCACACTGGCCACCCTGATGACCCGCGACACGGACGACCGGGCCATCATCAATCTGTTCCGCACGGGCATGTCCGCTCTGGGCAATATGATCATCACGGCCGTCACCTTCCCCTTGGTCACACTGCTGGGAGATACGCAGATGGCATGGATCGAGGTTTCCGTGTTTTACGCAGTCATTTCCATTGTAATGCTGTTCATCTGCTTCCGTAACTGCCACGAGCGGGTCCACATCGCCACCAAGAGCAAGAGCGGCGGCGACCTGCCCTTGCTGACCGGACTGCGGCTGGTTGTGACCAATAAATACTTCATCATGTTTTTCATGCTGGCCCTGTTCCTGGCTCTGTATGAGGCCGTCACCGGCGCCTGCAACGCTTACTATGCCCAGTATGTGCTGGGCAACCGGGACTACCTGGGAGCCTTGGGTTCCTTCGAGTCCATGCCCCAGATCATCACCGTTCTGGTTCTTGCTCCCTTCATTTTGAAGCTGGGCAAGCGCAATGTGGCCCTGATCGGCTCGGCGGTTGCGGTGATCGGCATGGTGACCATGCTGTTCGCGCCCACCAATCTGTATGTGGCCCTGTTCGGCTGCGTCATGCGGGGCATCGGCAAGGGCTGCTTCCGGGGCGTGAAGTACTCCATGCTGGCAGACGTCATCGAGTACGGTTACTGGAAAACCGGCACCCGGGTGCAGGGCTTGATCGTATCCGCCACCACCGCCGGACAGAAGTTCGGTTCCGGCGCCACCGTGGCGGTGGTTGGCCTGCTGCTGGAAATGGCTGGCTTTGTGGGTGAGGACGTGATTCCCGCCTCCGCCTCCACCATGATTACCAACATTTATATCTGGGGCAACATTCTGGCCTGGGGCCTGATTGGAATTACCTTGATTTTCTACAAGCTGGATAAGATTTATCCCCAGATCATGCAGGACCTGAAAGAGCGGGAAGCCGCCCAGTCCAAATAAATCCTTCTTGGAAAACAGCAGCGGCAGCCCCTGCCGCTGCTGTTCCCCCTATTCAGAAAGGAGCATCATGGAAGCATCCATTTCATTTCGCTGCGGGCCCTATCTCCTGGCGCCTGCATGCGACAGCATGACTGTTGCCTGGGAGAGCGATTCTCCCTGCCGTGCCTTTGTGTCCCTCGCCAGAGGGGACGAACCCTTCTGTCCGCCCATTGAAGTCCCCGCCGTGGAAGACGCGCCGGTTTTCCAGGGAGCGAAAATGGCTCTGTACCGCTGGACGCCGGAGGGACTGGAGCCGGAAACAGACTACCGCTACCGGGTGGAGCTGGAGGGCGGAGAACACCTCACGGCGGGCTTCCGCACCCTGCCCAGGAACCCGGAACGCCTCCGTCTGATAACACTGTCCGACTCCCACGCCTTTGCCACCCGTGAGAGCTTCAACCGGGCGGCCTGGGCCCACAGGCCGGATTTCATCCTCCACAGCGGCGACCTTGTGGAGGGCACCGGGGCCCAGGCGGAACAGTTCGCCTACTTTCTCCGGGGGCAGGATGAGGGGGACTTCATCCATTGGTTCCCCGTTCTTTACGCCGAAGGCAACCACGATCAGGGCGGTCCCTATTTTGACGCTTACATCTGCGGGGTCCAAGACGCCCGCTTTGGCGCAGAGGTCCGGGGAGACTGCTCCATGGACTGCGGCGGGCTGCATATTTCCCTGATGAACAGCGGCCCCTGGGGTCTGGGAGAGATGAACGCCGAGACCGCCGGGAAGCCCGCCGACGCCAGCACCCTCCAGGAAATCGCAGCGGCGGAAGCTTGGCTGCGGAAAGACCTGTCGGGAGAGCGGGCGAAGCAGGCCATGTTCCGTCTCCTGGTTCTGCACCATCCCTACTCCGACGCTTATACTGCCCGGCATATTCCGGCCATCGCAGAGTCCGGGCGGGTGGACCTGCTGCTGGCAGGCCATACCCACAGCTACGCCCGCTATGTCTCCGCCGACCCGTCGGTGGGGGCGGGCACGGTTTACATCACCCAGCAGGACGCCCGCATGTACAGCGCCCGGGGGGATTACTGTCTGCTGGACGTGGACTTTCAAAAAGAACTTATGACCCTCTCCAGCATTGGCGAAGCAAGTGCTTTGGCCCCTGCGGCCCCGGCAGCAGTGACGCGGATTGCCATAGAGAAACAGCAGCTTGCCTGTGACCAAGTGGAAGCCGGCCCGGAAACGCTGCTCTGCGGGGACGCGGTAACTGTCCGGGCACGGATCACCAACCAGGGCCGCGGCTTGGCGGCGGCGGTGATTCCCGTGCTGGACAACGGGGAAACCCGGTATTTATATCAATTCCACGGTGAGACCGTCCTGCTGGAACCGGGGGAGTCGGTTTCCCTGGAGGCCCCCCTGCCAATGGAACAGACACTGGAGCGGCATACGCTTCGGATCGGAGACCATACATTTTTTGTGGATGTGCAGTTCCGGCCCGCCTGCTTTGTGTATGCCCCGCCGGAGGTCTGTGTGGGCGACGGTACGGCGGCGGGACTCTCCAGCAGCCGAATCAAGGTCCGGGCCCGGGTCCGCAACATCGGCAGCGAAGCAGGAACGCAGGATGCAGTGTTCCGAATCGACGGCGAACACGCGGAATCTCAGAGCCTGACGCTGGATGCAGGTGCGTCCGGCGAAATCCGGTTTTCCCATGAATTTGACCGGGCAGGTTCTTACCAGATCACGGTGGGCGGCAGCGAGCCCCGAACGGTCTGTATTGAGGGCGGCATTCAGGGGATGCCCATGATTCGGGACCGTTCCGGTCAGGGGCATGACGCAGTGGTCCACGGTGCGCCCCGCCGGGGCTTCGACGGGCAGGGCCGGCGGACGCTGATTCTGGACGGCTATCACGATTACCTGGAAATTGCGGATGATCGGAAGCTCCACAGCGGCGGCGCGCTGACCGGTATGGTCTGGGCAAAGCTGCCGGGGAAGGGCACCACCCGCCCGGGGATAGCGGAGCTCACGGCTCCCTATACTGACGGAAAGGGAATCATAGCCGATCACAATCCCCTGCTGACTAAGGGTATAGGCCTGGGCTGGGGCACTTCCTATCAGTTCCGGATGGCGGTACGGGACAACGGAAAAGTAACCTACGGCGTCTGCTTTGAGGACGACAACGGGGAATTTGGCTGGAACGACAGCGACCACCCGGACGCCGGAATCCGGAAGGACCAATGGGTCCAGTACACCAGCGCCTTTGACCTGGAAACCGGAGGGGACTCCTATGAAAACGGGTTCCACAGCGCCCATGTGGACCCGCCGGTTTTTGACGCTCCGGTGAAAAACTGGAAGGGCGCTCCCCTTCGGGTGGGCCTGGGCTTCAAAAACAAGATTCACAACCGCCGGGGACGGGGGACTTATCACACCATGCTGCCGGGGGAAATCTCTCAAGTCCGCTTCTACCTCCGCAAGCTGACGGAGGAAGAAAACGCCCGTCTTCTGGAAATGCCGGAGGCGGAGGACAGCCAGGACCTGCAGGTCCATCTGCGGTTTGAGGACGAAGACCTGGAGCTGTATGGGACCCATACAACAGAATGGGTCCCCTGTGAAAGCGCCTGGCTGCGCCTGCGCTGGCAGGCGGAGATTCCCGAGGGCGCTCAGGCGGCGGTGTGGATTCAATATTCCCAGAACGGACGGGACGTTGACGGCAAAGTGCCGGCGTCTCTTCGGGACGGTGCGCACAAGCTGGAGCTGGAAGCAGAGACGGCCCGCTGGGTGCGGCTTCACACGGAATTCCGCTCCCTGCTGGGAGAGGAGGCCAGCGCCGTGCCGGTGCTGCGGGAATACCTGCTGGAGACCGGCGGCGGACGGGTATACCGCTGGAACACGCTGGAGAGCTGGCGGCGGGGGACCTTCTCAGGCGCTGTGGGTCATCAGGACAGCGATGTTTACCGGGACCACGGGGAGGATATGATGGAAACTATCTGAGCGGGTGCGGAACAGCATAAAAGGAAGGACAGAAGAGGCCGGCCGCCAGGCATTGCCGCCTGCATTGTTCGCAGAGACAGTATGGCTTGACCAGTCTTAAAGTAAGTGTCAAAATTCATGGGGGCTCCTGTTCATTTGGGTGCTGTCCTTAATCATGATTTTGACGGTATATTCCCGTTTTTTTAGGCTCTATATATCCACCGCTATCGCGCCCATCCCTCTGGCCCGTTTCGCAGGACAGCCCTCCAGCAGCATCGGCATCGCCTTTCTGAAAAGCTATGCCGCTATCTGCATGGAGGGCTGTGTGATTGTACTGGCCTGTGTGATCTTCTCGGCTTTCGCCTCGACGCCGCCCGCGCTGTAGGGCCCAGCCTCGCGGCGGCGACGGTGGTGTGGAACTATGTGGGCGAAATCATCTATTTCAAGACGGTTGTTCAAAAACATTTCTCCAGGCAGCGGGAACCGGAGTACAGGGAGGCGCTGAGGCAGCGGCAGATCTGGTGCGAAGGCACGTTTGCCGCGCAGAAATGGGGACACAACCTGACGCGTCTCCTGCGGCGAGGCCTAGAGTCTGTTTTAAAAGCGTCAAAACGCCGTCTTGGGATATCTTATTCCGCCAGGACTGCGTTGATTGGACTTGAAATCCGTCAGGATTCCCGGGTCCAATCGCCTTGTTTGACGATTGGATAGCCGTTGGCGGCTCTGCCGCCTTACGGATATCACATGCCCATTGGGTAAACAATCTGCCCCCATCCGGCATTCCGCTGGTTTTAAAACAGCCTCTAGAGGCAGCGGAGGACCACTCCCTCCTTTCTGCCACGGCCCTGAACCTCAAAAGAATGTTAAAATACTCAGTGTGACGCCGATGGGCGTCTTTTTTCTCGCCTGAAAGCCACCATATATTAAAAGCTGGCTGCTTTGTCAGCAGGCCCACCGTGAGATTTTTTCAATAATCCAGCGGATGCAAAAAGACAGCATACCAGGTGCTCGTCTCCGCCGCATAAAAGCAGGAAGCCTCTTCTGATTCACGTTCCTCCATAAGAACAAGCATCCATCGGGGCTTGCTCGATCATTGTATCAACTACATCCTTTGGGACTTCAATGACAGGTTCTATCACCAGAACCGTATCTTTGTTAAAGTAAAGTGATTGGCGGTATCTCCCATACAAAAAAGCCGATAAAAGAACAAATACAGCCAAAACCGCCGCGTATGCGCCCCGGCGGACCCGCAGGCGTCTTTTCTGGAGGGCCTCAAATTTCGATTCTCCCAAACTCGAAAGCAGTTCTGCAGCACATGCCGCAGGCTCGCCAAAGGTAGCCGCATACTCGGCGTAATCCGCTTCCGGCCTTGCCTGCTGAAAGTCATCCAGCATCTCCGTGAGCCGGACAAGAAGACGGTCCCTGTCGACTCTGCCGCAGAAAAGAGAGCGCTTTACTTGTGATTGATACTGTTCAGCCGCTTTACTCATTGGTTGCCTCCCTTTTCTGCAATAAAAAAGTGACTTCCTTTATGTGGATCGTCAGCTAAATGAAAAGTACGAGTCCTCTTCATTTTTATTCTCCTCCATAGGCACGAGCATCCACCGGGGACCGTTCAATGATTGCATCAGCTTCCGCTTCTGTAATGGTAACTACAGGTTCTATCACCAAAACCGTATCTTCGTTAAAGTAAAGCGACTGGCGATATCTCCAATACAAAAAAGCCGATAAAAGAACAAATACAGCCAAAACCGCCGCATATACGCCCCGGCGGGCCCGCAGGCGTCTTTTCTGGAGGGCCTCAAATTTTGATTCGCCCAAACTCGAAAGCAGTTCCGCGGCACACGCCGCAGGCTCACCAAAGGTAGCCGCATACTCGACGTAATCCGCTTCCGGTCTTGCCTGCTGAAAGTCATCCAGCATCTCCGTGAGCCGGACAAGAAGACGGTCCCTGTCGGCTCTGCCGCAGAAAAGAGAGCGTTTTACGCACAATTGATACCGTTCAGCCGCTTTATTCATGGTTCCGCCCCCTCTTCCTTCAATAACAATGTGACCCCCGCTATAAAGTCGTTGTAGCGCGCAATCAAGTCCTTCAAATAGCGCCGGCCCTCTTCGGTAATTTGGTAATACTGCCGCCGCCGCCCGTCCGGGGCGGTTGATTTATGCAGTTCCTGAACATAGTTGTTTTCCATAAGCCTGTAGAGAAGCATATAGGGAGGCACGATGTTCAGCCTGTTCCCGGACCCCTCATACAGATTTTGCGCAATCTGATGGGCGTACATATCTTCCCTGCTCAGCATGGCAAGAACCAGCATTTCTGCAACGGCCCGTTTCAGATTCTCCTCAATGCCCTGGGCAGGATTGTTTTTAGACAGAGGTCATCACATCCTCCCTCAAAAATAGAAAAAGCCTCAAAAACCTGTGAGAATCATTATATATCATTTTTCGCTTTCGTCAATACGCCGCCCGTCAAAAAGTGATTGCTGTTTAAATTTTAATGCCGTTGAAAATTTATGTTGACAAAATATTGACACGGTGATACCATAAAAAGGTAAGGGAATACAAATTCAAAACGTAAAGGCGTACGGGTTTCAAAGGGGATGGATCTATCAATGCACTTGTATGGACACCAGTCATAACTTGAAACAAGAAAAGAGGAGATACGCATGAACATTCCAAGTAACCTTATAACCTGTGTTGCTTCGCCCTATTCCAGGATGGGGAACCGGCAGACGGCACAGAGGGACGGCCAGAAATCCGCCTTCGACAGGTATCTGGACGTGGACCGCCAGCGGCAGCTGATGCGGGAGCTGCCGCCGGGCCGGATGCTGGACTCCGTGTATATGCAGTTCAGGGACGACTACCGGGCCTGGAAAGCGCAACGCCCGGAGGCGGTTCTTCCAGACTCCCAGGGGTGGACCGGGGAAAACCTGGCGTATCTGCAGGAGCATTACGCCGGGGACCTGTCCGCCTTTGAGATTTACGACGCGCTGGATACCATGAAGGAGCTGGGCATCCTCAGCGAAAAGGGGCTGCGCTGCGCCGAGGGCGCCACGATGGTCCGGCTGGATTTGAAAGGCGGAGTCTTTCAGACCTCTGTGGACCCGGATTCCGAAGCCGCATGGCTCCACGGCTTTGACGAGGCCCCTATGGTGGGGTTCCGCAGTTTGGACGACCTCCTCTCCTAGGCAAGGGATTTCCGGGAGAACGATTGGCCGGACTTCATCACCGGAGCCGAGGCTATGGCCCGGGGCTGGATTTAAATACATACTTGTAAAGGGGCGCGCAGCATGGACAGCGGAGTCAATTATATCGTCAATAACACAGGCATCCCCACCTCGGAGTGGGGAACATACAAGCCCGCGGGCGTCAACCCGGACGGACCCTCAGTAGACTTTTCGGAGCTTCTCTCCGGCAAAAATCAGGAGATTGTCTCCAAGCTCACCGACGGGGCGAACAAGACCTTGCAGCGGCTGAAGACCAACCCTAATTCTATTTCCAAGCGGGACTGGATGGACCTGACCCACGAGCTGAACGCCATGGGGGCCATCAGCGATTTGGACTACGGCTGGACGAGGGCCGATTTTCATTTCATACCCCTGGGAGATATGGACAACCCGTTCACCACCACGGAACAACTGCGGGAAACCATGGGGCGGATCAACCAGTGGCCGGGAAACCCCTTGGACTACCTGGATCAGTGGGCCTTTTCCCTGAAGAAGTGGGGCGCCGAGCTGTCCCGGGAGCTGAACCCTGACGGGACGCCCAAATACAAGGACGTCTCCCCGATCTACGATCAGGCGTCTGCCTGCGGCCGGGTGTCCAACCTGATCAAGGGCCTTTTGTCGGCAGATCTGTTTGCCGGGAAGCAGGGAGGGCGCATATGAACATTGGGGCGCTTCTTAATTTTGCAATGCCGGACGCTTCCGCACTGCCGCGGCGGTCCCGGCCGGTCTCCGGTTCCTCCGCCTTCGCGGAGAGCCTGACGGCGGAACGGGAAACGCCCGGCCATCGTTTCGTCCAAGGCCCGGACTTTTTCCTGCGGATGGGGGAAAACATCCTTTGCAGCGGCGGCGTGGGCGGCTCGAACCCGCAGACCTACGAAGCGGAGTTTACCGCCGGTTCCACGGACGAGGACCCCATCGTCCGCATCCAGGGCGCGTCCGGCAGCGGAGCCTTTGACTTCACCTGCCATATCCGTGACATCGACCCCTCCAATGCTTCCTACGCGGAGCTGGCGGCGCTGAACCGCTGGCTCTGCCGCACCGGGGCGTATCAGACGAAGTTCCCCGGTCAGGCCGGGAGCGTGCTGCCCTGTGGGATGGACTGGGGGGACATCTCGAAAAAGCGGGATTTTATCAGCGAAATCCGGGGCTTTATCGCCTCCGCCTCCAACGCCTCTCACTACCCGAAGTACGGGTCGGGTATCTACGGCTATGCCTGCGAGCTGCTGGAGGCGTACCAGGAGTTTTCCCGGGATAACGTGCCGGCTGGGCCCGGAGAAACGATTGCCTCGGAATGGTGAGGCTTTTGCCGGACACTGTGTTCTGACCTGTCAGCCGGCCTGAGACGGGAGATTTTCGTGCGGAACAGCGGCGCGGCGGCAGAAAAGCCGCCGTATATCAGAAAATTGTCATGCCTTATCATACCCGGCGGCGGCCCTTGAGAAATCAGGGCCGCCGCTTTTGAACTGTCGTGTAAAGGCATGGGAGGAGGCCGTGACATTGGTTCAACGCACGTTTGGAGGGGGAATTCTGCTCAGCCGCAAATACCGCGTTTCAACCGGCGGGCGATATGCCCCCCCGGAGGTAAACCGTGCCATGTAAAAAACCTACACATTGCCCTATCATCCGCCCGGCAGGTAGTCAGCCAGCCGGGCAGTTTTTATCGAATTTTCCCGCCCCCAAAAAAAGATTCTATCCGGAAGGGGCATGCGTTCAGCATCATGGGGGCGTCCGGGTGATACGGCCTGACGGCTGCACATAAAATCAGAAGGAGGTGCTTTGCATGATTGATAAAAACCTTCTGAAAGAGATGTCCCGTGTCACGGTGCATGACGCCGGCCCCGCCTGCCTGAGGGATATTCTTGAAATAGAAATCCGCGGAGAAACCGCCGGTCAGCGGCTTGGAAGCTATCTGGCCCAGGTTGGGAATCCCTACTGCTTCCGGGTGGGAAAAACCCCTGTGAAAATTTCATTCCAACCCTGCGGGGAAACACTTGACAAGAAGATAAAAGCCTACTTTCTGAGCTTGAAAACCTAGGGTCTGTTCACATAAGCCCACGCGCACGTCTTTTCGGCAAATTTTGCCGCCTGCTTCGTTAAAAATTTTTGCCGTACGCCAGTA
>ERZ808051.722-NODE-722-length-30698-cov-7.103589_pt1 | contig 30698 bp, 23 predicted proteins | sample MGYA00380199_ERZ808051 | MGnify/ENA primary metagenome ERZ808051 (study PRJEB31490, sample SAMN06133391) | mouse gut metagenome | isolation source: J11 | host: mice | place: China: Chengdu | collected 2015-05 ...
CTTGTTTCAGCCCTTGAGGAAATCAAGCGTTTAAAACGTGAACTAAAAACAGCGCAAGAAGAGCGTGAAATATTAAAAAAGGCCACGGCGTACTTTGCGAAGAACGGTCAGTAAGGTACGCCTTTATTGACCATCACAAGACTCAATTCAGTATCACAGCTATGTGCAAAACCTTTGATATCAAACCATCAAGCTACTATGACTGGACCAAGCGTGATATCAGCGCTCAGCAAATACATCGTAACCGCTGTGAGCTGCTTGTAAAGGCTGCGCACAGTGAGACTAAAGAGCGATATGGTTATCAGCGTCTACACGCACATTTAAGTGAACAAGGGCACGATGTCAGCAAGTATATGGTACGTAGTATCAAGGAAGAACATGACATCAAATGTAGACGTCATAAGCGCTTTAAAGTGACAACGGACTCAGATCATAACAAGCGAGTCTATCCTAATTTGCTTAAACAACAATTTGGCGTTAATCGTCCTAATTGTGCGTGGGTCAGTGATATCACCTACATCTGGACAGATGAGGGCTGGCTCTATTTAGCAGGCGTCAAAGACTTGTATACCAAAGAATTGGTTGGCTACGCTATCGATAAACGCATGAAAGCAGATTTAGCCTGTAGAGCCTTAAATAAAGCAATCAAGGATAAACGACCTAGCCAAGGGCTTATTGTACATTCAGATAGAGGTAGCCAGTACTGTAGCGATGATTATCGCACAATCATCAGTAAATACGGTTTTAAAGGATCTATGAGTGCTAAAGGCAACTGCTATGATAACGCGCCAATAGAGAGCTTCTGGGGCGTCTTAAAGAATGAGCTGGTATATCATCATCATTATAAAACTCGATTTGAAGCAATCAACAGTATCATCAAATATATCGAGTTAGATTACAATCAAGTCAGGATTCAGCAGAGTTTAGGTATGAGATCGCCAAGACAGGTTTGGGTTGATTTCTACCGTCAGGCTGCGTAATTAAAATCTCCCAAGTTTAGGTGTACGGATTTGACGGCAGGGGTCACTTAAGTGGCTGTCTATTGACCACGAGCCTATAGTTGAGAAGAATTTACGTCGTAGTATACCCGCAGGCATGAGATTTAATGTCTTAAGAAGAGACAACTTTACCTGCCAGTATTGTGGGCGTAGCGCTCCAGATGTTGAGTTGCATATAGATCACGTAATTCCTTGGTCAAAAGTCAAAGAACATAAAATTGATAACTTAAAAGTTGCATGCTCAGACTGTAACCTAGGTAAAAGCGATAAACTGTTAACTTAAATGTTTAGCCAATACGTATCCATGTATCTTAATGACCACTTAGCCAAACGTGTGACATGCAACACTTTCTCACGATAGAGTTTAATCAAATAAGACGGTATGGTTTTAGTTAAATAAAAGCAATTCGACTAAACACTAGCGCCAATTACCTTTACAATTAGCCCTATATTCTAATCAATAGCACCCCATTAATAATCACAAATAAAAAAAGGACTCCTTATGAGTAGACATTATGACTACATCGCCATTGGTGGCGGTAGCGGCGGCATCGCATCCATTAACCGTGCGGCTATGTATGGCAAAAAATGTGCCATTATTGAAGCCAATCACTTGGGCGGTACCTGCGTGAACTTAGGCTGTGTACCCAAAAAAGTAATGTGGTACGGCGCTCAAGTTGCAGAAGCGATGCATAAATATGCGCCAGACTATGGTTTCGACATCGAAGTTAAAGGCTTTGATTTTAAAAAGCTGGTTGAGACCCGCCAAAAATACATCGGCAATATCCACCGCTCTTATGAGAATAATCTAGCCAAAAATAATGTTGAAGTTATCAATGGCTTTGCCAAATTTGTGGACGCAAAAACCGTTGAGGTCAATGGTGAGCATATTACGGCCGATCATATCTTGATTGCTACGGGCGGTCGCCCTGTCTTCCCAGACATTAAAGGCGCTGAGTATGGTATCGATTCGGATGGCTTCTTTGCTCTAGAGCATTTGCCAGAACGCGTTGCTGTCGTTGGTGCAGGTTATGTCGCTGTCGAAATCGCAGGCGTATTACGCAGCTTAGGCTCAGAAGTGGATTTATATGTCCGCCAACACGCTCCTCTACGCTCATTTGATCACAGCATCGTCAACGTCTTACTTGAAGAGATGGATAAAGAGGGTATCAAGCTACATACCCACAGCACCTTAAAAGAAGTGGTCAAAAATGAAGACGGCAGCCTAACTATTGAGTTAGAAGACGGTCAAAGCCAAACTGTCGACTGCTTAATTTGGGCGGTCGGACGCGAGCCTGCCACTGACGTTATCAACTTAGAAGTCACTGGGGTGGAAACCAACTCGATTGGCAAAGTCAAAGTCGATAAGTTCCAAAACACCAATGTTGAGGGCATCTATGCCGTTGGCGATATTATCGAAAACAGCATCGACTTAACGCCTGTCGCCGTGGCAGCCGGTCGTCGTTTGTCTGAGCGCCTATTTAATAATAAGCCTAATGAACACTTAGATTACAACTTGGTTCCCACTGTCATCTTCACCCATCCCCCAATTGGCACCGTGGGCTTATCGGAGATGCAAGCCATTGAGCAATATGGTGAAGAAGATGTTAAATGCTACACCTCTACCTTTACTCCGATGTACAGTGCCGTGACCCAGCACCGTCAAAAATGTACCATGAAACTGGTCTGCTTAGGTGAAGAAGAGAAAATCATCGGCCTACACGGTATTGGTTTTGGTGTGGATGAAATGATTCAAGGTTTTGCGGTTGCAATTAAGATGGGCGCTACCAAAGCTGACTTTGACAACACAGTCGCCATTCACCCAACCGGTGCGGAAGAGTTCGTGACCATGCGTTAACTTTCTAGTGATTTGGGCGCTCGTTAATGTGTCACATTTAATGCTCGCTCATACAAAAGGCCACTCTATTTTTAGAGTGGCCTTTTCGGTTTATGTCTATGAGGAACGCCGTACTTTAATCCAAATGCTGCTTAAAGCCACGCTGTTGATCACGTTCCCAATCTCTGTCTTTTAGCGTCTTACGCTTATCATGTAGCTTTTTACCTTTGGCCAGGCCAATTTTGCATTTCACCAAGGAGTTCTTCCAATACACTTCTAAAGGCACACAAGCATAACCCTTTTGGTTTACTGCGCCAAATAAGGTGTCAATCTCTTTGCGATGCAGCAGCAGCTTACGGGTACGAATGCTGTCTGGTACCACATGAGTTGAGCTTGAGATTAAGGGCTGGATATGAGCCCCGAATAAAAAGGCTTCGTTATTGCGAAATACCACATAGGCTTCGGTGATGGTCATCTTGCCAGCCCGAATCGCCTTTACTTCCCAGCCCTGAAGCTCTATACCTGCTTCATACGTCTCTTCAATAAAATACTCGTGCCGCGCTTTTTTGTTAGCCGCAATCTGATTTGAAGGTTTTTTTGTCTTCTTTGCCATGTTTAATTCTCTTTAAAAATCAAGACACGTCTCCCTTTGGCTTTTGGTTGGATAGATAAAAGTCCACTTCAAATAAAAACCAGGGGCAGCCAGTGCCTTGTCGTACATGTCCCTAATCTTAGCTAAGTTAGGTCGAGCCTTAAGTATAGCAAATTTAATTCTGAAACTAATTCATAGCTTTGTAAGCACTGATACAAGAAATGAGGCAGCACTCTATATTTAACTAATCCTATTATTTAACCCATACTATATTTAACCTGTTATAAGATACTTAACCCCTTATAAGTTTTTATTATCATTAACTCTTTGCCCTACTCACCAAAACCCTGCTCGAATAAGCTTACTTCAAGGTCAAAAATTTGTTACGATAGGCACCTATTTGACTTCTATTTAACCCTCACTACCCTCTAAGCTTATCCTCATGAATAAAACCTCAAACCTACATACCAAAATTGTTTATCCAGGTACCTTCGATCCGATTACCAATGGTCACCGTGATTTAGTGATGCGTGCCGTTAAGCTATTTGATGAAGTGGTGATAGCTGTTGCCTTGGGCCATCATAAAAAACCTATGTTTAGCTTTGAAGAGCGAGTGGAACTGGTTGAAACTGTCTTCGCTGATTTTCCACAAGTTACCGTGGTCGGCTTTGAAGGGCTGTTGGTAGAGTTCATGCGTGAACAAAAAGCCACTGCGGTATTGCGTGGTCTACGCGCCACTTCAGACTTTGAATATGAGTTTCAACTGGCGAACATGAACCGTGAGCTTGATGATAACTTTGAAGCGGTATTTTTAACCCCTGCTCCTCAATACTCCTTCATATCTTCTACTATGATTCGTGAGATTGCTAAGCTTGATGGGGGCGTGAAGAAATTCGTACCTGTCTGCGTACAAAAAGCGTTTGATGAAAAACGTGCTAATAATTGGCAATAACTTCTCGGTGTTTGGTTTCTTCGTTATCTGATTTAGGAGGTAGTTATGGCTTTAATGATTACTGATGAATGCATTAACTGTGATGTGTGTGAGCCAGTTTGCCCCAACGATGCTATTTATGAAGGTGAGGAAATCTATGAGATTAATCCTGACCTTTGCACCGAGTGTGTCGGACATTTTGATGAGCCGCAATGTGTCGAAATTTGCCCAATTGACTGTATTCCGAATGACCCCAATCATGTGGAGTCTGAAGGTGACTTGATGGCCAAGTACAAGCGAATCACAGGCCAATAATCTAATCGATACCCGCTTTATAGCCAGCATATATTTATGCTGGCTTTTTTATGCCTCACACTCGCTCAAAAAACTTGCTATTCGTTCTTTGTGCTACGAATCATATACCCCTTCTAGCAACCCATTTGTAGCATTGGGTTACTCTTTTACACCAACCTGAAGCCGATTCATGTTAGAATGAGCCAAATTCTATAAGTGCTTTTTTGAGCCGCTTACTGTACCCCTTACAATCCCTCAGTTTTATCACTATATTTTTAGACTAAAATCCTCTTTTGACGTTGATTAATTGCCCCCATCGGTTTATCCCGAGTGGCAAACGATACAAAACAAACCCAAAGACTCAGTCCATAAATCATTATTTAGGTTATCCCCATGTCTGCTGAAACCATCGCCCGCACTGCCTTCAAACAAGGCGTGACTCCTTTATACGACTACGATAAGCACTGGGCATCATGCTATGAACCTGCCCCCTTCTTGCCGATGAGCCGCGCCGAAATGGACGAGCTGGGCTGGGATGCGTGTGATGTGATTATCATCTCAGGCGACGCTTATGTTGATCACCCAAGCTTTGGTATGGCGATTATTGGCCGTCTGCTAGAAGCACAAGGCTTCCGTGTGGGCATCATTGCACAGCCTGATTGGACCAGTAAAGATGCCTTTATGGAGCTGGGTAAACCGGTTTATGCTTATGGTGTGACTGCCGGTAACATGGACAGCATGATTAACCGTTACACTGCTGACCGCCGCATTCGCAGCGATGACGCCTATTCGCCAGACAATGCGCCGGACAAACGCCCTGACCGTGCCGCGATTGTATACAGTCAGCGCTGCCGTGAAGCTTATCCTGATGTGCCTATTATTTTAGGTGGTATCGAAGGCAGCCTACGTCGTATCGCCCATTATGATTATTGGTCAGACAAAGTACGCCGTAGTATTTTGCTAGACAGCCGTGCTGATGTACTGCTGTATGGTAATGCTGAGCGCGCTATTGTTGATATCGTACATGGTTTATCAAAGGGCTATACCTTTGAGCAAATGAGTGACTTGCGTGGTACGGCGTACTTATTGACGCCATCACGTCGTCACTGGAAAGCGGACATGGTTGAAGTGGCCAGTAATGATGTGGACACCGTTGGCCGTGTTGACCCTATCATCAACCCATACGTGATGACTGAAGATTTAGACAGCTGCTCGATTGAAAAAGAAAAAGGCAACTCTGAGAGCAAAGTAAACGAGAGCCTATCTTCGATGGAGCGCCAGTACAAAGGCTTTAAGGCAGAACCTGTTGAAAATAAAGTCTTAAACGCCGAGCAAGTTAATGATGATGTGCAAGTGGTGAAAATGGTCGGTCTTGAAGATGACAAGCCAAAAACAGCCCGTAAGCACCGTATTAAAATGCCACCACGCGAAAAAACTGTGATTCGCTTGCCTGATTATGAGCAAGTAAAGTCAGACCCTGTGTTATATGCCCATGCCAACCGTATTTTGCATTTAGAAACCAACCCAGGTAACGCGCGCGCTCTTGTGCAGCGTCATGGTACAGGCGGCGGCAATTCAAGAACCGATATCGACGTGTGGTTAAACCCACCACCGATTCCACTATCTACTGAAGAAATGGATTACGTTTTTGACTTGCCTTATGCACGTGTGCCGCACCCAAGCTATGGCAAAGCCCGTATTCCTGCTTTTGACATGATTAAGTTCTCGGTCAATATCATGCGCGGCTGTTTTGGCGGCTGTACCTTCTGCTCGATCACTGAGCACGAAGGCCGTATTATCCAAAACCGCTCTGAAGAGTCTATCTTACGTGAAGTAGAAGCCATTCGTGATACGGCGCCAAACTTTACTGGGGTGATTTCAGATTTGGGCGGTCCGACTGCCAATATGTATCGCCTAAGCTGTAAAGATGAAACGATTGAGAAGAACTGTCGTAAGCCATCTTGCGTTTATCCTGATATCTGTGACAACCTAATCACTGACCACAGTAACTTGACCAAGCTGTATCGTAAAGCCCGTGATATCAAAGGCATTAAAAAAATCCTAATTGCTTCAGGTCTCCGTTATGACCTAGCGGTAAAAGACCCTGAATATGTCAAAGAATTGGTGACCCATCACGTCGGCGGCTATCTAAAAATTGCCCCAGAGCATTCTGAAGAAAACGTACTGTCTAAGATGATGAAGCCAGGTATGGGCTCTTACGATAAATTTAAACAGATGTTTGAGCAATACAGCCAAGAGGCGGGCAAAGAGCAGTACTTAATTCCGTACTTTATCGCCGCTCACCCAGGCACGACCGATGAAGATATGATGAATTTAGCCCTATGGCTTAAGCGTAATGACTTTAGAACCGACCAAGTACAAGCGTTCTACCCAAGCCCAATGGCCACCGCCACCACCATGTATCACACCCATAAAGATCCGCTGCGTAAAGTAACGCGCTCTGAAGGCGATGTGGAAATTGTGAAGTCGGGTAAGCAGCGCAAACTGCATAAAGCTTTCCTTCGCTATCACGATCCCAAAAACTGGGGTATGCTACGCGCTGCTCTAAAGCGCTTAGGCCGTGAAGACTTAATCGGTACTGCTCGCCATTGTTTGGTACCTCCTTTCAACTCACGTTTGGAAGGTCGTGACAGTCAGGATACCTATCAATCGGCTCGTAAGAAGAACAGCCGTGTGGGTACCGACTCTGCCAAACGCAGAAATACTTCAGCGGCGAACAAACGCTCAAGCGGAAATGGCAAGCAGGTGAAAAAAGGCAACTTCCAAACCCAGCATACAGGCCTACCCCCTCGTGCGACCAAGTAGCCTGCTGATTTATCTTATTGCTGAAGCTTAGGCTTATAAAGGCTTAAAGCCCAATGTTGAATGTAAGACAATAATTGCCTCACTGTTAACCGCAGTGGGGCTTTTGTTTAATTGGCTTATGTAAAACATATAATATGCTAAACTGTAAACTATTTTTATAGCGATAATTATTCGGTATGAACCACGGGCAACGGCCTCATTTATTCCCAATAATACCTATTCCAAATAACACTTACCGTTTTTAGCCTCCATTAATAATAACAACCCTTCAAAACGTCGTTTAAGAGATAATATCTATGACCAATCTATTTACTAAATCCTTTTTCACCTCCTCCCCTGCTCTACCAAAAGTTGCTTTATTGGCATTGGCTGTGGCCATCACTGGATGTAACAGTAACAGCACCGAAGCCAAGCAAAACAATCCTGCTACCAGTAGTACTACCGCCTCTTTTGAATCTGATGCTACTGTTGTCAAAGCCATAGAAGACAACCTAAAAGCCTCAGGTATCGAACAAAAAATCCTATCTGCTGTGCCAACTAGTATGGAAAATATCTATTGGGTTAACGCAGAGGGTGCACCTGCTTTTTATAGTGATAAAGAAGGTCGCCATATTATCCTAGGCCAAATCTTAGAGGTGGGTAACGGGCAGCCTGTTGAGATTAGTAGTGAGCTTACGGCTAAAGTAGCCAAAGATAAGCTAGCCGCTGTGCCTAAAGAAGAGATGATTATCTATCCTGCTAAAGGTCAGACCAAAGCGATTGTCTATAGCTTTACTGACGCTGACTGCCCTTACTGCACCAAGATGCACTCTGAAATGGATCAACTTAATGCAGAAGGCATTGAGGTTCGCTATCTAGCTTGGCCACGTAGCCAAGGCAGTGTGCCAAAAATGGAAGCCATCTGGTGTAGCGATGATCCTAAATCTGCTATGAATAGAGCCAAAAAAGGCGAAACCATCACTGCACCAACATGCGATAGCCCAGTTCAATCTCATATTGATCTAGGCTTAAGCCTAGGTGTCAGCGGCACACCAGCTGTCTTCACTGAGTCTGGAATTCAAATTGGTGGTTACTTGCCAGCCAAAGATATGGCAGCGGCGGCTATTGCCAACAAATAATTCCAGCCAGCTTTTCTGTAGCCCCCTAAAGCTATCTATCTATTAAATAAGGAATAAAGCTTTTAAATAACAAATAAAGGCAAGCAATAATAGAGGCAATATAGATTTAGGGGTCATCAACAGAAGTGACTGTTAAGTAGTTAATGCTTTATTCGTTTCACATTGACTGCTAAGATAAATACCGCTTTGATATAAGACCCAAGTTAAAAGGGTGAGTCATAGCCGTTTTGCACAATGAATAGGGGCTATTTAGTTTTAGAAAACAATAGTATTATTAACCTATATAGTAATAAACTATAGGGGATCTACCTCCCTTTACTAAGTATTTCTATAACTTTATTAGTACTAAAAAAAGATTATAACGCTGGATAACACTACTGAGGATAATGTGAGCAAATCAATTAAACTTGCTATATTGGGGCTAGGCACTGTGGGCACAGGTGTTCTAGACCTACTAAAGGACAACTTAAAAGAACTTAAGAGGCGTAGTGGTCACGATATTGTTATTACCCAAGTAGGTACCCGTCGTCAACGCGATGATATCGACCCAGCCATCAAACAAAACAGTGACTTAATGGCAATTGCTGAAAGCGATGACGTCGACATTGTTGTTGAAGTCATTGGTGGTATGACCGTTGCTAAAGACGTGATTATTCACGCCATTAAAAACGGCAAGCATGTGGTCACAGCAAACAAAGCCTTACTGGCTGAACATGGCAACGAAATTTTTGCCCTTGCTGAAGAGCACAATGTTCATGTGGCATATGAAGCCTCAGTTGCTGGCGGTATTCCTATTATTAAAGTCTTACGTGAAGCACTGGCAGCCAACAAAGTTGAATGGCTAACCGGCATTATCAACGGTACCGGCAACTTTATTATGTCTGAGATGCGCGATAAAGGTCGCGACTTTGATGATGTCTTAGCTGAAGCACAAGAGCTAGGCTATGCTGAAGCGGATCCTACCTTCGACGTAGAAGGGATTGATGCGGCCCATAAGTTAGCCCTTCTGGCTTCTATTGCCTTCGGTATTCCTTTGCAGTTTGATAAAGTGTACTGTGAAGGCATTACCAATATCACCCTACAAGATGTGACTTACGCTGAAGAGCTGGGCTACCGTATTAAGCACTTAGGCTTTGCCGTACGCCGCTACGATGATCAAGAAGCGGATACTGCTGAAAGAGAGCTTACCGGTATTGAGCTGCGTGTTCACCCTACTTTAATTCCTGAAGACAAGCTGTTAGCTAACGTCAACGGAGTGAAAAACGCCGTATTGGTAAACTCACACCCTCTAGGCCAAACCCTTTATTACGGTGATGGCGCTGGTGCTGGTGCCACCGCTTCAGCAGTAATGGCCGATGTGATGGACTTAATCCGTGTGTTAACGGTCAAAGATGGCCATCATGTTCCCCACCTGGCGTTTATGCCAAATCAGCTGTCTGATACGCCAATTTTAGCTTCAGATCAGATGATTACCGGCTATTACTTACGTCTTGAAGCCAAAGATACTCCAGGCGTATTGGCCGACGTTACTCGCATTTTGAGTGACGCAGGAATTAATATTGATGCAATTTTACAAAAGCCTGCCCATCAAAAAGGTCAGGTACCAATCATTATTTTGACGCTACCAGTCATTGAAAGTAACATGAATAGCGCCATTAATAAGATTGAAGCGTTAGAGGCGATTACAACGGATGTGGTCCGTATTCGCTTACATGAACTAGACTAGGACTTAGTTTTTGGGTGAATTAATAATAAGGAATAATATCCGTCTTTATTGACGCACCCAACCTCTAAGGTTTTATAGCCTGTTATAAATTACATTTCATAATTAAGGATAATAATATGTCATCAGATTCAATTGTTATTGTTAGTGGCGCCCGTACTCCAATGGGCGGATTCCAAGGCGACCTTACAGGGTCAACTGCCCCGCAGCTAGGTGCTACTGCCATTAAAGCGGCTGTAGAGCGTGCTGGTGTTAACGCAGAAGAAATTGATGAAGTTATCATGGGTTGTATCCTAACTGCAGGTATTGGCCAAGGCCCTGCTCGTCAAGCCATGCGTAATGCTGGTATTCCAGACAGCACTGGCGCTGTAACCATCAACAAACTTTGTGGTTCAGGTCTAAAAGCGGTTATGCAAGCGCATGACTCTATTAAAGCAGGCAGCGCTGAGATTATCGTTGCTGGTGGTATGGAGTCTATGACCAACGCCCCTTATATCATGCCACAAGCGCGTGCAGGCTACCGTATGGGTCATAAAGAAGCCAAAGACCATATGTTCCTAGACGGCTTAGAAGATGCGGATACTGGCAAGCTAATGGGTCAGTTCGCTCAAGAAATGGCGGATGAAAAAGGCTATACCCGTGAGCAAATGGATGACTTTGCTATCGAATCATTAAACCGTGCTTTAACGGCTATTAATGAAGGCCACTTCAAAGATGAGATCACCCCAGTTACCGTAAAAACGCGTAAAGGTGAAGTGGTTATCGATACCGATGAGCAGCCTGCTAAAGCCAATGCTGATCGTATCCCTACCCTACGTCCTGCGTTTGCTAAAGAAGGTACCATTACTGCCGCTAACGCCAGTTCAATCTCTGATGGCGCAGCCGCTGTGGTTGTAACCTCTGAAAAAGTTGCCAATGATAAAGGCTTTAACATTGAAGCTCGTATCGTGGCTACAGCTACCAACTCTTTACACCCAAGTAAGTTTACTATTGCGCCTATCGGCTCAATGGAAAAAGTACTTGAGAAAGCAGGCTGGTCAGTAGAAGACGTTGACCTATGGGAAATTAACGAAGCCTTCGCCATGGTAACTATGGCGGCTATGGATGAGATGAACATCCCTCACGAAAAAGTAAACGTAGAAGGCGGTGCTTGTGCTCTTGGTCACCCAGTAGGCTGTTCAGGTGCTCGTATCTTAGTGACTTTAATTAACTCACTAAAACGTACTGGCGGTAAAAAAGGCGTTGCTTCACTATGTATCGGTGGTGGTGAAGCGGTTGCGGTTGCCATCGAACTGCCATAGTAGGTATCTACCAACTGTCTAATTACCTTCTTAAATTAAAGAGCCTCATTTCATAATGAGGCTCTTTTTTTATGCAAAACAACAGCATCCTAACTAAGATACGTTGGAACTGTAACATCAAACAAAGCTTTGTTAGTAGCTTTACACCCCATTACACCTCATTACGCAACTTAATACTATGATACTCGTTCACTATATAAACCCCAGACCTCTGCTGTTAGTCTAAGAATCAAGTTATCCAAAGGCGATAAAAGTTAATTGGCTATAAAAAATATATCCAATTAATTCAAAGACTTAGATATAAAAGACCTTTCTAAGCTTTTTATTTAATTCGCATAAACTTTTAACTCTAACTTGAAGTTAAAAGCACTCAAAAATAATGAATAAAGTGTTAGAAAAACACTTCAAACTCACGATATAAGGAAGAAAAATAATGAGTCAACTAATCCGTTTAAAAGACATCCAAGCCACTCACCGTGATCTAATTGGTGATGATTATTATGACCCAACTGGCAAAACTGCCTTTGGTGTTCATGAAGAAAAAATCGGTAAAGTCGAAGGTGCTTTGGTTGAAGATATCACTGGTCGTATCCGCTATTTAATCGTCGATGTGGGTGGCTGGTTTAGCTCAAAAGAAGTCTTGGTGCCTGCCGGTCTAGCTCGTATTGTTGGTGATGACATCTTCTTTGATAGCTTAACCAAATCTCAAGTAGAAGCCATGGAAGAGTATGACCATGACTATCAATACAGCTATAAAGAGCAAGCCAATAAAGACCGTCAAGCCTTTGTAGCAGATACCATTCCAGCCGAAGAGCGCGTTGAGTTAACAGAAGACTATTACAATGCTCCTAATACGCTAGAGCTACTAGAAGAGCGTTTAACAGTAAACAAAGATCGCATTGTGGCTGGCCTAGTTAAAGTAGGTAAACATGTGGTTTCTGAAGACCGTGCGGTAGATGTTGAGCTAGAAGAAGAGCATGCTCATATCGAACGTACAGAAGTAAACCGTCCAACTGAACGTAGAATTGGTGATGATGTCGGTGCAGATACTGTACAGGTTGAGCTTGAAGCAGAGCGCGCCAATGTTCATAAAGACACTTATGTCACTGAAGAAGTTAACGTTGGTAAGACCACTGAACGTCACACAGAAACCATCCACGAAACTATCCAGCGTGAAGAGCTAGATATTGACCGTGATGGCAATATCGTTGACCGCGAAGGTAACATCATTGATCGTGACGACATCACTGCTGACGATGTACGCGCTTATCGTAATAAATAATCCTTACTGATTATACTTATTTACGAAAAACAGCAGCCTTAGAGGATATAAAACGCCCTAAGCTGCGGTAAGCAGAAAAGCCAGGGTTGATGAACTCTGGCTTTTTTTAACGCTATCTATAAGTAAATAAGCACAATAAAAACTGGCGTTAATTTTACCTCGGATATGCTGTTAGTACTTATCTATTTAATAGCACTTACCTGTTTTATTTTCGATTTATTTCTTTATTTTTGACTTAATTCCGAAGGAACCCCTATGAACCCTCTATCTAATAATCCTAATGACAATAGCCCTAGTAATAATAATCCTAATAACTCAGACCACACAGATTCTACCCATTCAAAGGCAGCTCAACCACAAGAGCATAGACTATCTCAGACAGCAAGCAACCCTTCAGTGACCGATCTTTCCAATACTACCGCCTCTGAGCAAAAGCGTACTTTAGTGGGCAATATGGAGCTGCTTGAAGAACGTGCTGTGGTAGATAAAGAGCGCCTTGATGTGGGCAAAGTAACCGTAACTAAACAGGTTAGAACTAAGACCGTCAACATACCAGTTGAACTGGTTGAAGAGGTGATGGTTATTGAGACTGAATACTATGATGCAGACTCAAGACACCTGCTAACAACAACAGCTAGTGAGGCGGACTTAGTACGTCATATTGAGCCTACTCTTGATAGTAAGCCGAGCATTACCGTCAATGGTAAACAAGTTTTACTCGATCAAGAGCCTGTGGAGATAGTCCTATCGCGCCAAGTAGCGGTTATCAAAAAAGAGACTTATGCCGTACAAGATGTGGCGATAGAAAAATCTACTCATGTTCATAAAGACACTTTCGATGTAGAACTAAAACACGAAGAATTGGATGTGGCAGAAGAAGGCTTCTTTGATCATGAAGTTCGCAAGCCTGAATAAGCTGTAGCCATAACCCATTAAATACAAAGCTTAATAAGATCATTAGCCCAATAAAATAGCCAGCAAATTGCTGACTATTTTAACTTTATTCTCAGATTAGTATTTACAGTAGCCTGATTACTGAGCTGGTGCTTCTTCTACTTCAGCAGGCTGTTCATCAACAGAAGAAGGCTCTTTAACACTCTTCTCTTCTGGATCTGCCGTCGTTGTACCGTTTTCAACATCGGTTGCACTCACTTGTTCTTCTTCGATACTTTCAGAACGTGCATCGACGTCATCTAGATCATCAGCTACGATAACAGGATCATTGCCTTCAGCAGGCTCAGCTGACATTGGAACTTCAGCTTCTGCTTCTACCTCAGGGGCTTCATCTGACTGTTTTTGACAGGCAGTGAGTCCCATTACTGCCGCCATTGCCGCAGTTAATACTGTTAACTTCATAGAGTTTTTGATACCCATCATAGTCATCATCCTTTTATTTTTTTATTACTAACAAACTGCAGTGACACCTACTATATTTTGCCATGACACTGTTTGTAGCGCAGGCCTGAGCCACAAGGACACGGTGCGTTACGACTGATATTCATGCCTTCATAGGGGTTTTCGCCATCTGCCGCTGATTGTGCAGCCATCTGTCTGTTTGGTTGTTGTGCCTGAATAAGAGAGGCCACTTCCGCCTCATTTTGACGCTCGCCAGTTAAGCTATCTAAGTCATCATGTTCAAACATCATACGCTGACGTTCGGCCTGTGCCAAGCGCTCCGCTTCCATCGCCTCTAATTCTTCTTTGGTCGGAATATGAACACGCGATAAATCTTGAACGGTATCTGACTTAATAGCGCCTAACATCATCTGGAATAAGTCGAAAGACTCACGCTTATACTCTTGTTGTGGGTCTTTTTGAGCATAACCTCGTAAATGAATCCCTTTACGCAGCTGATCCATTTGCGTTAAATGCTCTTTCCAGTGACGGTCTAAGCTTTGTAGCATGAAATGACGTTCAAGCTGAGCGGCGTTCTCTGGAGACATTTGCTCACGGCGGTCACGATAACGTTGAATGGCCGTTTGAATAATCTTCTCACGCAGCCCTTCTTCATCCAAGCGGCGATCTTCATCTAACCAGTCATTAATAGGGATATAGTATTTAAACTCACTCTCTAGCTCATCTTCTAAGCCATCAATATTCCACTGGTCATCGATAGAACCTGGTGGAACAAACTGGCTAATCAAGGCATCATAAACATCACGATGCATCTCTTCGATGGCGTCTTTTAAATCTGCTTCTGCAAGCAAATCATCACGTTGAGAGTAGATAACTTTACGTTGCTCGTTGGCCACGTCATCATATTTAAGTAAGTTTTTACGAGCATCGAAGTCACGGCTTTCAACCTTGCCTTGCGCATTTTCAATTGAGCGAGACACCATTTTGTGTTCAATGGCTTCGTCTTCTTTTAGGCCCATAGCACGCATCATATTCACCACGCGATCGCCGGCGAAAATACGCATCAGGTCATCTTCAAGTGATAAGAAGAAACGAGATTGGCCAGGGTCACCTTGACGACCCGCACGACCACGCAGCTGGTTATCAATACGGCGTGATTCGTGACGCTCAGAGCCGATGATATGTAAACCGCCTGCTTCTAACACTTGGTCATGACGTTTTTGCCAAGCTTGTCTTAGGCGCTCCATCTCTTCTGGGCTAACATTCTCTGGGTCGACAATCTGTGCCTGCCAGTTACCGCCTAAGATAATATCCGTACCACGACCGGCCATGTTGGTAGCGATGGTTACTGCTTTCGGACTACCTGCCTGAGCAATAATCTCAGCCTCACGCTCGTGCTGTTTTGCGTTTAGGACGTTGTGCTTAATGCCTTCTTGATCCAGCAAATAAGACAACTCTTCACTGGCCTCAATAGTCGCTGTACCGACTAGTACTGGCGCGCCTTTGGCTTGAATCTCTTTAATTTCGCGGATAATACCTTTGTACTTGCCCAGCTTAGTTAAGAAGATTTGGTCATCTAAGTCGATACGAGCAATCGGTTTGTGGGTCGGAATTACCACCACGTCGATGTCATAAGTAGATTTAAATTCAGCAGCTTCGGTATCCGCCGTACCCGTCATACCTGACAACTTGTCGTATAAACGGAAGTAGTTCTGGAAGGTAGTGGTAGCCAGAGTTTGGTTTTCTGCCTGAATTTCCACCCCTTCTTTGGCTTCAACGGCTTGATGCAGACCATCTGACCAACGACGACCTGGCATGGTACGACCGGTGTTTTCATCGACGATGATTACTTCACCATCATTAACGATGTAGTGAACGTTTTTAACGAAGATATGGTGAGCTCGTATCGCCGCTTGAACATGGGCTAATAGCGGTAAACGAGTTGGGCTATATAAGCTTTCATTTTCCCCAAGCTCCCCTACTTCAACTAAGAAAGCTTCAATTTTTTCGTAGCCTTTCTCACTGATTTCGATAGAGCGGTTTTTCTCATCAATCCAGAAGTCACCATCTCTATTTTCCTTGTTGGCTTCTTCATCGGTTGAGCGTTGTAAGCGAGGAATAATATTATTAATTAGCGCATAAGTTGCAGAAGAATCGTCTGCCTGACCTGAAATGATAAGCGGTGTACGCGCCTCATCAATTAGAATAGAGTCAATTTCGTCAATAATACAGAAGTTTAGCGGACGCTGTTTTTTCTCAGCCAAGCTAAACACCATATTGTCACGCAGATAGTCGAAACCGTATTCGTTGTTGGTACCGTAAGTAATGTCTGCCTGATAAGCCTCGACCTTCTCTTGCGGCGGCTGCTGTGAGTAGATAACCCCAACCGTTAATCCTAAGAAATTAAATAAGGGACGGTTTAACTCAGCATCACGAGCGGCAAGGTAGTCGTTCACCGTAACCACGTGTACCCCTTTACCACTGATGGCATTTAGGTAAATGGCCAAAGTTGCCATCAAGGTTTTACCTTCACCGGTACGCATCTCAGCGATTTTCCCTTCATGCAGGGTAATACCACCGATAATCTGCACATCGTAGTGACGCATGCCTAGCACACGCTTCGACGCTTCACGACACACCGCAAAAGCTTCAGGCAGTAAAGAGTCTAGGCTAGCACCTTCGTCAAAACGACTCTTAAACTCTGCCGTTTTATCACGAAGCTGTTCGTCTGTCAGGGCGGCTACTGCTTCTTCTTGAGCATTTACTTTTGCGACAATTTGACGCATCCGTTTTAACTCACGATCGTTTTTAGTACCAATTACGCTTCCGATTATTTTTGACAACATAACTTTGTAGACCTACTTATCGACTCAGTCCTGCATTATTAGGTGCAGACCATAAAAAAATTTTATCTATTATATATGGTAACAGTATTGATAGATACAAGGGCAATTGAATCTGCAACCATAAATTATTTGTTATTTTTTATAAAAAAGTGGGCTTGGTTCAGTAACCTTGTCCATCAGCCTACTCTTTTATTTATTATATACAACATCACAGGCAACGCTTACTATACGTTGATAAATTAGCCCTCAATAGATGTTAAAATAGAGGATATATTACTTTAATACCCCTTTTTTATCTTCTTTAAGCCCATTAATTAATCTTCAAGCTATCTCATTAAGATTGGCTAGTCCTATTTTTTGCTTATTGTTTTTCTTTGAAAGCTTACTATGCCTGTTACCCCAATTATGTCTAATACCTCAAATAACAACTCGATTTTAAATATTGCTGGCACCGTCTATAACTTAGATGATCATACCCCAATGATGGTGCAGTACTTAACCTTAAAAGCACAGTATCCTCATGCTTTGCTGCTATATCGCATGGGGGACTTTTATGAGCTGTTCTTTGACGATGCCCAACGCGCTGCTGAGATTTTAGACATCACGCTAACCCGCCGTGGTAATGATAAAGCGGGGAATAATATTGCCATGGCAGGCGTCCCCTTTCATGCTGCAGAAAGCTATATGGCACGCCTTATAGCGGCCGGTGAAACTGTGGTCATCTGCGAGCAAGTAGAAGAAACCGCCGAACCAAACAGTACAGCTGACAAGCCCACAACTAAAGGGATTATGCGCCGTGAAGTGGTAAAAACTTTAACCGCAGGCACCCTAACTGACGATGCTTTAATTGCCCCAAACCAAACCCCAAGTGTGGTGGCCATTGATTTTCAAGTCAGTAAAAACTTACAACAAGCGACTGTAACTCAAGCCAAAAAATGGCAGGTAGGCATCAGCCAGCTTGATTTAAATGCGGGAACCATTCGCACTCAGACCATTCGCCTAGACTTCTTATTAAAGTCGCCTGAACTCAATGGTTTAGATAATAGTAATAAGGATACCTCACAAAGCGAAAACTCAGAAGAAGCCCTAGATTTTGAGCAACTATTAAAGCAGCGACTGCTGACCGTACTGATTCGCTTTTCTCCCAGTGAAGTCATTATTGCGGAGACTACCTCAGATGAGTGGCGACATTGGTTACAAGACAAGCTGTACTGCCCAGTTATCAGTGTCGCTGCCAGTGATTTTCATGCTCAGCATGCGGCCACCACGGTATGTAGACAGTTTAATGTGCAGACGGTTGAAGGGCTAGGTATTGCTGACAGCCTAGTAGCTCAGACCAGTACTGCCGCCTTAATTCATTACGCTCAGCAAACTCAGCAGCGTCACACTCCGCAGCTTACCGAGCTTATTGTAGAGCGGGATGAGGACTACTTAATTATTGATGATATCAGTAGTCGTAACCTAGAGCTTTTTGCTCCGGTTAGTCCTACGGGTACTAGCCTGCTTAGTGTGGTCAATCATTGTCAGACTCCGATGGGCAAAAGATTACTAACTAACCAATTAAAGCGTCCTTTGCGTCTATCGCAAGCCCACCAACAATTGCAGGCACGCTTAGATGCTGTTGAGTGGTTTATTAATCAGCCTTCATTAGCCAACTTACAGCCGTTACAACAGCAGCTACAAAGCATTGCGGATATTGAGCGTATAAGCAGTCGAATCGCCTTACACAGTGCTAAGCCTAGAGATTTAAGGCGCCTAGCTTCTAGTATCCGAAGCAGTGAGCAAGTGGCTCAGTATTTACAGACTTTGGGATTAACCCCTGAGGCACCGCAATTGTTATTGCAGTTATTTAAACAATTGCCTTTGCTGTACCCTGAGCTCATCGAAATTGCTGATTTATTAGACAGAGCCATTGTTGAAGAGCCACCCGCCCATATTCGTGATGGTGGCATGATGGCGACAGGCTATGACGAAGAGTTTGATCGCCTAGTGCATTTACACGATAACATTCAAGAAACTTTAGATGACATGGCGGCTGAAGCTCGTCAAACTTACAAACTGCCTAGCCTAAAAGTAGGTTTTAATAAAGTCAGTGGCTTTTATTTTGAGCTCCCCAAAGGTCAAGCCAGCTCGGCACCAGAGGCCTTTATTCGTCGCCAGACCTTAAAAAATAGTGAGCGCTTTATTACCGAGCCACTAAAAAACTTAGAAGTAGACTACTTAGAAGCCCAAACCAACGCCTTAGCCCGTGAAAAGGCCTTGTACCAAGGGGTCTTGGTCACCCTTAGCGAGCAGCTGTCTCATTTACAGCAACTAAGCTCTGCCATTTCACAGCTTGATGTATTACTCAACTGGGCTGTATTGGCCAAAGAGAGCAACTGGGTAAGACCTGAGTTAGACCCTGAGTCAAGCTATCTTGATATCAAAGACGGTCGTCACCTGGTCGTAGAGGCTATGAACCAGCCACAAAATATCCACTCCAAGTCAGCAGCACCTACCTCTCCGGCTTCGGCTCAGCAATTCGTAGCCAATGATTGTCAATTGGGAAGCCAATCTCATGAGCAACGTCTGCTGCTGATTACTGGGCCCAATATGGGCGGTAAATCCACTTATATGCGTCAAACCGCTTTGATCGTATTGCTGGCATGTTGTGGCAGCTTCGTGCCTGCTAGCTCAGCACGTATCGGGGATATTGACCGGATATTTACCCGTATTGGTTCTGCCGATGATTTGGCTGGGGGCAAATCTACTTTTATGGTAGAGATGATTGAAACCGCCCAAATCTTAAACTTAGCCACCTCTAGCTCCTTAGTGCTAATGGATGAGGTCGGTCGTGGTACTTCAACCACTGATGGCTTGGCCATCGCGCATGCTTGTGCAGTTCAATTGGCCCAGATGCGCAGTTTAACTTTATTTGCCACCCATTATTTTGAATTAACTGAATTGGCAAAACAGCCGGAATTGGCTTCTAAGATCAGAAACGTTCACGTTGCCGCTAGCCAAGTGGAAGGACAGTTGTTATTGCTACATAAAATACAAGAAGGGGCTGCCAGCTCAAGCTTTGGTTTGCATGTGGCAAAAATGGCCGGCATTCCTGAGCAAGTGCTAACGGCCGCTACCCACTATCTCGCCCAACAAAACTCGTTAAATAGAGCGATCGCTTCCTCTGAAGTCAGCTACGAAATCAATCATGCTAAAATCGATAAAGCTTATGCAAATGCTGACGATAGCCTGAGTACTGAGCTAAAATCTGCAGAGCAATTTCAGTTATCCAACGCGGCCAGTCTGAATCAAGCTCCAGAGTTCAACTCTCAGGAGACAGGTGAGATGACTGAGTCAACCCCCATCAACCCTAAGGCTATGCTGGTTTTTGAGAAGCTACAGCAGTTGCATCCTGATGAATTAACCCCAAGGCAAGCGCTTGATTTGTTATACGAATTAAAGAGCAATACTCAAGGAAGCTAAATTGAAAAAAGTTGACTGATAGGAATTTGTGAAATAATGATTAACAGGGTAAAATATATCTCACAAATAAATCTTATCCCTCATTCGCAACTTACTTATCTTGTGGCACTAACCATTTAGCCCCTACTGGCTCACGTACTATAGTCGATTGTTAGATTATAAAAATACAGCCAAAATAGCCTTAATGGTTAAGCTCTGTTCAAGATAACTTTTATAAAGGTAGCTCGCTATGACATTTGTTGTCACCGAAAATTGCATCCGCTGCAAATACACCGATTGTGTTGAAGTCTGCCCTGTGGACTGCTTTTATGAAGGACCTAACTTCTTGGTCATTCATCCTGATGAGTGTATTGACTGTGCTTTGTGTGAACCTGAGTGCCCAGCCAATGCTATTTTCTCGGAGGACGAAGTACCTAAAGGTCAAGAAGAGTTTATTGAGCTAAACGCTGAGCTTGCCGAAGTGTGGCCAAACATTACTGAAATGCAAGATCAACAGCCAGACGCCGCGAAGTGGGATGGTGTTGAAGGTAAAATTCAGTACTTAGAGCGCTAATCTCTTAATCAAGAGTAAGTCTAGCTCATTAAAAAAGCGACCTAATTAAGGTCGCTTTTTTGTGGCTATCATTGTCTCATACCAGGGCAATCGCACTATAGGAAATAGCCGCCTTAAATTAGGTTGTCTAAATAAAAGGTATTAAATAATTAGAAACTATAACTAAAATATTTTTATGTATCTCGTGTTTTTGTTATTTGCGTCCGAAAGTTGGTGATAACATCTGTAAAAGGTCAATAATTAATTAAAATGTAGCTAAAATTAATTTGTAGTGCGATTGCCCTGTCTAAATAATAAAGAGTTAGTTTTAAGAGCTTTCAATAATAATAGGCACAAACTGAGGCGAAAATAGGCGCCAAAATATGATAGAATTCTTGCACTATTTTTTCTTCAAACCTCAAACAGAAGTGTCAGCTAATTTTGACTTCTAATCATAATTAAGTAAGGGTAAATACATGAACTTCGCTAGAATGGAAAACCAAGATTTAACCGGAAAAACTGTGTTGATTCGTGAAGACTTAAACGTGCCAATTCAAAATGGAAAAATTTCTAATGATGCGCGTTTGCAGTCAAGTTTGCCCACCATCAAGCTAGCTCTTGAAAAAGGGGCAGCGGTACTGGTTTGCTCACACTTAGGTCGTCCAACAGAAGGTGAGTTTGAAGAAAAATATTCTATGCAACCTGTGGCAGATTATTTAAGTGAACATTTAGGTCTGACTGTCAGCTTAAATAAAGACTATGCTCAGCAAGAAGTATCCGTTAAGCCAGGTGAAGTGGTACTGCTAGAAAACGTTCGCTTTAACGTGGGTGAAAAGAAAAATACCGAAGCTTTATCGCAGCGCTATGCTGACCTATGTGATGTGTTTGTTATGGATGCATTTGGTACAGCACACAGAGCTCAAGCTTCTACTGAAGGCGTCATTCAAGCAGCCGCTAAAGCGGGTAAAGTTGTGTGCGCAGGTCCCTTGCTAGCTGCTGAACTTGATGCGTTAGACAAAGCATTACATGCTCCTAAGAAACCATTGGTAGCCATTGTAGGGGGCTCTAAAGTTTCTACTAAACTAGACGTACTGATTAGCTTAGCGAAAATCTGTGATCAAATTATCGTGGGTGGTGGTATTGCTAACACCTTTATCGCAGCCAAAGGTCATTCAGTAGGCGCTTCTTTATATGAAGCAGATATGATTGATACTGCCAAACAAATCATGACTCAAACTGAAATTTTACTGCCTGAAAATGTAGTCGTAGCGGATAAGAATCAAATTAACTTTGATGACTTTATCAACTCATTGCAATCTGCAACACCGACTGTAAAAAATATTGATTCAGTTTCTGAAAATGACATGATTTTAGATGTGGCGGCTGAAGGTGCAGAACATATCTTTAATGCAGTTAAGAGTGCAGCGACGATCTTGTGGAATGGTCCAGTTGGCGTATTTGAAGTAGATGCTTTCGCAGAGGGCACCCGACTATTGTCTGAAGCGGTAAAAGACAGTGAAGGTTTCTCTATTGCAGGCGGTGGTGACACCTTGGCTGCTATTCATAAGTTTAAAGTAGAAGATGGTGTAAGCTATATGTCTACTGGCGGTGGTGCTTTCTTAGAATTTGTCGAAGGTAAAATATTACCTGCTGTTGCTGCACTAGAAAAACACAGCACTAAGTAATCAACATTTGTTAAGGAAACTTACGACTGATAAGGGTTGCTTGCTTTGTTTGCCTTAATCACAACCTAGCTTAGCTGTGCATTAGATTTAGTTAAACTAAAGTTACTTAATGCTACTTGTGTTTTCAATTATTAGCTATTAGAATGCTGAAAAATCTAATATTGCATATTGTGAGGAGTTCACATGTTATACCGTAATCTTTTAATCGCAGGTCTTGTTACTAGTGCTGTTGCTATCACTGGTTGTAGTAAAGAAACTGAGCAAGCTGCAGATGCAGGCGCTGTAGAAGCTGCTGCTGAAAGTGCAGGTGAAGATGCTGTTGATAATGCCCAAACTGCAGGTGCTGTAGCTACTGGTGCAGCTGTTAATGCTGGTGAAGCTATTGCTGAAGGTGCAAACGCTGCTGTTGAAGGCACAGCAAACGCAGTATCAGAAGGGGCAACTGCGGTAGCTGAAGGATCAAAGAATGTAGCAGAAAGCACTGCTGATAGTGTTGATCTAGAAGCTGATCCAGCAGTTGTTGAAGCCGTTGATGAAGATCAGCAGTACTAATTTATTTGCTTAAACTTTTAAGGTTTAAATACTGTATTTAGCTATAGGAAATATCTAAGTTAAAGAAATATTTTAGCTAAAAGAAGTTTAAGTTGAAAAGCTCTGATATATATATCAGGGCTTTTTTTATGGCAGTTAATTTATTGAAATTTAGTAACCGAACTTAGAGGCTAACTTAGAAGAAAAAAAGAGCAAAGCACAAGCCCGGTAAATGACTGGGTATCTTTGCTATAATGAAGTTTGTTTTTTTATTAGAGAATTAAAATAAGATTATGATAGGACTAATTGAAGGTAAGGTATGTCATTTGTCTGCTCCTGTGGCCTGCATCATGACCACTTCGGGCGTGGGTTACGAGATAGAGTTGCCTCTACCAGACTTCTGTCAGCTGCAACTAGACGCAAGTGTGGCTGTATGGACTCATTTACATGTGCGTGAAGATGCCCAGTTACTGTATGGATTCGTCAAGCATCAAGAAAGAGATGTGTTTCGGCAGCTCATTCGTATTAATGGGGTGGGGGCAAAAATGGCATTGGCGATGATGTCGACCATGTCTGCACCTGAGTTAAAGCATGCGGTTGAGACGGACAATGAGGTGGCGTTAACTCGAGTTCCAGGTATTGGTAAAAAGACAGCGCAGCGACTGCTTATCGAACTAAAAGGCAAGTTTGATAATATTGAAAACAGTGGGGGTCTCTTTGAAGAGCCAGAGGGCACACCAAAATCTGCTGCGGGTAGTGAAGGGGTAATACTTGCTGAGGTTGAATCGGCACTTATTAGCTTAGGTTACCGTGATAAAGAAGCTCAAAAAGCCATTAAAGCTGCTAGAGAAACGGAAGCGGGACAAAATATAGTCGATACTCAATCACTATTAAAGTTAACTCTACAACAGCTTTCAAGCTTCTAGTTACAAGTTTTTTACTAATTTGAGTTCTAAGTTTAGATCACACAAAACAAAAAGCCCTTCAGTTATGTATTGAAGGGCTTTTTTGGTACTAATTATGAGGTTGTTACTTTATTAGCTTAAAGTAGATTTGATTAGTCGAATCAATCTTTCAATAAGCTGGTCGCTTTCTTCACGTTTTAGATTTAAAGGCGGTAACAGACGGATAACATGACCCCCGGTAACGTTGATGATTAGTTTTTCTTCCTCACGCGCTCTGTCTACGAAAGTACTGCAATCGGTCCCTTCTGGCAAAACAATCCCTATCATCATGCCGTATCCTCGGGTAGTAACGCCAAGCACTTTTAAGGCCTCACTCAAAGATTGCTGAATATAGTCACCTTCAGTAACCGCATTTTGCATAACATCACTGTTGCTCAAAATGTCATAAACGGTATGCACCACGCGGCTGCCTAGGGGAGTTCCGCCGTATGTAGAGCCATGACTGCCCACTTGGAATAAGTCACGAGCACGGCCACGGACCATGCAAGCACCAATAGGGAAGCCATTGCCTAAGCCTTTAGCGGTAGATAATACGTCAGGTTTAGCATTACTGTGCTGATAGGCAAAATACTTACCGGTACGACCATTACCAGTTTGTACTTCATCTAGCATGAATAGCCAGTCTTGCTCATCACATAGCGCTTGCACTTGCTCTAAATAGTCAAAGCCATCTTTGGCTGTATTTAATCCGCCTTCGCCTTGAATAGGCTCTAATAAAACGGCAGTAATCTCATCATGATCTTGCGCAGCTTGTCTTAAAGCTTCGATGTCTCCAAAAGGTACTCGAATAAACTCAGAGTCTAAGGTAAAGAAGCCTTCACGAGCTTTAGGGTTTGCGGTGGCAGTGACCGTTAATAGAGTACGGCCATGGAATGACTTCTCCATAACGATGACTTTAGGCTTTTTATAGCCTTTGTTGTGGCCGTATAGACGTGCCATTTTAAGGGCAGCCTCATTAGCTTCAGCACCACTGTTAGCAAAAAAGACACTGTCCATGCCAGCAGCTTGGCACAAAGCTTCAGCGGCCTTTTGCTGCCATTCAATCTCAAATAAGTTACTGGTATGAACTAAAGTGGCGGCTTGCTCTTGAATGGCTTTCGTAATCTGCGGGTGGCAATGACCCAGGCCACAAACAGCGATACCCGTTAAGGCGTCTAAGTAAGCGGTATTGTCAGCGGTATAAAGCCAGCTGCCTTCTCCTCGAGTAAAGCTTATAGGTTGAGGGCTATAGGTAGGCATAATATAGGAGTGCGATGCTGACATAATGGGTCCTTAAACATTTAGCAGATAGGAGAGTAATAGATATTGTATCTCAATAAATGACACGTTTGGGGAATATAAAACAGTGTATTAATTGAATAAGTGTACTAAAGGCGCGCTAAGAATTAATACTTAAGATCCTCTGAAAAAGGTGACTCTTCAGCGGCAACACGATATTCTTCATTGGCCCAAGCGCCTAAATCAATAAGCTTGCATCGATCACTACAAAAAGGCTTGTAAGGGTTGTCTTGCCAAGCAGTCAGTTTTTTACAGCGGGGACAAGGATAAGTCTTTGGGCTTGAAAGTGGTTTGGAATTATCAGTAGAGTCAGTCATATCATAAGGTCTTTAAATAACAAGTAAGTTGTGGGTCACTAAGTGACCTTTTATGATTATAGCATGAGTATCATAGGGCTTATACTGCCCGCTATATATCTTAGCTATCCATATCAAGCTGATTTTATTAGCAATGCAAATATTAAATTAACCGCTAGAGTTCACCCTGACAGGGCTTTAGAAATGATAATATACAATACATTACCCATAACTTTACAACTCGATTAAGTGTATAAAACTTCTTATGTCTGCATCAAATTCTAACTCTTTATCGTCTACTCAGGCTCTAAGTCATAAAAAAAGCCGCTGCTTCAAGCCTGAGAAGCTAACTGCCCCTAGAGATTTTTCGATTCCTAGCTTTGTTGCCCGCCAGCTTCAAGACAGTAAAGCCAGTGCTGGCCAGGCAAGTGTGAGTCATAACAGTCGCCCACTGATAGTAGAAATTGGCGCTGGAAAAGGGATGCATGCTTGCTTGTATGCCAAAAATAACCCTGAACACGATTTGATTGCCATTGAACGAACCCAAAATAAATTCACTGCGTTTAATAATTTAGTGCAATCGGTGAGTAACGAGGTAGTCAATCTTGATAATATTTTAGCGGTACATGCAGACGCCATTCCTTACTGTGTACACGCGTTGCCGGTACAAAGCGTCGATGTATTTTATTTACTGTATCCAAATCCTGAACCTAAAAACCCGAATCAACAATGGTTAAATATGCCATTTTTTGAGTTTTTATTATCAAGATTAAAGCCAAAGGGTAAGGTAATATTGGCTAGCAATATCGAAGAGTATATAGATAATGCGTATCAGCAGGCTGTAGATACCTGGTGCTTAGCTACTCAAAGAAAGGAAGTGCCAATTGAGAGTAAACGTACTCACTTTGAAATTAAATACCTAGCCCGCGGTGAGACCTGTTGGGAGCTTGAAATGATTAAGCCTGAAGGCTATAAGACTCGATTTGATGACTGGAATTCAGAAGTATTGCAGTCAAATTAAGTACAATCAATAGCTGATACTCATAAAAAAGGCTTACTTGAATCATTGATCCAGGTAAGCCTTTTTTTGTCGCTGAACTAACCAAGGCGATTAGTGCTTTAGCGTCTGCATATTAATAGGGACAAACTTGCTAATGGTGTCGTAAGTGTTGGTTCGGGCATTTAGTACCGTTAAGAAGGTATAAGCTCCGATAAACTTACGGCTGATGAACATAAACTCTTTTGGCGGCAAGCTGAACTCACGAGACTGCATAGCGCTGCCTGAGCTTTCCATAAGTCGCTTATGTAAGTTGCTATTGGCCCAGTGGTAAAAGCCGTGCTCATCTATAAAGCTGCTGGCTTTATTCTGTGGCAGGTTAGGGTCTCTAAATGGCTCTGTGGCCAATAAGAATACCTCGGCCATATTGCTCTTAACTTCAGTGCTCATGCTGTCAAAGAAATGATAACCTTGCATGGCATCCATCATTTGCTGCTTGTCATAATTAAAACCAGCTAACATAAGATTGCGGGCGATTTTTAATAAATGATCATCAAACTGACGCATCGCTCCGAAGTCTAATAAGATAAGCTTATCTTTGCCGTTAGGCTTATCTGCAGGCTCTGAGCGAATTAAGTAGTTACCAAAGTTCGGGTCAGTTTGCATTTCTCCCCAAACAAAGATCTCATTAAGCATGATGTCAATTGCCGCTTTACCTAAAGCATCACGGCGGCGCTGTGGTAACTCTTTAAGATTGGCGTTGGTAACGGGTACACCTTCCTCAAAGCTTAAGCACAACAGTCTTTGAGTTGAATAAGCTTCAAAAACTCTAGGTACCACATAGCGCTCATCGTCTTTTAAACGTTCATAAAAGCGAATGGTGGTTTGGGCTTCAGCAAAATAGTCTACTTCAACTTTTAATAGGTCGCTGATTTCATTAAACCACTCATCTAAGGCTTTGGTTTGCGGAACAGCATTGGTAACTTTTAATAAGTGCTTGAATAAACTTAAGTCAGAATCAATGGCGTCTGCAACACCAGGATACTGAACTTTTAGCACCACCTGCTGGCCAGTAGCTTTAATGGTAGCGCGATGCACTTGTGCTAAAGACGCAGTACCGATAGGGGTGTGCGAGACTTCCAGTTCATCTAAACGGCTGCCCAGTTGTTGGCGCAATACCGACTCTACCACTGGCCAAGATAAGCTGGCTGTGCTGTCATTTAAGCGATGTAGAGCTTCGGTAATCTCAGGATGTAAAAAGTGCTCACCATATAACGCCAACATTTGGCCAATCTTGACGACAGAGCCTTTTAGTTTGCCCAACTCATCTGCTAAGTAGGCAGCTTGCTCTTTCATAAACTCTTGGTTGCGAGAGGCTCTTTCTTCTTTACTTAAAAACAGACCGCTAAAGCTATTACCTGCCCAACGTCTTCCTAAGTTTAAAGAGGTCTTAGCTATAGAAAGGCGGCGGTCTAAACTAGAGGTTTTAAGTTCGCTCATCTCATTGGCTAAGCGGCTTCTAGGTAAGTCTGTATGTGGCGGTGTTGAAGAAGATGAATTTGACATGTTTTAACCATATTGAAAAACAAAAGCTGTGTTATGGCAGTGTTGCCAAGGCAGCAGCTATATAAGTAATTAGGGTAGGTACGAATATCCTGAAAGGTATTAACTTATAATTATCTGAACCGTACCAGTTAATACTACCTTGTCGACCTAATCTCTAGAGTAACATTGTTATTCTTTTGACGCACTGACCTGAGAGTTTTAATAACAAACCTAATAAAAAATAAGCTAGCTCTTAACCGTGACCAAGCATTAAATTAACAAGCATTAAATTAAATAGGTTTTAAGACTAGGTATCTACTATATCAATGGGGCTGATTACCAACAAAGCAATGGTAAAAACCCAGCCCCATGATTTATTTCACAATAAAGCCAATTAATTACAGCAGGCTTTTTTAGTCACGATTAAGGGCTCTATAACCGATATCACGGCGGTAATGCGCACCCTCAAATTGAATAGAGGCGGTCACTTTTAACGCTTCTTGTTGAGCGTCGCCAATAGTGTCCCCTAAAGCGGTAACACAAAGCACACGGCCGCCATTTGTAACCACATGCTCACCTTCTTGCTTGGTACCGGCATGGAATACTTTAGTGGTTTCGCTGCTTTGTAGCTCTGGAAGGCCAGTAATCACATCGCCTTTAGAAGAAGTCTCTGGGTAGCCTTTAGAAGCTAGGACGATACCTAAGGCGGCACGCTCATCCCATTCTGCAGTGTTTGGCAATTTGCCAGCCACCCCTTGTTGAATAAGTTTGACCAGTGAGCTTTTTAAGCGCATTAAGATAGGCTGAGTTTCAGGGTCACCAAATCGGCAGTTGAATTCAATGACGTAAGGGTCATTTTTGTCATCAATCATAAGACCGGCATATAAGAAACCAGTGTAAGGGTGGCCTGCCTCTTTCATAGCATCAACCACAGGCTGAATGACTTGATCGATAACTTTTTGATGAACCTCTGGGGTAACAACAGGGGCTGGCGAGTAAGCGCCCATACCACCAGTGTTCGGACCCGTATCGCCTTCGCCCACACGTTTGTGGTCTTGGCTGGTGGCCATAGGTAGAATATTTTCGCCATCAATCATACAAATAAAGCTGGCTTCTTCACCTTGTAAGAACTGCTCAATAACCACACGGCTACCGGCATCGCCAAACTTATTGTCTCCAAGCATGTCTTCAATGGCTTCATGCGCTTGTTCAATGCTTTCAGCAACAATAACGCCTTTACCTGCTGCAAGACCATCTGCTTTGACAACAATAGGTGCACCATTTTCATTGATATAAGCTTTGGCTGCCTCTATGTCAGTAAACGCCTCATACTTTGCAGTTGGGATATTGTTGGCTTGCATAAACTCTTTGGCAAAAGTCTTAGAGCCTTCAAGCTGAGCACAATATTGAGTTGGTCCCCAAGTTGCGATATTTGCTTTGTTGCAGTCGTCAACTAAGCCGGCTACTAATGGCGCTTCTGGGCCCACAACAATAAGCTCAACTGTGTTTTGCTGACAAAAAGCGATAACCGCTTGGTGATCTGTGGTATCAAGGTCAATATTTTCACATTTTGGTTCAAGGGCTGTACCAGCGTTGCCATTGGCCACATAGACTGTGGTGACATCTGCGTCTTTTGCACATTGCCATGCCAGTGCGTGTTCACGACCGCCAGAACCAATAATTAAAATATTCATATATATCCTTGTTAACTTAATGAGGTATGGTTATTAATGGGAAAATATTTACACAATAGGCCAGCTTATATTGGCGATATAAAAAGGCGCAACATAAACTGGCCCACAGTATATGGGATAATTACACTCATTTTATCAAAATCTAGGCGTTAGGGGCAGGTTTATTAGCCCTCAAAGCTATTATTACGTATAAATAAGGATAAACCTCTTAAAAAATGGGATTTGGTTTATTACTGATGATTTTTTTGAATTATTTTTACTTATTTTTAATTAAGGAGAGGTATGATGGCCAAAGTTTTAATTTTGATTGGGGTGGTTTTGGTGGTATTAGGTCTGATATGGAGTGCTTTTCCTGGGGCTTTTTCTTGGATAGGTAAGCTGCCTGGGGATATCCGTTATGAATCTGGGAACACCCGAGTTTATTTTCCAATCGTCACTATGATAGTGGTGAGTGTGGTACTAAGTATTTTACTCAACTTGTTTCGCCGTTAAGCGGACAATCTAGCTTCACCGTTAATAAAATCTCAGGATTTATCACCAGTCGCCGTAAAACCACCCACTTCAGGGGGTGGATATAAGGCGACACACACTGTCGTAAGAAGTCGT
>ERZ808051.723-NODE-723-length-30694-cov-8.721135_pt1 | contig 30694 bp, 36 predicted proteins | sample MGYA00380199_ERZ808051 | MGnify/ENA primary metagenome ERZ808051 (study PRJEB31490, sample SAMN06133391) | mouse gut metagenome | isolation source: J11 | host: mice | place: China: Chengdu | collected 2015-05 ...
GCCCTGTCCGGGGCGGCATCGGCCGCAGGAACCGCAAGAGGCGCCATAAAGACAGGAAAAGCCATTGCCGGGGCAGCTAAAGGCGCGGCCGCAGGCCCCTATGGGATGCTGGCTGCAGGCTTATGGGAAAACAGGAAGGCGGCCGGAAAAATACTGGCAGCCTTTGCTGCCCTGCTGATGCTGCCGGTTCTGTTCCTCCTGATGCTCCCCTCCCTGATCTTCGGCAGCCTGGGGCTGGATGATGCCACAGGCGACGCGCTGAACGATAACAGCGTCATCATGGAGAACATTGCGGAAACAGAGGCTTCCATTGAAGCCATCCTCCGCAAGAAGCATGACGGCCTGCTGGAAGAAATACAGCAGGAGGCGGATGCCCTGGGCCCCGGCTGCGAATACGGCATCACGGATGATTTTTCAGACCGCATCATCTACGAAAGCGCGCTGGTCATTTCCCAGTTCTGCGCCTCGCAGGACGACTACCGTGAGATCAGCCTTGCAAAGCTGGAGCGGATACTCCGTGACAATACGGACGGCATCTTCACCTATACCGTGGAAGTCACGGAATATGAGGAAACGGATGAAGAAACCGGGGAAAGCCATACCATATACCACCATGAATATACAGTGGAATACGCAGGGGACAGCTACTATGCCGAAAATGTCTTCCATCTCACCGATGAACAGCTGCAGACGGCAGAGGAATATGCCGCCAACCTGCACCTGTTTTTATTTGACACGGTTTATCTGGTGGAAATCAACCCTGACCTGATACCAGGGGAAACCGGGAACAAAGCCGTTGACCTGGCCCTGACAAAGCTTGGCACGCCATACAGCCAGGAAAAGCGCAACCAGGAAGGCTATTTCGACTGCAGCTCCTTCACCTACTGGGTATACAGCCAGTTAGGCGTCATCCTGCAGCATGGCGGTTCCAACACGGCGGCTTCACAGGGAAGGTACATCACGGAGAACAACCTTGCCGTATCCTATGGAAGCCTTGCCCCCGGGGACCTGGTATTCTACTCCTTTGGGGTGAACAACCGCTACCTGAACATCGACCATGTGGCAATCTATGCCGGGGACGGCTATGTGGTGGACGCTTCCTCTTCCAAGAAGAAAGTGGTCTACCGCCCCATCTACAGCACGGGCAACATTGTCCTGTGCGGCAGGCCCTACACGGAATAAACATACAACGGCCACTGGCGGGAACGGGCATACCCTCGCCCCTCCCGCCTTCAGCAAATATCTTAGGAGGTGCATTAAGGAATGTCTATAAGACAGGAAGAAAATGACATATATATCATACCACCCAACTTCATCGATACCGGAACGGTGTTCGGCGGGACCATCAAGCTGAGGAATGCGGCGGAGGCGCTGGCAGCCTCACTGCTCATCGGCCTGCCCGTGTTCCACCTGCCCGTGACACTGACAACGAAGATCATCATCGCCTGCCTGACCGTGCTCCCGGCAGCCCTGTTCGCCATCATCGGCATCAACGGCGAAAGCCTGACCTCATTCGTCATCAACTTCTTCGTATACCTGAAGAACCGCAGGATCGTCGGAATACGGGAGGATACAGACGAAACGCCGGAAAAAGAAAGAAAGCCCGGAAAACAGCAGAAAGCCGCAAAGAAACAGCGGGAAAAGAAAGTAAAACCCAAAAAAGAGGATTATGCCGAGGAGTTCGGGCAGTTTAAGGAGCGCAGGCAGGCAAGGCAGGCGGCATCTGCAGAGGATGCAGGCAAGCACCAGAAAAAGAAACCCGGTGTCTCCCAGATGCGTGAGCGCATGAGGGAGGAGCCGGAACCGGAGCTGATAAACCCTTCCGCCTCCTATCTCCCCATCCGGAAGATCGAAAACGGCATCATCTACACCAAAGACCGCCGCTATGTGAAGATCATAGAGGTCATCCCCATCAACTTCCTGCTGCGGAGCGCCAGGGAACAGAGGGGCATCATCTATTCCTTTATCAGCTACTTAAAGATAAGCCCCGTGAAGCTCCAGTTCAAAGTCCTTACCAGGCGTGCAGACATCAACAGGCATCTGGAAACCCTGCGGGAGGAGATGCGCCTGGAGACAGATGAGCGCTGCCTTGCGCTCCAGAAGGATTATGAAAACCTGATCCGCCGCATCGGTTCCAGGGAAGCCATCACAAGGCGCTTCTTCATCATCTTTGAGTATGAGCCTTTTGCAGCAAACCGGGGGAATGAGGAAAGCGACGCCATATCCGCCCTTACCACTGCAGTGCGGACTGCTAAGACCTACCTGCAGCAATGCGGGAACGAACTTCTGGTCCCCGACAATGAGGATGAGATGGCTGCGGAGGTATTCTACAGCATCCTGAACCGCAAGACAAGCGTGGCAAAGCCTCTGAGCGTGCGTGTGAATGAGGTCATCGGGCAGTACATCAATGCAGGCAGGCGGGATGAGATCGGGAATATCCCCGCCATGGAATTCATCGCGCCGGAGACCATCGACTACACCCACGGCAATTATGTCATCATGGACGGCACCTACCATACCTACCTTTTAGTGCCCTCCGGGGGCTACCGCCCGCAGGTGTGCGCCGGATGGATCTCCCTCCTTGTCAATGCAGGTGAGGGGATTGACGTGGACATCTTCTTTGACCGCCAGCCCAAGGACCGCATCCAGCAAAAGCTCGGCCAGCAGCTTAGGATCAACCGCTCCAAGATCAAAGACACCTCCGACACCAACTCGGACTTCGATGACCTTGACAGCGCCATCCGCTCCGGCTATTTCCTGAAGGAAGGGCTTGCCAATAACGAGGATTTCTATTACATGAACATCCTCATCACCATCACGGCAGACAGCCTTGAGGAACTGGAGTGGCGCACCAACGAGATGAAAAAACTGATGCTCTCCCAGGACATGGAGGCGGTGTCCTGCCACTTCCGGGAAGAGCAGGCTCTGCTCTCCGCCCTGCCGCTGGTATCGCTGGAGAAAAAACTGTTTGAGCGCTCCAAACGCAACATCCTGACAGGCAGCGTGGCAGGCTGTTATCCCTTTACCTCCTTTGAGATGTGCGATGACAACGGCATCCTCTTAGGGGTGAACAAGCACAACAACTCGCTGATCATCGTGGATATCTTCAATTCCCGCGTCTACAAGAACGCGAACATGGCGATCCTGGGAACCTCCGGCGCGGGCAAGACCTTCACCATGCAGCTCATGGCGCTCAGGATGCGCCGCAGGAACATACAGGTGTTCATCATCGCCCCCCTGAAAGGGCATGAGTTCCACCGGGCCTGCAGCAACATCGGCGGGGAGTTCATCCAGATTTCCCCTGCCTCCAGAAACTGCATCAACATCATGGAGATCCGGAAGGTGGATTCCTCCGCCAGTGACATTCTGGACGGCCCGCAGACGGAAAAATCGGAGCTTGCAGCAAAGATACAGCGGCTCCACATCTTCTTTTCCCTGCTGATCCCGGACATGACACATGAGGAACGGCAGCTTCTGGATGAGGCGCTGATACAGACCTATAACCAGAAAGGCATCACCCACAACAACGAAAGCCTGCCTGACCCGGAAGACCCGGAACACTACCGGGAAATGCCGGTGCTGGAGGACGTTTTCAACATCCTAAAGAAGAATGCGGACACCAAACGCCTTGCCAATATCATGAACCGGCTGGTGCATGGCTCCGCCTCCACCTTCAACCAGCAGACCAACGTGAACCTTGACAACAAATACACTGTGCTGGACATTTCGGAACTGACCGGCGACTTATTGACGGTGGGCATGTTCGTGGCACTGGACTATGTATGGGATAAAGCAAAAGAAGACCGAACCGTGGAAAAAGCCATCTTCATTGACGAGACATGGCAGTTAATCGGCGCGGCGTCCAACCGCCTCGCGGCAGAGTTCGTGCTGGAGATCTTCAAGATCATCCGCGGGTACGGCGGCTCCGCCATCTGCGCCACCCAGGACCTGAACGACTTCTTTGCGCTGGAGGACGGCAAATACGGCAAGGGCATCATCAACAACTCCAAGACCAAGGTTGTCCTGAACCTGGAGGACGAGGAGGCGATGCGCGTGCAGTCCATCCTGCACCTGTCCGAAGCGGAGACAATGGCGGTCACCCATTTTGAGAGGGGCAACGGCCTGATCTCCACCAACAACAATAACGTCACCGTGGAATTCAAGGCATCGGAACTGGAGAAGGAACTGATTACCACGGACCGTAATGAACTGAAAAAGCTGCTGGAAAAGGAAAGGCAGCGCAGGCAGATGGCTGAAGCAGTCTGATACTTACACTTTACATACGGTTTACGCATGGCAGGGGGAATCCATCCCTGTCGGAAATACCTTTATGTACGCTTTAAGTAAAGTTTACGCATATACAGTGTATCTTCCAGTTCCAGACCAGCACTGTATGTAAAGTTTATGTAATCTGTACGCAGAGTTACTTCCTATTATAACAAATACCATTCCCTGCGGCAGGCTTATATGCCGCAGGAACAAAGGAGGCTGTACCATGCAGCAGAAAAACCAACAGCAGGAAAACCATTTACCGGAGATCACCCGGCTGCTTTCCATGTACCATGCCCTCAGCCTTCCCCAGCTTGGACGGCTCTACCCGGAACTTACAGAGGGTAAGCTCCTGCGCCTGCTGGGGCGGCTGGAAAAAACAGGGCGGCTTGCCTTACTGCCGGAACGGGGGCTTGTCCTGTATTCAAAGGACTGCATCCCCAGCCCGTCCACCCTTGCCGCCTTCTGGGTGCTCCTGGATTTCCGGGAAGACATCACCTTCCACACGGCCAGCGATTTTCCGGTGGCGCTGACCTTCTACACCCAGTCGGATGCCTATGACGTCATCCACATACCGGAAGAAAAAGAGATGCTCATGAACAATGCCCTTTCCGCTTATAAGGAGGATGCGCCCCGCCGCATAGCCATCGTGGACCATGCCGGGCAGATACCCCTCCTTGCTATCCCCGGCACTGCCGCTTTCTGTACGGTCACGCCGGACGGGAAGGTGCAGTATTACAGGAAACAAGGAGTGACAGATACTTAATGGACCGACACACTTTATCATCCCGCCTTGCGCGGATAGGGGATGACCTCCCCCGGCTGTCAAACACCATAAATGCCATGGCAGCCAACACCGGCACCTATGGGAAAAACTATGAGGAACTTAGCCTGGATGCCGCCCGGCGCGCGGAACGGATCGCCTGTTCCCTGCGCAACCTCATCTATGCCGCAGACCTTGTGCCGAAGCCCGTCCTCATGGAAGCGGCCGCCCAGGTACACGGCATTTCCATAAGACACACACAGGACATCGTGGAGATCGCCCTGCCCGGCCTGATGCCGAAACGCACCAAACGCGTCAACACCACGTTCCTGACCGATCCGCTGCATGCGGCGCTTGAGGCTTACACAAAGGGACATGACCTTCCGCATTTCAGGCAGTGCGTGGTCTGTTTTTCCCATGTGTTCGACAAGAGCCTCTCCGACAGGAGGGTGCGGGACTACGACAACCTGGAGTGCAAGCAGCTTTTAGATACCGTGGCAGGCTTCCTGATGGCCGATGACAGCGGGCTGTTCTGCGACGCCTACCACACCACGGAATTCGGGGAAAGGGACTGCACCATCCTCGCCGTCATGGAAAAAAGCCGCTTCCCCGGATGGCTGAAGGAGCGGGAGGACAGGGAAAAAAGCATATCGGATTTTTAAGGGATTTTACGGAAAATCTCCCGGCTGCGGTAAAAACTGCGCCTCCCATGCGGAAATACGGGGTTTCTGCTTCCGTGCCCCCGCCATTCCTTAACCGGAGTCTCAGGCGTGTACGGTAAAAAACGCGCAATCCCATCTCCTCGTGCCACCTGCTAACGCCGCATCCATTTACAAGAAAGGAGCCAGCCATGAACGACACATCCACCGCCGCATACCGCCTGCTCTCCCTGACCGCCCTGTCCGGAGAGTGCAGCCCTGATATCCTGTCCCGACTAGGCATCGGCCCCAGCTATGGGGAAAAACTGGTGACAAAGCTGAAGGATGAGGGCCTCCTCAAGACACATTACAAAGACCGGCTCCGGGGATACCGGCTGGCCTGCGGCGGCAAAAAGCTCCTGCTTGCCCAGAACCCGGAACGCTTCTCATTCTACCTGTCCGGCAACACCGAAACGAACCACCCCAGAAGCGGCTACCCCAGGCGGCTGCGCCTCCAGCAGGCATCCCACATATATGCCATGCTGCTGAATGCAGGCATCACCTTTTTCCGTGATGAAAAGCCCCTGATCTTCCGGGAGGAACCGCAGGCCGGGGAATCTGTCCGGATGCCCCTGCCCATCTTCTACCACTCAAGGGAGGTCAAGGAACTGGGCACGGAGGCCGTGAAGATCGGCAACTCCCGCATCATGGGAATCCTTTTTGCACCAGGCTGCATCTATGCCCTGTTCCATACAGGAACTGCACCGATCAAGTGGGAGTACCAGACTGAGCTGCGGGTAAAGACATTCCTTTCCCACCATGTCAGCAGGGGGATCCTCTCCAGAGGGAGCATCGAGCCATGCTACCATCCGGACACGCCCATAAGGCTCCTCTTCATCGGCAGCGGTATGGACACAGCCCTGAAGCTGATGGAGAGCACCGGCGGCTTCCAGAAAAGCTATTTCTGCCTGGATTCCAGTTTTGACTATTTCCATTATGTCCCGGATGATGCCGCAGGAGAGACAACACTCCGGCTGCTCTGCTCCCCGGCCCTGCAGAAAGCGCTCCGGAGCCTGCTCCTGTCCGACCTGCAGCCTCCCTGCCCCGATTACGGGCTGGAACATGATGCCGTATCGGAGGGGATGCCGGTGCTCCTTGCCTTTGACTTCGACATGCTGCGGCTGTCCCGGTTCCGTACTGCCCTCTCCTTCCACGGGCTTGCCGGGAACCTGGTCTGCTTCGACTTCCAGAAACCGGTCCTGCAGCAATACTTTGGGGATGCAGCCGCCATTGAAACCATTGACCTGTATAAATTTGAAAGGAGGTTCCTGCACTGAAACTGACAGAAAACAAAAAGAAACAGATGACGCTCTTCTTCGTCCTGCCCGTCCTGCTCATGGCGCTTGCCTATGCAGGCGGCTATGTATCCCAGTTCATCATCAACTACCGTGACTGGACTTCATCCGGGGGCACACCGGGGAACGGCACCTCGCCGGCATTCCCCGACGGCTCGCCTGGCGCCTGCCTGAAAGCGCTCACCGTATTCCCTTACAGCCTGTACGGGATCGCCCTGTGCATCGGCATCTCCGGGCTGCTGGTATTTATGGTGATGCGGATGGGCTTTGGCAGGAAAGGCACCTATGACAGGGAGCGGAACCTGACCTACTCAGACCAGGGGACTTACGGCACCTCCGGCTTCATGACGGACTCTGAGATGCGTGAAGTGCTGGAGCTGGTCCCTGACATTACAGGAAACCGGGGCGTCATCTTAGGGAAGCTGTACGGGAAAGCGGTCTGCCTGCCGGAGAAGACGCGGATGAACCGCAACGTGGCGGTATTCGGGGCCAGCGGCAGCATGAAAAGCCGGGCTTATGCAAGGAACGTGGTGTTCCAGTGTGTGAAACGCGGGGAGAGCCTCATCATTACCGATCCAAAGTCGGAGCTTTACGCAGACCTGTGCCTCTATCTTGAAGAAAACGGCTACACCGTGCGGGTGTTCAACCTGATCAACCCTGAAAATTCCGACAGCTGGAACTGCCTCGCGGAGATCGAGGGGCAGGAGATCATGGCGCAGCTCTTTTCCGACGTCATCATCAAGAACACCGGCTCCCCGAAAGGCGACCATTTCTGGGACAACTCGGAGATGAACCTGCTGAAGGCCCTCGTGCTGTATGTGGACCAGGGGTTCCCGCCGGAGGGAAAGAACATCGGGCAGGTCTACAAGCTGCTGACCATGAACTCCGAGAAGGAACTGGACAGCCTCTTCGACCTGCTCCCGGTCACCCACCCGGCAAAGGCCCCCTACAACATCTTCAGGCAGGCGTCCGACACGGTGCGCAGCGGCGTCATCATCGGGCTTGGCACAAGGCTGCAGGTGTTCCAGAACAGGCTGATCCGGCAGATCACCAGCTACGACGAGATCAGCCTGACACAGCCGGGCTATGAGAAGTGCGCATATTTCTGCATCACTTCAGACCAGGATTCCACCTTTGACTTCCTCTCCTCCCTGTTCATGTCCTTCGTGTTCATCAAGCTGGTACGCTATGCGGACAAATACGGGGACGGCGGGAGGCTCCCTGTACCGGTACATATCCTGGCGGATGAGCTTGCAAACGGCGGATGCACCATTGCAGACCTGACAAAGAAGATCAGCACCATCCGCTCCAGGCAGCTCTCCATCAGCTGCATCTTCCAGAACCTGCCCCAGATGCAGAACCGCTACCCGTTAAACCAGTGGCAGGAGATCATCGGGAACTGCGACACCCAGCTTTTCCTGGGCTGCACCGACGAGCTGACGGCCGAGTTCATCTCGAACCGCACCGGTGAAGTCAGCGTGGCCGTATCCAGCCAGGCAAAGCAGCTCAATACCTGGCGGGTGTCAGATTACACGCCGGAATACCGGGAGACACATTCCATCGGGAAGCGCAAGCTCCTGACGCCGGATGAGGTGCTGCGGCTTCCGCTGGATGAGGCACTGATCATCCTCCGGGGCCAGAAGGTGCTGAAGGTGGGGAAATATGACTACACCCTCCACCCGGAGAGCCGGAAATTAAAGGGAAGCCGGGCCAGCGACCATATCCCGGAGTGGCGCAGGCTTCCGGAATCACCGGAGCCGGACTTTTCACGGCTGATGAAGCCGGAACCGAAACAGAAGAAACCAAAGGCGCCCAGAAAGAACCCTGCCCCTGCAGGCACTGCGCCCACCGGCCCTCCCCCTGAATGGGCGGATGAACGGCAGGCATTCTTCCCTGCGGACGGGGACTGCGGTATCGTCATGACGGACAAGAAATCCATCATGTCCTGAGCTGCCCGGCAAAACAGCCTGCCTGTGGGAACCTGCAGGCAGACCAGACAATCATGAAAAGGAGACAAAACTATGCCCAGAAAAGCAAAAACGGAAGAAACTGTTGTAACTGAAGAAAGCGCCATCCTGGAGAATGCACCTGCGGAAACAGGAACCCTTATGGAAGGGGATTCCCCTGCGGAGGGCGAAATCCTTATGGACGGTGGAATGCCTGCAGACGGGGATTTCCCTACGGATGGAGAACTGCCTGGCACTGGCGAGGCTGTCATGAATGAGGAACTTCCCGGTTCTGGTGAGACCGCTGCGGAAGATGGCGCACCTGCTTCTGACAGTGCCATTACAGATGGGGATGTGCCGGAAAAAACATCCATTTCCGGGGAAAACATGGAGGCGGAAGCAGAGACCGGCAATGACAGCGGGATGGCACTGCTGCAGGAAGATACGGGGGAGGCCCCCGTCGAAGGTGATGGAGCGGCGGATAATGCAAACAATCCTGCTCCGGAACTTTCCTCCGGGACCGGAGCGGAAGCCGGAAGCGGCACAGGGAAAAATAACCCTGAAGTTTCAGCCCCTCCCAGAAGGCGGAAAGCAAAAGCCGCCCCTGCTCCAAAACCGGAACCGCCTGTACGGAAGACCGCCCCTTCCACCATCCTTACCCTGAATGCCGATTCGGAAGTGGAGACACCTGAGAGCAGGGAGGATACCATCTGGCATGAGCTGCAGAACGCCTACCGCACCCGGAAGATCCTGACAGGCACCCTGGGCGGCATTGAGAAGATGGACGGAGGCGGCACCATCGCAGTCGTCTATTACAAGGACATGCGTGTCGTGATCCCCCTTTCGGAGATGATGATCAACCTTGTGGAGGATGAAGCCCATGATTACGGGGAACTGGTGCAGCGCCAGAACAAGATCCTCGGCAACATGCTGGGATGTGAAATCGACTTTATCATCAAAGGGCTTGAGAACGCCAGCCGCAGCGTGGTGGCCAGCAGGAAAGATGCCATGTACAAGAAGCGCCAGATTTTCTACATGCCGGATGCGGCCGGAAATTCCCGCGTATGCGAAGACCGCATTGTGCAGGCGAGGGTCATTGCCGTGGCAGAAAAGGTTGTCCGCGTGGAGATCTTCGGCACGGAATGCTCCATCCTTGCCCGCGACTTATCCTGGGACTGGCTGGGAGATGCCACGGAACGGTTCCATGTAGGCGAGCAGATTCTTGTCCGCATCTTAAGCGTGAAGATCCGCTCCCTGGAGGACATTTCCGTGAAAGCCGACGTCAAGAGCGTGAACGGCAACACCAGCAAGGAGAACCTGAGTAAGTGCAAGATTCAGGGCAAGTACGCCGGGACGGTCACGGACATCCACAAAGGCACTGTCTTCGTCCGCCTCCACATCGGCGTCAACGCAGTCGCCCACAGCTGCTATGACAACCGGATGCCCGGCAAGAAGGATGATGTCAGTTTCGTGGTGACGCGGATTGATGCAGACCGGAACGTGGCAGTGGGGTTGATTTCGAGGATTATTAAGCAGAATATTTAAAGATCAAAGGGTTCTTAACCAGCATATTTTCTCGCTCTTTAGGAACCCTTTCTCAATCCATATATGGCAATATACACTAACTTTTTAATGTTCAGTCAGGAAAAAACATTTTATGCCAATCAATATACTTACTGACATTATCCCAAGAAGTCCAGTCAATATACCTGCCTTTTAATTGTTTCTCACAAGCAGCCCTTAAATCAGAATTAAAACATTGCAAAATCTCTTGTGAGGACATATATCTTTTTACCGTAGTTCTTGTAAAAGTGCTTGGCACATATCTAATATCTGGCACGCCTTCTAATCGTTTTCTTTGTCGAACATCTATTGATCTTTGTGTTATTAAATCAGTTCCACTTTTATATATATGGATGTACCCAATTACACTATTCATCCACCTTGTATTTCTTCCAAGTTTATCCTTAATCAACTCTCTATGGGTTTCAACAAATACTTCCGAAGCTGTTAAGCAATACGAATCAATCACTTTATCCCAATATTCTTTAAATTCTTCTTTTGAACGGTTATAAATGATAATATCAAAAATCTTTTCATTCATAAAATTATTCCACTCTTAATTTTTTAAATGCCTCCTGATATTTCGCTACATACTTCACTTTATCCATAAAAAAGGACATTATAACCAAATAACACACTCTATCCATAGACATAGCTCTAGTCACTGTAGCCTTATCTGACAGACAAGGTTTCAATTCTTCATAATATTCAGGAAAATCATACATCTCAACGTAGCTGTCAAAATTTTCAAGTTCTGTTATAATTTTATTAACGGAATACCCTAAACCTTCAAAATCCGTTTTAGAAGTATAATCATAATGAGGAAATAAAACCAAATCTAATAATTTCTCATCGTGACTCTGCTGACACAGAAAGTCATAATAGTCATCTAACGCCAAATCCAACGCTTTCCTATATTGTATAAAAAGTTTTCTATTTCTACCAGAGAACTTCATGTTTAATATTCTTTCGCATCTATCCAGCATACTTATGTCAAATGACCTTCCAGCCTTATCATTTATATCCCCATATTTGACCGTAAGTTCTTTTAGAAATCTACATTTTTCCTTTGTAGTGGCATTATAATTATAAAATTCATTTTTTAGTCGATTTTTAATATGTCCTTTTTGCTTATTTTTCATTTTGCAAATAGTCTCTATAAGAAAATCCAATGTCCCATAACATTTTACAATAAATTTTTCTATATCTTCAATAGCAATATTATATGTATGTAAATCGTTATGGATTTCAGCATTGTAATACACTATTTTAATAGACTTCTTTTCTTCTCTTTTATCCCATACAACTCTAGGACAGAAAGCCCTTTGTCCATTGGTAAACTCTTTTTGTCTATTATCATCTAACTGCAAAGCGTGCGGAAGTACAATAGCCCGAATAAATCGAAAAAAATCCTTATCTGTTTTATTTGCAAGTCCATGATAACCCCAAAAAATATTCTGCTCATACGTTATCCCAATAGAAAAGGATTTCGCTATTTCATCTATGCAAGCTACCAATAGATCCGCATAATTTATCCATAATACAAAATTTACCGCATTTTCATTCCAACGTCCATTCAACTTAATACCATTCAAAATTTTTACCGTATCCTTTAATCTATCTAATGCGACTGTTAATTTGTAATACTTTACTGCATCATCAGAAAAAAGGTACTGATCTTTAGCAATAACATAATATAATTTTTCAGCTTTTTTAATGTCTAACAACATTTATTACCCTCTCTTCTACTTCATCCGCAGACATCCAACCCTTCTCCTTTGCAGTCTGCTCTCCTTCTTCCAATGCAGTCAAAATTTTTTCTGATGCTTCCGTAACTACAGCTTTTTTAGTATCCGCAAGCATTTCCTTTATCGCTGGACGTATCTGGCTCACTTCTTTCCGAAAATGCTCCTGTAATTCATTGCCGCTGTATCCCTGCGTAATCAGCTCTATCATAATTTGTTCGGCAAATTCAACTTCTATACTTACCATTCTTTTATTTATCCTCCTAAAAGTTTAAGCCTTCAAGCTATTTTGCTCAAAGGCTTTACTTTCATCATGCTCTGAAAATCCTTAAAATCTTTTCCTTGCTGTCTACCAGCATATGGAAAACTCTCAATATGTACACAGTCTGCTCCCTCTCATCAATCAGGAAATAGATTTTATAATTTTTATGATATATTTTCCTGATGCCATATCCTGCCAGTTCTTCATCTTCATCCAGCTCATGGCTTTGAGGAAACAGGCTGAGACTGTTTATTGCCTTCCGAAAGCCTCTCACCATATTGACCGCAGCTTCCGGAGACTTCAGCTCAAAGGCGATGTAGTCCGTCTGGTCTGCAATGTCCTCCTCAGCCAGCGGCAAGGTGACCACCTTATATTCTTTCATTGGTATACCTTTTCTCCAGTTCATCAAAGAATTCGTTGCAGTCCCGGCCTTTGCCTGCAGCAATGTCCCGGTAGCTTTCCATTACCATTTCCCGTATCTGTTTCTGATTTTCATCTATTTCTCTCCGATAATCCAAAACCTGCTGTGCTGGACTCATACAACTCACCTCTTTCTTTCATATGTATCTTTAGTATACCCAAAAACATTTCTTAATACAAGGAACAAATTTGTTAAATTTTTTGCCGCTGGTTCCCTGATCCTAAGAAAAACACCATTTCCGCCCTATCCGCACCACTGGCACAACATTGGCACTAAACTTTCCCAAACTGGCACATCATTGCGATTTACAGCGCAAATCCCATATGCTAGAATTGGTATCGTGATAATCCATACACAGACGGGCACGACATTTCCCATATGCGGCCCGCCATATAAGAAACGCAGGCAGAAAGCCCCACCCCGGCTTCCCGCCTGCGTTCTTTATCATCCGGGAGGTGTCCTATTGAAAAAGAAACTGAAACGGCTCCTGCTGTCCGAAAGAGGCGATTCCTCTTATATCAGCAGCTTTGTTTACATTCTGGTGGCTGTGGTCCTGATCGCATTCATCATCAATGTATTCCACATCATTTCCACCAAACAGGAAATGGACCATATGGCGGACCAGCTCGTGAAGCAGATCCAGCTCAACGGCGGCACCAGCAGCGAGACCGACTCCCTTTTCTCCTTCCTCTCCAGCGAGATAAGCGGTGTCGAGGGGCTCTCCTACCAGGTATCCGGCCCCGGCAACACAGGCCGCATCCAGATCGGCACACCCTTTTACGTTACCATCACGGGGCGCTGCTACCTTGGCGGATTCTGGAAATTCAACCTCGTTCCCATCAACGTCCGCGCCCAGGGGGCCGGCGTCAGCGAACATTACTGGAAATAAGGAGGCATGCCATGTACAAGAAGACCATCCGGAATGAGCGTGGAGACTTGTCCTTTTTCACAATCTTTGTGATTCTGGCAATCATCATGCTGATGTCATTCCTGCTGCTGTTCGCTTCCGTCAAGATCAACTGCATGAACATCCGCAATGCAGCCAAGATGGAACTGAACAATGTCAGCGCCCGCATCTATGCGGATACCTTCCATTCCCAGAGGGAGGCGAACCTTGACTCCTACATGTCTGACCTGCACCTGAGTTCCGCCTACCAGGAGGCTCTGCGGGCCGGCTTCATAAACGGGATGGAAGAAAGGATACGGCTTTCCAATGAAGATTACAGGGTGGAGAACATCAGCCTGCAGTTCAACCAGTATTCCGACAAGATCGAATATGTGGTGACCTGTGATGCCATTTTTCAGATCCGCATGTTCGGGGAACTGTTCCCGCCCATTACGCAGCATATCACGCTGACCGGTTCCCATAACACAAAATACTGATGGGGATGTTGTTGGCATTCCGCCTTCTGATGCGTATATAATGGAATCAAAGCAGATTCCATTCCAAGTTCTATAATGCAAACACGATGAAAGGAGTCCTATATCATGAAAAAGAACAAACCTACTGACAGAAAAAGAACCTTTACCATCTGCGGCTTATCCGCACTCTGCGTCGCAGTGCTTGCGGGCGCCTGGTTCCTGACGCGGGAGCCGGAAAGGGAGTTCATCCCCGCTTCCACGGAAGCCTCCGGCGGGACGGATACCTGGGAGGAAAACCCTGGCACGGACACCAGCCTCCCTGATGCCGCAGCAAAGGAAAGCACCCAGATCCAGGGCACGGCCTCCGACAATACCCAGACGGTGGTTTCCGAGGATGAAACCGGCTCCACTACGAGCCTTTCCGACAGCTCCACTAAAAAGGATGCTTTACAGGAAAAGCCCTCTGACCCTCCGGTGACCACGGATGACCTCACCGATCCCGGCCGGCAGCCGGAATACGCCCCGCCCGTCCAACAGACACCCGCTCCGCCACAGGAAAATCCCACAGGCGGTTCCGGGGATGCCGCTGACGGCGGCCATCCCGGGCAGGTCTATGATCCGGTATTCGGGTGGATCGATGTCGGCAACACCCAGCAGGATAACATCGACAGCGATGGGGACATCAACAAGCAGATCGGCACCATGGGCGGCAACTGAACATATTGAAAACACCGAAAAGGCATGGATGAACTCCATGTCCTTTTTTATCTGTAAAGGAGAATCACATGAAACAACTGACCAAACGCATCTTCCCGCTTTTTCTTTCCCTTATCCTGATGCTCTCTGCAGGAATGACTGCACTGGCATCCGGGGATGGCAACTTAGACGGTGGAGGCGGTGGAATGGGAAGCGGCACCGCCACCGACGTCTGGCACAACCAGGACGGGGTGCGGGTCACCGTCGTCACGGAGGACGGCGGCATAGCCTCCACTCCCTTTGACCTGAGCAACGCGAATGTGGCCAATAATGTACTGAACTTCGGCAAAGTATGCAAGCTACAGTACAGTTCGGGTTCTTCCCTGTCCCCCAATGGAAGCTACAGCTATTCCAAACCGGGCACTGCACTCCCCCGCATCATCAGCGGAGGGCACTCCCGTGCAAGCATCGAGGCAATCCAGCGGTATTTCTGCTCCGAATATGCCGCACAGCTTGTGGCTGACAAGGCCGGCATCCCTTTTGAGGAACTGGTCTCCGGTTCCTACAAGCTGGTCATCGAGCCGATTGCCTACTTCACCCACGGCGGCCGCAATTATGCCATGACCGCAACGGAAGCGGCGCTCTACAACCAGATGTCCGGCGGGACGCTGCGCAGCAAGATGCCCAGCCTGACGCACCAGAACCTGCCCCTGTCCATCTTTCTTGAGACACCGGATTTAGGCTACCCTGCCTGGGGCGGCACTACCAGCGGGAAAGTCTCTGACAGCGACATCCTCTCAGCCCTGGGCATCGGCATCGTAAGCTACAAGGATGTACCGGAGGCGGAGCTGCAGGCGCCTGACTATACCTACCGGGTGGATACGGACGTCATCACCAGCATCACCCTGACCAGCAGCGCCGAGGTGAACCCGGATGATCCGGCAAGCGTCACCTTCCACATCAACGGCGGCACCTATACTGTAAACGACATCGTGATGCCTGCAGGCGGCTCCCAGGTGGTCTGGGCAAAATGGCACACCCCTTAGGGCACCTGTATGTCCAGCCTGCGCCGAACGGCATCACCGTAAAAGCCGCCTCCTTCTTAAAGCTCATCCTTGGCCGCAGGCTCCCTTTCCGGAAAGCCCTGGCGGTGTTCCATTCCGAGAAGCTGGAGCCGATGGAGAAGCAGGTCCTGGCACTGCTGCGCCACGAGATGCTGTCCACTGCGGAGCTGATCCAGTGTACGGAAAAGGGGAAGGCCCGCATAAAGGACAGCGAAGACCTGATGGACTGCCTGTACCGGGAAGACGGCAGCGACTGTGAGGGCATCGTCACGGACTGCCGCACTTCTGAAACAAGATTCCCCGTACTCGCTGCTGTTGCAAACCTGTACCTGAAGCAGCAGGTCACATTCCAGATTTTATAAAGGAGATGACTCATGGAACCCATACCAAAACCGTTGCTGCGGCGGCTGGTCCTGACCTTTCTGGCCGGGGGCGGCTGCTTCCTTATTGGGCTTGTTTTCTTCCTGCGGGAAGGGGATATGCCCTTTTTTACCCTGAGCATCCTGCTTTTCCTGTTCTCCTGTGGGAAGGGTATCCTGCTCTTCCTTCAGGTAGAGAAAAAAGCCTACACGGTACTGGAGGGCATCTGCACGGATGTCCGCATGAATCTGCTTGGCAGCACCCAATACATCTGCCTTTCTGATGCGGAAGGGAATGAACACTGCCTTGTGATAGGCAAAGACCATAAGATCCGCACCGGACTCTCCTACCGTTTCTACTTCAGGGACTCTGACGGCATCTCCCCTGGCAGGAACCCGCTGCTTAAGAAAGCATTGCTGACAGACAACCTGCTGGGCGTGGAGGGAACTGCGGCCGGACCATCCGCCCTGGATGAAGATCAGAAAACTGCATAATATCCTTTATTCTCCATAAAATATAAAATCGCAATTTGAATGGATTTGAATGATTATTGTTGCATTCTGCTTCAATCCATATTATGATGGAGACAGAAAGGAAGTGATAGCATGACTACTGTAAGCCTTCGATTTGATGACGAAATGAAAAGGCAGCTTGATGAGATGTGCGATGAAATGGGGATGAACCTTACCACCTTCTTCATGATCTATGCAAAGAAAGCGCTGCGTGACCGCCGGATTCCTTTTGAGGTGACAGCCCCCCTGGACCCTTTTTACTCAGATTCCAACATGGAGCAGCTAAGGAAAGCGAACCAGCAGGTCAAAAACGGGCAGGTAATCGTAAAAACAATGGAAGAACTGGAGGCTATGGAAGGTGAGTAAGATCACATTTGCCGAGGATGCATGGGAGGAATACCTTTACTGGCAGTCGCAGGATAAAAAGACCCTGAAAAAAATAAACAGCCTCCTGAAATCCATCCAGCGTGAACCTTTTGCCGGAGAGGGAAAGCCCGAACCGCTGAAAGACAGCCCGGAAGGGGAATGGAGCAGAAGGATCAACGACAAAGACAGGCTTGTTTATATTGTAAGCAATGGAAATATCACCATAACCCAGTGCAAAGGGCACTATAATGATAAATAGTCCTCCAAAGCAGGAGTATGAGCTACCGAAAATATTGTCCGCCTACCGCTGGCGGCTTATAAATGAACGGCCCGAAAAATATGGTTCGCCCACCGGAGGCGTCTAATAAATGTCCGGCCTGAAAATTCTCAGCCCTATCGCAAGGTAGGGCTGATTCTATAGGTGGTGGCATATGCTTTACAAAGAAGGTTATGTATATCATATCAAGGATGAATATTTTGAAAAAGTAAATGACAATATGCTCATGCAGAACAAAGAGAACGGTACATACCGCCCGACTTTCTACTGCCTGAAGGATGAGAAGACCTCCCTGCTCTGGATGGTCCCATTAAGCAGCCGGGTAGACAAGTTCAGGGCCATCCATGACAAACAGGCAAAAAAATACGGCAGATGCCTCACTATTGTCCTTGGAGAATTTGACGGAAAAAGCGCCGCCTTCCTCCTGCAGAACATGTTCCCTGTCACAGAATATTATCTTGACCACATACATACCAGAAACAATAATCCGGTTCCTGTAAAGCATTCCATCCACAGCGAGATAAGCACAAACATGAAACGGCTGCGCCAGCTCCATGCAAGGGGCAGGAAAGTGGTATTCCCTGACATCACGCGTCTGGAAAAGATCATGCTTCAGGAGCTGAACGACAGCCATACCTTTCAGGACAACGAAGCTTCCCCTGATCCATTTTATTCTGAGCCGAACAGGAAGCAGTTGGAAAAAGCCGCCCGGCAGATAGCTGATGGCCAGATTGTCACAAAGACCATAGAAGAACTGAAAGAGATGGAACAGCATGGAGGGAATGATGATATGCCCGGAGGAAATATGTTATGAAGCCAACTAACCAGAAAAAATCTGTCAACCAATCAGGCCACCGGAAAAATACAGCACAGTCACGCAAACAAAATAAAAAGAACAAACAAATGACCAATTCTGAACGGGCTGAGTTTGATGATATGAATCAGATAGATTGGTTTCCAGTCGATCCGTATTGTGACTGAAAGTTCCATCTACACAAAATCTAGTATCTAACCATTTGACATATGCTATATATTGTGCTAAAATGTTCCTGTAATTGATTTTTGTGCTTCCCAAGGGGATATGCAGAGCGCATAGATGCACACGTTGTTTAAGATTGAATTAAGTGTCAGAAGAATCATGCCGGTAAGTGGCAGTCTTTTGGCACTTTTTTTGATGCAACATAAAATTTTTATCCAGAAAGGAGAATGAAACATGTTTACACCAATCACACTCACAGGGAGAGTCACAGCGGATCTTGAACTCCAGACCAGCGCGAACGGGACTGACTACATCCAGTTCAACGTGGCGGTCAACAAGGGGTACGGCGAGCAGGAACACGCCAATTTCTACCAGTGTGTCCTGTTCGGGAAAGCGTCTGAAAGGATCAGCAAAGCAGGCGTCAAAAAAGGCAGCCTGCTCTTCATCACGGGCGACCTTGACCTTGTGGAATTCACCCGCAGGTCGGACGGCTCAAAAGGCATGATCCCCAAGATCACCGTATACGAATGGAGCTATGTCCCCGGCGGAAAACGTGCAGAAGGCGGCAATGCCAATGCAGGCAGCGGCGCACCTTCCGGCGCAGATGACGGCTTCATGAACGTGGAAGACTGTGGAGAGAATGGACTGCCGTTCAACTGATGCCTTTGGCACGGCTGGCGGTACAAGAGGAATTGCATCGGAGAGACAATATCTTCGGCTGTGATTCCTCTTTTTTTATTTCCGCGGGCAACGAGCCAAACAGACATGCCTGTATGTATATCTGGCGACTGCCGCGAGAATGGAATGCCCTCCGGGTATTTCACATTACAAGGAAAGGAATGAAAAAACCAAATGAGAAAAAACGTATTTTCCAGCAGCATCAAGATCCTGATCGTCTCCCTGCTCCTCCTGGCCGTCTTCTTCCAGAAGGAACGCTCCCAGAAGCTGATGGCGCTGGCCCTCATCCTCTGGGGCGCCGTAACTGCCGGGATATTCCTGTTCCGGAAGTCAGGGAAGCTGGCAAAGAAATGCAGAGCCTTTTCTGCCTCCTTAAAACAGGCTGGCAGAACAGCAAAAGCCCCTGCAGAAAAAACAGCAGAGCCAGTACCTAGAGCTGATACGGAACCGGCTGAACCGGCAGCTCCTGCAAAACCGGCACCTGACAGCAGGGAAACGGAGACCATGCTGCTCCATATCTCCCTGCGGATCACAGAAAAGCTCAAGTCCGCCTATCCCCAGTCCGTCTGGCAGTGGAAGGACACACCCTCCCTGCAGGGCATCCTGGCAGGCGGGACGGTGCGCATCCTGGTGGAGAACATGGACGCCTATACCCATGCGGACATCTCCTTTGACCGCTTCGGACGCATCCATGTGGAACCCATGACCATCGGCAGCTTTGCAGAGCCTTCCGGAAACGGCACCAGCGCCGGGACAGGAACAGGCGATGCGGATGCCGCAGAAGAAATGCCCCCGGAGCCATCCGTGGTGGACGTAAGGGTATGGTATGAGCTGGTAGGCCAGAAGGTGCTGGAGACACAGATCACCGACCTGAACGCCAACGGCCATACGAAGCTCACCATCAAGGAAAACGGGGATATCGTCGTCAACAGGCAGAAAAAGGAGGTGCTGAAGGGCACCCTGGACTCCTTCCCGGCAAAGAGCTGCTGGGAGGAACTGGTCTTGCTGCTGGCCGAAGACGAACTGAAAGGAAAGATCGCGGGAAACACCCTGCAGGTCTCATGGATCTAGGGCATCCCATAAAAAACGCAGAAAAGAAAGGAAGAATGAACCATGGCAAAATCACCTTTATTCAACAACTGGACCTGGAAGCTCGGCATGCCTGAGCCTTTCGACAAAGCCGCATCAACCATAAGCACTGCCCACTACTCCTCCTACTGCACGGTAGCTGCCAAAAAAGCGACGCTGCACGCCCCTCTCCTTTCGGCGGTCCTTGCCTACATGGAGATGGATACCAGCCTGACGCCGGGCAGCACCTCTGGGAGCGCCATCGGCACCCAGGGCGAAAAGACTGTGGCCGAATACCAGAGCCGTACCGGGGAGATCCATGTGGCAGTGTTCAACAAAAAGAACGGAAAGTTCAATGTAGGCCGTTATGAGGACGCCACCGCCTCCCCGAAGGTCTATACCTTAAAGGACGGCGGGAACACCGGGACGGCGCTGTTCTTCGTGCTGATACCGGAAGCCATGAAGGATGACGAGTTCAGGGAGAACTATGACCTGCTGGGCAGATGCAAAAACGACGGCTATGCGGACATGGATGAGGCGGAAAAAGCAGCCTTCATCCTGTGCGACAACCTTTACCGCAGGATCGAGGGCGCAGACACCCTGCCAACGGCTGGGATCAAGCTGAACATACCCAGCACCGGGAACCTCCCCCAGCTCACCGCCGTGAACATATCCAGAAATGCCTATTCCCCCAGCAGCGTGCTCTACGGCACCTTCCGCATCCTTACGGGCACAGCCGCCCATGCCGCTGCCGTCTCCGTGAACAGGGACGATTTCGTGAAGCATTATCCCCTGTCAGACAGGATACTCACGCCAAAAGAAGAGCTGATGGTGCCCCGGATCGAGGACTGGTACGTCATCCCGCCGGAAGTCACCACCATCTGCAGGCATGCCCAGATGACGACGGCAGGCAGCCAGCCCATGCGCAACTTCATGATGCGCGGCCCTGCAGGAACCGGAAAGACGGAAGGCGCAAAGGCAGTCGCTGCAGGGTTAGGGCTTCCCTACCTGTACTACACCTGCTCCGCCAATACGGAAATCTATGATTTCCTCGGACAGATGCTCCCTGAAACAAATGAAAGGCCGCAGGGCGGCACGGAATATCCAACCCTGACAGACATCCAGATGGACCCGCCCTCGGCCTATAAGAAGCTGACCGGGACCTACGATGAGGCCGTCACGGACGCAGAGGTCTATGACAAGCTGCTGGAAGTGATGGCGCGGGATGCTAAGGAGCTGATGGCAGACAATGCCTCCGGGCAGCGGTTCCGCTATGTGGAGACACCGCTGATCACGGCGATCAGAAACGGCTACCTGATCGAGATACAGGAGCCCACGGTCATCGCGAACCCCGGCGTTCTGGTGGGCTTAAATGCACTGCTTGACCGCTGTGCCAGCGTCACGCTGACGACGGGAGAAGTGATACACAGGCATCCGGATACCGTGGTGGTGGTAACAACGAACAACAATTATGCGGGCTGCCGGGACATGAACCAGTCCGTCATCTCCAGGATGAACCTGATCATGGACATCGAGGAGCCTGACGTGGACACCCTGACAGAGCGCGTCATGAACGTGACCGGATGCACGGACAGGTCAGCCGTCTCGGATATGGCCGCCTCCGTACAGGAGATCAGCGAGCGCTGCCGGGAGACCATGATCAATGACGGGAGCTGCGGCGTGCGGGAGCTCATCAGCTGGGTGCAGTCCTACATGGTCTGCGGGAACGTGCTGGAAGCCGCAAGATACACAGTGCTCTCCTCCGTCTCCGGCGACCCGGAGAACCGCGCCGACATCCTCTCCTCCTGCCTGGAACAGAAATTTGCCGCATAGGAGGGGACATGCCTATGGACTATCAGAAGGAACAGCAGCTAAAGAGCCGCCTGGCGAGGAACCTGCGGTGCCTGCGCATGTCGCGCAGCCCCTGCCTTTCCCAGAAGATGCTCGCAAAAAAACTGGGCGTCACCCAGAAGAGCATCTCACGGTATGAGAATGCCAGATGCCTGCCGCCCGCCCATGTGCTCGTCGCGCTGGCGGAGGAGTTCGGGCTGGCAACGGATGCGCTCTTCATGGAACGGCTCCCCCATAAATATGAAAAAGAAAGAAGGTTTCACAACGAATGAGGACATCACACACAGCGATCCGCAGGAGGATCGCAGACGAAAAAAGCAGGCTGACGGATGAGCAGCTCTTTGCATCCCCGCAGTTCGCGGCATACCTGACGGACATTGCCGAAGGGACCACCAGCCGCTACCGGCGCAGGAGCAGCGTGCGCACCTACTGGGACGCGCTGCCCCATGCGGACATCGCCCACACGGACAACCGCACCATCACCGTGAACGCAGGCAACTTCCTGACCAGGAGCTTCCCCACAAGGAGCCTGAAGGCGGACAGCCTGTTAGGGATCGTGGGGCACGAGTGCGGGCACATCCTGTTCTCGGACTTCACCATGCTGGAAACCTACCACCAGGCGCTGTCCGGCGGCAGGTTCTACCCGCAGGAACCGGAGGACTTGTCTGCGAAACAGGCTAAAAGCCTGAGAGAGATCGGGGAATTCCTTGAGGAAAAGGATGAGGCGGTGATGAACGCCCTCTCAAGCATCGCACATTCCCTGGTGAACATGATGGAAGACGTCTATATCGAAGGCCGCATGTGCGACGCCTTCCCCGGCGGGTTAAAGACGGGCATACTGCTCAACAACCTGCGCTTTGCCGAGGAGATGGATTCCGTCACGGAAGAGATAGGCCAGCAGCACCATGAAGTGTTCATCGTGGCGAACCTGCTGATCCAGTACGCCAGGACCGGCGACATCAACAACCTGGGCGGCTACAAGGGGCCGTACCTTGATACAGTCTATGAATGCATCCCTTATATAGACGATGCAGCCTATGACGACGATGCAAGGGTACGCTTCGACGCCGCCAACAAGATGCTCCTCCTTTTATGGCCCTACATGGAAAGCTACATCAGACAGGTACGGGAGGACATCAAGAACCACACCAACAAAGCGGAGACGGAACTGGGGGAACAGCTCGCTGGCGGCGCACCGCTGCCGGGCGGAAGCGGGAAACCGGTATCCGGCAGGAAAGCAAAGCATGACCCCGGCAGCGACGAGGACGAGCGCACCCAGCTCCAGCAGGTCCTTGACCATGAGGACGGGCGGATAGCGCTGGAAAAGACCGATGAGATCGGGGAGGACGGCGACGGAGGGACCAGCCGCACCAGTGACTATGCCGGCTCCGGCTATGTGTCACAGGCGGCTGAAGACATGGAGCGCATCATGGCGCAGCTTGCGGAGGATGCCGCCTATGCTTCCTATGAGCAGGAGCTTTCAGAGGAGCTGCAGGCGGAATCGGACAGGATCCGGTACGGCAACGCCCACAAAGGCGTGCATGTCAACATCAACCGCATGGCCTATGTCGATCCTTCCTACATGGAGGCGTACCAGAAAGTCGCGCCTCCGCTCCTCCTGATCTCCAAACGGCTCCAGAAACAGGTCTCACAGATACTGAAGGACTACAGGGAAGGCGGGAAACTGGACAACCTTCCCATGGGAAAGAGGATCAACGTGCGCAACGCAGTCCGCAATGACGGGAGGCTGTTCTACAAGCTGAAGCTCCCCAATGACCGGACGGACATCGCCGTGGCCATCTTAAATGACGAAAGCGGCTCCATGAGCGGCTCCAACCGCATCACCCATGCCCGCTCCGCTTCCATCATCCTGCATGACTTCTGCAAAGGGCTGGACATCCCGGTGGCCGTCTACGGCCACACGGAATATAGGGACGTGGAGCTTTATGCCTATGCGGAGTTCGATTCCATCGACAACAAGGACCAGTACCGGCTGATGGACATGAGCGCCAGGAGCGGGAACCGTGACGGTGCCGCCCTGCGCTATGCCGCGGAACGCCTGCTGACAAGGCCGGAGGCCATAAGGCTCCTGATCGTCATCTCGGACGGGCAGCCTGCGGCAGACAACTATTACGGCACGGAGGCGGAGGCAGACCTGCGGGGGATCAAGAAGGAATATACCGCCAGGGGAATCGAGATGTTCGCAGCCGCCATCGGCAGCGACAAGCCCAACATCCAGCGGATCTACGGGGACGGGTTCCTCGACATCACGAACCTGGAGAAGCTCCCCGTGAACCTGGGCCGGCTGATCATCCAGAAGGTAAAGAACCAGTACGCCGCTTAAAAAACAACAGAAAGAAGGTATCCATATGAACATGAATGAAGACTACATCTCCAATCAGATCGCTGTCTACAAGAACAGCAAGACCCTGCTGGAATTCCAGGACAAGCTGAAGGTCGCTCCCATCAACTCCTACGCACATATCCATGCAGGCGGAGAGACAGGCGCGGACGGGAGGCGGACGCACTCCCTGATCGGCATCCTGATGAAGGACTACTCCAAAGGCACCGGGGACAAGGCCGTCACCGTATGCGCCAACATCTCCCCGAAGGAGGCGAAGTTCATCTTAAGCCGCCTGACTGCAGGCTTTTCGGAATACACCTTCCAGCAGGACAAGATCTTCGGAGACAAAGACGAACAGGGCTATGCAAAGGTATCCAAAGTGCGGATCATCCGCGCCACAAAGGACAGCAAAGGCGCAGCCCGGAAGCTCCCATGGTATGTGGAAGTGGAGAACGGCAAAGGCGTCCCCCAGAAAAATGCCAACGGCGGGACGTACATGAAGCCCAATTCCTTTGTCAGTACGGGAAAGGTATATGCCAACTTAAGCGACCTTGACCTTTTTGACCTCCTGAGCAGCGTATCCTCCTACATCGACTGCTGGGAACACGCCATCGCACCGGCCCTCATCACCAAAGCCAAAAACGCCGTGGCAGCCAGACAGTCATCCAGGAATGCCGCATAGTGCAAAAAAATAATAACCATACAACCATGTTTAAGAAGGGAATGCCCGCTGCGGCGTTCCCTTTTTTATGGAGAAAGGAGACCACATGAATGAAACACAAAGGTCAGGCATCATCCGCAGGTTCGATGACCTGGGCAGGATCGTAGTGCCGCGTGAGATCAGGAAGCTCCTCCAGCTCCATGAGGGGGACGCCATGGAGGTCAGCGTGGCCGGAAACAGCATCCGCCTGGACAGGCACCAGCCGCTGCGCTTTTGGGAAGCACTGTGCGGGCCGTGCCTTACGGCTTTCTGCAGGAACTTCCAGCTTGCCTGCGCCATATGCGACACAGAGCATGTGCTTGCCTCAAAGGTGACCACCATCCCAAAAGGAGCCATGCTGTCGCAGACCGTAAAGGACCATATCCGGGCGCTGGAGCCATATTTTTACAGCCCCGGCAACCAGATCCCCCTGCTGGAGGACGGAAGCCACATGATAGACACGCTCTTTCCGGCAGACACAAAAGGACAGCCCATGGGGGCCGTGGTGCTGCCCCATTACCGCACCGTCACGGAAGAGGAGCGGATATGCGCCCGGCTGCTTGCAGACATCTTGACAGAGACCATCATACAGGAGGAGAAGAACATATGAAAAGATTACATGAACTGACACATCTACAGAGACAGTTTGCAGAGGAACACCAGGACACCGTATTCCGCTTCTTAAGCCATAAAGGTCTTCCCGTTGAAGATTACTATGACATCGTGATCTTCGGGTATCTCCAGGCGGTGCAGGAATATGATGAGAACCCTGCCCTGTCCCGTTTCCGGTTCAGCACGATTGCGTGGACAAAAATGAACGACTGCCTGGGCAAACATTTCTCTTATGAGAATAAACCGAAGCGCAAGGCTCCTATGGTCAGTATCCATACCTATACAAGTGACGGGCTGGCTCTGGATGAGCTCCTGCCTGACCGCAGAAAGGACTTGCAGGCACAGGCCGCCGACAGGCTGTTTGCAATGGAGGTGCTCTCCTGCCTGACGGAAACGGAACGGCAGATGGTGCATCTAAAAGCCGACGGACTGACCTGCAGGGAGATCGCAGAAATATTTTCCACCACCGTACACGGCATCAACGGGCGGTTCCGCCGCATGAGGATGCGCCTTACGGAAATGGATTTTTAAGCAGAGGAGGGTTGACAACATGAATGGAATATACGGAATGGAACTGGAGTATGAGAGCCTTATCCCCATTGACCGGCCAAAAGATACCTTCCTTTCCATCGGCACCGTAACTTTCCTTATAGAAGGGAAAGAGCTGCCGCTGGATTTCAATATCACGGAGGGCGGCACGGAAGGGAGCGCCGGCTCCATCATCCGTCTTAATGCGCTGATAAAGGAATTTGAACCGCAGGTTTACATGGAAGAAGACCGGAAGCTCGGCCTTACGCCATCTGCACTGGACTATGGCTTTTTTGCAGACCGCTATCCGGACACTTACCTGACGGAAGTGTATACGGAATATTTTTATATCCAAAGTGAAACTTATCTGCCGCTTACCTTAAAGTCTGCCTGCCTTCTCTTTCGGAACGGCAGGGCCCTTGATTACAGCGACCGCATCAGTGTGTTCGCACAAAAACAGCTTGCGGAGGCAGCGTGAAAAGTAATTCTAACCACTCACAGCAAGTCAAAGAAGAACGGACACTATAAAGACCGCATCCGGGCAACCATCTACGAACACCGGAGCCAGTATACATCCTGTGGGAACGGCACCTACCGCCTGAACTACAGGGTCGCATAAAGGAGGTACACTATGTTTGCTTTATTTAAGAATGATAAACAGGTTTCCATATCAAAACGGCAGATTTCCGTTACCGGTATCCTGACTGAAGTATTAAGGCCGGGCAGCCCCGTTACATATCTCTACAATGGGAACCTGATCCGCACTTCCACGGTACAGGCCATCCTGGAAGCATCATCAAGCCATGTACGGTTTGAAACCCAAAACAGCATTTACACCATATGCTACAATAATCCGCCGGGGACGGAGCTTCAGGTGATCGCCTGATTTCCCCTGTATAAATCCCACAAATAATCCGGGGCTGCCTGCAATATGCGGCGGCCCCCTTTTGGAAGGAGGACACGCCATGAATGGAACGGATCAGGAAACTGCCCTGCTCAGGGAGGAACTGGCAAAGCTCTTGACCACCCTGAAGCACAACCGGGAGAAGGTTCCCCTTGAAGTGCTGAAGACAAAGTACCGGAAAGGCTATACAGGACTCTGTGCGGACATAAAATGCAAGGCATCGGATTATGCGGCAAAGGTCGCTCTTAGGGGCATCCGCATCCACAAAGACTACCTTGATGAGGCTGTGCCCATTGTCAACGGGACGATTGAGCGCTCCGGCACATTGAAGCAGCTCTCAAGGGCAGCCTTTTCCCATCAGGACATAACAGAATTTGAGTCCCTTGCCCTGACGCTGCGGCAGAAAATCCTGACGGATCTGGAACCCTTCTACGCAAAGCATCTGGGACTGTATATAACACAGGAATGTCTGGAGAATCCGGATATACCGCCCATGATCTACTGCAGCGCCAGCCATTGTATCTGGCAGGACGGAAAATGGGTTCCCCTGGAACTACTGGATACTGCGCAGGCAAAGGCAAAGAGCGCATGACATCACATTTACAATGAAAGGAGTACCACATGGAAGAATTAGCAATAGAAAGGCTTATCGGAAAAGACAGTATTACGATCACTCTCACGGAGGATGAGCTTGAGAAGGCATACCGGATCAAGGAAAAGCGTTATCTGGAGGAGGACTTTGCAAATGCACTGGCCGATGCCGCCCAGAATCCGGACACCCGGTTCCATACAGGGCATCTGGAGGAATTTCCTGAGCTGCTGAACTGGCTGTGCGTATGCTTTGACGATTTCTATGACGCCAATATGAGCCACAATGACCTGATGGAGCTTACCCTGAACCACCTGCAAGATGCATCTTTAACGCCGGAGTTTTTTATATCTTTTGCCAGATGCGCACCTGCGGTCTGTATGGGAGCTGAAAAGAGGATGGAGGACTGTGAACAAAACTGCGCACAGTACCACCGCTGCAGCTTTATTGCCGAGGCAAATGACAGGAGCCGACAGTGGGAAAAACTGGCTTCCCTGCTCTCCATGCACAGGAATGGAAACTGCACCTGCAGCAAGGATGACGATGCTGAAGTATGCCCTGCGGCAAAATATCTGACCGGCACATGGGACATCAGTGAGTTTTTCCACTCAGAGGACAGGAAAGAGGCTCCTGATGAAAAAACTTGAGAAAATAAAAGAGCATCTCTTAACAATCATTCAAAAAGAAGAAATAAAAACCCAGTCTGAAATTGAAGAATTATCCCAAAAGCAGCGTGACAATATGGACTTTTACGGTATCGGCGGTCCCTACCAGCGTTATGAACAGGCCATCGACCGCAGAAAAAAGCACTTATCCGAGTTGGAAGCCTTACGGAAAGCACAAAACTCTGCGATCCTATTAGAATCATTGCGCCTGTATGGGTACTTCTGTCCTTCCTGCAAAGAAAAAATTTACCTGCAGGAGAGAAATCCAGAAACCGTAGACTGTCCTATCTGCAGCCGCATGATATACAAGGATGGTGTATATACGGAATGGAACGTGCAGAAAAACAGCAGGTTTACCCGCCTGCACGGACAGGGAAACTGAAAGGATTGGAGGGATTATCAGATGGCACTTTACAAAAAGCTGGATCTGTGGTCCATATCAGATGGGCTGGATAAAATGATGGACTACTGCTACAACGGCAATGAGAAGGACAGCCCTTACTGGGACCATTACTGCGACCAGATCAATGAACTATGCAATGCAGCAGCCGACCTGTATAACGAATTGGACGATGTAAAAAGCAGGCTTATGTATCAGATGCCCGCCAAAAAGATTGCTTTCTGCGATGAGGACGACTGCAGCCAGACGGCGACAGCCTGGTTCAATACGGCGGCGGCAATGCTGTCCGACACGGATATGGCAGAGCTCCTGGAACATGAGAATATCTACTGTGCTGATGAATGGGCGGAAAAGCAGAAACGGATCGCTGCCCTGAACCGGCTGACCAAACAGCAGCAGATGCTCCTCTATACGGAAGTCACCGGCTTCATTACACGGTATCTGGAGCTGTCCGCAGCGTTTGAAACCATAGAGGCTGTCATCGCTGAACTGGATTACCACCAGTCCGCCATGAAAGGAAACGGAAGCGTCACACTTCCACAGTCGGCATATGTCTGAGAAGCATATGAAATTATAACCCTTACAAATAACAAGAAGGAGGCTTTTATGTATATCACTGCATCCACCTACGGGGGCATGGACTGGCATGACTCCCGCACCATATACGAACAGCTAAAGGGCAGCGGCTCTTACGACATCAGGGAAGACAAGGTTCCGGAAGCCATTGCTGATGACATTGCCAAAGACTTCCCCTATGTGGAAGACATCCGGGAAAAGGTCCTGCAGGCTCTCTCCGAAAAATCCAATTTCCACTTTATGATCAAATCTGGGGAAAAGGATAGTCTGGGGAACGTGTCCTATAAGGAAAGCGCATGTTATGAAGATGACGGGAGGATCTATTATGAAGCCGAAGCCGACTTTGACGGCGAAAAGCAGACACTGACAAGGAACCTTGCCTTCGGACAGGTTTCCTATATCACGACCTACCATGTCGAGGACATCCCGGATGGCCAGCTCGGCTACATCGTGACGGAAGATTTCCTCGCGCCAGCGAAAGGTGTCGATCTGGTCGAAAGGCTCTACCACGACATCTTTGATGAACTGGAAGCTGCGCAGGATTATGCCGCTAACCTCAAGCTGCATGGATTCAAATATCCAACATCCATTGTAACATTCCTTGTATGCAATAAAGAATCGGTTCTCCAGACGGAATGGTATAAACAGCAGAAAGAAGCCATGCGGCTGATGGAAGAAAAAGGGCAGACATATCTGGACGATAGTTTCCACATCTTTGCCAGGCGCCACATAGAAAACCTGAAAAGACTTTCCACAAAGGAAAATGCTTAATGAAAAACCAAAAACAAACCATAAAATGCTCAGAATGTAACCATTGCAGCGGATTGCGTCGTCCCGGCAACACAAGCACGAGCTTCACCTGCTCCCACCCTGACCAGAGGTATATCCAGGACTATTTCCGTGAAAAAAGGATGAACAAGATGCCTGGTTTCCTTGGATACGGGGCAAGGTATTCGGAGGCCGTCCCTATCAAGACAGCTCCCGCCTGGTGCCCTGAAAAAAGGGCGGCAAAACAAAAACGAAACGGGCAATGACCGCTTTAGAAACAACCGGGGAGAGGCAGTTTATGCTGTTTCTCCTCTTTTTCATTCCACTCTATCTGCATAAAAAACTCACATACAGAAGATAGTGTAACTTTACTTGGGGAATTTTTCCAGAAAATAAAACGGAGCACCTGCTTTTTATGTTATAATGTAATTAC
>ERZ808051.725-NODE-725-length-30607-cov-4.235637_pt1 | contig 30607 bp, 19 predicted proteins | sample MGYA00380199_ERZ808051 | MGnify/ENA primary metagenome ERZ808051 (study PRJEB31490, sample SAMN06133391) | mouse gut metagenome | isolation source: J11 | host: mice | place: China: Chengdu | collected 2015-05 ...
GTCCGTAGCGCCGTCAATCTTGGCCGCCTCCAGCAGCTCATTGGGAATTTGGTCCATAAACTGCTTCACCAGAAACAGCCCTACGGGCATTGCCAGCGCCGGAATGATATGCACGGCGAATTTATCGATCATTCCCGTGCCGTATACGATCAGGTATTTGGGAATCTTCACCGCCGCCCCCACGAACATCAGCGCCATGGTATTGATGCCAAAGATCAGGTTCTTGGCGCGGAAGTTTTTCTTTGACAGCGCATAGCCCGCACAGGCCGTGATCCCCACCGTGCACAGCACCGTCAGCAGCGTAGAGACGATGCTGTTGAAGAAATATCTGTAAATGGGCACATCCGAGCTGTTCATGGCCTCCACCAGCTTCCGGAAGCTGCTCAGGGACGGATGGGACACAAAGAAGCGCGGCGGATACAGATACAGCTCGTTCAAAGGCTTCAGCGCCTGCGAAAAAATAAACACAATGGGCAGTCCTGTCAGGATTGCCATGGGAATCAATATTACATAAAATTTAATCTGACTGGGATGAAACCTGGACGGATTCATCTTCTTTCCCTGTATGGATGCCATATATACCTCCTATTTTCAATCGCTGCGCGACTTTGCCATTTATCACTCCCCGTCCCCGAAGAGTTTGAACACGCCCTTGGAGCTCACCGCTATAAAGATCAGCAGCACCACCGATATGGCCGAAGCGTATCCCATCTCATACCGCAGGAAACCATAGTCCTCAATGTGGTTGAGCACCAGCTGCCCCGCGTACTGAGGCGTGGGATTGGAGCCGGACAGCGTCACGCCGATGGCTCCGGCCTGAAACGTATTTACCACCGCCATCACCGCTCCGAACAGCATCTGGGGCTTCAGGGACGGAATCGTAATATGGACGATCTCCTGGAACCGGTTCTTTACGCCGTCAATATATCCCGCCTCGTAGAGCTCCGGATTGATATTCAGGATGCCTGCCAGCATGGAAAGGAAGCCCACACCCATACTGGACCACAGCGTCACGATGATCATCACCGGCATCAGCCATTCCGTGGACTGAAGCCACTGCACGGGCTCCCTTATCAGCCCCCAGTTTAAGAGCAGGCTGTTGAGATAGCCGGTCTGATCTCCGTTGAACAGCACTTTCCAGATCACCGTCATGGCCACGCCGCTGGTCATGGAGGGCGAGTACAAAATCAGCGCCAGCAGCGTCCTGGACCTTTTGGGAACCTGGGCCAGCATCCATGCCATGAGAAAGGAAAGGATGTATCCCAAAGGTCCTGCGATCAGCGAGAACTTCAGCGTATTCGGCACCACGTACTGCATAAATACCGCGTCCGACGTAAAAAGCGAAATATAGTTCTTAAGCCCCGCCCACTTGGGGAAATTCACGGAATCAAAGTCTGTAAAAGAAAGCGTCATGGCAAGGGCCACCGGAATCACTATAAAGGTCAGAAACAAAATCAGGTATGGCGCCAGGAACAGGTAGGCTGACCTTTCTTCTCTTTTCTGTTCGTTTTTCTTACTCATCCTGCTTCACCCAACTCTCTATCAATTCAATTGACGGAATCCGGTATGTCCTAATCACGTTTCCGTCATCCATGTAACCGAATTCCTCCCACTTCCTGTTCAGCTCCTGGTTCATGAGGATGGAGGCATCGTCCAGGGAACTCCTCACATTCTCTCCGTTGAACACAACGGCGTTCCAGACATTGCTGATCTCGCGCTCGATCATATAGCTGGCAGGAGTCTTGACAAATTCGTGCAGCCATTTCCACTGCTCCATGACCACTTCCTTATGGCTCTCCGTAATGGGAAGTTCCGCAAAAGCTTCCACATTTGCCGTATTCCACATATAAGTATCCCCATAGAGAAGCTGCATCTGGGTACCGAAACGCTCCTGGGTCTCCCCGGAGAACCACCAGCGGAAGAATTCCCAGGCCGCCTCCTGCTTCTCGGACTTGGAGAAGATGACCCCTGTGGTCCCGCCGCCCGTGGCCCAGCGCTCTACCTCTCCCTCCGCGTTCTCTACCCCCGGCATCACGGCAATGTCCCATTTCCCCGCCAGCTCCGCGGCGGCTGCCTCCAGCTTAAGATAGGTGCTGAAGCTGGACACTCCCATGGGAATGGTGCCGTTTCGGAATGACTGATAGAAATCGGCCACCTCCGTGGGCAGACCGTATATGGTAAAGAGATCCGTCATAAATTTCATGGCAGCCAGGCCGTTCTCATCGTTTACTGCAACGGACATGCCGTCCTCCTCATAGACGGAACCGCCGTATTGCAGAATGAAAGGCGTGGTGGCGGAAAAGGTCTTAAACGAACTGGAGGAAGCCAAGGGAATGTAAAAGTTCATGCCGTACCGCTGGAGGATGGGCAGGATCCCAAGCACCTCCTCCCAGGTATCGGGCACCCCGATCCCCAGGGCCTCCATTAAGTCTTTTCTGTAATACAGTACAAAAAAGTCCTGAGTCTCCGGCAGGGCGTAAATCCCGTCCTCATAGGTATGGGTCAGCAAAGCCCCCGGCAGGAACTGTCCTCCCGTCTCTTCAAAGCCGTCAAACTCCCGCAGATCCGCAAGCACGCCCCGAATGGCCAGATCATAGGGAAGATGCGCGCTCAGCCCCAGGGCTACATCCGGCTGGCTGTTGGTGGTGTTGGCCAGGATCAGTTTGTTCTCGTCTTTCATCACGGAAAAATTGACCTTGATCCCTGTCTGGGGGGTAAAATAGGCGTCCGCCATGGTCTGCATCTCGTTGATGTAAGTCACGGCGCGGTTCACCCAGACATCGATGGTGGTGTCGTACTCCTCTTTCCCTGCGGATTTCCCTGAGAACAGATCGTCGGCAAAATAGCAGATCTCCTCCCAGGTCTTGCGCAGCGCCCCCACCTCAAAATCCGGAATGGCTCCCTGGGCCTGTCTAATATAGATGCAGTCCAGGGACATAGGGCTCTTCTGGATGCTTTCCAGCACCGTACCCAGCATCTGCGCCACAGAGCTGGAGCCCTCCGAGAACGAAGAAAGGTTGTTGGGCAGTTCGTCAGGGTCGTCCCCCAGCTTGCGCAGCCTGCCGATGACGATCTTTAAATTGGAGATGTCCGAATTGCCCTCATCGCCCTGATTGAGCTCCACAAGTCGGTCATGAACCGTCTCCAACCGGTCCGCCAGCCCGTAAAGTTCATCGCTTAACTCCGGAATATAGGAGAGAATATCCCAGTCGCGGTTTACATCGTCGCTTCCGCCGGTAACCTTTTTCACCTCCACGGCTATGTCCGCTATGGTGTCAATCTGATCGGAAATGATATCCATCAGGGGATTCATCCCCGTGCTGTCGGCCTCCAGGCCCAGCACATGCTTTCCCGCCTCCAGGTAAAACGAAAAGGCGCCGTTCTCATCTCCGAACTCTTTCACGGTCCAGGACGCAGAGCTTTCAAAGGGCGCCCCGGCCGCTTCCGCAAAGGGCAGCTCCCCGTCTATGGTCAGGGTACGGCGGACCACGGTGTTTGGCTTATCGTTCTGCCGGTATTTCAGAGCCACACTGTACCAGCCGGGCGTCTCTACTTCAAACTCGTAATACAGCGTCTGCCCGTTCTCATTCCAGGTGGAACCGCCGATGACGCTCATCAGCTTCGTGTTGGCCTGATAAGGGGTTACCTCAATATCCCTGGTGGCAACAGGCCTTGCGGAGGTGGTGTTTTTCCAGGAAATCCGCTCCGCTTCCAGAGGGATGACCGCATCCCCTCCCCGGGTCTGGGGATACTGCTTTTTATAGTCCTCATACCCGCAGTTTTCCTGCATGGCCTCCACATATACTTTTCCCAGCAGTATGGAGGATTTCTCCATGGTCAGTTCGATTTCGTTCTCACCCTCATTTAAATAGAAGAAAAGCCCGTCCTGCCCTCCCTGTCTCACGGATTTCAGCCTCCGGGACTGCCAGCCGTACCTGAGCATGGTATCCGGGGTGATCTCGTCCCCTCTGGAGTCCGTGCGGAAAGGCCAGCTCTCCGTGTCATAGAGCTGCTCCAGTATCAATTCCCGGGCTTCCGAGAACTGATACGCCCCGTTTATCTTCAGGCTGACCGTGTGGGAGACTGCCTTTTGCGCAAGGCAGTAATAATCCACCGCAATACTGTACAGTCCGCTCTCCCCGGCGGAAACCGTAAACTTACATGTATCTCCCTTTTCCAGCCGGACCGCTTCCCCGTCGTACCCCAGAGAGTCCTCCGCCGCCATAGCTTCCGACTGGGGAAAAGCAGCGGGATCGACTACGTAAAAAGCGTCTTTTACCTCTTTCAATCCCTCCCCGCGCCATTGTTCGATTACCTGGCTGTAAGGAATCTCCCCCTGGTTCTCAGCGGCGGCTGCCGCAGCCGGCAGCACATTCCACACAGCCGCCATGAGAAACGCCGCGGCTATTCCTTTTATCCATCCTATCCGTTTCGCCATATCCAATGTCCTTCCAATCCTGCCGTCTGCCATACAAATCCATCTGATACAATTTGTGGGAAAGGCCGCTCCGGGCCTTTCCCACTTATCTATCCCCGGGCCCGCATATGAAAACTTACCGCCAGGGCGACACGCGGGCCATGGATTTTACTTCGTAGCCGCGTCAATTGCCGCTCTCTCCGTGGTGATCAGGTTGTTGGCAAGGGTATTTAACTGGGAAGCGTAATCATCGATAGAAAGCTCTCCCAAAATGCACTTGTCAAGAATCTTGCCCATGGTGGCCTCTTCGCCGTCAAGCTCAATGCCCGTGGTGCCGTTCCAGCGTACAAACTCATATGCGGGAGCAAATTTGAAAGCCTCAACCACAGTACCGTTGGCATCCATGTTCTCATAAGCCTCCTGCACGCCTTTCACGGGGAAAGCCTCAAAGTAGCGCTTCAGCACCTCTTCGTCCGCAGTAATAGGCAGCGCGACCCAGCTCACGGAATCATCCGCCGCGTCAATGTCCATGCGGTTCACTGCCGCGTCCACGCCCCAGAACATGAACTTCACAAACTCCCAGGCTTCCCGGGGATGCTCTGTGGTAGCGGAAATAAAGCAATAGTCAGGGATGATTGCGTTCTTTCCGTCGGGAAGTCCCACATACTCTACATTATAGGTGATGCCTGTGCCGTCCGTATAGCCGCCGCAGCAGTAGGAGGCGTCATACCAGATAGCCGTATAGCCCTTAAGCCATGCATCGTAGTCTCCGGCTTCCGCGCCCGCCGTTATATTCTTCTGGTCGTCGCTTAGGCCTGCCCAGGAATACTTTGCCAGATTCTGGGTCTCTTTTACCGCACGGATGAATTCCGGGCTGTCCAGATGCACCTGGGTGCCGTCGTAGGTGTACCACCCCTGGTTCTCATCCCAGATATAGGGCAGGAAGTTGGGGAAATCATTGACATACTTCAGAGCCGCGATTCCCTGTGAGGGATTGTGAAGCTTCTCAACCGCCGCCATGAAATCGTCCCAGGAGTAGCCATAGGTTAAAGGCGTTACGTTCATCTCGCCGAACAGCTCCGTATTGATGAACATTCCAGCAAGATGCATGGACGTGGGAATTCCGTAGCTTTTTCCGTTATAGGCTCCGGACTGTCTCAGAGACTCGGGGATCATATTCCAGTCGCTGTCGGCCGCGATCAGGTCATTCAGGTTCAGGGCCCAGCCGCTTGATACCGCAGTGGGAAGCGTGGCGATCAGGGACACGTCCGGCAGGGAGTTTCCTGCTGCAGCCGTAGCCAGCGCTTCGTTCCAGCTGCCCGTGATCTCCTCGGCGATCTCAATCTTGATGTTGGGATGGGAATCTTCAAAAGCGGCGATCATCTGGCGCTCAATATTGTTCTCCTCGGCCGTACCCAATGCCCAGCTGGCGAACCGGAGCGTAACCTGGTCGCCGTCTGCGCTCTCGTCCTGGGCGTCGGAATTCTCAGCGCTCTGCTCCTGGTTCTGTTCTGAGCTTTGCTCTTCTTTCTGCCCCCCCGAAGAAGAATCCTGGGCGGAAGAAGATTCTCCGGAACCCGGATTTCCACAGCCCGCAACACCTGCCGTCATCACTGCCGTAAGCAGCACTGCCAAAAATTTTCTTTTCATAGCATCCTCCTTGTTATTCAATATGAATTTTATAATCCCCCGCCGCTGTACGCGGCAGGAAAATTATCCTGATTTTGCGACGGCCCCAGGCCGCCCTTACACTGTCTGACTTTTCCCTCTATTCTTTCGCGGAAAATCCCAGCCTCTCCAGGCCTGAGCGGACAGCTTCGTTTTCCATAAAATACTTCCAGACAAATTCTCCCTCATAGTTGGCGATCATAAGCAGGGATATCCCCTTGTCGATTCCGATGTAGTCCTGACCGAACCAGTTCCGGTCCAAGTTGTAGGCATCCTTTAGCCCATACTCCCCCACAAGTTCCGGAAAAGTCCTATAGTGCTTTAACGCCGCCGTGGATTCCTCCGGAGTAAAGGGCATGGAGCCGATGGCACCCGCCGGGGCGATGGTTCCCGAGGATTCGTGAGCCCTGTTGTCCGTACCCGAGGGCGGAGCGCCCAGCAGACCGTTATAGCCCTCCGGCGTGTCACAGGCCGTAAGCCCCCATGCGTTCTCGCCGTAGGTTTCCCAGGTATCCTGCTCCTCTATGCAGAACTGCCTTGCCGCCAAAGTGGCCGTCACGGAATTCTGGTACCAGTCCGTGCCCTGTTCATCCACCAGTCCCCTGAAGTCCAGAAACGCGTGGGAGAACTGATAGGTAAAAATGGAGCCGAACCAGGAGTGGATGAACTCATACTCCCCATACCTGCCTTTCAGCCGGCCGAAAGCCTCATAAGGCCCTTTGTCCAGGGGATGGGTGGGCGAGCCTGCTGCCAGCACATAGAGCATCAGCTGCTCCGCATAGACGTCCCAATGTCCCGAGAACTCTCCCTCCGGTGAGCAGCTCATATAGAACATGTTCCTGGAGCCGTCCAGGAAATAATTCCAGTCAACTCTCTCGTACAGCTCTTTCGCTTTCTCCTGCACCGATTCGCCGAAGTATTCTCCCGCCGTAACAGCGCCGCACAGCAGGATCCCCGTATCGATGACGGAGACTTCGCTTCCCGTGCCGGGCTCACCGTTTAGCATATTGATGAAATGATATAAAAATCCCTCTTTCTGTTCCAGGGAAAGCAGCGTGTCCATGGTTTTGTCCGCTCTTTCCTCTCCCTGCTCTTTCGTGATCCATCCCTTTTCAATGCCGTAGGGAATGGCCGCCAGGGCAAAGCCCGTAGCCGCGATGCTGGACACGTTCTTCGCCCCCGGATACCGGTCTCTCACCATTCCGTAGGCGCCGCTGGCTTCGTCTGTCTGTACCTGCTCCCACAGATACAGGAAACAGCCTTTTGCCTCTTCCAGGACTTCCTGGTCCGGGAGGATGGGGGCTTCGCCGCCTGCGGGCTCTCCGTCCCGGGCTATGGCGTCCCCATCCTCTTCGGAAATTTCCCCATTTTGGGCGGCGGATGCCTCTTGGTTTTTGGATTCTTCCCCGTCCTGGACGGCGGATGCTCCTTGCTCCCGGGCGGCATCCCCAGGCGGCTCCGCGCCGCAGCCGGCCAAAAGCAGTGTACCCGCCAGCAGCAGACATACTATACGCCTCTTCAAAAAGCCTCCCCGGCTATACCATACTCTCATAGTCCCGCTATCCTCCATGACAATCCAATCTTGTATAGACCTTTGCCTGACTTTCCCCTGCCTTTTAGTTATCTTTTCTTAATATAAGATTCTCCGCACCTCTTACCAGGTCTCAACCGTCAGCGTATCCGGCAGTTCCAGCCACTGCTCCTTAGGGATCCTTATGCCTCCCTGACGGTAGGTATCCTCTCCCGGGGAAAGAGGCAGCTTTCTGTCCTCTGTCCAAAGCGCCGCCGCTCCGCAGCCTTTCTCCCGAACCACATAGCGGATTGTCTTCGTCCTGCCGCCGAATGCGGCCGTTACCTGCGCACCGTCCAATTCCGCAGGCAGTGCCGGATTGAATTCCACCCAGTCTGCAGTCATCCGGATTCCCAGCATATCCCGGATAACGCGGCTTAGGTATATGCCCGGGCCGCTGGAGTAAAGCCTCCATCCGCCCTTTGCCAGGATCTCGCCTTTTCTCAGTTCCTCAAACCGGCTGCTGAATTCATACCGGTCCGCCACATCCGCGTCCGAACTGCTGAAATACGTGTTGGACTGCCTGGGCGCCGCATTGGGTACTGTCTCCGTCAGGAGAATGGGATTGGCCTGGAGGATTCCTTTCCAGAGCTTCTCCCCTCTTCCCAGCCTGGCCATGGCCTCCAGATACCTGATATGGGCATGGACGTAGAGGATACCGATTTCTCTTCCCACATTTGCCGCCTGCTCCGCTCTCTGGAAATATACGGAACGCCCGCCGTTATACGCAGCCGGCCGGTTCATCAGTCTGACTCCGTCCGGGAATGTAAGTTCCCTTTCGATCAGTTCCTCATTTGCGGCGGCAAGTGCATCGTCCGCGATTCCTGCGATGATGCTCCTGGTCAGGGGAAGCAGCCTGAAGCGGATCCCCGTCATTTCGTCTAACGGATGCAGCAGGTACTGAATCTCCCCATCGTCCTCCATCAGGATGAATCCGGCTATGACGCCGTCCTTTACCAGGTAATTGCTGAAATCCTCTTTCATCGCCTCCGTGAGCTCAGACAGCCGCGCCCCTGTCTGCAGCCCTGCTTTTTCCAGCTGCCTGCCAAGCCCGGACATGACCTGGATGGCCAGCGCGTGGGTCCATGCGCTGCAGAGTTTTTTCTTCCACTCGGGCCTGGCGGGCTGCAGGGTATCGTCCCAATCGCCTCCCGCATAGTTGACCAAATGCGTGCCCGGCAGCATCCGCTCTCTGACACTGGCAACCGCACGTTCAATATGCTTCAGAATGCTCTCCTGCCCTCCGTCCCGGTAAGGGACCTCCTCCTCTAAAAGAGCCAGGTCGCCGCTGGCTTCCAGATAGTCTCCGATGCTCTTTAAGGGCCAGAACACCACATCCCCGTGACAGTCCCCCGCCGCATAGGGGTAACGGTCATACATAAAGAATTGAGGCCACTCTCCGGAATCCCGATTCTGATGGGCAAAGATTTCCAGCAGCGTCTCCCTGGCAAGACTGAAATGCCCCGTGGCCAGGAAAAGCTCCATGGGCCCCTGGCAGACATCCCTGGTCCCCCAGGCCGCTCCTCCGGACTGCTCCAGTCCGTGGGGCGCCGCAAAATGAATCATGGCATCGTGGAGATACCAATACAAAATCTCGTTCATCCGCTCCAGCTTCGGATTCTGCGCATGGTCAAACCGAATCTCCCCCAGGAATGACTCGTAGAAATTCAGATACCACTTTTCCGCTTCCTCCGGTCCGCACAGCCTCTCCGCCGCCGGCGCTTTTTCTCCCAGGGTTCCGCTGACAAACAAGGTCATCCTTGCGCCCTTTGCCCTGCCAAGGAGCAGATCCGCGCTCCTGGCCAGACCGTCCCCGTACAAAAGCCCGTCGTCCCCAAAGCTCCCCTCCGTGTCCAGAAATACCATCCGGTACTCCAGCTCGGGATAATACTCGTTAGAAGCCTTGCCGGTTCCGGCCTTAAGGCACACTCCCTTTTTGTCCGGGTCAAACCGGATCCGCAGATCCTCCCCGGCCAGAGCCAGTCCGGCCTGAACCAGATACTCATAGCTTTTTCCGCTTTCGCTTTCGGCCTGCAGGAAAAAGACATTTTCACGGCCCACCCAGGCGGTGACCACCAGCATATCCTCCGGAAGAGAGTAGTACCATCTGGAAAAATTCAGTCCCATCTCATAGGCTGACGGCATTGTCAGCATCCGGTATTTCCCCCCCATCCGCACATAGATGCGGATACCGTGCTGAGTGTGGAGATTCAGCGTATCCCTGACAGCGTCCAGCAGGGGATTGCTGTCCACATTGCCTACCACCAGCTGGCTGGCAAAAACGCCGTACATATAGTTTGTCACCGCCAAAAGCTCTTTATCTACCTTTTCATCCGACATGGCGCTGAGCAGGATATGGCCATGAGGGCGCTCCATTGCCACCTCCTTTTCCTGCATGACCACATGGCGGTGATTCTCCGTAAAGAAGCTAAACAGCTTTCCGTCGCTGTACTCTTCCAGTATGCGCTGCGGAAACCGTCTGTCCGTCTCTTCTCTTCCCAATGCGTCCGCGGCATAGGGCTCTCCCAGTTCCTGTGCGGGCCCCAGCATGCAGACCGCTTCCCCTTTGCCGGCTTTCCAATCCCCGGATACCCATGCCTTTCTGACGAAAGCGCTTCTCTCCTGCTGTCTGTCCGGCTCCTCGCAGTCCGGCAGGAAATATCCGTAAAAAGCTGCCCTGCGCTCTCCCTCCAGCACAAACTTTTCCGTCTGCAGAGCGATACAGGCCAATTCATACTGATAGACCTTTGAGGGAAGCATCCTTTCTTTCAAGGCCTGCAGTTGCCTGTTCTTCTTGCTCTCCCTGCCGTACAGCTGGAAAGCGTCCGTGGCGTAGGCGATGGTCCTGATCCCCAGAGAGCCCTGCTGCAGCATGGGATGGCGGCCGCCCTGGTCCATATTCTGGCGGGAGGCGATGGCGAAGCCCTCTTCGGTCTCTGCCACATGATGTCCAAGGTACTGGCTCTGATACAGCACATTGGCCCGAAGCGCTCCCCTGTCGGCCACACCGATATCCTGCACATATACCAGGTCGCATTTTTCTCCGCTTCCGGTGAGAGATACGTTCCAGATCCAGGCGGAGGCGTCCTCCCCGCCATCCGGTATCCCGGCCGGGCGAAAGGTTACTCTACAGGATATCCCCTCTGCCTCCCTCTCAAACTCCAGAGAGGATTCCGATACTTTCATCCGCGTTCCGGCTCCGTTGAGACGATATATTTTTTCAACGCTTTCTCCCCGGAAAATCCGCAGGAAAATCCCTCCCACCGGCTCCTCTGTCAGGCCTGTGGGGATCTGCGTGATCACGAAAGCTTCTCTTGAGAATTCATGGGAATTACCGTTTTCCAGAAAAGAATACTCCGCTTTTCCGTCCTTTATCCGAATCAACGAATCTCTATATTTCCATATCTCCATTGTCTGTCCGCTCCTGTCCATGTATATGATTTCGCATTGTCGAAACGTTTCTACTGGCAATATTATACTATCCAAAATCCATTGTCAATAGCTTCTTCCGCTCTCCCGAAATCTTGTACATAATAGACAATTTTACGCCTGGTATTTTGTATAAATTCACTTACAGCCCTTTGCAGGCCTGTTTTCCGCTTTCCGGTCTGTTTCGGGAATATACTCACAAGCCATAAAGTCTGCCGTCAGTTTACAGCATCCGCCGCTCATGAATCGGGCGCCCGTCAGCCCCTGCTGACACATTTCCTTTGGGTGTCTGTGTGCATAATAAAGAAGCACCGGGAGATCAAATCCCCTCAGTGCCTTACCGAGAAATAGTTCATCAGAATCTCTTTGATATGGCTGTACCGCCTGGCGTAGGAGTTCTCCACCCGGATCAGCTGCAGGTGGTGGGCGGCGCAGATTTCGTTCTTTTTCCGGTCTCTGTTCTTCACCGCCTCATCCCCGAAATGCTCCTTGCCGTCCAGTTCAATGGCCAGGACGGGAAAGTCGGCCTGCCCCTGCTTCTCATAAACCACAAAATCGAAGCGCCCGGAATAGAACAGGTCGTTGTGATCTACGTTGTCCGAAAAGACCTGGGAAATGGCTACCTCTTTCTGTATGGTGAAGCGGTTCTGGGACAGCCAGATATTTTCCAGGGCATGGTTCAGATTCTCCAGGAAAGCCTCCTCGGTGGCCGTGCTGAAAGGCTTCACCCCCAAAGCTCTGGAGTTTGCCGTCTTGCGGGTGACCCGGATCTCGCCGTTCTTCTTCACATATTCCACCAGCTCATAGAGGTCATCTTCATCGCCCTGCCTGTGGAGCCTGTTCAGATTCGCTGAGTCGGAGAGCACAATAAGACGGTCTCTGGCCCGGGAGGTGGCTACGTTGATGAGCTCCTTATTATTCTTCAGCCATTCGTAAGTGCCGGCCTGGGTCTGGTCGGTGACGGCGGTGGAGAACAGCACCACGTCCTTTTCGTCTCCCTGAAAGGCATGCACCGTGCCGCAGGCCACATTGGAAAGCCCCTCCCTCTCCAGGGCCTCCTCGATGAGCTTCCTCTGGTTCACGAAAGGCGTGATGACTCCGATGCTCTGCTGTCTGTGGCGTTTGGCATAGCCTACTATCTCCTCCACCTCCCCGGGGGACGTATTGCGCAATGCCTCTTTTTGGCTCTTCACGTCCACGTACACCAGCGGACGCGGCTCTTTGCTCTCGGAGCAGATCTGCAGTCTGGCGTTATAATACTTCTGGTTATTGAATTCGATGATCTTTTTGTTGCAGCGGTAGTGATTGTGCAGCAGCACCTCGTCGCTGACCGCATCGCAGGCCAGGAACGTCTTGTAGATAGAATTTTTGCAGTAATCGTATTCCTCGGCCACATTGTACTTCTTCCGCAGCTTCTGATTGGGCGCCTCGTCCAGGAGGATTACAGGATTGAGCTGCTGGGGATCTCCCACCAGCATCAGGCTCTCCCCCCGCAGGATGGGCACCAGAGACACCGCCGTGTTGCACTGGCTGGCCTCGTCCATGATCACCATGTCGAACATGGGCCCCGGCTCCCCCAGCCTGTGGGCGGAGATGCAGGTGGTAATGATGATGGGGAAGATTTCCTGGAGTTTTTTCACGTTTGCAGTCTCTGTCAGGTATTTGGAAAAAGCGGCGGTCTGCTGTTCTTCCTCCGTATCGAACAGAATCTTTCGCAACCCCGCATATTTTTTATCATCCATTTTTTTGAGATAACGCGCCGAAGTGTAATAGAGGTATTTGCACAGCTCCTCCTGATCGTCGTCCAGCAGGGCCAGGGCATCCCCGTCCGTGATCTCCCCCATCTGTCCGATCCGCTTCTGCACCTGTCCAAGCTGTCTGCCCTGGAGGTCCGCCTGAAAGGGCAGCATCTCCATGGACATCTGCACCCGGCTCTGGTACTCAAGCAGACGGTTCAGGGTCTCGCTGCGCTCCTTTAAGTCCAGTACCTCCTCATATCTGCGCAGCAGGTTGGACAGGTTCCTCGCCCGGTTGGCTCTGTCCCCTTTCCTCCGGTCCAGGGTGCCCTCAAATACCGTTATGCCCTGCACCTGCTCGTACAGGTTTCGGATATACTTTATGGCCTCCCGAACCTTGTCCACATTTCCCAGCCGCAGGACAGGGAATGGGATTCGCTTCCCCTGGTATCTTAAATCCGTCAGCTTTTCGAATACCATATTGATAGGGTGATTGTTATAAGAGGCAAAAAGTACCGTTTTTTCGTTGAAAAAAGCGGTTACTATGGTATTGAGAATGGTGTTGGTCTTCCCGGTGCCGGGCGGCCCCTGGATATAGGCCAGGGGGTACTTCATGGCATTGTGGATGGCCAGGAGCTGATCCAGATTGGTCTGGCGGCTGATCAAGGCCAGGGGATAGTTCTTCCTGCGCAGAGGCCTGTCCAGCAGATCCCCGAAAAAAGCTTTCAGGGGCACCGTGCTCCTGTCCTCGTCGTACATCTTTATGATGGCCTGGTATTCCGAGTGAAGATCCAGGGCAATATCCATCCCCATGCCGATGACGTAGGGCATGTCGTCCACCCCCATTACCCGGCCGCTGCGACGCATGATACAGTCCTTGATCTTCTCCTGGTTCTTCTCGAAATCCTTTAGCAGCTCGTATTCGTCCCCATCCAGGTATCTGCGGATATTCTCCTTTACCTCCCCATAGCTGTACTCGGTGCAGATGGTGATGTCCTCCTCCGGCCGCAGGAGGCGGTTTTTCACGTCCAGCTGAAGCTTGCGGCAGGCCAGCACGTAGAGTCCTCTTGTGGTGTGGATGCTGAGCACGTTCATGGCAAGCTGCTGGATGGAAAGCCTGGTGGCTTTTTGCTTTTCTTTTTCCGTCCTCCTCTGGAAATTCCGGACTATGGTGCGGAACTGTTCCCCGTCCAGCGCATAGCCCTCCCCCTGGAAGCTCTCCCTGTCCAGATAGCGGACCAAAGCAAAGTCCGAATGGTAGGGCACCGTGTCCATGCGGTTGCATATTTCCAGGTAATTCAGGATTTTCAGGTTGGGAGAATTGTCAAAGAGGGATTTGTATCTGTGGGAATTCAGGCAGATGTCCTCCACCAGTTTCTCATTGACAGGCTGATAAGACCCCTCCACGATCTGAGAGGTCAGAATAGAATCTATATAGATGGCTTCATAGCTTTCCGTGGTATACCGGCCAAGGTGCAGGCCGTCCACGGCCAGGGTACGCTTTTCCGGATATAAGTTGCGGATGCCGATCCAGTATTTCGTGACTTGGCTTTCTCTGTTCCTGTACTCGATCTGCAGCCATTTTCCCTCGTGGATGGCTCTGAAAATGTCACGGCAGATATTGTTCATCGGAATGCTCCTCTTCCATGGAATGCTCCTCTTCCATGGAATGCTCCTCTTCCATGGTCCCTGCCACCGGCAAGCTATGCTCAGGACATGTTCGCGGACTATTGATTTTCGTCAACCCAGGGGCTTTGCGCCCACCCGCTGGCCCAGCCGCACTTTCGTTTCGATGCCCAGGCGGGAGTTGCTCCGGATATCCGCGTCCGGCAGGACTTTATCCTTTCCCGTAATCAGGATCACCGTGGAGCCGCCGTATTCAAACCTGCCTTTCTCCCAGCCCCGGCGCACCCGCCGGCCCCTGGCATGGTTCCGAATCTTCCCTACCAGCATGGCCCCCACTTCCATCTGAACCATCCTGCCAAATTGCCTGGAGCGAAAAAGACAGTATTCCCTGGTGTTCTCCTTATAGACAGGGTATCTGTCGCCTGCCACCGGATTCACCGTATGAAGCACCCCCGGAATCCGCACAGCCTCCCCCACCCTGCCATCGTCCACATAGATGTAACGGTGGTAGTCCTCCACGCACAGCCGAAACACCCACACATAGCCTCCCATGAACTCTGCCGCCAGTCTGTGGCTGCGCAGCAGACTGTCTACGGTGTAGCGCGTATTTTTTATGGAAAAACTGCTTTCGCCGTCAATGGGATACACGCTTACCCTGCTGTCGCAAGGGCTGACAAGCGCCCCGGGACAGCAGTCCAAAGTACGCGCACCTTTCGCCAGCTTCCGCGTAAAAAAGTCGTTGTAGGACTGATATTCCCTGGACTCGCACTGCGCCATGTCAATGGAATGCCTGCGGACGAACCCGGGGATCAGCGCCCTGGAAAGGCCCGAATCCAAAAAAGCCCCGGTCAGCTTTGACACTGCAGGAGACACCAAAAGCTTCAGAAGAAAACGCCCCGGCACAGTCCCATAGAGCCCTTTCAAAATCCTGTCCTGCACGGACTCTTTCTCCACAATATTCCCTTTCCTGTCAACCACCAGACCCATAACTGCCTCCTTTATCCGTTCCCCTGCAGCAGACTCCGCCAGCTGTGCCACGCAAAGAGAATCACCAGCACTGCCAGCGTCACTGCCGCCACAATTAAGAGCACCTCTTTCACAGAGGGCTTCCGAAGCCTGAAATTTAATATAAACAAAAGTCCCACCAGCGCCACCACCACATGCAGCGACACCACAAATGCCATATGGCTGGGGAACAGGGGCGACACCACAAACAGAAGCGGCAGCGCAATGGCCATGGAGGTGATGGGCAGCCCCTGATAATACTTTCGTGCCCCCCCTTCCTCGGCCTGGCGCTTTGCCTCCATCACATTGAAATACCCCAGGCGGATCAGACCGGCCAGTCCGTACAGCGCCAGAATGGCCATGCTCCAGATCCGGTCCATTCCCAGCTTATAGCAAATCACGATGGGCAGCACGCCAAAGCAGACGATATCACACAAAGAATCAATCTGTATCCCGAAGTTCTTTTCATCATCCGTCCGGTTCTTCTTGGTCCTGGCAATCTTCCCGTCGAACATGTCGCACAGCCCCGAAAAAGCCAGAAAGAAAATCGCCCACCGCAGATTCATAGTGCTGGCGCTGAAAATACCTGCCACCGCGGATATAAAACTGATGTAGGTCAGTATCACCGTATAATCGTAAAAACCTATCAAAAGAACCCCTCCTCACATTCCGTCCCCAGTTCCCAAATTCTTATAGAATCATTATTGTTCAATCATGGCATAATGGCCAGGCGGCCGCTTCCAATCTCCAATAAGGTCATTCTGCCATATCAAGATATGTGCCGCAGGCCAATTATAGGACAAATAAAAACAGTCCAAAGTTTATATCGACAGATTTCTTTTTATATCTTAGTCTTTTTCATAGAAATTTATCAACATTTTATGCCATTTTTATTATCCAATTCTTTATCCCCGGCTCTTTTTTATGTCCATACCCCAGAACGGTTTCAGCGCTCCCGCCGGAACATATAGTACAGCTGCGCTGCCACCGTAAAAAACGCACTGATCAGAAGCTCCCCATAGTATCCCATCCCCCTGGAAAGAACCATGGCCGGCAAAAGCACCGTCCCAAACACCGGAGCGAATATGTCCATAAACAAAGCCTCGCTGATGCCCATGCCGCCCGGAAGCGGCAGCATATCCACGGACACGGATATCACTGCCTGTAAAAGCACCACATCCCCCATGGACGTGCCCTGCATGCCAAAGGCCCTATACACCGTCCATGTCACCATAAACAGCGCCAGACGCTGGACAAATGTAATCAGCATCACCCAGAGGAGCACATGAATATGCTTTCTTAAGTACAGCGCGGTGCCCCGATAGACCTCCATGGACTCGCTTAACTTCCTGCCCCGCTCCTTTTTATGCCTTACAAACCGCAGCCGCTCCAGCACTACAAGCCCTTTTTGCAGAATGAACTCCGTCAGCATCGGATGGAACACCAGCACGGTCATAAAAGTGACGCAGAAAACGTTCAGTCCCAGCCCCAGATAAAAGACCGGGAGGATTCCCTCCAGATACCGGTGGAGAAATCCATGTCCGAAGCAGACGATTCCAAGCCCGATGGCCACCAATACCAGCTTATATGTAATGGTCACCACCATCAATATCACCGTAGCCACGGGAATGGAAATCTTTTCCTTTTTCATGAAATATACCTGGGCGGGCTGCCCGCCGCTGGCCGATGGGGTGATACAGCTGAAAAAGAAGCCTGCGGAGGAAAACAGAAAGCATATTCTTCTTTTCAGGCGAATTCCAAAGGATTTCAGCATGTACCAGAGAATGACGGACTCCCCCCAGATGAAGAAGAGAACCAGGGCAGCTCCGGGAATCAGCCATTTGATGTCCGCCTCTCTGATGGCATCCGTCATGGACTCCAGATCCTCCCCGTGAAAGACACCATAGACGGTAAGCGCAAAGACCAAGGCCAGAAAAATGCCATTCCCGATTATTTTTTTCTTTGACCGCACGAATCTTCTCCCTCCAGGCTAAACCTCCGGTTCATTTTATTCAGAATCCTTTCGTATACGCTCCATACCCTTGCTTTTTTCCCGATGAAAAGGCAAATCTCCGCCAGGGCAATCCCCCCTGCAACGTCCGCTATCACATGCTGCCTGGTAGTCAGGGTGGAAATACAGACTGCCAGAGCCAGCAGACAGGAAAGCACTCGGTACCACTTAGGTACGCTGTTTTTCCCCCGCAGTCCGATGTAGCAAAACCAGCTCACAAGGCAGTGGATAGAGGGAAAGAGATTGTCTGCCGCATCCGTGGCGTAAAGGCCGATCACCACCTGGTTCCACAGGCCCTCCGGCTCCACCACAGGCCTGGTATTGGTGGTGGGGTACAGCAGGTAAAAAGCAAGGCACACTGCCCTGGACAGAAAATCCGCCGCGAAGAACTGGCAGACCTCCTGCTTCCCCTGCCTGGCGATAAGGATATAATTCACGATCCAGAACAGATAACAGCCCAGATAGATCGCCACCGTCCAGGGTACAAGAGGTATCAGCTTATCCAGCTCTCCCTCGATATTATGGTGGGGCCAGTCTCCGGCGATAAGCCGGGAGCCGAAATATACCGTCATGTTCCAGGCCACGGCCACGATCAATGGGATTCGGCCATAGCGCGGGATCAGTGCATCCAATATTTTCCGCAATTTTTTCAAAACTTATACCCCCTCCGCGCTTTCGCGCGCATATCCGTCAATATTCTTGCGGCTCTCTCCGAAAGCCATATAAAAATATAGCAAAGTTTTGACTGCGACTCAATACGTTTTTTCATATCTTTAAGAAATCTTTAGAGAATATTAAGCGGGGCGCAGCACAGCGATGACTGTACATATAATAAAAGCATCCGGATCCATATTCTCCAAATGCTTTTAAAAATTCACTATTTTTTGTTCCCTATAAAAAACTAATGATCAGTTCCTTTGCTTCGTTCCATAAATCCTCCGGACATTCTTCTTTAAACTGAGCATTTCTCGCACCGACGTCCAACATTTTTGCCTGGTCACACAATATTACGCCTGTTGTCTGCGTCCGCTCATCCAATTCTATATGAAACGGATGTTTTTTATTTGTGTTAGTGATCGGACAAACAAATGCCAATGAACTGTGATGATTCAAAATATCATTGCTCAAGACAAGTGCCGGTCTTCTTCCGCTCTGTTCATGACCCTTTTGAGGGTTAAAGTCCATAACGATTATGTCACCTTGTTTATAAGTTACCAAATCTCATTACCTTTCGGATCACCTACATCAACCTCCTGCGTGCTTTCGACATAAATCTCATCAATCGGTCTTTTGTAGAATGCTTCCAACCTTTCCGCCAAATTAAGGTATTTAGGCTTATTGACCTTTTCAATCGTCATTTTCCCGTCATATATACTGATTCCTATAGTGTCGTCTTCTTTTAAATTCATTTGTGATAGTACTTCTTTTGATAACCTGATTCCCTGACTATTCCCCCATCTCCTTATAATTGTTTGTGTTGAAAATGCATCCGCTCTTTCTTTTCGCTGTTCTCTTATCATAGTTTCGTTCATATTATTTTCCCTTACTATTACGTCTTCGCCGGTTTTCTCTTCGCATTTTGCTTAGTTCTCATTTGTCAGCATATATGATAGATATACCTTTAGCATTAGTATATACAAAGTATATCCACGTGTCAACAAAAATATTTGCTATTATACAGTTTTATTTCCCCGGCTGCCCGTGAGCAGTAATGCACAGCGTCCTGATTTCAAACCCGCCTATCCGGTCCGCGGGCCTCTCCACCGCCTCCTTTTCCAGATCCACGCAGCCCCGGATCCGCTCTGCCAGGTCTCCCCCCAGCTTCAGCGCCTGTTCACGGCTCCCCGGGTGGAACAGCCTTGCGTAGCAGGCATCCCCGTCTGTCAGCAGCGTCACTACCTCAACCGAGGCATCCTCCGCACACAGCAGCGTCCGCCTCATCCTCTCGGGCCTTTGCGCCAGTCTCTGGACCAGCAGGGGCTCCCGCAGACAGCTGTCCGCAAAGGCAACCGCCCCTGCCTCCCAGTTTCCGGCATGGGGCATCAGGGAATACGAAAGCGTATAGTCTCCCTCCGCAGGCTGATACCCCCACCAGAAATTGCCGTGATAGCCAAAGGCACAAGTCAGGGCAAACCGGTTGTCCACCAGGCTGTAGCCGTTGAGTCTGTCGCAGAACACCGCCAGTCCTGTGTCGCTGTCCTCCTGATATAAGTCCACGTACCCATTGATCACATTGTGTTTGATGGTCTCCCAGGAGTCGAAGCGGGTATCCGTAAACTTGCTCTCACAGACATCGAATGCCGCGCTCTTCCACAGCCTTACCCTGCCGCCTCCCTGGGGAAGTTGTATTCCTATCTTGTAGTCCTCTCTGCAGGAGGAACGGCGTGTCCCCAGGAAGCGCTCCTCTTCCCCGGGCTCGTAGGGGAATCCCACATCCGTCTTCTTCTCGAAATGCACTTTCACCTCAAAGTCCGCACAGGGATCCCCCTCTCTGACCGTCACCGTCTGGGTGAATCCGATTCCGTGAAAGCTTCCTTTGAACCGTAATTTACAGCACAGCGGCCCGTTTTCCAGAATCTCGCATTCCGCGGGCACATCCCCATTGCCTATAAACGCCGCCTCCTTTATGGAATATCCCCTGAGGCTTCCCATGCCCTGTACCCCTGCCGCATAGTCCCGCCCTGTCTGTCTGTGGAGAAAGCGCACCAGCGAACCGCCCTTTGCCAGATCAAACACCAGGTGCAGACAGTCGGTCCGAACCTCTATCACATTCTGTATCCCTTTTGAAGCAATCCCTTTTCCGGCCGGACCGCTCTCCGAAAGGGTCTCCACCCGGAAGCTCTGATAGCCGATTCCTTCCATATCCGCGGCAAACCGCAAGTTCACCGCCCCGATTCCGCCGTCCGCGTAGCTGCGCGTGACCTGATACTGGCTGGGCACCTCATTGCCCGCCAGGTCTATGACCCGCATATCCCAGACGCCCGGTTCCAGCCCCAGGCTGACCTGCGCCGGCTCCCCACGGTGTTCGCCACTCTCAGCCATATCTCCGAGGAGCCGCCGCTTGCCGCCTCCTCTTTTCCGGTTATCTCTTCCTGGGCCGCGGCCATGACCTCGTCCAGAAGCTCCGCCGCCGTAAGCGCCAGCTTGCCGGAGCGGTATCCCCACTGCCTGTCTCCCTCTCCGCAGGTGGCACAGATATATCCGTCGTGATGCTGGGCCTGCATCAAAAGTTTCCAGGCCATGTCCAGCATATCCTTACTCTGCATAAGGCGCTTCCCGGCGTCAGGGTTTTCTGTCCACGCCATGGCAAGCAGCTTCTCCGCCTGCAGAATCTTATTTTCCGTCCGGCGGACTTTCCGCAGCATATCGCCGAAGATCCGGTTGCCCCAGGGCAGGGACACGCGGACATCATCCTGCGAGAACGAAACCTCCCCCCGGATCCGGTCCCCGAAGCGTTCAAAATACTCCCTCCAGGTCACATATTCCACATCGATGTCCTGCACCAGAGGCGCCGACGACCAGCCCAGATCCTGCAGGCACATGCCCGCAGGGGCCGCAATGCCGCCGGCTGCGCATTTATCCGCAAATTTCCCGATCAGCTCGTAATCATAGCCCGAGCCGTCCGTGGCATTGCAGCTGATCAGCTCCTCGCATTCATAGCGGGGCACCGTGGGGATGGCCGAGCCGTCCGGCCCTTTCAGCCACAGGATTTCCCCGGGCATTTTAGCCATATATCCGCCCCAGGCCGTGGGATTCTTCAGGCTCATCCGCCGGTATCCCATCTGCAGCAATATCTGGGGCAGGGCAGAGGTGAAGCAGGGCTCCTGGACCGCATAGGTGTCGATGCAGACTCCCGGGAAATGCCGTCTGATCATCTCCCGGCCAAAGAGAAGCTGTCTGATATTGCTCTCCCCGTTGACGGCCCAGCAGAAAGGCTGGGCGTAGCTTCCGCTGATGAATTCCACCCGGCCCGCGGATTCCGGGGCCGAGACAAATCTCTGAAGCCTGCGATAGGTCTGCAGGTCATTGCGGCGCAGGTATTCCCAGGATTCCGGCTCTATCTCCAGGCTGATCTTCCATTCCGGCCAGCGCTCCATGGCGCTTAGGATATCCTGCCATGAGCCCTCAGGCATATGGCCTCTTATGCCTCCGTGATAACCGTCTACAAAATATAAGGTTGCCATATTCCCTCCTATTTCAGTTCCGTGTCTGCCCCGCCCGGCACCCAGACGCAGGCCAACACTGTTTTTAATTTGCAATACCCCGCCGGCAGGATCTGGCATCCTGTCGGCAGGGTATTCTCCTGTGCGGTTTTGTGCAGCTTTATGCAGTTTTGTAGAGATCTCGGGCTTTTATGCCCGTTGCCGCAGCTGCCTGTTCCGTCACTGCTTTATTTGTTCGCAATGTCCAGATATCTCTTCGCCGCGGCATTGTAATTCTCCAGCAGCTTGTCGATATCCGCGCTGGATTTCAGCGCTTCCATGTAATCGTCCCATTCATCCATGCTCTTCGTGCCGGATACCAGCGCTGCCTGCCACTCGTCCCGTACTGTCTGGTAAATGGTCATGATCTGGCCGTTCTCCTGGCTCTCCTCATCCGTAAAGGTCAGCACCGGCTCCTTGTAGTAAGGAGGGATGTAGTCATTCTCGGGATAAGGGAAGCTGAGATAATACTCCGACTGCTCAATAGGCTCCTGATGCAGCTCTCCCTCATAGTAGAGCCAGTCGTCCGCTGCCAGCGCCACATAGGCCTTGCTGTCGTCCATCAGCTGGAAGCCGGGGCGCATATTCTTGCTGGCGCGCATGCCGTAGGCGTCCGCAGCAGCCCAGGGATCGGTGGCATTGAGGATCTCGTCCACAAAGACAGGGTTCCCGTCCGCATCCAGATTGTAGCTCTCCCCCTCGATACCCCATGTCAGCAGTCTTACAACGTCGTCGTCAAATATATGATTCAGGAATTCGATGGTTCCCTCCGGATCCGCCACATTGGCGTTTACCGCATAGTTGGCGAATATGTTGGTGGCAATCTCGTTTACCGGCTGAATGCTCTGCCATGCCACTTCCCCGTATTTGGGATTGGCAGGCCACAGAGTAGCGGCAAAAATCTGTCCTGTGGTGCTCAAGCGGGTAAACTCACCGGGTGTGGTAAACCAGTCGCCCAGCACGATGAACGTTTTGTCCGTCATCTCCTTGCTCTTAAGCATATCATCGTCATCGCTGATGTACTCCGGATCCAACAGCCCCTCGGAATAGAGCTTGTTCGCGAAAGCGATGGCGTCCTTATATCCCTCATCAAACAGGCCCATCACATACTCCTCGCCGTTCCAGTAGATATCATTGGAGGTATGGTTGGCCGCATACAGAGAGCGCAGGTCTTTCCACCGGCTGTTGATCGGATATGTATCCGGATACTCCTCCTTGATACGCTTTGCCGCTTCATAGACTTCGTCAATGGTCTCAGGAATCTTGATGTCCAGCTTTTCGAATATGTCATAACGGTAAGTAGACACATTGTAGGGAAGCATTCCGTGGTCCTCGGGGAACCTGGGAAGTCCGATTCCGGGGATGGCGTAAATTGCTCCGTCCGCCATGGTGACGCTGGCAATGCCCGCACTGGTCTGATCCATGTAATGGAAGAAATTGGGGAACTGCTCCTCATACTTGGATATGTCTAGCAGCATCCCTTCGGAAGCCGCCTTAGAGTAATCGAACAGGAAAGGAATTTGGATAATATCCCCTATGTCTCCCGTGGCAAACTTCTGCTGTGCCTTAGTGCCGTATTCTCCTCCGGAGATCAGATTGTAGTTCAGCTCGATCTCTCTGCCCAGCTTCTCGCTCATCAATGCCTCAAAGGCATCATTCACGGGCGACTCGTGGCTGCCTGCAGTGCCCTCGATGGTAATGGTCAGCACGAGCTTGTCCTTGCCGCTCTCTCCCTGGGCCTGGCTCTCCTCATTGGAGCTGCCGGCTTCCGAAGAATCCGCCCCCCCGGCCTGGGAGCTGTTGTTTTCCGAATCTCCACTGCCCCCGCAGCCGCCGAGCATTCCGATGCACATGGCCCCCGCAGCGAAAGCAGCCGTCATTTTCTTGAAACTCTTCTTTTTCATTTTGGCCTCCTTTGATAAATTTTCTGTGTGCTTTTATGTCAATCCCCATTTCCTTAAGGGAATTGTTTCAGGGATCTCTCATCCTTTCACGGCGCCGATCATCACGCCCTTGACAAAGTATTTCTGGAAAAACGGGTAGATCATCATAATCGGGAACATGGTTACCACCACCATGGCCATCCTGACGCCCTTGGGCGATATCTGCTGGAGCAGCGTCGGATTGATATACCCGCCGCCCATACCGGCGCGCTGCTGCAGGTTTACCGTATCAAGCACATACAGATACTGCCGCAGAATCATCTGCACCGGATATTTGTTCGTGTCGTCCAGATAGAGCAGGGCCGAGAACCAGTTGTTCCACATGCCGACGATGGCGAAGAGCCCGAAAGTAGCAAGCAGGGCCTTGGACAGAGGCAGCACGATGCGGAACAGTATGGTAAAGTCGTTGGCCCCGTCCATCTTGGCGGATTCCGAGAGCTCCGACGGAATATTGTTGAAGAAAGTACGGAACACGAACACATTGTACGCGCCCACACATCCCGGGATGATCAGCACCAGCGGATTGTCAATCAGATGGAGGCTGCGCATCAGCAGATAAGTGGGAATCATCCCGCCGCCGAAGAACATGGTAATGGTCAGGAATATGGTACAGAACTTCTTTCCCAAAAAGTCATTGTGTGTCAGCGGATAGGCGAACAGGCTGGTGAACAGCAGATTGCACACCGTGAAGCCCACACAGTACCCTATGGAATTCAGATACCCTCTCCACACCTGGGGATCCCTCAATATGTAAGAATATGCCTGCACGTTAAAGCCCTTGGGGAAAATCGTCACATCCGCCCTGGCTACATGCTCTGCGTTGCTGAAAGATATGGCGATCACATTCAGCACCGGAAACACCACCACCACTATGATACCCAACATGATCAGCGTGTTGACCACATCAAAAATCCTGTCTCCCCTGCTTCTTTGTATTGTCCTCTTATGAACCATATCTGACCTCCTTACCACAAACTGGTATCCGACGCTTTCCTGCTGATCAGATTGGCTATGGCCAGCAGGACGAACGAAATCAGCGAATTGAACAGGCCAATGGCCGTGGTATACTCGAATCTGGCCCCCGCGATACCCTCTCTGTATGTATAGGTGCCGATCACGTCGGCTACGGGATAGGTCTGGGGCGTGTACAGCAGCATAATCTTCTGGAAGTCCGACCCCAGTATGCCGCCCACGGCCATGATCAGCATAATCGTTATGGTAGGGCGCAGGGCCGGCAGGGTAATGTGCCTGATTTTCTGGAATCTGCTGGCGCCGTCGATGGAAGCCACGTCATACAGGCTGGGATCGATATTGCTGATGGCCGCCAGGTAGAGGATCGTACCGTATCCGGCTCCCTGCCAGATGCCGGAGCCGATGAACAGCGTCCGAAAGCTCCCCGGATCCTGCAGGAAAAGAATGGGCTCAAGCCCTGCCAGCGCTCTGATCTGGTTGAACAGGCCCTCCCTGGAACAGAACGAGAGGAGCATGCCGGCCACGATCACGGTGGACAGGAAATAAGGGAAATAGGACACCGTCTGCACCAGCTTTTTGAACTTCTGATTCTTGATCTCATTAAAGAGAACCGCCAGCACAATGGGTATGGGGAATGACCACAGCAAATTGTAGACCCCCAGTATCAAAGTATTCTTGACCACCCGAAACGCCATGGGATTCGTAAAGAAATCCATAAAATGCTTGAATCCCACCCACTCGCTTCCCAGAATCCCTTTATTCACCGAATAGTTTTCAAAGGCAATCAGGATTCCGTACATGGGAAAATAGCTGAATACCAGTACTATCAAAAAGCCGGGCAGTACCATCAAAAACAAATATCTCTGCCGCCAAGCTCTCGTCTTCAGGCTGCGCTTAGGCGTTCCCTGTACGGCCACATTTTGCTTCATCCTTTACACTCTCCTTTTTCTATATATTATTTTACATTTTAATATACTTTAACTATATATTAAATTATAGTTTAATACATCCGTAATGTCAAGCACTTTTATCAATTTGTACAATTTTTTCTCTGCATACTCCGCTTTCTACTACAATACCACGAACAGACTCCTATACATCCATCCAAATTCTGCCTGTCCTCAGAAATCTTTCGCATTCACAATGGCCCCATGTCCCTCAAAGGGATACGGAATGACCACACGCCCCTCCATGCAGTCCCCGATGCCGCTGTAGAGATCCGCCATGCCGTCCTTGCGCATGACGATCCCGGAGGTAAAGGCGCAGTCCGTCAGGTTGGGCATCTTCGTAGGGCCCTGGGGATAGGAGTCCCTGGTGCCGATGACCCGTAAATCTTCCACGGCTCTGCTCCTGGGGTCCATCACAAAGGATATATTCATATAAACTGCCACAGGCTCTCTGTCCTTTTCCCCGGGATAGCTTCCGTGTCCGATGACCCCTACTTTTCCGCTCTCCAGCAGATAGGCCTGGTTGCATCCGCCCCACTCTCCCTCCCCAAACAGGCCGGGAATGTACGGCGCTTTCTCCACCGCCTCCGCGCTCAGCTGATCCAGCGAGTCAATGACCGTAAATCCCAACATGGATTCCGAGCCGTACCTGGCCATGATTTCCTCATTCCTGGGCCTGGAAAACACGCCTATCTTCCCATCCGCAAGCTCCACCAGCCGGATATCTTTCATATAGTCAGGACCCGTGGTAAAATAGTACAGATCCCGGATCTCTTTTCCCCGGTAAAAATACCCGTAGTAGGTATCCAGCTTGCCTGCGCCCATCCGCACATGGGTTCCGCCCAGCACAAATTCCCCGCCGATTTGGGCGATATAGGGATCCTCCAGCTGGTAAATCATGGAATCCGGCGCCAGTCTCCACTGGTCCGGGCCGCATTCCTCAAACAGACGCACAAAAGATCTCATCCATTCCACGCGCCTCTCCACCCGGCCGAACAGATACCGCTTTCCCCCGGCCCGGAAAGGAATGCTGCAATTGTATACATCCCATCCGTCCACCCCCAGAAACCGCAGCACCGCGCTCTCCCTGTGCACATACGTCCTCTCAAATGCCTCCCTCAGTTCTCTCACTCCCATAATGCTCTCCTCTCTACCGTAAAACCCATCTCTCAAACATCCCGCCCAGGGCGGCGCAAACCGCTCCCCGGAACCTGAGGATTCCTGTCCTGCAGCTTAGCACTTCTTAACCGGCTTGCCAAAAAGGCACCATGCCCCTCTCAGCCGCTCAGAGCTTCTCCGCACGCATCCCTCACAGACCCCCGCATCACCAGAGACACGTCCGAGAGCAGCTTGACCGGGTTCCCCTGGAGCTTTCCCTGTATCACGCTCAGGAGAAGATACGCCGCATTGGCGCCCACCTGGTCGAAATCCTGCCTGAGTGTAGTCAGGTCCGCCATGTCCGACATCCCTTTCCAGTCATCGAAGCCCATGACCGATACATCCTCCGGGATCCGTATCCCTCTATCCCGCAGCTCCCGCAGAACCTTTACCGCCAGCCTGTCGTTGCAGCAGAACAGCGCCGTGATCTCCCCTCTCTTAATCTGCCCCGCCAGCATGTCGTAATCCGCGTCCAGTATCAGATAATCCTCCGCCGCTTCCGCTCCCTCCCGCCTCATGGTGTCGCAGAACCCCTCGAAGCGCTCCTGTTCGGACTTCAGGAAATATTCGTAACCCACAAACCTTATCTTCCTGTGTTTCTTCTCCAGCAGCATCTTGGTGCCGATGGCAGCCCCGTCGTAATTGTTGCAGCCGGAAAAGTAGCAGGGGTAATTGATATCATACCGGTCCAGAAGCACAAAGGGGAGCCCTTTCTCCTCCAGCCATCTGTAATTGCCCACGCTTTTCACAGGGTCGTAGGGGTAAATGAGAAAACCCTCCACATTCATGTCCAGCATTTTCTTCATGATATCCGCTTCATGACTCACATCTCTGTCGCTCCACTCCACGATCAAAGAGTACCCGCAGGCGGAGGCCATATTCTGTGCGCCTTTGATAATCCTGATATAGGAGCTGTCATCGTGGTTCTCCACATAAAAAATCAGTGCGATCAGACGGCTCCCCCCGGCGCTTCCCCCGGCAGAGGACACAAAGGTCCCCTTGTGCTTCAGCCTCCTGATATACCCCTCCTCCGCCAGCTCCGTCAGCGCTCTCCTGATGGTGATGCCGCTTACGTTATAGAGCGCGGCGTATTCCGCCTCTGTGGGCAGTTTATCGTCAGGCTTCAATATGCCGTTTTCTATCTGTCCCCTGACAGACTGCTTTACCTGCAGATATTTTGACTCCTTTACACCCATTCCGAATCTTCCCTTTCAGCCTTTTCACAGATAGGCCCAGGCGTCTTCACCCACCGGCCGCTCCGTGTCTCTCTGTCCTTTTCGGTCTTCTCACAGGTAGGCTTCTATCGCCTCCGTCACCTTTGCCGCGCATGCCAGGTATCCCTCATCGGTCAGATGCAGATAATCCCCGCACACATACCCGGCGATATTTTCCCGAATCAGAGCTCCCAGGTCGTTGACCGCGATCCCCTCCTGCTCCATCAATGTACGGGCAAAGGCGTTGTACCTGGTCACTGTCCCGGCATCCAGTCCCTCTTTCTTCGGGTGGGGATAGGTGGTGGTGGCAAAAATGATGTGGCGCACCCCGGCTGTGCGCAGCACCTGAATGATCCGGGACAGATTGTGGAGATACTCCTCCGGTGAGGAAAAATTGCCCTGAAGCGGAGGCTCGTCCATCATATCCCAGATACCGTTGTTCCAGTGGACGATATCCGGCGCGCCGTTTACCCGGATCCAGTTGTTCACCAGCCACAGCGTCCATTTGCTGAAGCACCCGTTTCCCTCGCTGTATACCACTTCGGCCCTGCCCTGCAGCGCTTCCCTGACATGTTCCCGGTATCCCATGGAGATGGAATCTCCTAAAATCAGTACTTTTTTCATGGCTGTTCCTTTCCTCCGTTATTTATATACTTTAATTTATATTTTATTATACTTTAATACCTTATTAATGTCAATAAAATATTCTATATTGTATACAATGTTTTTATTTATCAGGATTTTCCCTGGATTGCGCCGGAAAGTCCCTTGACTTTTGCAGGATAATATATATACTTTAATATACATTTATCGATTTCGGAATACACTTATCCGATGCAACCAACAACGGAGGTGCCCACTATGCGAGACACACATTGGATTCAGGGCGACAATTCCTGTGAATCCCCCCTCTTTCGGAGAGACTTTTCCCTCACATGCCTTCCCGCCGGCGCAAAGCTGCGGGTATGCGGTCTGGGCTATTTCCATCTGTATGTGAACGGCAGGCGGATAGACGACACCGAATTCGCCCCTGCCATGACCTGCTATTCCTCCACTTTGGGATGCGATACCACCTATCCTGTCTGGGAAGAGCGCACCGCGTACCGCAGCCTCTATCTGGAATATGATCTTCTGCCTTATCTGACACAGGGGCTGAATGTCATGGGCTTCCATCTGGGCAACGGCTGGTACCATCAGACCCGGCGGACTGCGGAGGGGAGCTTTCTCTTCGGGTTCCCGAAGCTTATGTTTGAGCTCACCCTCACAGGGCAGGACGGCGAAGTCACGGTGTTAAAGAGCGACCCCCGGACCCTGTGGAAGCCCAGCTGGCTTTTGAAGAACAATCTCTTCTATGGGGAGACCCATGACTTTCGGCTGCTGCGGAAGGACTGGTGCACCCCGAAAGCCGATCTGTCCGGCTGGCAGCCGGCCAGGCCCTCACACGCCCCCGAAACCCTGCTGACCAGGCAGGACTGTCCCCCAGACAGGGTTCTGCGCACCCTGTCTCCCGTCCTCCTCTCTCAGGATAAGGACAGAAAGCTGTACGACTGCGGCGAGAATATTGCCGGATGGGTTACCGTAAGGTGCTGTGGCCGGCCCGGAGAATCCGTTACCGTAAGACATGCGGAAGAGCTGGACAGCCAGGGGCACGGCCTGGACTTTGCTTCCGCCGGCGGAGAATCCCAGATCCAGGAGGATGTCTATCTGTGCGGCGCCGCCCCCGTAACGGCCCACCCGGCCTTTACCTGGCACGGCTTCCGCTATTTTCAGGTGGAGGGACCGGGGGAAGTGCTGTCCGCCTCCCAGGTGTGCACGGACATCGCCGTCACTTCCTCTTTCCGCTGCTCCGACCCTGTGCTGAACTGGCTCTACGATGCCTATATCCGGACCCAGCAGAACAATTATCACGGATGTATTCCCTCCGACTGCCCCCACAGGGAGCGGCTGGGCTACACCGGGGACGGGCAGCTGACCTGCGAGACTGCCATGCTGACTATGGACACAAGAAAGCTTTACGAGAAGTGGTATCAGGATATCCTGGACAGCCAGGGCGCGGACACCGGACATATCCCTCACACCGCGCCTTTCCTGGGCGGAGGCGGAGGCCCCGGCGGCTGGGGCGGAGCGGTCTATATCGTCCCCATGGCCTATTACCGGATATACGGCGATGCCGGGCTGATAGAATCGGGATATCCCGCCGTACTGCGGTGGCTGGAGTACATGGACTCCCGCTGCCTTGACGGGCTGATTGTCCGGGAGGAAGAGGGCGGCTGGTGTCTGGGCGAATGGTGCGCGCCGCCTGCACGGGAGGGGATGCTCCCCGTGGAATATGTCAATACCTATTATTATATTCTGGGCATGCATGCATTCCGGCAGATGGGTGAAATCCTGCACCGCAGCCAGCCTCTCTGGCTGGAGGAGCGCATCCGTGTCTGCCGGGAAGCCATGATGCGCGCCTATTTCGACCGGTCCACCGGAGATTTCTGCGGCGGCAGGGGCGGTGCAAATGCCTTTGCCCTGAACCTGGGACTGGGGGATGCGCGCACAAAGGAGAATCTGGCAGCCAGATACCGGGCGGCAGGGGCTTTGGACACCGGCATTTTCGGCACGCCCGTCCTGCTGGAGCAGCTTTTTGCGCACTCTTTCGTCTTCACTGCAGAAAACCAGTTCCACAAGGGCGCTTTCCGCCCCCCTGCGCAGCATCTCCTT
>ERZ808051.726-NODE-726-length-30586-cov-24.993215_pt1 | contig 30586 bp, 33 predicted proteins | sample MGYA00380199_ERZ808051 | MGnify/ENA primary metagenome ERZ808051 (study PRJEB31490, sample SAMN06133391) | mouse gut metagenome | isolation source: J11 | host: mice | place: China: Chengdu | collected 2015-05 ...
GAGGAATGAGGAATGAGGAATGAGGAATGAGGAATGAGGAATGAGGAATGAGGAATGAGGAATGAGGAATGAGGAATTGCCTTGTGTTCGTTCAAATTCCTAATTCCTGACTCCGAAAGGGGCCAAACCGGCGGAAGGGCTGAGCCCTTCCGCCGGTGCGGGTTTACTTTTCCCACTCGTTTTCCTTGAGGTTGGTGTAGATATACACGCCTGCCGAGACGGAGCAGATCAGGAACATGATGACCGACAGAGCCGCGGAACGGTTGTAGGCCAGATACTTGTTGAACTGATCGAACAGGGCGATGCCCAGCATCTTGGGGGCGCTTCCGCCCATCAAATAGGGGGTGGTGAAGGAGCCCACATTGGACATGAACACGAAGGTGGCCGCCACCACCACGTCCTTGATGGACAGGGGCAGGATCATGGAGGTGAAGACCTTGAACTTGCCGGCTCCCACGTCCCGGGCGCCCTCGATGATGGAATCGGGGATGGCGCCCAGGCCGGCGGTAATCATCAGCGCCGCGAAGGGGATGTTGAACCAGAGGTTCATCATAATCATGCCGCTGGCGTGGTACATCAGGCCCAGCTTGATGTCGTGTCCGAAGATCAGGCCGATCCGGTTGATGAGGCCGGAGTCCCGGATGATGGTAATCATGGCGTACACCGCGCACATGGCGGGGACGAACCGGGGCACCAGGTACAGCGTGCCGATGGTCTTGGCAATCCTGGACCTGACGAACCGGAGGTACAGCGCCAGCAGATAGGCCACCACAATGGCGATGGCCACCGTCATCAGGCACACGTACAGGGTGTACAGGATGTTTTTCAGCTGGGCGGGCTCGGTGAAGAAGTAGGCGTAGTTATCCAGCGTAAACGCGCCGGTCTTGGAGTCCTGGAAGCTCTGAATCACCGCCAGGACAATGGGGTAGGCCACGGTCAGCATGACGACGAGGAACGCCGGCAGAACCAGACCGTAGGCTACCAGATTTCGCTTCAGGCTTTTACTCATAGGTATCCCCTCGTTATCGGTGGATTTGTGTCAGCCGATGGTGGCGATCTCGTTGTCCCAGCGCTCGTTGAAGGAGGTGGACAGACCGCCGATGGACTGGAGACGGAAGTTGGACACGTCCAGACCCTGAAGGTCCTCATAGCCGGTCATGTCCATGGTGGAGGCGTCGATCAGGGGGATGGCGGCCATCTGCTTGACCATCAGCTCCTGAGCGGCGGGAGAAAGCATGTAATTCATGAAGGCGTAGGCGCCCTCGGTGTTGGAGCCAAAGGTGGGGATAACCAGGGACTGGAGGGAGCCGGTGAGGGCGGGTTCAATCTGGGTGATTTTGATGCTGTCCTTGATCTCGCCGGAGGCCCGCTGGGACAGGACCATGTCCGCCCAGTTGGGGCACATGTCGATTTCGCCCTGGTTCAGCAGGTCCAGAGTGCCCTGGTTCTTGTTGGGATAGACGATGGAGCCGCCGGAGGCATACATGTAGGGGTGGATTTCCTTCAGGAAATTGAAGCCCTCGTCCCACTCGCCGGTCCACTTCTCGTCGTCGGAGGTGAAAGCCTCCTCAGGCAGGAAGTTGTACACGGAGCTGCGGGCAAAGGAGTCGCCTGCGCCGCCGGTGCCGGGGGTGTTGTAGGCAAAGCGGCCGGGGTTGTTCTTCATCCACTCCACCAGCTCATCCATGGTGGCGGGGGGAGTGGGAACCTTGGCGGAGTCATAGGCCAGGATGACGGTGGTGCCGCGGTAGGGCTGGCAGTATCCGTCGGCAATGGAGCTCTTGGCCTCCACGCTGGCGGCATTGGGAATCTTGGCGCTGTCCAGCTTCACGAACTGCTCCTGGCCGATGAGGGAGACCAGCTTGGATAGGTCGTCGCCGCTGAGGTCCACGATGTCGTAATCCGTGTTGGTCTGTCCGGCCTTGGAGGCGGCGGACAGCATATCGGCCAGGGTCTGGGCGCCGGTGCCGGAGAGCATGAACTGGAGGGTGACCTCATACTGGCCGGCGTACTCGGAATTGGTGTTGAAGTCGCTGACAAGGGCCTCGAAAATCTCGCGGACGTTGTCGGAGCCGGTGGCCCAGAGGCTGACGGCCTTCTTGGGCTCGCCGCTGCCGGAATCGCCGGAGGAGGAACCGCCGGAACCGCTGTCTTTGCCGCCGCAGCCGGTGAGCAGCGCCGTCAGCATCACGGCGGACAGGAGCATTGCGAACAGTCTTCTTTTCATAGAAATCTCCTTTCAAATCGTTGCAGGTCTGATGTCATGTATGGGTCGAGGGGGATACTCCCCTGATAACAGGGTACTGCTTCAGGCGGGCCCGTTAAAACACGGTGTGCTTGCCCACGGCGAGACTCACCGGGTCGCCCTCCTTCAGGCGCTCGCTGAGGTCCCGGTTGATGTAGCACTTGATGACGTCTTCCCCATGCTGGGCGGTCATGACCACGTAGTGGCCCAGCAGCATGATGGTCCGCACCGTGGCGTCGAACTGGCCGCCGCCGTGGCCCTGGGACACCGTCAGGTCCTCGGGCCGGACGGCGATGGTCTTCCCGTCCTTTTTCAGGAAGTTCATCTCGCCGATGAAGGACGCGACGTGGAGGGTGGCGGGCTTGTCGTAGATTTCCGCCGGGGTGCCGGTCTGCTCGAATTTGCCCTTGTTCATGACCACAATCCGGTGGGACAGGGACATGGCCTCCTCCTGGTCGTGGGTGACGAAGATGACGGTGATGCCCAGATCCTGCTGGATTTTCTTCAGCTCCTCCCGCATCTGCTGGCGGATTTTGGCGTCCAGGGCGGAGAAGGGTTCGTCCAGAAGCAGCAGAGAGGGCTTGAGCATCAGGGACCGTGCAATGGCGATTCTCTGCTGCTGGCCGCCGGAGAGCTGGCCGGGGTACTTCTTTTCGCAGCCGGGCATGGACACCAGCTGGAGGTACTTCTTCACATCCGCGTCAATCTCCGCCTTGGGGACCTTCCGCAGCTTCAGGCCGAAGGCCAGATTCTCATAGATGGTCATGTGGGGCCAGAGGTTGTAGCTCTGGAACACCATGGCCGTGGGCCGTTTCTCCGGGGGCAGGCTGATGATGGACTGGCCATCCACGGTGATGTCGCCGGAAGTCACGTCCAGAAAGCCGCCGATGGTCCGCAGGATGGTGGTCTTGCCGCAGCCGGACGGGCCCAGGAAGGTGACGATTTCTCCCTCGTAAATATCAAGGTTAATATGTTCAACGCCGTCTCCGTTGTCATATTTTTTGGTCATATCCTTGATTTGCAGTTTGATTTTGCGCTCGCTCATGAGTGTCTTCTCCTCCAAACTCCGTTATTTCATCTTGAAGCCGCCGGAAATGGCCTCGGGTCCGATGTACTTCCGCATGAGGAAGATCATCAGGGCGGACGGGATAATCAGCAGAATCGCGAACACCGCGCCAATCTGCACCGCCGAGGAGTCCAGCACGATGCCGTACATGGCCACGGGCATGGTCTGCACCTTGGCAAGACCCACCAGCAGCGTGCCCTGAGCCTCCTCCATGGAGCCCAGGAAGGTGTACAGCGTGGCCACGGCGATGCCGGGCATGGCCATGGGCAGGGTGATTTTGAAGAAGGTCCGGACAGGGCCCGCGCCCACGTCCCGGGCGGCCTCCTCCTGCTGGCGGTGGACCGAGCGGAAGGCGCTGGCGGGAAGCCAGACCATGAACATCATGGAGTTAATCATGTGGATGATGACCACGCCGGCATAAGTGCCCATCAGGCCGTAGCGGTAGAACAGCACGGCGATGGAGGTGTAGATGCCCAGCTTGGGGAAGGCGTTGGTCAGCAGGAAGGACAGCATGAAGAGCTTCCGGCCCCGGTATTTGAACCGGGCGATGGAATACGCCGCGGGAATGCACAGCACCATGGACACCGCCGTGGTGATGATGGCCACGATGAAGGACTGGACAATGGAGGAAACCAGGCTGTTCTGAGCAAACACGTATTTCCACCACTTGAAGCCCCATTCCTGGGGGAGGACCGCCGGAACGGTGTACTCGTTGGCAAAGGCCAGCATCAGCATGTTGAGCATGGGTCCGTAAAAGAACAGGATAAAGGCCGCCAGCAGGAGGAATTCCAGGAACTTCTTCCTGCCCACGGCGTGATAAAAGCGCCGGGGATTCAGCATTTTGAACATGTTACGGAGTCACCTCTTCTTCCTTGTTCGTCAGGGTGTTGTTCGGTTTCCCCGCAGGGGAAACCGGGAAAGGGGGCCCCCTTTCCCAGGGTGTCGTCTGCCCTGAATCATCTCCTCCCATCTCCGTGGAGTTTTCGGGATTTGCCCGTGCCCGCGCGCTGCCTGCCGGCCCTGGAGGGGGAAATGGATACAAAAATATAAGAGTCGGCAGCCACACAAGCGCCTCCGCCGCGGCATGACGCGGAAGGGGGTGGATTGCGCGCTTTAGACTCTCATTCTCCCAAGCACACGGTATTGATTTCCTTTACACTACCACATTTTATCCCGTCCGGCAAGTCAAAAATGGCAGCATGACGAAATTCCGCTGTATTTCATAGGTGAAGCAGAAAAAAATTGTGCATTTTGCATATTGCTTTTTGCCTGCGTTTGTATTCTAAATTTTAATATCGGAAGAATGCCGGGACACTCGTCCGGGTCCGCCCCGGCTGCGGAACGAAAGGAGAGGAGGGCTTATGGCCGTCAAGCTGAAGCAGTTTGTAGAGTCCATGCAGGACGCGCCGGTCATCGCCGCCGTGAAGGACGACGGGGGACTGGAGAGGGCCCTGGAGTCGGACTGCACGGTGATTTTTTTGCTCTACGGCACCATTCTGAACGTCCGGGACCTGATCCGGCAGGTGAAGGAGGCGGGAAAGCTGGCCTTTATCCACCTGGATTTAATCGAGGGCATGTCCGCCCGGGACATCTCCGCCGAGTTCATCGCCAGCAGCACCGAGGCCGACGGCATTATTTCCACCCATCCCAACCTGATTCGCCGGGCCAGGGAGCTGGGCCTGCTGACCATCCAGCGTTTTTTCATGCTGGATTCCCTGTCCTTCGCCAATGTGCTGCGCCAGAGCTCCAACGCCGACGCCGTGGACGTGCTGCCCGGCGCCATTCCCAGCGTCATCAGCCACCTGGTGAAGGAGGTCCGGCAGCCCTTGATTGCCAGCGGCCTGCTGCTGGACAAGTCCGACGTGGTGGCGGCCCTGTCCGCCGGGGCGGTGGCGGTGTCCACCACCAGCGAGGCTCTCTGGTCTGTTTGACCCGCGGGACAATAGGCAAAACGCACAAAGATAACGGCATTGCTTTAGCTGATTCGTACAAATTCCGTCTTGCCTTTTGTGCAATTTATGCTAAAATAGGAGCAGTTCTTCGGTGAAGCACCAAAAGGAGATGACTGCCATGTCGTTACACATGTTCCATAGACGCCGGGAGCGTTCCGACGCCCGCTGGTTTCAGATGATGCGTCAGGCCATGCTGTTCCGTCAGATTCCCTGACAGAGCCCCCAGGCCTCGCACAAGCGTGAGAAAAGCGCCCCCGTCCGGCAAAAGCCGGACGGGGGCGCTGTTTTTGCCTCCGGGGGCGGCGGCCTCTACAAACCGTCTGCCGGTGAAACAGCGTATAGGGGAGGGGCTCTGTCCCCTCCCGTTCTCTCGGGCTCTTTGTGCTTTCGGGGGACGGGCCGGGCCGCCGGAAAACGGACGGGGCCCGGGTCTCGTACCGCCGGGCCGCCGGGGGCGGCGGCTCTTGCGGACCACCTACCGGCGGGCTGGGGCTCGGAAAATTTGGCCGACGGTTTTGTAACCGTCGGCCAATGTGTTTGAATGTTTGATGTGTTTAGTCAGGGTAGCGGGTGTAGGCGACGTAGGAAATGTTTCGATAGAGTTCATCGTTGATATACGATGTTCCATAGTTTTTGTAGATAACTTTACTATTGAGGTTGCCTTCGTATGTGTCGATGAAGTATCGGGTTACACCGTTGACTGTGTCGGTTTTGTTAACACTGGATGCGGCCGTGAGCACGTGTAGTGCCTTTCCGTTTTCGTCAAGTTTTACAATTACGTCACCCGGTCGTACTTGTGCTACGCTGCTGAGTTGCCGGATGGGGAAGTTTTCGCCGCCGTTGTCTCGTCCGCCAAAGATGGCGTCGCTGACAAGGCTGGCAAATCCTCCGCATGCGCCAGACATGCTTGCATGGTGTGTGTTGCTGATTTTTGTCATTGCACCGCTGATGTCACCAAGTTTGCGCCCGTTGATTTCAATATATGCGTTGCGTCGAGCGCGGATGTCCCAAGGTGTGTTGCTTGGATAGACCTTGAGAATTTCGTTGATAATCTTGAGCGCATTGGTGGGGGTGGGCTTGCTGCCATCACGGAGTGTCAGAGCTGCAGATTCTTCGGGCTTGGTTTCAGGTGCAGGAGTAGGAGTTTCAACCGGCTTAGGGTCGGGAGTGGGCTCCGGTTTGACCTCGGGCTTCTGAGAAGTTCCGTCATCGAACTGGTCGTTGTCCTTGTCGCCGGTGACAGGCGCGTACTGAGCCATGCGCTGAATAACGATAGCTGCCTGTCCGCGGTTCATGATGTTAGTTCCGACGAAGCGGCCGTCAGAGTAACCAGAGATAATGCCCAGAGCGTATACGTTCTTTACGGCGTCCTGATACTGGCTGGGGATATTCTTGTAGTCAGTAATCTTAGCCTGGATAGCCGTTTTCTGACTGGCGCTGGCGGCAAAGCCCTTTGTTTTCATGATATTGGTCATGAGCTGAGCCATGTCGTACCGGTTGATGCCAGTTCCCATGACGCCGTCCAGATAGGTCCAACGAAAGCTTGTGTTGTTTAGAGTTCCGTTTGAGGCCAGAGTGTACGTCGTGGGGCCAAATGTGCCATAAGTTTTCTTGATATAGTCAGTTTCGTACTTGGCAATCTGGTCAGCGTAGAATCCGCGGGCCAGCATAGCGCAGAAGTGGCTCTTGGCTACAGTCTTGGCGGGCTGGAAGGTTCCGTCCGCATAGCCGTTGACGATACCCTTTCCGGCGCAGTACATGATGCCGGTATAAAAAGTGTGGTTCGTCGGCACGTCAGAGAAGCTGATGGGCTGAGCCCCTTCGTCCTGGGTTTCGGGCTGGGGCTCGGGCTGGGTTTCAGGCTGAGTCTGGGTCTCGGGCTGGGTTTCGGGCTCAGATTCGGGTTCCGTCTCAGGCTGAGCTTCCCGGGCCAGCAGGATGGCGTCCACCAGAGCCTTCACAGTTTCCCGGTCCTCGGGGCTGAGGGCGTCCAGGTCGGGGAGCTCATAGCTTCCGTCCCAATCAGCAAATAATTCTGCGATGAGCCTGAGACTGGGGTCGATCTCATCGGCGGTTTCCGCCGCCAGGGCCGGGACGCAGAGACCCAGGCACAGCGCCAGAGCCAGGAACAGGGATGCGAGTCGTTTTTTCATGATGTAAAACTCCTTTCAAAGTTGGGGCCTAATTAACCCCTCTATAATATAAGTTCTTTGAAAGGAGGCCGAGGTTTTATTTTTTTCTAAAATTTTTCGGAAATTTTTTGTTTTTCCGCAATTGTTTACAATTTGTTCATAAACACCCCTCAGAAATGCCTCTTAGACATAGCTCTGGCTGGTCACGTCGAACACGCCCCGGGTGGTAATCCGCAGGGAGGGAATCACCGGCAGAGCCATGAAGCTGAGGGTCATAAAGGGGTCCACCCCCCGGGAGACGCCCAGGGCATGGGCGGCGGCCTTGGCGGCCTCCAGCTGTTCGTTCACTTTCTCCAGAGGCTCGCCGCTCATGATGCCGGCAATGGGCAGGGGCAGCTCCGCCTTCACCTCGCCCTGGTCCCACACCACAATGCCGCCGTTCAGCTCCGCCACCCGGTTGGCAGCGGCGGCGCAGGCGGCCTCGCTGGCCCCCACCACGATGATGTTGTGGGAGTCGTGGGAGATGCTGGTGGCTACGGCCCCGGACTTCAGCCCGTAGCCCTGGAGGAAGCCCACGCCGATGTGGCGGGTGTTCCTGTGCCGCTCCACCACGGCGATTTTCAGCACGTCATATTCCACGTCGATGCGGTCGGAGTAGCCCGCGTCCACAGTGGTGATTTCCCCGCTGACCATGCCGATGATGCCCCGGGGCCGGTGGTCCTCAAAGTCCTGGGGGGTAAGGGTCTGGAGGTGGAAGGTGCCGTGGGCCCGCTCCGTCAGATAGGGCTCCACCCGGGGCAGGGGGAAGTCCCGGACCACGCCGTTTTCCACCATCAGTTCGCCCTTTTTGAAGACCTTTTCAATGTTGAAATGCTCGAAATTGTCGATGATGACAAAGTCCCCCAGATAGCCCGGCGCGATGGCCCCCCGGTTGTTCAGCAGGAAGTACCGGGCGGCGTTGTGGCAGGCCACCTTGACGGCGGTGATGGGGTCCGCCCCCAGGCGGATGGCCTCCTTGACGATGTAGTCGATGTGCCCTTTTTCCAGCAGGTCGCTGGGGTGCTTGTCGTCGGTGCAGAACATGCAGCGCTCGGCGTATTTGCCGCACAGCAGGGGGGCCAGGGCCTCCAGGTTCCGGGCGGCGGTGCCCTCCCGAATCATGATGAACTGGCCCCGCTCCAGCTTGGCAAGCGCGTCCTGAAAGTCGTGGCACTCGTGGTCGGAGTAGACCCCGGCGGCGATGTAGGCGTTGAGGTCGTTGCCCTGGAGATCCGGCGCGTGGCCGTCGATTTTCTTGTGGTGGGCCTGAGCGGCCACGATTTTTTCCACCGGCTGGTCGTCCCCGGCGATGATGCCCACGAAGTTCATCATCTCCGCCAGCCCCTGGACTCTGGGGTGGTCATAGAAGGAGTCGAGACTCCGGTAGTCCAGAATGGCCCCGGACTCGTCCAGAGGCGTGGCCGGGACGCAGGAGGGCAGCATGAGCCGCACGTCCACCGGCAGACCCTCCGTGGCCTGGAGCATGTATTCAATGCCGTCGGTTCCCATGACGTTGGCAATCTCGTGGGGGTCCGCCACTACGGTGGTGGTGCCGTGGGGCAGGACGGCTCTGACAAACTCCTGGGGAGAGACCAGGGAGCTCTCCAGATGGATGTGGGCGTCCAGGAAACCGGGGAGGACGATTTTCCCGGCGCAGTCGTGCTGGGCCCTGCCGGAGTAGGACCCCATGCCCACGATGAGGCCCTCCGCCACGGCGATGTCCCCATGGCAGAGCTCATTGGAAAAGACATTGACGTACACGGCGTTTTTCAGCACCAGGTCCGCCGGTTCCCGCCCGGCGGCGGCGTCGATGATGCGCCGCTTTTTCAGCAGCTTCCGGTTGATTTTCCCCGCGTAGCTCTCAGACATGGGACCACTCCTTTTCAAAATATGTTACCCCTCAGTATACGCCGGATAGGGACATTTGTCCAGGGAATTTTCGCCTCTTCTGCCGGCGGGGAGGCCGGAGCCCCAAAAATCAGCAGGGGGCCGGGCTCTGTCCGGTCCCCCCGAAGGCATGGAGGCCCGGAAGAACGATCGGAAAAACACCCTGTGGGGCCTGGTCCCCTGACCAGGCCATTTCCCCCGGGAGGCCGGAGCTCCAAAAATCAGCAGGGGGCCGGGCTCTGTTCCGTTTCCCGAAGGCATGGAGAGCCCGGAAGAACGGGAGGGGACAGAGCCCCTCCCCTACATGGCATCCCCGCTATAAAATGCGTGAGCGGACAGTCCCCTTTACAGATTTTGTCTTGAAAATCCGCCGCGTCTCTGATATAGTAAATCAGTTATTGAAAGAGGAGCGGACAGAGGTGGAGACGTGTATTTAAAAGCATTGGAGATTCAGGGCTTCAAGTCCTTTCCGGACAAGACCCTTTTGAATTTCGGAGAGGATATCACCGCCATCGTGGGCCCCAACGGCTCCGGAAAGAGCAACATTTCCGACGCCATCCGCTGGGTCATGGGGGAGCAGAGCGTCAAGGGACTCCGGGGCGCGAAGATGGAGGACGTCATCTTTGGCGGCACGGAGCAGCGCAGTCCGGTGGGCTTTGCTCAGGTGACGCTGGTGCTGGACAACACGGAGGGCATTTTCCCCTCCATGGAGGAGTCCGAGGTCTCCGTCACCCGCCGGTATTACCGGAGCGGCGAGAGCGAATACTACATCAACCGGCAGTCCGTCCGGCTCAAGGATGTGACGGAGCTGTTTCTGGACACGGGCCTGGGCCGGGAGGGCTATTCCATCATCGGCCAGGGCAGGATTGACGAAATTCTCTCCACCCGCTCCAGCGAGCGGCGGGAGATTTTCGAGGAGGCCGCCGGCATCTCCCGTTTCCGTCACCGGAAGGAGGAGGCCCAGCGGAAGCTGGAGCGGACGGAGGAAAACCTCCTGCGGGTCAACGACAAAATCAGCGAGCTGGAATTGCAGGTGGAGCCTCTGCGGGACCAGGCGGAGAAGGCGAAGAAGTACCTGCTTCTCCGGGACGAGCTGCGCCTGCTGGAGATTTCGGTCTGGCTGGAGAATCTGGACGATCTGAAGGCCGGGGCCCGGAAGCTGGAGTCGGAATTCCGCGCCGCCGGGGCCCGGCGGGACCAGGCCCGGGCGGAGCTGGACGCCCTCTATGCCCAGGGGGAGCGCTTCGGTGAGGAGATGCGGGAGAAGGATATGGAGTCCGAGCGGGTCCGGACGGAGGCCGCCGGACTGGAGGGCGAGGCCAGGGACCAGGCCGCGGCTATCGCGCTTCTGGAGGGAGACATTGCCCACCATCAGGAGAACATCCGCCGTGCGCAGACGGAGCTGGTGGAGTCCGACAGCCGGGCCGGAGGCCTGGCGGCCCAGGCCGCCGCTGAACGGGAGCGGGCCGCCGGTCTGGAGGAGCGCCTTGCCGGGCTGAACGCCGCCCTGGACGCCCTGCTGGAGCGGGCCCGTGAGGCCGCCGCCCAGGCGGGGGGACGCCAGAGCGAGGCGGAGTCCCTTCGGGCTCAGGAGGCGCTGGCCGTGGCCGCCGCCGCCGACGGCCGGGCGGAGGCCGCCGCCGTCACGGCGGAAAATAGCCAGCTGGCGGAGCGGAAGGCCAACGTGGAAGCGGAGCGGGCCGCCGCCGGGACCCAGCTGGAGGAGGCCCGGGAGAACGCCAAAGTCAACCGCCGCCGTCTGGAGGACGCCCGGGAGGAGGTCCAGGCGGCCGCCAATGTCATCGCCGGCTACAGCCTGCGGATGGGGGAACGGGAGAAAAAGGCCGCCGCCGTGTCGGAGCGGCGGGTGCAGCTGACCATGGACGTCGGGGCGCTGAACAACCGCATCCGGCTTCTGGCGGAGATGGAACGGGAGTATGAGGGATATTCCAAGGCCGTCAGGCTGGTCTGCCAGGCCCAGAACAGTCTCCGGGGCATCCACGGCCCCGTGGCGGGGCTGATGAGGACGGACCAGCAATACACCCTTGCCATTGAAATTGCCCTGGGGGCGGGACTCCAGAACATCGTGGTGGACCGGGAGGAGGACGCCAAGGCCGCCATCGGCTTTCTGAAGCAGCGGGACGGAGGCCGGGCCACCTTCCTGCCCCTCACCGCCATCCGGGGGGAGGAGCTGCGCCAGAGCGGCGTCGAGAGAGAACCCGGCTTCGTGGGCCTGGCCTCCCGGCTGGTGCGCTTTGATGAAAGATACCGGAATATTTTCTATAACCTGCTGGGCCGGACGGTGATTGCCGAGGATCTGGACTGCGGCATCGCCATGGCCCGGAAGTACCGTAACGCGTTCCGCATCGTCACGCTGGACGGCCAGGTCATCAACCGGGGCGGCTCCATGACCGGCGGCTCCGCGTCCCGGAACACCGGCGTGCTGAGCCGCGCGGCGGAGCTGGAGAGGCTCCGGGGCCGGTCCTCCGGGCTGGAGGCGCAATTGGAGTCCGCGAAGCAGGAGGAGGAGGCCCTGCGCAGGGAGCTCTCCGCCGCCCGCTATGACCTGGAGACCGCCGAGGGCCAGCGCCGCCAGGCGGAGGACGAGGTTCTGCGGCTGGAGGGCGAGGGGCGGCACTTCGACCTGCTGCTGCGCTCTCTGGAGGAGAGTCTGGAAAACCTGTCCGGGGAGCTGGAGAGCCTGACGGCCCACCTCAGGGAGAACGAGGCCCGGACGGAGGCCGCCGAAGCGGCCATTGCCCAACAGGAGGCCCTGGCGGCGAAGTACCGGGAGGAGGCCGCCGCGGCCCTCTCGGGCCAGTCGGAGCTGCTGGCCCGGTCCGGGGCCCTGACGGAGGAGGTCACTGACCGGAAGGAGGAGCTGGCCGGCCTGACGGCAGAGCGGGACGCCGCCCTGCAAAGGGCGGAGGACCTGCGCCGCCTGGCCATGGAGCTGACGGGAGGGCGCGGGCAGAAGGAGGAGACCCTCCGGAGCTATCAGGAGAGCATCCGGTCCGCCCGGGAGGAAATCACCCGGCGGAGGGCGGACATGGAGGTTCTGGAGCGGCGCTCCGCCGCCTGCCAGACCCGCCTGTCGGCCCTGAACGAGGAGAAGATTGCCCTGGAGGCCCGGCGCACCGCCCAGAACAGGGCCAGCCAGGAGATGAACGAAACGCTGCTGGACCTGGAGCGCTCCGCCTCCCGGCTGGAGCAGAGGATGTCCGCCTCCGCCATGGAGGAAAAACAGATTCTGGACCGGCTCTGGGAGCACTACGAGCTGAGCCACAGCGACGCCCAGGCCCAGCGGATGGAGCTGGAGAGCGTCCCCAGGGCCAGCCGCCGCATCGGTGAGCTGAAGCGGGACATCTCCGCCCTGGGGAACCCCAACATCGGCGCCATTGAGGAGTTCGACCGGGTCAATGCCCGCTATACCTATCTGTCGGACCAGCGGAGCGACGTGGAGAAGGCCAAGGGGGACCTGGAGGGCATCATCGGCGGCATCACCGGGGAGATGACCCGGATTTTCGGCCAGCAGTTCCAGCTTCTGAATGAGAGCTTTCAGGCCACCTTTGCCGAGATGTTCGGCGGCGGCCAGGCCCAGCTGGAGCTGGAGGACCCGGAGGATATTCTGAACTGCGGCATTGAGATCAAGGCCCAGCCGCCGGGGAAGACCCTGAAAACCATCTCCCTGCTGTCCGGCGGCGAAAAGGCCTTTGTAGCCATTGCCCTGTACTTCTCCATATTGAAGGTCCATCCCACGCCCTTCTGCGTCATGGACGAGATTGAGGCGGCTCTGGACGATGTGAATGTCGCCCGCTATGCCCGGTATATGCGCCAGCTGGCGGGCCGGACCCAGTTCATCGTCATCACCCACCGCCGGGGCACCATGGAGGAGGCCGACGTACTTTATGGCGTCACCATGCAGGAAAAGGGCGTGTCCAAGATGCTGACCATCAACCTCAACGACATGGCCAGGGAGCTGGAAATTGAATGAGAGTTGAGAGTGGAGATATGAAGATGACGCTGAGACGGAAGATTATGCTGATATACGGGCTTTATGCCTGCGGATTCGTGTTCCTGGTATGCAGCCTTGCCGCAGGCGGAAGCGCCGTGCTTCTGGCCCTGGGCCTGGGGGCGGTGGCCGTGGCCGCCGTTATGGGACTCTGCTGGAACCGCTGCCCTCATTGCGACGCGATTTTGCATGGCAGGGGGTTCTATCCCGGGTTTTGTTCCAGCTGCGGGGAGAAGATCGACTATGACGCGGACAATTAGGAATGAGGAATTAGGAGTTAGGAATGGCTCCATCGTGCGGGAAGTTCGCGGAGCCGCAAACCGGCGGAGGGTTTGCGCCGGCGAGGAGGGATATACCATGAGCCTGAGACGAAAAACCCATATCATATTTGCCGTGATGGTGCTGGGCTTCCTCACCATCGTCGCCGGCAGCGGCTCCGGCAGGGCCTGGGTCATTCCGGCGGGACTTCTGCTCTGCCTGACGGGCTTCCTTCTGCTGCTGGCCTGGATGAGATGCCCCCACTGCGGCAAGTCCCTCCTCCGGGGCCGGGGGACCCGCTGCCCCCACTGCAAACGGGAGATTGACCTTTAATTGGGAATGAGGAGTTAGGAATGAGGAGTTAGGAATGAGGAATTATCCCGTGGTTATGGGAGCCTGATTCTCTGAGCCGTTTTCCGGCAAAGTGAAGCACTGGGTTTCACGCCCCCGCCGCAAACCAACAGAGCGTTTGCGCCGACGAGGATGCGGTGCCCCCACTGCGGCAAGTCCCTCCTCCGGGGCCGGGGGACCCGCTGCCCCCATTGCAGGCGGGAGATTGACGCAAAATGAAAAGGAGGCGAAGCCGCCGTGACCCTGCGCCAGAAAATCACCCTGACCATCGGCGTGCTGTTCATGGGCCTGATGCTGCTGACCGCCGGAGGACGGCCCCTGCTGCGGATTGCCGGGGGTCTGGCGGCCCTGGACGGCCTGTTTCTCCACTGGCTGTGGTACCGCTGTCCCAGCTGCGGCGGGCGGCTGAACTGGACCGCACGCTGGACCTACTGCCCCCATTGCGGGGCGTGGATTGACTACGACAAACAGTAAAACCGGCCATGCCGGGTATTCCGCATAAAAGCGGACTTACAAGGAGAGAAATGTTATGAGAGCTGCGGATATTATTTCTGTGCTCCTGCTGATCGCGGGACTGCTGCTGATTTTCCTGACCGACAGCAAGCCCCTGACCTGGCTGGCTTTCGCGCTGATCATCGCCGGCGGGGCGGTTGTTTCGGCAGGCAAGAAGAAATCCTAGTGGGACGGCATGAGCCTGAGACAAAAAAGCTGTTGACGAATGTCCTGGGCATTGCCGGACCGGAGCAGCCTGCCGGCAGTTTGCCCCGGCTGCGGGAAGAAGACCGACGCTGACGCAAAATAAAAAAGTGACGCGAAAAACTTGAATTCAGGAGGGCGCTATGGGCTTTTTTGACAAGCTGAAAAAAATCACCACGAACCTGTTCACAACCTACACCGAGGCGGACGAGGCCTTTTTCGAGGAGCTGGAGGAGACCCTGATTCTCTCCGACTTCGGCATGGAGATTGCCGTGGAGACGGTGGAGAAGCTCCGGGAAAAGGTCCGGCGGGAGAAGCTGGTGAGTCAGGAGGAGGTCCGGACGGCCCTCCGGGAGATTATCGTGGACACGCTGAACGTAGGCACCACCGAGGTGAACGTCTCCACCTCCCCCTGCGTGTTCCTCTTCATCGGGGTCAACGGCGTGGGCAAAACCACCTCCATCGGCAAGCTGGCCAACCTCCTGCGCTACGGCGGGAAGAAGTGCCTCCTCTGCGCGGCGGACACCTTCCGGGCGGCGGCGGCGGACCAGCTGGAAATCTGGGCGGAGCGGGCCCAGGCCGAAATCGTCCGGCAGAAGGAGGGTTCGGACCCCGGCGCGGTGCTCTTCGACGCCCTCCAGGCCGCCAAGGCCCGGAAGATCGACGTGGTTCTCTGCGACACCGCCGGGCGGCTCCACAACAAGGCCAACCTCATGGCGGAGCTGGCCAAGCTCTCCAAAATCATCGACCGGGAGTGCCCCGGCGCGGCCCGGGAGACCCTTCTGGTGCTGGACGCCACCACCGGCCAGAACGGCCTGGTCCAGGCCCGGACCTTCAAGGAGACGGCGGGCCTCACCGGCATCATCCTCACCAAGCTGGACGGCACCGCCAAGGGGGGCATCGCCGTTGCCATCGCCAGAGAGCTGGGGGTCCCCGTGAAGCTGGCGGGCATGGGCGAGGGCATCGACGACCTCCAGCCCTTCGATTCCGAGGCTTACGCCGAGGCCATCATCTAAAACTTTAAAGAGGGGACTTCGTCCCCCCTTTAGATTCCCCCTCGCCAATCTGCGGACTGGCGCCGCCGCCCAGGGCGGCTGGGGTCTGGGAATTTTTGCGGCGCACATGCCGCCGCAAAAATGATTTCAATTTATTTCTCCGCCTCTGGCGGAGAAACCAGGGGCCGCAGCCCCTGGACCCCCAAAAGACAAAGAGCATGTTGTAAGGAGGAGTCAAATTGACCAGAGAAGACGGCCGGGCCTATGACCAGCTGCGGCCCGTGAAAATTACCACCGATTTTGTGAAATTTGCCGAGGGCAGCTGCCTCATTGAGTGCGGGGACACCATGGTCCTGTGCTGTGCCAGCGTGGAGGACCGGACCCCGCCCCATGTCCCCTATGGCGAGGGCTGGGTGACGGCGGAGTACTCCATGCTGCCCCGGGCCAACCGGGAGCGGAGCAAGAGGGACGTGTCAAAATTGAAGCTCAGCCCCCGGAGCGCCGAGATTCAGAGACTGGTGGGCCGGTCCCTCCGGTCCGCCGTGGATATGAACAAGCTGGGGGAGTACACCGTCACCGTGGACTGCGACGTGCTCCAGGGGGACGGCGGCACCCGCACCGCCTCCGTCACCGGGGGCTTCGTGGCCCTGGCCCTGGCCTGCCGGCGGCTGGTGGAGGACGGCGTCCTGGGCCAGAGCCCCATCCGCCGCTATGTCACCGGGGTCTCCGCCGGCATCGTAGAGGAGACGCCCCTGCTGGACCTCCGCTACAGCGAGGACAGCCGGGCCCAGGTGGATCTGAACTGCGTGATGAACGAGCTGGGGGAGCTGATTGAGATTCAGGGCACCGGCGAGGGCCGGGCCTTCTCCCTGGCGGAGCAGCAGGAGCTGACGCGGCTGTGCGCCAAGGGCTGCCGGGAGCTGCTGGCTATTCAAAAAGAAGCGCTGGGAGGGAAATTCTGATGAGCAGACAATTCGTGCTGGCCACCCACAACCCGGGGAAGCTGGCGGAGATGAAGCGCATCCTGTCCGGCCTGGGGGTGGAGGTGGTCAGCCCCGCCGAGGCCGGCGTGGAGGTGGACGTGGAGGAGACCGGGACCACCTTTGCCGAGAACGCCATGCTGAAGGCCAGGGCCATCTGCGCGGCGGCGGGTCTCCCCGCCATTGCCGACGACTCCGGCCTCTGCGTGGACGCGCTGAACGGCGGACCCGGCGTTTACTCCGCCCGCTACGGCGGGGAGGAGCTGGACGACCGGGGGCGGTACATGCTGCTGCTGAACAGTATGCGGGGCCAGACCACCCGGGCGGCCCATTTCAGCTGCGCCGTGGCCTGCGCCTTCCCCAACGGGGACACCCTGGAGGCCGAGGGCCGCTGCGACGGGGCCATTGCCTTCGCGCCGATTGGGGAAGGCGGCTTTGGCTATGACCCGGTGTTTCTGGTGCCGGGGAAGGGGAAGACCTTCGGCCAGCTGACGGCGGAGGAGAAGGCGGAGATTTCCCACCGGGGCCGGGCCCTGGCGGCCTTCGCGGAGAAGCTGGGAACTTATCTGGAAACATAAACGTCCAAAAGGGGAGTATACGTCATGTTTAAATACAGTGAAGAGTGGGCCTCTTATCTGGCGGAGCTGAACGGCGTCGAGTTTATCTGTGAGGAGCCCTCGGAGGAGCTGGAGGCGGCGGCGAAAAGGCTGGCGGAGGGCTATCAGGACCGGCTGCCCGCCTTGGCGGCGTTTATTCTGGAGGAGATGGAGACGGACGGGCTGGGCTTCGGCCCCCTGACCGTTCCGGAGCTCATCGCCGCCCTGGGGAAGCCCCAGATCGACCTGGATACAAGTGTGATCCATTACATGGAGCAGACATTGGACGATCACATTTTTGATGTGGAATATGAGGGCGATTTGGAGGAGTTCCTTGTTTTTACCCTGGACGGCTGAGAGGAGGGGGCCTGTGAAGAACAGCCGCCGTTGTCCCAAGTGCGGCGGTACGGAGGTCATCCGCTGCAAAACCGCGGTAAACGGGGCGTATGACAAGTTACAGGCAGGCGTGTTCAGGATGGTTCAAACGGACCGCTGGGTCTGTTGTTCCTGCGGCTATTGCGAGCTGTGGGCGGACCCTGAGCATATGAAAGAGCTGAAAGAATTTTGGGGCGCACCGGAAGAGCCCTGAAACAAACGAAGCGGAATGGAGTTTGGAAAAAAGGGGGCCCCCGCAAAATCCGCAGATTTTGTGGGGAGAGGACGAACAACGGAATGGAGCGGACATTCGCCGGAAGGCGGATGAAGCGGAATGGAGTTTGTGAGGACGATATGGATTTAACGAGCAAACAGCGGGCCCAGCTGCGGGGCCTGGCCAACGGCATTGACACCATCCTTCAAATCGGCAAGGAGGGCATCGGGGAAAACCTCATCCGGCAGGCGGACGACGCCCTGGAGGCCCGGGAGCTCATCAAGGGCCGGGTGCTGGAGAACAATCTGGAGTATGACGCCCGGACGGCAGCCCAGGAGCTGGCGAAGGCCACCCGCAGCGAGGTGGTCCAGGTGATTGGGACGAAGTTCGTCCTGTACCGGGAGAGCCACTCCAAACCGAAGGACAAGCGCATTCAGCTGGTAAAGGAGCGGAAAAAAGTTAGGAATTAGGAATGAGGAGTTAGAACCTGTATTCACAACCGCCGCACGCCGTCTGGCCGGTCTTTTTCCCATCATACTGCGTCGATCTCCCTTGCCATACGTCAGTATGGCCGCGGGCGCTCTCCTTGTCTGACGAGAAAAATCCTCGCCCATCCGGCATCCCCCGGCTATGAATACAGGTTCTTAGGAATTACCGGAAAACCGGAACATTTCTAATTTCTAATTCCTCATTCCTCATTTCAAGAAAGGTGGTTCAATTTTGAAGATTGGCGTCTACGGCGGCACCTTCAATCCGCCGCATCTGGGACATATTACCGCGGCCAGGGCGGTATTCGACCTTTTAAAGCTGGATAAACTGCTGTTGATTCCAACGGGCCAGCCGCCTCACAAGCAGCTTCCGGAGGGTTCGCCCACGCCGGAGCAGAGACTGGAGATGACCCAACTCATGGCGGAGGAGACCGGCGTGGAGACGGAGGTTCTGGACCTTGAGATACACCGGGAGGGCCGGAGCTATACGTCCGACACCCTGGCCCGGCTCCATGAGCAGTATCCCGGGGATGAACTGTGGCTGCTGATGGGGACGGACATGTTCCTCACCCTCCAGGACTGGCACGCGCCGGAGGAAATTCTCTCCCTGGCGGGGGTGGCGGCCTTCGGGCGCACTGAGGCGGACACCGAGGAGCTTTTTGCCGTTCAGCGGGATTACCTTTCCGGAGCCTACCCCCAGGCCCGCATCTTCACTCTGACGGTGCCCGGCGTGGTGGACGTGTCCTCCACGGAGCTGCGGGAGCGGCTGCGCCGGGGAGAGGGCGGAACCCTGCTGGCCCCCAGGGTCTACGGCTATATTCTGTGCCATGGGCTCTACGGCGTGTCCGTTGATATGAAGGGTCTGCCCCTGGAGCTGCTGCGGCCTGTGGCGCTGACGTACCTCCACCACCGCCGGGCGCCCCATGTGCTGGGAACCGAGGCGGAGGCCGTCCGTCTGGCGGAGCGCTGGGGCGGCGGAGACCCGAAGCTGATTCAAAAGGCCCGGCGGGCGGCCCTTCTCCACGACTGCACGAAGCGCCTGGACATGGAGGAGCAAAAGGCCCTCTGCGCGGAGCACGGCATTGCGCTGGACCCCCTGGAGCAGCGGGAAATCAAGCTGCTCCACGCCAAAACCGGCGCAGCCGTGGCCGCCGCCGTGTTCGGTGAACCGGAGGAAATTGTGGAGGCCATCCGCTGGCACACCACCGGCAGGGCGGACATGAGCCTGCTGGAAAAAATTCTCTACCTGGCGGATTATATCGAGCCCACCCGGCATTTTCCCGGCGTGGAGGACCTGCGGCGGCGCTGCTATGAGGACCTGGACGGCGGGCTGCTGATGGGCCTGGAGATGACGGTGGGCGAGATGGTGGAGCGGGGGAGCCCCATTCACCGCGCCACACTGGAAGCAAGGGACTGGCTGAAAGGACAGAGACACAGAGATGAAGAATGACAGCGAACAGCAAAAAAGCGGCGGAAAGCGCCTGGCGGGCGGAAGCCCGGTGAATCAGGGGAAAAAACCGGCGAAAGCGCCGAAGCCGGGCGGAAAAAAACGCCGCGTCAGCGGGCAGCAGATTGCTTTGATTGCGGCCGTCGTCCTGCTGGCCCTGGCGCTGCTGGGGGTGCTGGCCTGGCGGAGCCTCTTCGTCCGGCCCGACATTCCCCAGAAGGACAGCACCCAGCAGCCCGGCGTCTCCGGAAGTGGCAGCGAGACCGGCGGACCGGAGGAAATCGACTGGGGCGAGGGCATCCGTCCCCGGGGCGGCGACGGAGAGCGGAAGAGCGCGGACTACTGGACCGTCCTCATTCTGGGCCGGGACACCGGCGGCGGCGGCAATACGGACACCATGCTGCTGGCCAGCTACGACGTGACCAACCAGAAGGCCACCGTCATGTCCATTCCCCGGGATACCATGGTGAACATCCCCTATGACATCAAGCGCATCAACGCCGTCTATAACTACTACGGACAGGGAGAAAAGGGCACTCAGCACCTGTATAAGGAAATCTCCCAGCTGGTGGGCTTCGAGCCGGATTACCAGGTGATTGTGGAGTGGGAGGCCGTGGGGAAGATTGTGGACGCCATGGGCGGCGTGTGGTTCGACGTGCCCCGGAACATGAACTATGACGACCCCTTCCAGGACCTCCACATCCATCAGACCGAGGGCTACCGCCTCCTCACGGGGGACGACGCCATGCAGGTCCTCCGCTACCGCTACGACACCGGAAAGAAGCGGGGCTACCCCGACGGGGACATCGGACGCATCGCCACCCAGCAGGACCTGCTGAAGGCCATGGTCCAGCAGCTTTTGCAGCTCAAGAACATCGGAAAGGTTCAGGAGCTTGCGAAGGTCTTTCAGGAGTGTGTGGAGACGGACCTGAGCTTCCAGAATATTCTCTGGTTCGCCAAGTCGGCCTATCTGGGCGGACTGAAGGTGGAGGACGTGAACTTTGTCACCATGCCCGGCAACTACGTCGCCACCGCCTGGAGCCGCACCTACGGCAATCAGCAGTCCTACGTGACCCCCTACCCCAACGAGCTTTTGAAGCTGGTGAATGAGGAGCTCAGCCCCTTTAAAGAGGTGTTCACACTCCGGGACCTGGATATCATGTCCGTCAATGCCGACGGCAGTCTCAGCTCCTCCACCGGCTATGTGGAGGACAGAAAGGCGGCCCTGCCGCCGCCCAAACCCGAACCGGAGCCGGAGGAAGAGGAGCCCGCCGTAGACGAGAACGGCAACCCCATCGACCCAGAGACAGGCCTGCCCATTGACCCGGAGACCGGCGAGCCCATCGTCACGGACCCCGCCGCCGGCGAGGGCGGAGAGCCCGGCGGAACCGGGAGCGGCGGAGGAACCGGCGGCGGGACCGCGGTTGTCCCGCCTGTGACGGACCCCGGCACAGCCGCGGACCCGGACCCCTGGCGGGACCCCAATGAGACGGACCCGGGAACCGGGACCGAAAACTCCGGCACGCCGGAGCCTGCCCCGGAGCCGCCCGCCGTTCAGGAGCCCCCGGCGGTTCCGGAGGTTCCGGAAATACCGGCGGTTCCGGAGACCCCGGCAGAGGATCCCGGCTTTGCCATCATCGGGGCGCCTCCGGCGGAATAAACCATCCATCAGAAAAAGACCATCATCATATCATCATATTCAGAAAGGGAGGCACACATATGTCATTGGCACCGAAAGAGATGGCCCTCATTGCGGCGAAAGCCCTGGACGAGAAGCGGGGCAAGGAGATCAGCGCCATCGAGATTACGGACCTCACCACATTGGCGGATTACTTCGTCATTGCCAGCGGCACATCCAACACCCAGATCAATGCCCTGTGCGGCGCGGTGGAGAAGGCCATGGAGGAGCAGGCCGGCGAAAAGCCTCTCCACCGGGAGGGCCACCGGGACGGCACCTGGGTGCTGCTGGACTATGGCTGCGTGGCGGTGCATGTCTTCTCCCAGGAGGCCCGGGAGTTCTATTCCCTGGAACGTCTCTGGTCCGACGGCAAGCCTCTGGACCTCAGCGGCGTGCTGACGGCGGACTGAACGGCAGAAGCGGCAGAGTCCTTTCGGGACTCTGCCGCTTCCTTTGTTATGGAACGGTGCGGGGCTGGCTAAAAGTCAAATCTGGGACAACCGCGGTACGGCTCCGGCGCATCGCCGTCAAAGCGCCCTGCAAGGTAAGAGGGCTGGGACGGAAATTTCCACCGGTTCAGCCAGGCGATGAAATCCGCCTCTGTGTAGCTGACATAGGCGAAGGCCGTCCCGTCGGGGTTCCGCCGGGTGCGCCGGTATTGCTCCGCGTGGGGGCTGTTCCAAAGCCAATCCGTGCAGAACTCCATACAGTATTCGGAAAGACGCTCCGCCGCCTCGTCCGGCACGGCATACAGAAAGCCGCCGCTGCCGCAGCTCAAAATGACATGCTTCATCAGACTGTCTCCCCCTGGGGCCTGTTCACATAAACCACATGTGCGGATTTTTGAGCAAATTTTAGCCGAATGCGAGGCAAAAACTTGCAGGCGTACTGGCGTACGGCAAAAATTTTTAACGAAGCAGGCGGCAAAATTTGCCGAAAAGACGTGCGCGTGGGCTTATGTGATCAGGCCCTAAGCCGCCGCTTTCTCCTCCGCAGCGAAGACCGGATAATAGGCGGTGTAGGCCTCCCGCCGGGACTGCCAGTTGCTGCCGCCCACGATGTCCGAGGCGATGTCGGTATTCAGGGACGTGGGAAAGTTGAGGAAGGCCTTGCTGACGCCGGAGATGTGCCAGAAGTAGGCGGCGCTCTCCCAGGCAAAGGCCTCCGCGATGTAGTCCGCCCCGGTGGTGTAGCCGGTCTCGGCGGGGTCCCGGCGGTCATGGACTACCCGGGAGTAGCGGGAGACATCCAGACCCATGTTGGCGGCGGTCTGGAGGGCGGCGTAATAGGCGGCGCTGATGTCCTCCCGGCCGTGGTTGGCGGGGTTGGCATAGGTGATGTCCGCCAGCTCCGGCATATATTTTTTCATCAGCCAGGTGGAAAAGGCCATCTGGCCGTATCCGAAGGTGAGATGGAGATAGCCCGCGCCCCGGGTGCCGGCGGTGTAGCCCCGGTCCTGGAAATAGGCCTCGTCCCCCCACTCCGTCAGGGCGGAGCCCCCCAGGCTCTCCACAGCCGCCTGAGCCAGGAACTGGCTGATGTCCTCCGCCGTGGTGATGCCGTACTCGTGCAGCACCCGGTTCAGCTCCTCCAGCTGCTCCCTGGACAGGGTCCACCGGACGGTTCCCAGGGTGCTGTCGTCATAGGTCAGGGCGTCGATCTGCTGCCGGGTGACAAGGACCGGGGCCTCCGCCTCCGGCTCCTGGCCGGGGACCTCCTCCGGCCCCGCCCCTCCCTTCAGATGGCGGAAGGCCAGTATCACTAAAATCAGCGCCAGCAGCAGCGCCGCCAGGGACGCCAGAACCGCCCGGGGGGAGAGACCCGATTCCTCCAGCTTGTCCAGCAGCTCCGGCATAAACGCACCTCCCCCTCCGCTTTTTCCTCATCATACCATAAAGCAGGGGAGCTTGGCAAGGTGGGAATGCCTTCCCCGGCAGGATGTTGAGGGCATTTGAGGCGGGGAGGCTCAGCGCAGAAATTCCTCCAGGTGGTCGTGGAGCTCAAGGAAGGGCCGTTCCTTCAGCCTCTCCCCGGTGACGGTGTTGACCAGATCATAGCGGTCGGAGCTGAAAGGGGAATAGCCGTCGATCAGCTCCAGGATGCCGGCGGCCATCTCGTATGAGACCTGATACAGTCTGTCCTCCTCGCGTCCGGGGCAGGCAAGGGCCCGCTGGACGCAGGCCTCCTGAATCCGGGCCAGCTGCTGGAAAAATCTCCGCTGAGTGGGGTTCATGGCGCGTCTCCTTTCATGGCTGGTGCCGTCACAATCATAGCACGGCCTGCCCCGGACCGCAAGGCTCCGGCACCCGCATACACATACAATCTCCGGGCGGGACGCTTCCGGGGGCCCGTCTTCCGGAACCGCCGGGCCCCCGGAAGCCGGGCCGGGACAGGCCCCTGCGGACCGTCTTTCAAACGGACACGGCCGGAATTTCCTCCCTTTGTCCGAAACGTTTACAGAAAAGCCCTTGCTTTCGCGGCGGGACAGGCATATGATGAACCTGTAAAGCCGCCGGACAGAGCTGTGAAAACGGGTACGGCACGGCGGCGGGAAAGGAACGAAAGTTGAACAGCCTGAAGAATTGGAACACAGCGCGGATATGGGGCCTGACACTGCTGGCCCCGCTGCTGCTGACAGCCGCCGTCCAGGCGGCGGAGCTGCCGGAGGCCCCTGTCTCCGACGCCTGGACAGGTCTGGAGACCGCCGGGGCCCTGGCGGTCCCCATCCCGGAGGGGACCGTCCCGTCGTGGGACGGGGCGGCTCCGGAAGAAGACGCAAAAAATCTGCCGCAGGACGGAAAGACCCCGGGAGAGAATGCAAAAAATCCGTCAGAGGACGGAAAAACCCCGGAAGAAGGCGCAAAAAATCCGTCAGAGGACGGAAAAACCCCGGAAGAAGGCGCAAAAAAACCGGCGGAGCCGGTATTCCCGGAGGCGGAGGACTGGCAGCTGCTGCTGGTGAATCCCTGGAACCCGCTGCCGGAGGATTTCCGGGAGACGCTGGCGCTGAAAAGCCTGCCCAACGGACTGCGGGTGGACCGGCGGGCCTGGGAGGACCTGATGGAGATGCTGGCGGACTGCCGGAAGGCGGGCCTGCGGCCCCTGGTCTGCTCCGCCTACCGGACCCAGGCCACCCAGACCCGGCTCTACAACAACAAGATTCTCCGCCTGCTGGCGGCGGGATGCCCGGCGGAGGAGGCCGCCGCCGAAGCCGCCCGCTGGGTGGCGGCCCCCGGCACCAGCGAGCATCAGACGGGTCTGGCGGTGGATATCGTGGCGGCGTCCTATCAGTTGTTGGACGAGGGCCAGGCGGAGACGGCGGAACAGAAGTGGCTGATGGAGCACTGCTGGGAATACGGCTTCATACTCCGATACCCCTCGGAGAAGGAAGCGCTGACCGGAGTCGGCTATGAGCCCTGGCACTACCGCTATGTGGGCCGGCCTGCGGCCCTGGATATCCGGGACAGCGGCCTCTGTCTGGAGGAATATCTGGAGCGCCGCGCCGCCCGGCAGGCGGCGGACGCCTCGGCCCCGCTCCCGGCGGCGGAGGTGATTCCGGCGGCGGATGCCCCGGCTGGCTGAAAAACAGCCCTGCCTGATGAAGGCAGGGCTCAGCTTTTCGAAAAAGTAGTACAGACTTGGATAACGGAAAGGAAGATAGTATGAAAGACAGCGCAGCCCTTGGCGGCTCTGCCGCTTAGGGATGCGGCGTGCCCTTTACGGGTAAACCCATCAGGGGTGTCTTTCATGTGCAATCAATAAGTTTTCAGAACTTCCCACGGGTTCTGAAAACTTGCCCAGGCTGTCGAAAACGTGTTTTCGACAGCCTGGGCAGGGCTGTTTCCTGTTTGCAGGTCCGGTCCGGATGACCTGTCCCGGATGGGGCGCAGGGGCAGATACACTGGCCCGCCGCCTATCGCCCGGAGACCTGCACCGCCCTATCGGGCTCCTGCCACAGGGGCAGGGCCGGGGGCCGGAAGGAGCACCAGACGAAGCAGAAGGCCAGAGCCCAGAGGGCTGCCGCCCCCAGCAGCTGCTGCCAGCCGGCGAAGCAGCGGCCCCGGGACAGCAGACGGTAGTCCAGCCAGAAGAGGACCAGGTCCGCCAGGAAGAAAATGGCGATGTCCGCCCACAGAAGATGCAGGCCCAGTGCGCCGGTGTAGGTATAGTAGAGAACCGGGATCAGGACCAGACCCGTCAGGGCGCTGACGCCCCGGACGGCCAGAAGGTTGGATTCCGTCCGCCCCATCAGGCAGAGCTGCACAATGGTGAACAGGAACAGGGGCACGAACAGCAGCTTCATATGCTCCCACACCGATTCGCTGACGGGGGAGAGGGCCGCCGCCCAGGTGCTCCCGCCGCTCCAGCCGTAGAGGAAGTGCAGCAGGGTTCCCGCCGCCCCCGTCCAGAGAAAGCCCCCCAATTCCCAGATCAACAGCCGCCGTTTCATCGCCGCTCCTCCGCCTCCCGTTTCAAATCCGCAGTTTTTCTAAAGTTTATCCGGGAAGAGGGAAAATATACCTGCACTTACACAAAAACCGCCTGAACCAGCACCATGTAAAGGGCGGCGCCCCCGGCGATGGAGAGGAGCACATTGCCCCTCCGGCGGTGGAGGAGCGCCACAGCCGCCACGGACAAGAGCTCCGGCGCGCCGTAGGGGGACGCCGTCCACGAAACGTCCTTGAGACAGTAGACCACCAGCAGACCCATGGTGGCCGCCGGCAGAACCCGGCTCAGCCAGGCGGTCCAGGCAGGGGGCCGCCGGTTTTCCGGAAAGAGCCAGAAGGGGAGCCGCCGGGTGATCTGGGTCCCGGCGGCCACAGACAGAATCATGAGAAGGGTTTGCAAAGGCGTCAGAGCCATGTCAGCTTCCTCCCTCCCAGCAGCGCCGCCAGAATCAGAACCATGGCGGGAATCACCAGGCGCTCCGGCCCGAAGACCGCCAGGCTCAGGGCGGCGCAGGCCAGACCCAGCCCTCCGGAACGCCGGTTTTCCCGGTGCTTCCACTGCTCCAGAAACAGCACCGCGAACAGCGCCGTCAGGGCGAATTCCAGCCCCAGGCGGCCATCAGCAGGCCGTAGGCAAGCCCCAGACAGCCGTATCCCGTCAGCACCGGGACGGTGGCCGGGAAGGCCGCCCGCAGCGCCCCCCGGCGGCCGGTTTTCTCCTTCATGGGCGACGCCTCCTGTCACATGGTTGATAGAGTTCTGTCGGGCATGAGCTGAAAAGCGCCGTCCTGAATTTGATCAAGACGGCGCTTCAGGGTTCCTTCTCCGGCCGCTTACATATGCTCCGGCGCGTCCACGCCAATCAGCTTCAGACCGGTTTTCAGCACGGACCGGACGCTGTCCGCCAGCTTCAGCCGGGCGGCGGCCAGCTCCGGGGCCTCCTGGCGGATGTGGCAGGCGGTGTAGAAGCGGTGGAAGCAGCCCGCCAGCTCCATCAGATAGCGGTTGACATGGGAGGGGTCATAAGCCCTGGCGGCGGAGCGCACGGTGTCCGGCCAGGCGGCCAGCTGCTTGATGAGGGCCTTTTCCGCCTCCGTGTCCAGCAGGGCCATGTCCGCCGCCGGGGGCACGGCCTGTCCCTCCTGGGCCAGCTTCTCAATGAGGGAGCAGATGCGGGCGTGGGCGTACTCCACATAATAGATGGGGTTTTCGCTGTCCTGCCGGACGGCGAGGCCCAGGTCGAAGTCCATCTGGGTGTCCGGCTTGGCGTTGAAGAACCACCGGGCGGCGTCCACCGGCACCTCGTCCAGCAGGTCGCTGAGGGAAATGGCCTTGCCGGTGCGCTTGCTCATCTTCACCAGCTCCCCGTCCCGCAGCAGCTTCACCAGCTGCATCAGCACGATGTCCAGCTTCCCGGACCCGTCCAGACCCAGGGCGTCCAGGGCCCCCTTCAGCCGGGCCACGTGGCCGTGGTGGTCCGCGCCCCATATGTTGATGACCCGGTCGAAGCCCCGGGTTTCAAACTTGTTGCGGTGATAGGCGATGTCCGCGGCGAAGTAGGTGTAGAATCCGTTGGCCCGGCGGAGCACGTCGTCCTTCAGGTCCAGCTTTTCGATGTCCTTTTCCTTCTTCCCGGCCCTGCGGAGATTCTCCCGGAGGATATCGGCGGTTTTCAGCCACAGGGCCCCGTCCTTCTCATAGGTCCAGCCCCGGGCCGTCAGCAGCTCCGCCGTCTCCGCCACCGCGCCGCTGTCGTGGAGGGTGGATTCATAAAACCAGGTGTCGTAGTCAATCTTATAGCGCCGGAGGTCCGCCTTCATCCTGGGCAGATTCACCGACAGACCGTATTCCGCCATGGCGGACATCCAGCCCGCCTCGTCCTTCCCCTCCGGAAAGGCCCCGTTTTCATCCCTGGCTAAAAAGCCCTGGGCCAGCTCCCGGATGTCGTCCCCCTGATAGCCGTCCTCGGGGAAGGCACAGCGGTCCTCTCCCAGCTTCGCCTGCATGCAGCGGGCGTAGATGGAGCGGGCGAACTTGTCGATCTGGTGCCCCGCGTCGTTGACGTAGAACTCCCGGCTGACCTCCGCCCCGCAGGCGGCCAGGCAGGCGGCCAGGGTGTCCCCCAGGACGCCGCCCCGGGCGTTGCCCATGTGCATGGGGCCGGTGGGGTTGGCGGAGACGAACTCCACCATGATTTTCTGGCCCTTCAGGTCCTCCGACGTGCCGTAGTCCCCGCCCTCGGCCTCCACGGCGGCGCAGACGGCGCCGTACCAGCTGGGATTCAGCCGGAAGTTCAGGAATCCGGGACCGGCGATTTCGGCGGAGGCGAAATAAGACCCGCTGAGGTCCATGTGGTCCAGCAGCGCCTGGGCGATGGTCCGGGGGGGCTGGCGCAGGGCCTTTCCGGCCGCCAGGGCGAAGGTGGTGGTGAAGTCGCCGTTGGAGGCGTCCCGGGGAATCTCCACCGGGGCGGCGTGAATGTCCGCCTGGGGCAGGGTTCCGTCCGCGGCGGCGGCCCGGTAGGCGGCCATGGCCAGGGCCGCGGCCTGGTCTTTGGCGTCCTGAATTAAGTTCCTCATATTGAAAACCTCTTTTCTGGTGTAATTTCTCTGATGCGGTCCGGTCCGGCGGTCATAGGCGGTCCTCGTGCCGCCGGCGGACCCGGATTTTAAAGGCGTTCCGCCCGGCTGCGGCGTGCTCCACGGAAATGGAATAGCGCAGGTCCATGATGCCCCCCTGCTCCGTCAGGTTGTGCCGCAGGCGGCTGGTCTGGATGTCGATGGAGAGCTCTCCGAAGGGGGTTTCATAGAGGGAGGTGTGCTGCCGCCCCTCCTCAAACACCATCTGGGAATTGACGCTGCCGGAGCGGGTGAGAATCACCTGGGGGCCCCGGATTTCAAAGGTGGTGGTGGTGCCCTCCAGCCCCGTCAGCTCCGTTTCCTGATAGGACAGGCACAGGCCTTCCGCCGTCAGCTCCATGGTGCCGTCGGTGATCAGCTCCATGCTGTCGGGCTCCGTGTCCTCAAAGTGCTGCTCTGACCGGATGGTCAGCAGGATGGGCAGCCGCCGTGTGTCAGTATTTGTCAATGTCAATCCTCCGTGCCGCGTGATGAACGGGCTCCTGGAGAAACACCGAGGCAATCCGCTCGAAGTCCTCCGGCTGGTCGCTTACATAGTATTCCGCTTCTCCCCGCCGTCCATCCGGGGCGCGGAGTCCCCGGGCTGTCAGAAGCCGCTTGAGCTCAAAGGCGGATTCCTCCCCGGCGGAGACCAGGGTCACGCCGGGCCCGCAGATGTCCGCCAGGACGTCCTCCAGCAGGGGATAGTGGGTGCAGCCCAGAATCAGGGTGTCCGCCCCCCACTCCAGCAGGGGGGACAGGTATTCCCGGGCCACCGTTTCGATGACGGTGTCCCCCCTCTCAAAGCGCCCGTTTTCCACCAGGGGCACAAACAGGGGGCAGGGACGGCAGAGCACGTCCACCTGGGGGTCCAGCCGCCGCAGGGCCGCCTCATAGGCGCCGGAGCGGACGGAGGCCAGGGTGGCGATCATCCCCACCCGGCGGTTCTTCGTCACGGACAGAGCCCGCCGGCAGGTGGGCTCCACCACCCCCACAATGGGCAGGTCGTTTTCCGCCTGAAGGGTGTCCAGGGAGGTGGTGGACACCGTGCCGCAGGCCACCAGAATGGCCTTCAGATCCCGGGACCGGAGGAACCGCAGGTCCTGCCGGGCGTATTTCAGAAGCGTCTCCCGGGACCGGCCCCCGTAGGGCACCCGGGCGGTATCTCCAAAGTATACCAGGTTCTCCTCGGGCAAAATGCGCCGCAGGACCCGCACCGCCGTCAGTCCGCCCAGTCCGGAGTCAAAGACGCCGATGGGCCGCGTATCCGCCATACTGTCCGCTCCTTTCTCCGCCATGCTGAGAGAATCACTCTGAGTTATGTATTATACTATGAGAGTCTCCGGGCCGCAAGACAGATTTTAGTCTTTTTGCCCTCTTTTTTATGTGGAATTTTTCCGCGGGGTCTGATATAATCATGGCATTACACAGTCACGCGCCCCGCGCTTCAGCAATCTGGCCGGGGAGACGTGCCGCCGGGAGGTGCCTGCCCATGAAAATCGAGCTGACAGAACAGCAGTACCGCTATCTGCTGGACCTGGTCTACATAGGGAACTGGGTGCTGAATTCCACCCGGGAGGACGACCGCATCAAAGAATACGACCAGGTGGAGAGCCTGGTCTTCTCCCACTGCGTCCGGCACAGAATGGGGAAGCTGGTGGAGCTGTATCAGGGAGACCTGATTCCCTCCCGGGCCTTTGCCGACGGGGGTATCCACGAGGCCATTGAGAGCTATGAGGATGTGGTTTTCTACGAGATTCTGGCGGAGGAGCTGGCCCTGCGGGACATGGACGGCGAGCCCCTGACCCGGGAGAACTACGGGGCTCTGATGGAGCGCATCGACGCCTATCTGGACGAATTCGACGAGCACGGAACGGACCACATCTCTGTGGATTTGGACGGGTGAGGCGCGGGAACGGAGGAAGAGAGGGAAGGGCTCCGTTCCCGACGGAAGCATAAAATCACGGAATCACGGAAGGACCAGGCTTTGTCCCGGTCTGAGACTGTCGAAAAAATGGATTGCTTTCAGTTTTCGGAAAGGAAGATAGTATGAAAGACAGCGCAGCCCTTGGCGGCTCTGCCGCTTAGGGATGCGGCGTGCCCTTTACG